>Ga0123337_10005833_pt1 | contig 11971 bp, 6 predicted proteins | sample frozenSSSSmetaG_FD_89792 | JGI IMG/M metagenome (GOLD analysis project Ga0123337, IMG submission 89792) | Glacier valley bacterial and archeal communities from Borup Fiord, Nunavut, Canada, to study Microbial Dark Matter (Phase II) -... | ecosystem: Environmental > Aquatic > Freshwater > Ice >...
CTTTAAATGCAAAGCCATATGCTTGCATTAAAGGATATTCTTCATATTTAAATGCTTAAATAACTACTTAAATGTGACTTTCTATTATGTAGGAATTTATATGGTGTTGTGGGTATTTATAAGTCACAATGCAATAGGCAAAAATTAATTCATGAATTGTTTTGGTGTGGCTTTTGCCTTCATGAATTGTTTTGGTGTTCCACCCTTAGACTTCCGTCTAAGGGTGGGCAATTGCAAAGTAGCCGCCCGATTATGTGGAAGTGATTGATTCTAAAACTATTTAATCTGGACTAGGGCTCTCATAATATAGAGCCTCAAACAAGGGCTCAAAGTCCGGTGTGTCATGCATGGAAGGTTCTCATGAATTCTCCAACAGAGAATCCCTAGGTGCCTACAGGCACCAAACCCAAATCCTCCACGTGTCAACCGCGCCCTCGTCGCCAATCGACATCAGAGAACCCGGCCATCTGTCATCAAAAGCCCGGCAATCAAATTGCAAAGTTGCAGGCCTTGTATATATAAAAACCTGGAAGCGCACGGATTAAAGGGAACAGAGCATATGGCGGAGTTTGGTTTCCATCACGAAGCGGGGCCTCACTGCAGAAGCATATCTCAGGGATCTCGCGACAGAGGATGGAGGGTTGACGAAGGGGGAGAAATGAGACGAGGATTATGCACAGTATACCAGAAAGGATCTTCTGAAAACCCTACAGACGTGCGTCCAAATCATTACTCAGGACAGCGTTAAGCCAGAGAGTCTAGGTTTTAAGATCGATCGGAGGCAATCTACTTCGCTTTGGAAACCTAGCGAGAGGCATCCCCAAAACGAAAACGGTGATATGAGTACCGGAGGACCAGTCCATGCCGCGAAGACCTGCGGTGACAGGAGCAGGGCGGCGATTTACTGTACCGCCGCTCCCAAACCGGACCCTCTGCTCCACGTAATCCATCCAACATACAATTCCGTCGTCGGGATTCTTGCAGGAGGGTGGCCATAACATTGTTGACGGTATATATCTTTTCTCAGCGGATGCGCAGACGAGGACGAGACGGGCTGCTTCGTCCTACTTTATAGTCCGGATCATTCACAGCCTCACAGGTTTCAACCTCGACACAGAGGAACGAGGAGAGATCGTATGATAAGTCGGGTATATATTTCCTATCCTAGCTAAAATGATTGCTGTATCTTGGAATTCCCCCCCATCAAAGGAGTGTCCGGCCCAGTCCAGTCCAGTCCATGCTATCTATCTATCGCCTACTCCACGCACCCGCCCCTACGGCTCTTTCCTTCCAACAGAGAGTAAGGAAAAGTATCACTAACATGCCACCAAAACAGCAGAAGAAACTCCCCACCCTTCTCGTCCCGTCAGACAATTTGCTCATATCATATTCCCATTGACATTAACCTCGAACCCCTCCCCCTTCTGCTTCAGCGCCTTCGCCAACATCAGCTCCCTCATCCAATCGATCCTCTCATCACGACTCTTCACCGCAAAGTGATGCGTCTTCGCCGCTCCTGCCTCCCTTCCTACACTCTCCCGATTCTTCTTCAGCCTCTGCGCCTTCTCAATCGCCGCCGGGATGAGCTGGAACGCAAACGCGCCCTCCTCCTCCCTCTTCCCCAGCTTGATGTTAATCGCCTTGAGCGCCGCGTTCAGCTTCCCGCTCGACAGAGAGCTGCACGCGATCGCATAGTCGTCGATGTCGATCGCCTCCAGCGTCTCCACCGCCCGCTCGTCCCTGTGCATCGCCAGCCGCGTGCCCCGCAGCGTGAAGTGGTGCTCGTGCCACTCGTGCCGCAGCATCCGCGTCCTGCGCTTCTTCATCCAGCCAGCGTGGTTCACGTCGTCGGCGCTGCGCTCCGGCGGGCCGCGCACCGGCGAGTACTGGCTGCTGTGCACTGCGGGCGCGGGGACGCTGTTGTTGCGCACGTGCGGCCGCATCGGCGACATGGGGCTGTCCTCGTCGAGGCGCGGGAGTCCGACCTGGAAGCTGGGCCGCCGGCTCGAGCGGGATGCGGAGCGTGAGAGGGGTGGGTTGGTGGGGTGGCGGTAGTTCATGTTCGGTGGTACGGATTGAGAGGCGTCGCGCGAGATGGGGCCGAGTGGCACGGCGGTGACGGGGACGTCCATGTCGGAGGCTGGTGTGCCGAAGCGGTAGATGTGTGGGTTGCGGTCTCTGGAGTTGCGGAGATCCGGAGAGAGGGCTTCGGCTCGCTCCATTGGGCCGGGGGAGAAGGCCATAGCGGATGCTGAGCGGGCGGGTGGAAGTTGGTTGCTGGGGATGGCGAGTTTAGGAAGGTTCCGAAGGTTCATGAGGGGTTGAGTCGGCTGGGGTGGGTGTTGGAGCTGGGCGGGGAGAGCGGGGAACATCTCATAGGGTGGAGTTGCTGGCTCCTCGGAGGACCAGTTCATTTCGACGTGTTGGAAGTTAAGGAATTGCTTGACATTGTCCTGTGGATCGCGGGAGGCGAGCGCTGCCAGTTGTTCTGGGTCGAGGTGGCCGAACTGCGGAATCTCACCAGGGCCAAGGAGGTCAGAGGAAGCGACGACGGAAGGTTGGGCTTCTGAGAATGGGCGGACGGCTTCGGCGGTGAGAGGATTGCCTGGATCGCCGGCAATGAGAATCATGCCGCCATCTGGGCTGACTGGGTGGCCCATCTTGAATTGCTGGATCAGGCGTTGTTGCTTCCTCCAGCGAGAACAGTTCTCGCCCTTTGAGCACTTGTGAGGCTTTGGCATAAGTTGCTCGATGCCAACAATTGAAACCGACTCCAGTGGCGAGATGATGTCCTCAAAACTTGGCTTCTTGTGTCTTCTCTTCGACTTCGACTTCCTTGGTATCCTTTCTTCCTCATCCGATCCACAATCAATTTCTGTTGGCGACGTTGGCTCACCGACTGCATCGCCACGAAGAGTGTGAATCTCGGCCCAGAGCTTATGGCGTTGGCCAAAGGAGTGGATATCGAGTTCCCGTAAATCTTCGAATTTTAATGTGGTCAGGATCGCTCCAGAGATATCATTCTCCTCGAACTTTTCGACAATTGCTGGCTCAAAACCTGCGTGGTACATCCACTTCGCAACCTGACGTGGCGACCACAATGCAACTTCGTTTCTATTCAATTGTGTTACGGCTGCCGTCAATGTGCTAATTGGTCGATGTTTGAGTTCTGGCTGTGGATATGGCACGGGTGGTACTCTGAAGGCTGTTTCTGGCCTTGAATCTGTGGGATACCTTGGGGTCAGAGGGGACATTGTCAAATAATAATCCTCTTCCGGAGTAACATCTTGAGACATTCTGAACAGATGCGGTCCCTTTGGTCCTTCAACTGACTTTGATGACACTTGTGCTTGCTGTAATTGAAAATCAAAACCACGGAAATTATTAGACTTGGGTGTTGGTAGGTCGTCGGTCGAGGAAAGGGTAGTCTGACTTCTCCGGCCAGCCTGCATATTATTAGCCGGCGATGTCATACCTGCGACTGCGAGAACATACGGAGTTTAGGCTTATTCTTGGGGAGTAGTCTTCTTCGATATCGCTGTTGTCGTCATCTTCAAAGTCTGTATCAAACATCTCTGTTGCAGTCGACATTGGTCGAGGCGCCAGCGCCTTCATGTTGAAGAGTGAATCTTGATGGCCCTTCTGGAACATCTCCACTCGAGTATTGAGCGGCGGCAAACCTGTTGCAGGCTGTTTGAGCCAGTTAGGAGATCTATCAGCACATCGCCGTGGCACCAGACTCACCATGCTGTAGGCCTTTTTGTAACGAGAGATGAAGGAAATATGATTTTGGGATCGAGTATACTATGTTGCCGTCGCCGGTCGAGTATACAAGTTTCTACGCAGAGATATGAAAAAAAAATATGAAACGCTACGCAGAAAAAAGTATCAAAAGCTTCAAAACAAGAGGCATGAAATGCCCGGCGCCAACGTCTGTATAAGTATAGAAGCGCAGCAAAGCAAATGTGTGCCCAATATGATGGCAGTTCAGAGAGAAACAGAGAGCGCCAATCGGGCCCCGATGATATGGTGATGCTGGTTGAGGGGGCCGTGGGCGCTGTGACCTACTCTGCGATATCTGCATGAGATGACATGGGAATGAATATGGCTCGATGCACAATTGGAGAGGCGGCATGTCTTCTGAGCTATTTTGAGAGGAGAGACAGACATACATGTCTGTTGAGAAGATCACACACTAGTGCACACATTAAGTACATATGTACTCTCTAGAATATGTACGTACAGTATGTATGGAGGACTGAAGTCAGAAGGACAAGGATGCGGGAGGGAGAGAGGGAGGAGGAAGGAAGAGGAGGAGGAGGGAGGGAGGGAAGGGAAGAGGTTGGAGTGTGCTAAGCGAGGGAGGGGAAGTGTGCACTCTCCTCTCAGAGCCGTGGCACGGGCACACATCCATTGGGGTCGATTATGCATGTACAGTACATGCTCTAGAGACCGTCGACGCCTATCCAGCATCCAGCCTACGGATTTTTCTCATTGGCTGGCCTTTTTCGAGGATAAATTCTACGATTTGCGATTGGCTGACAATTTTCCTGAAATAGGAACGATGTGCGCATTTACGCGCCCACCCTTTCTCTTCCCCAACCCCCGCCAGCGACTACGAGTGGCCGGCAGTTTAGGCAATACTGCACAGTGGTACTCTACAGAATTCTCCTCATCTCACCCCACCGCGACTCTGAGGACAAGGACAGAGGCCATTGTCGATATAGATCGATCAACTAGGTCCGTTGACCCAGCTGGCTTGGGGTCCCCTCTCCAGTCAGATAGATCTTCCCATCTCTCAGAGGCCTCGTAGACGATCTCCCTTCGGAGCTGTGCGAGGCCAAGGACGACACAAAGATGGCTTCTTGTCGTCGGATGGGAATGGGACCTGCACAGGAGAGGAGAGAGGGGAGGAGCGATGAAGGACGCTTACCCACTGACACCCGCGTGAAGCGTTGCGGAAGATCAACGCTATCATTACTATCACTATTGTGACGGCACCAGAGGCACGAGCCAAAATGGTGCGAGGAGCCGAGTTGTGTGGGGCCGCATACTGGCAGATATGCACGCACTGTAAGTGATGCGAGATGCGAGCCGGCATGATGTGGAGTGAGGATTGTGATGCGATGCGATGCTACTAGGATCCTCGATTTGATCACACAACTGTCGGCCTTCTGGCCAATGCAGGACATGCAAAGGCGGTGTTCTCCCGTGTCCCGCTGCATTAGCACGGGTTCAGGCTGCATAATGTCGATGCTACGGATACAGTATGTTCAAAGAGGCCTATCTTCGACCGTTGAGCACCTCGCAAAGTGGGAAACCATCCCTCTGTGGCGCCGTGATACTACTGCAGACCGATAGTGCGTGCTGAACAGCGTGACGACATCAGAACCTTGAGGGTTCTTCATCACCTTTTTATCATACTTTTCCCATCACCGCATACAGAGCATGGATCTTATGAAAATCACCTCATCACAGTGCTTGAACATCAATTGGTCGATGGCATTGGTGGTTTTCGGATATTGAATCACCTCAACAACTGACAAAAGAACGTTGCAATCTACAAGATGAAATCACATATCATATCGACAGATGCCACATATCAATATTGGAGCATCCTACGGGTTTGTGGTCGTCCTCAACTCACTGGCGACACATGTCACACGTGCTTTGAAGGGTTGCCGCATTCGGGCAATATCATCCTATGGATTGGTTTTCCGAGCTCGTTCTCAGCTTGCGTGAGTATAGCCGCGACATGAGCTATCGACGACATGACTACCACGAGCGGAACCAGGGAGAAGGCGAGACAGGCCGGCCAGGCAAGACTGATCTGGGCTGCAGTCCTAGATCCTCCACAAGTTGTCCAATTATCTGATCAAGAACCACTCATACTCGCATCACATGACTGGATGCTCATGAGAGAGATATTCCTCGAGGCGCCATTTTGGGCAAGGAATTCGACCATCGGAATCGGAGCTGGATTCGACGGCCATATCAAGCCCTTGACGAATGGCCCATCAAATCCTCATGATTTCGGCAATGCAAGGAGCTCTAAGATGGCCCGAGTTTACTTGGATGGGATGCTCACGTCTGTCCTTCCAAATCCTCCATGTCGCACGTGTCTGGTCCAGTGCAAGTCGACTGGCCGGGTGTTGAGCAAGTAAAATGTGTCGGGTCCCATATCATATGACTCCGGTGGTACTGGCACCCAACGTCTACATGGTGTCTGTGGATTAACGAGGCCCAATCCCACACCGTCTTGTTCCTGAATTTGTGTATCGGTTTTATCTCATGTCGGCTACCGTGACTTCCCAGGAAAACAAGAGAACATCCGGCGTATCCCGCTCTCGGAGATTCTCGATTGGCGGTCAAAGGACCAGAAGCTTCATCGCGAGGATCCAGCATAGCTGGATTAGCTCGGAACAATGCAGACGATCATTTCATGTCTGACCCCATTATGAGCCTTCTCCTTCTTTTTCTCTTATGATTCCGGCTTCTATCGGAACTCTGCCTTGTGCGATGGGGACAGGGGAAGCATATTGGCAGACTCCACCTCGCTTAGATTCTAGGAAATCGGCTACGCAAGCCCAGCCACAAGAGCCGTCTGTGGCGATCGATTTTGATGTTGTGGCTGGTCTCACCGAAGAAGAACGAGTCTCGAGCACGAGCAATCCTCGAAGCTGTGGCGGAACGCCCTTCGAAAGAAAACACATGACATGCGTCAAAAACTCGCATGATGCGGTCGCATCTTCGGCGTCAAAGACGACCAAAAATAGCTGTCAGGCGCCCAGCGGTTAACCGTAGCTGGCAATATGTTGCTAATTATGGGCACGAGGAATGGGAAACGGAGCGTCAAAAGCAGCCGAGGCCAAGGATCCTTGATGGGCGGCTGTTGGCGTCCCACTTCATTGCTCATCTCTCGATCAAGTTCATCCCGCCATATTACCGTTTTCCCGCCTGCCGCTGATAACGGATGCAGATGCACGAAATAACCAATACAGATTATCCGTGCGAGGCATGAGCTTGTGCTGCTAGAGGAGGGGCTGGGGAGGCGAGGAAGCGAAATGCGACCATGGGAATATGGAGCGCCCTGTGCGGAAGGAAGTGGGACGGACTAGGAAATATATCCGCACAGTAGCACAGTAGAGGAGTACACACCGTACAGACACCACTCTAGCTAGCCATCGTCCATGTCCATGTTACTTTTGACAAATGTGCCATACAAGTCGAGCGTGCTGGATACTTCTTCATACCTCTTCGTCCTTCTTCTCGGCGAATTTCTCTCGTCCACAGATGACAGTAGTATTGTACTAGTCTACTGCGCTGTGTTGGGCAAGATGATAGCGATGGAAAATCGGCATTAATGGGCTATGAAATACTGTACAAAGCTCACGTCGCATTTCGGCCTGTAGCCGGCTATCTATCTATCTGCACTGCCTTGCACTGCAACCCCCGCACTTGGCGATGAGCGGACGTCACGTCTGATGCAGCATCTCATTGGTCGAAGCGGGGGGATATCTATGGCTGTCATGTTTACCAAAGCTCCGTGCACGTTTAGGCTCTAGGCCTGATCCGGCCTAAAGGACCCTGTAAGGGAGAGGGAGGGACCCTGCACTGACCAGGAGCTGCGGGCCATCGATTGGTGACGGTCGCTCCCGCTGCCCAAGACGCCAATGCAGTGATCCCTGGCCGGCTGTCACTATCACAACGACACACTCCATCCGCCCTCCGTCCTCGTCCAACCACCTTTCCAATGCCCTCCATCACATCACGCGCTGGCGGCGGGACCGCCCTGGCTTCCACGACGACAGCCCAGTCTCAGCGTCGGAGGAATGTCGAATGTCGAATGTCGATGCTTTTTGCTGCTAGCGATATCCTGCTGACCGCCCTTTCCGAGCACCTCACTCGTCGACCTGCGTGAGGACTGTCGAGTACTGGAGATTGCACTGCGCTGTGATCTGTGATGATTGGAGAGGTATCGACGTACTGTACCATTCTCTCGTAGTCTCATTCCTCAGCGCAAGCTCAAGCTGGGAGGAGCTATTGTACGGAGGCCATAGGCCATTCACCGCCCCTGACTCCTTCTACTCCACCTCTGATCAGCAGGGCGACGAGCTCGGAGCGCATTGTGGAGCGAAGCCAGTATGATTGCGATCTCGCTCAGCAGCGTATGGCAGACCAAGGAACACCGTTCCATCGATCATGAGGAGGAATTGGGAATGAGATACAAGGCGCCCTTCAGCTCTGAGGTCCACGGCACCAGACAACAATCCCATTATTGGAGGCAGAATAATATTGCCGTGGATCGCCCGCCTTGAAGCTGTCGGACAACGGATGGGTGCGGTGCTTCCTGGATCCTCAAGACCCACCCCACCGTAGGTAGTAGGTACCATGTACTTCACTAACAAAACGTGCTACGCTAGGAAACAATGCCTAGCTAGCTACCTATTGATGTGCAAATTCGAAGCTTGATCGATATGCATTGCTATGATCGACACAGGATGATTACATGTCTAGGCTGTTATCGTTATCGATTGTCTGCAAGCTGCATGGTGCAATCGAGCAAGCCCAGGGATCAGTGATATCGGACGGGGAGCTCGTCGTGCCGAGAAGCTGCGCGAAAGGGACGATGTCTGGCTTGAACTTTTTTTTGGAGTCTTCTGTCGTTGCTTCCACCACTCAGCGGATGTATTGTCTCGCTCGCCCTTGTCTCTCAGTATGGAGGGGCAGGAGGAGGGGAGCGGGGGGTTGGAGCAGGCTGCATGAGGCGGCTCACGAAAATAGCCATCGCCGCACAGCATGAGGTCGTCTCACTGGCTAATGGGCAGCCACACGTCCAATTCCATCCGTTGTTGCTCGACAGCAATATGGGCAGACATGGCCTTGGCGCATCCGCATCTCACAGGTGTGCAGGTGTGCAGGTGTGCACCCGCCATGCTCGACAGAGCAAGCCCACACATTCCGACTGGGGTCTGCTCTCGACTTGGGCACAACACCTCAGTGAGGGGTTACTCGCCCACCAGCAAGATGGCTCAATGGCTCCATGGCTCCCACACTCACTTCTCAAATCGGTTCTAGCACCACACGACAGTCGTACTAGGCCAAATGGACGCAGGCCAAAAATACACATATCCTATTTGCAGTGTAAAAATAGACATCGACAGTCGAATGAATGGCTTCTTCCCGTGAGCGAGGTGCATCTTGAACAATATATAGATCACCAACACCATTAACACCAACTTTCTCAACCAAAAGGCAGACCCGCGTGAATCTTCTCGACCTCTCTCCCCTCACCTTACACCTCTTCAATCCGACTTTCATACAGTTTTATAATACATTCGACCTAAAGCCAAGCTGGACTTGCTTTGATCCTAACATTCATTTCGACGCATTAATAATAATCGATTCCCGGTCTCGCCAATATATTCGCTCGCCTTCCCCTGGTCACTCGATTCGCACTATAGCAATCGCGTCCCGAAGTGGCTTGCAAGCTCTCAAGTCACACCCCACACGACCAGGCGCAGGGACCTTACTTACATACCTTTCTTTGTACATTTAATACCAGCCATGTCCCTCAGTGCAACGAACATCATGAGCAGAACAAATCCCACCGCAATGGCAGTGGCTCAACCAAAGCCCAAGCCGGCTCCAAAGGCCAATCCTCAGAATAAGGCAAAAGCACAGATGCACCGCAGATCACGCACAGGTTTGTTGCGACGTTTACTTCTCCGGTCAATTTCCTTGCTGTCGCTTCCGATAAGATATGAGAACTGACCGGACTGCGCTATCAGGTTGCTACACCTGTAGGTTACGAAGAAAGAAGTGCGATGAGGGACAACACTGCTGCTCAGCATGCAAGAATTTGGGACTGGAGTGCAATTACAAGAGACCGATGTGGTGGAGCAATGGCGAACAGAGACGGTGGCAGAAGGATAACATCAAGATGATCATCAAGCGCAAGAAGCTCACGGAGAAGACCTCGTCGCAAGTCATGACGCCGAGCGCCGACACCCCACCAGGACTGTCGCATTCGCTCCCAACGTCTGCAACGTTCTCAGACTCGATCGATCGAACCCGATCAGCTTCCATTGATTCCTCCTACTCGTTAAACTTTGACTTCAACGCCGCTCCCGGGATTGCAGACTACACCGCTTACAATGCGCAAATGCATTCGTCGCATTCTCAATATGTGCCATTATATGCCGAGTATGCGCCTTACGAAGTGGACGTCAAGACCGAGCGACAAATATTTATGAATGATAACCTGACGAGAAGAGAATCAACAACCTCAACATTTAGCACTTATCATCCACCACCACCAGATGCGGTGCTTCCGTCGTATCCAACTGGTGGCGAGTATTTCGAGGATGTCTACACCGAGCGAAAAGAATCACTGGCGGAGGAGACATTAAACATGAATTTCTTCGACTTCAACCATGGCATGCCAGCCACTAGTCACCAAGTCGCCATCGAACTCGACGAGGGCGATCAACGCCTCCTCGACCACTTCATTCACTATGTCCTTCCATCAATATTCCCAATCCTCGAGACCAACCAGCACGGCTCCGCACGTTCTGATCTGATTCTGCCAGCACTGGAGACGAACAAGTGCTACCTACACTGCTGCCTTAGCATCTCTGCTCAACATTACAAGGCTACGATGAATATCCAAAACGATCAAATCGACAATGACATCATGCGCCACCGCTACGCCACCATCTCCGAGCTCTGCGGCGCCCTCAACCGCGACGAAGAGCATCAGCAGATCCTCGAGGCCACCCTCGGCATGATATTCTTCCAATGCTCCGTTGGCCGCTTCGACGACTCGCTCCCAGATATCCCATGGCACCAACACTTCCAAGCGGCCATCTCGCTGGTGCAAAAGCTGGAGCTTCCCCGAATCGTCACCGAGATGGACGAGCAGAGCCACCAGGCGCCATTCAACATGACGCTCACAAGCTGGATCGACATCCTCGGCGCCACGATCCAGGGCCGCGCCCCGACCTTCGCGCACACCTACCGCGAGAAGCACCTGAGCTCCACCAACGGCTCCATCGGCCTGCGCGAGCTCATGGGCTGCGAAGACCGCGTCATGTACCTCATCTCCGAGATCGCCTGCCTCGAGGCGCTGAAGCTCGACGGCATGGACGACATCCAGATCTGCCAGCTCGTGCACAGCCTCGGCGACCAGATCGGGCTGACCGAGATGGGCGAGTCGGGGCCGAAGATCCCGTTCAGCATGAACGGCGCGCTGAGCCCGAAGCAGCTGAGCAAGAACATCACGGCCGCCTTCCGCCTCGCCGCGCGCATCTACCTCTGCAGCCTGGTCCCTGGCTTCAGCCCCAGCCAGACCAGCTGCGTCGGCCTGGTGGCGAAGCTCACCCAGGTCCTGGAGTTCATCCCCAGCGGGCCGCACGGGTTCGACAGGAGCATGGTCTGGGTGTACCTTGTCGGCGGCGCCGTGAGCACGGCGGGCTCGCCCTTCCGGACGTTCTTCGCCGAGCGCATCCGGGAGCTGGGCGACATCGCGGACTTCGGCAGCTTCGGCCGCGTCGTGTGTCTGCTCAAGGAGGTGTGGGGTCGCGCGGACCAGCAGGCGGCCGCGGGCGGCGAGGCGCAGTATGTCTCCTGGAGAGACGTGATGCAGATGAAGGGCTGGGACTTCTTGTTGATCTAGAAGGCCCGGGTTCCACTGGTGGAACTCCACAAGCATGCCTCGTCTGCATCGGCTGCGCGGCCACTGGGTGGCTGGCGCGTCTCTGTGGTCTTGCGGGCCTATGACGGTGCGATCGTAGGATCCTGGGAGGAGAGGAAGATGGCCATGATTTTACGAATGGGAATGAAGGTGGGAATGGGAACGGGAACGGGAACGGGATTGTGGGGGGGGGGGGGGGAAGGGAAGGGGGGGGGGGGGGAAGCCCAAACGGCCCCCCCCCAAGGAATTTTTTTGCCCCCAAAACCACCCCCGCCA
>Ga0123337_10005834_pt1 | contig 11969 bp, 9 predicted proteins | sample frozenSSSSmetaG_FD_89792 | JGI IMG/M metagenome (GOLD analysis project Ga0123337, IMG submission 89792) | Glacier valley bacterial and archeal communities from Borup Fiord, Nunavut, Canada, to study Microbial Dark Matter (Phase II) -... | ecosystem: Environmental > Aquatic > Freshwater > Ice >...
CCGGACCCGGCGCTCGCACTGGCGCTCGGCAAGAGCGCGGCAGATGTCGCAGTTTACGATAACAGCCTGACGGCGCTGGCGCGGGTCCGGTCGCAAGCCGCCGCACGCAAAGTCGAAACTGTGACGGCTTACGAGGACGTCTTCCCCGAAGGCGAAGTGCGCTACGATCTCGCAGTGCTGACTGTACCGAAGGGTCGCGGACTCGCGCAGGGCTGGGTGTACGCCGCACGCAAGGCACTCAAACCGGGCGGCAGGCTCTATATCGCGGGTCCGACAGAGGGCGGTGCGAAGACGCTGATTGCGGATGCGGCGCTTGTCTTCGGCAACGGCGCGACGCTCGCCTTTCGCAAACGCAATCGCGTCGGCGTCTCGACCAACCCGGATACCGCGCCGGAGTTCCCGCCACAGTGGGGACCCGACCCGACACAGGTGCAGCAGCATGATTTCGGCGGGCTACCGCTGTGGACGATGCCGGGCATCTTCAGTTGGGATCATCTGGATGATGGGACCGCGATGCTGCTGGACGCGCTTGAGGTCGAAGGCGGCGAAAGCGTCCTCGATGTCGGTTGCGGCAATGGTGTGATCGGCCTGACACTCAAGGCGCGCGGTGCGGGCGCGGTTACGCTCACCGATGAAAACCTACTCGCGGTGCGCTGCTCGCGCAGAAACGCCGAAACACTGCCGGATGTGGAAGTCCTCGCGGGCGACGTGTATGGCTCCGTCGCGGGACGCACGTTCGATTTGATTGTATCCAACCCGCCTTTTCACCAGAAATTCGACGTGGATACGAACGTCGCGCATCGCATCATGCGCGAGGCACTGGAAATGCTCACGCCGGGCGGTCGGCTGGTCATCGTTGCGAACGCTTTCTTGAAATATGGCGAAGTTATGGAAGAACACCTTGCGCGGGTGCGCGAACTCGCGAATGATGGGCGTTATGTCGTTATCGAGGGTCGCAAGCCGGAACGTGGCACGCCCAAGCCCGCAGGCAAGCGCGGCAGCAAACGCGCCGACGAACAGGACGAGGCGCAGCGCTTCCGCACGCAGGGCATCATCCCGACCGTGTCGGAAGAGGAACTCGCGGAAGAGACGACTGACGACGAGCTGGATATACTCTTCGCGCAGCTTGCGGATGCCGAAGCCGAACGTGCTTCCGGGGCCGTGGATGAGGACTTCGACGAAGACGATAATTCTGACGATGAAGACGATGAGGACGATTTCAACGACGAAGAACAGTAGCGCATAATCCCCGCCGATGTAGTTGTCAAGTAGCTAATCAAGGCAGTAAGTCGGCTACCAGATCGGCCAATATTGTAGCTTCCGTTGAGCAGCGGTCCTGTTTATTTGGAACACCTACGCCATAAACATGGATTAAGCTAGCATAATCCAAAGTTCGGCGTCTTCAGCGTGAGCAGCGGCGTACGCAGGGTGGAATACGCAGCGTAACAATTTCGTTACAGACGTTTTGCGAACGGTCCTGTATCATTCCTTACATTAGGACTCTGGTTAACAGAAGATGCAAGATGTCGGCAGAAGTACACACCCTTCAACCTGAACTCATCGCGCTGGGCGTTACTCGTGAATGGCTCCACGATCACAAGATCGTCGTCTTCCACATCACGGACCAGAAACAGGCGGCGGTTGATGCGTGGCTCGGCGCGACCAAAGATGCGCTCGACGGCTGGCCGGAAAGCGACACCCCGCGCATATTGCATCATCTTGAGCGGTTGGGGACGCCTTCACAGGCATCATATACCAATCGCAAAATTGCAGAACTGCACCGCAGCTACTTTATAGTTCGTAAGATGCGGATCGCGACTTTGCTGCGCAGTCCTACGCTCGTCGGCCTGATCCGCGTGATGGCACAGGTCGGCACGCTGAGTATGCCGAACAATGCGAATATCATTCCATCGGCATTCAGCGACCGCGAAAAGGCGATTGCATGGCTGCTGGAAGTGTAACGCTCACTGAGTGGGAATTGTCCCAAAGGCTCCCCTTTCGCCTACCCGCTCTGGTACGCCTTCGATCTCCCCGCTCCTCAACTTGCTGTCTATGGAGTCGGGCTTGACCCGACCCCTATACCAGAGTGTGTGTTTGTAGGGGCGTGGCTTGACTTACCCGGTTTTTGATTCAGTGCAGGTCAGATCACAGGTTCCGGCATGGTGGGCGTTTCCTGCGCAGGTTGTGCGGCGGCTTCTTCCTTGTTTTCGGGAGCCGCGTCGCTGAACGTGATCACGCGGAAGCCCTCTGCGTATTCCATTTCCTTGCCCTTGGCCGTCTCTGCCGACCAGCCGCGCACGCGCTCTTCGGGGTCCCAATCCTTCATCTGGCTCTTGTGCGCGCGGAGTGCTTCTATTTTCAGGTCGATCACGTCCGAAATGTTGACATAGGTATCCATCTTCTCCCATACGCTGACGTAGACCTTATATGGCTTGTGCGCGCTGAGTCCTTCATCAGCGAGTTCTTCAAAGAGATTGGGCTGCCCTGCCGCCGGGAAGATCGCATCGACAGCGGCAAGCCCGACTGCGCGATGGTCGGGGTGATTGATGTAGCCATCGCCTGCCCAAAGCACTTGCGGATCACCACAGACGACCACATCCGGCTTGAAGCTGCGGATTTCACGAACCAGTCTCTTGCGGAGCGCCATTGTCGCCTCGACCATGCCATCCCGCTCACGCAGGAAGCGCACATCGTGGACGCCAACGACTGCCGCCGCCGCGCGCTGCTCTTCTTCGCGGATTTCTATGGCGTGTTCGCGCGTCATGCCCGGCTCTGCGATGCCGACATCGCCGCTCGTGACCAGTACATAGGCGACCTGTGCGCCTGCGCGGACCCAGCGCGCTACAGTTCCGGCACAGGAGAATTCGATGTCGTCAGGGTGTGCCATGATCACCAGCGCACGTTTTGGAGTGTAGGATGCGTTGCTCATTTTGTGTCGTCCACTTTCAGCCGTCGCCCCGGCAAGGGGTGGCGTGTAACTTTGAGTATTAGACTGCCCTAACGCGGCAAAGTTTACGGATCGGGCGGGTCCAAGGTGATTGCATTGCAATCCAAGGGGTTAAGGGTCGCGCAGGAATAAATCCCCGCGCTAATACGAGTTACGAACGATAGACGGGTGCGTCGGCGCGGGTGTGGGACGCGGGACGCGCAGCATTCAAGGTACTTAGGGGTATGGCAGAATACCGGGTCGCGCACGTCGCGATCTCCCTTACGCCATACAGATAAACAGTGGATATAGGCTCTGGTCTTTTTATGGACCAAGCGCCACACGATGATTAGGTATGCGGAAGCACGTTGATAGGCTCTTTGGTACGCGGGGGCGCTCCGCGGGTCTCGTCGGCATTGTGGGGGTGACTATGATCAGTAGAGACCCCCGCCGACGTGGGATGTTTATTCGATTTGTGCTACAGAGGAATTGTAGACCACGTGTTCTTCATTGTCAAGTACCAATTGGCAGCAATAGAATATACGTTCGATTAATTTTCGTTGATGCGCAATGTAGAAATTCGGGCTACGTTAATTATCAATCAGGGCAAATACAACCCCGCCCCGCCGAAGCCGCGCCATCTGCCCGTTTCCAGTTCGAGGAATTCCGCGTCGCGCGAAAAGGTTAGCGTCGCGATATTCAAGTCCGGGCGTAAGGTGCGGTCGGGCGCAGGCTGCGTGATCAGGTTGATGCCAAGCTGAGGATAGAGCAGCGTAAAAACGCTGCACCGCACACCGTTCATACTGCAATCGCGGAAGCTGCGCACGCTGACGACCTGCACGCGCTCCGGCGGTCCGAATTTGAGGAAAAACTCGCCGAATGTGAGCGGCGTTTGGGGGTAGACGTACAGCGCGGGGAGGATCACCGCATCCGGGATGAAGACACGGCCAAGATTGTATTGGTACGTTGCGCTCGGCGGCGTGCGGTAGTAGCGCGGCGAGACGAGCAGCCCCAGCGTTTCCGTGAAAATGCTCGCGGCTGCTGTGACCGTCGTGCGCCCCGGCTGCACACCGCCCCAGCATGGCTGCTCACAGGCCATCAGCGGTTCCCACCATGCCGCACGCACGCTTGTCCCGGCACGAAAAAGCAGCAGCGCGCAGGAGAGAGCGCAGGTGAGGATTAAACAAAGACTCAGCGTGAGCAGCAAAAATCGTCGCATGATTGAATTATACTCGTTCCGTATGGTGGCTTTTCACATGGAGACTGACTTACAACGATGAAAACCTTCGAGCGTATCCTGTTCCAATCGCGCTGGTTGATGATTGTCCCGGTTATTGTGAGTGTAATCCTCGCGCTGCTGATCGTCCTGTTCGCCCTCAAGGATGTGGTGCTGCTCATCTCCAATCTGGTCAGCACACTCAGCCCCGCGCTCAGTGAGACGGCACGCGCCGACATCGACCGGGGGACAATCACCAAAATTATCGAGATCGTGGATGAGTATTTATTGAGCGCGGTGCTTGTCGTCTTCGCATTCGGGTTGTACGAGCTGTTCATCGGCAAAATCGACATCATCGAACATTCGGAAGTCGCCTCACGGCTGCTACTCATCCACAGCATCGATGACCTAAAAAGCCGCCTCGCGAATGTCGTCATTTTGATCCTGATCGTGAAGTTCTTCCAGATCGCGGTGAATCTGAAATACAGTACGCCTGCCGATTTGCTGCTGCTGGCGGTTGGTATCGCGCTGATTGGTGGGGCATTGTTCCTCACGCACCGTACCCACAGCAATCATGACGACCCGGTTACGCCCGACGTGACGACAAAGACAACAGAGACGACAAACACGACAAATTAGATACTTTTGTGACGCGACTCCACTCCCGGATCGCGGTAGAATTGTTAGGAAACTGTCTGGATAGGAGCGCGACGACATGGCGATGACGGGACAAAGAAACGGGACGCTGCTCCGTGCGCGCCAGTTCGCCGCGCTCAACAATGCCTCATCGCTGTTCGGCGCGACACTGGACCCGGCGATCACACTGGAACATGTAACGACGCTGCTGATCGAAGTCACGGGCGCGGATGGCGCTGCCGTGCTGCTCTATCCCGAAGACGGCTCGCAGGCGCTGATCGTCGCGCGGCGTTCCGGCGAACTGCCGCCCTATGAGGGGGAACTGCCGCCGATTTTGCTGCTCTCCGAAACGGCTTATTCCGACGCGCAGCCCTTCGCGGTGACGGATGTTCGTGTCACGCCGCACGCCACCCCGATCCGCGCGCGGATGCTGCGTAATGCGTTCGTGGCGTTGATCGAACTGCCGATCATGATTGGTGGCGATTTGCTTGGGGAGATGGTCGCCTACTTCCGCGAGACGCCCCATTTCAGCGATGAGGAAGTCGAGTTTCTGCGGATTTACACGAACCTCGCGGCGCTCACGATCAATCACGCGCGGCTGCACGGGCGCACCGACGCCGCGCTGCAAAGCCGCCTCGATCAGCTTTCCGCGCTCTCGCAAATCAATCAGGAATTGACAGCCACGCTCGACCTGAGCCGCCTGTTCACGCTCGTACTGGATCGCGCGCTCGCTGCCACGCGCAGCCGCGCCGGGCTGCTGCTGCTGCGTCCCGAACGCGCCAGCGACCCGATCCAGATCGTCGCGCAGCGTGGAGTCGATAACCGCCGCACCGCAGAAATTATGCAGCGCCCGGCAATCTTCCGCGCATTGAGCGATAACCAGCCCGTCGTGATCGGCGGCGCGGCCTCGGAGCTGTGCGTCCCGATTTCGCGCGAGGGGGACATCCTCGGCGTGATTGACCTGCAAAGTGGCGGACCGAACAGCGAAGGCGAAGTTTATGGTGAGGACGCGGTGTTGTTCGTGCAACAGCTCGCCAACCTCGCCTTGATCGCGCTCGATAACGCGCGCCTCTTCCGGCGCATCGAAGAGAGCCGCGACAGCCTGCAAGCGATCCTGAACGCGATGCACGAAGGCGTGCTGCTGCTCGACCGCTATGGAACAATCCTGATTGGTAATCCGCGTTTGGAGACGCTTTTCGGCTTTCGCGCCGATTTGATAGCCAATCGTTCGCTGCCGATGCTGCTCAATGAGCCGCAGCAGCGCTATTCAAAGGCGCTCGGCTTCACGGCGGAAGCGCTGCACGCCCTGCTCGCGCAGATCAGCGCCGAGGAGCAGCCCGCGCTTGAAAACGAACATACTTACGCAATCGACCAGCCGCAGCCGCGTTTTATCGAGCGCACGCTCGCGCCAACCTTCGGACCGGATGCGGTCGTGAACGGCTTGCTGATGGTCTTCTCCGATGTGAGCCGCGCGCAGGCCGAAGCGCAAGCACGCGAAGACCTCTCACGGATGATCGTCCATGACCTGCGCTCCCCACTCACCGCGATCTCGGCAAGCATGAAGCTGATCAACGAGATTCGTCCCGAAGACCACACGCTGCAAATCATCATGGACAAGACGATGGACGCCTCACAGCGGGCGCTCCGCAAGGTGCTGAATCTAGTCGATTCACTGCTCGATATTGCCAAAATCGAAAGTGGATCGATGGTCCTGGACCGTTCGCCGCTGCACCTCGGACCGCTGGCGCGCGGTGTGCAGGAAGAATTGCAGCCCATCGCGACCGATCTGGAAATTCATATGGAAGCGTTCGTCTCGGAGAGCGTCCCGGCGGCGCTGATCGATGTGTCTAAAATAGAGCGCGTGCTGCTCAACCTCGTTGATAACGCGCTCAAGTTCACGCCGGAAGATGGGCATGTGCAGATACGCGCCGGGTTGTGGGATGGCGCACCGGGGATGCTGCTGGTCGAAGTCGCGGATGATGGACCGGGCATCCCGGATGATTACAAAAAGCGGATTTTCAATCAATTTCAGCAGGTCGATGGCTCGTATGGGCGGCGGCGCGGGACGGGTCTCGGCCTGACTTTCTGCAAGCTGACCGTCGAAGCGCACGGCGGCCACATCTGGATCGAAGACAACCCCGGCGGCGGGAGCATCTTCTGTTTCACGCTGCCCTCAGCCGAGGACGCGCATCCCGAACACGCTCCAGAGTAGGCTGTAATTCAAAGCGCGTTGCGTCCGACGGAGTGCCGCGTAGAGCAGGATGCAGATGACCAGCCCCGGTATGAAGCGCAAAATTCCGAATGGCTCCCGGTAGGTGGAGAACGGAACGAACAACATTACGCCCGCGTTGACCAGCAGCAGGTAGACGTAGGGATGCGCGCGGTGGGCGAACAGGTCCCGCGCAGCGCGATACAATCCCCACAAGGTTGGGACGACGACTGCCGGGAACAGGATCACGGCGTTGGCAGCGAAAATCGAGAGGCCATAGGGCGCGATTTTCCAGATGCCATTGAAGGGGATGATCTCGAACGGAGTTGCATTCGCGCCGCCCGATCCGACGCCGAACGCGCCAAATTTTTGATAGAGGATGGCTTGCCAGAGCGTGAATGGCAATAGCGCGACGATACCAACCCTAACCGTATCGCGCAGGCGGCGCTCCGATAGGAGGTAGAGCAGATAGCCGCCCGTGAAGAGCAGCGTTGTCTCCTTCGCGAGCGCGGTCAGCGCCATCAACAGCGCGAAGGTGAGCAGCCGTTTTCGCTCGGCGGCAAGCAGCGCCGCGATCACCAAGCCATAGGCGAGCGGCTCATTCGTGCTGAACCGGACCGCGACGAACACGCCCGCGAACAGGCCGTAACTAAGCGCATACCAGCGACTTGCATTGTGCGTGCGCAGTAAAGTTTCGAGCAGCGCGGTCCCGGCGACGAGTGCGAGCAGGTTGACCCCGACGAGCGCGAACGGCAGCAGCTCAGGCCGCCCGCCGAGCGACCCGACCCAGGTCAGCGCGGGCAGCAAAATCCGCTGATAGCGGTAGGCGGGGACATCCAGCCGCGCGGCGGCATTTGTGGAGTCGCGCGCGATGAAATAGGCGAACTGTCCGTCATAGCCTTCGGCAGAGCGCGAATAGAGTGATGAGTCAAAATTCGAGCCGATATAGACGAATTCCAGCGGGTCGCGGAAGGTCAGCCCGATCACGGTGAGATAGAGCAGGCACGCCGCGAGGACGACATGGTAGGGACGGAACGTATTTATCATGGCGATGTGCCGGGTCGGTCAAGCCCGACCCCTACAAATACAGACTCGCACACGGATTGCGTCTGGACTGGGCAAGCCACAGCCCCTACAAAGATGCGCGGCTTGCCGAACCCCTTATAAAGTCGCACGCTCGATTGGTTATTGTTGCGCGGGCTGGCCGTCGATGGTCTTCACACGCGCCATGTATTCCGCGAAAACCGCCTCGCCCGCCTGATCGCTCATGCCGAACGCGGTCAGGATGTCTTTCATGGTATTGACTTCGGTTTGCGAGATGTCCGCATCCGCTGTGGCAATGCTGGCGATATAACGAAACGCCTGCGTCCGCAGGTCGCGCGTATCGAGGCGTGGCGCAACGACGTTGTAGAGGAAAATACGGCGGTTGTTGGCATCCATCAGGAAGCGGTTGTAGACATTCACTGCAATGTCATAGACGAGATCGAACTGCGTATCGTCCAGAGTGGCAACGGTGGTCAGGATCGTGCGGTCGGCGCGCAGCTCGTCCAATTCGGCTTGCTGGATTTGACCATCGGCGGCGATGACCATCAGGCCAAGGATCACCGAAGCAAGCGCGCGGTGCAACGTCGCAAATTCAGTCAATACGCTCTGCTCGCCCGTTTGCGTCGCGGCGGCGTCGAGGCCAAGTGTTGCTTTCAGAGCGGTCAGGTAGCCCTGTTCGCCATCATCGACGTTCAAGTTGATCATTGCCATCGCGTAGGCGTAGCGGTAGGCGGCGAGGCGATCTTCCGGCTTCGGGATGGCGGGCGCAATGTAATTTTGCACGAACATCTGGATGTTCTGCGCCGCACCCTGCGTCTGCACAACATCGATGGCGGTCTGGAGCGCGGTATTGAATTGCGCTTCCGCGAGGCGACTGAGCGGCGGGAAGAGGTCGCGGAACACCGACAGGATGCGCGATTCAAGCTCGGTAAAGGGACCGCTGTAGGTCAGCGCCGCGACTGCGCAGGCGAGGCCGGCTTCCGCCGTCGAAGCCGGGGTCGGCGCGTTGCTCATCCGATTCCAGAATGTCATCTTGCTACAATGCCTCACTTGAAAATATTCATTAAACAAACAAATTGTAACCTGAACACACCCAATTACGAAGTGTATGTGACCGTTGTTCAGAATTTGAAAAACCAGCTTGGCATATATATCGGAAGACAGTAAATTACTTTCAGGGTTACGGTCAGTTCAATTTAGCTGTGCCTGCAACCAAATTTAGAAAGAGCAGAACGTGCATCCTGCGATTTGACCATCGACAAAAACAGCGCGTATGCAGATTGGTCAAGACGATTCATCAACATTGTACCCTTTTAAGGTTTTACCAGCCTCATTGACACCCTCTTCCGAGACCAAAAAGCTCATCATTCATCGTCTTCTCCATATATTGCACCAATAGCGCCCTGCTGGTCTTCCCACTCCCATGCGCGCTCTTGCCCTTCTCTTACACGCTTGCGATACGCTGGATCGCTCTGCATTCTGTAGTAATGTTTAACGAGAGTATAAAACACAAAGTATCCGAACAAGCCGAGCATGGACACGATGATGCAATTGTACACGGTAAAGTCTCCACAGAATCTATAGACTTTACCGCAGATTTAAAACGCAGAAATCTCAATCATGTTACTTTTACCAAGAAGGTGATGGATTTTATATGAATGATTATCAAATTATGTAGAAATAGTTGAACTACGATTATGGACGTTGAATACAGTTTCAGAATGTCATTGTTAGAAGCCCTCGCTGGTGTTCTTCGCAAATTTAAGGATATTATAGCTGTGATTGAGATTGCAAGAACGGATACCCCATATGATCCGAAAAACTGTACAACGAATTCTGATCGGAAACGCGCTGATTATATGCGCGATGATGCCTGTGGTGCGCCCATTTGTGGCGCAGGGAACGGCGACTGTGACTGCTACGCCGCATGACTTCGCGAGCAGCTATTCCGTCAAGCTGATCAATAAAAATGGTGATGTGACCGAAGGAAATTTGCGGGTGGAACGCGCGCTGATCGCTTATTCACTCGAATTCACCTGGCCGACTGAAAAGGTGAAAGGCGCGGCGCTGATCGATGGGGATACGCTCGCGTTTGCGGATGGTCCGGCGACGTGTTCACTATTCCTGTACAAAATCGAGGCAAGCGGGACATTGAATGGGACGTTCATCCCGGTAAATGTGGCGCTGGTTTCCGCGTCCGGCATGGAAAGCGCTGTAGCAACCAGTGAAACCACATCAACGGCAAGCGTCCTCAAGGGAGCGTATGCGATTAAGCGCCTGAACCCCGGCACAGCGGGTCCACTCTACCTCGGCACGCTGGTGTTCTTCGCGGGCGGCGCATCCGACCCACTGCGCGTAATCTGGGACGTGCAGGGCAAGAAACAGGTCGGGATCGGGCTGCGCATGGGCGACTGGATCGCGCTCGTGGCGGGGGTATCTCCAACCGACCGCTGCGGCGTTGGCCTCGCGACGCTGCTCGATGATGATTCGATTGAGGGCAGCTATGTTCAATTGAATAGCACGGCGGCCAGTGATTTTCTTGGCCTCAGGGACGAGCCGTAGGTGCGCACTCCCTTCGCGTGGCTGAATACGCAGCGGCTGGCCGTCGCGATTCTGTTCATCCTGCTCTTCGCGCTGGCCGTGCGCGTCCCGGCGGATACGGATACGTGGTGGCATTTGCGCAGCGGTGAGTATACGCTCGCGACGCGCGCCGTTCCGTATACCGATCCGTTCTCGCTGACGCGCGGCGGGCAGGCGTGGATTAACCAGAGCTGGCTTTCGCAAATCGTGATGGTCGCGTTCTATCGCGGCTTCGGCGGTGCGGGCGTGCCGGGCGATAGCGGGTCGGTCGGGTTGGCGGTGTATACTGCGCTGCTCGCGACGGCGGGGATGGCGTTCGTGTTCGCGGCCTCGCCGGGAAGCGTCTACCTGCGCGGCTTCGTCGCGATCCTGAGTGCTTCGACCGCTGCCGTGTTCTGGTCGGCGCGTCCGCAGATGATGTCATTTCTACTCAGCGCGGTCACGCTCTATCTGCTCGAACTATTCAAGCGCGCGAAGGTGGATCGGCTGTGGCTGCTCGTGCCGCTGATGGCGCTGTGGGTCAACCTGCACAGCGGCTTCGCGATTGGCTTCATCTTCATCGGCGCGTACATCGCGGGCGAAACGCTGGATCGCGTCCTCGCGCCGAACAAGCCCGACGTGCTGAGGTGGCGGCAAATCGGAAAGCTGGTCCTGATCGCGGTGCTATGCGTGGCGGCGCTGCTGCTCAACCCGTACACCGTGCAGATGTTGACTTATCCGTTCCGCACCGCCGGGCTCGGGTCGTTGCAAGCGTATATTCAGGAATGGGCGTCGCCTGATTTCCACACGCGCGAGACATGGCCGTTCGTGGTGCTGCTGTTTGGCATCCTCGCGGCGGTCGGCTATAGCAAGCGCGGTATCGATGCGAGCGAGTTGCTGCTGGTCAGCGGGACGGCGTTCATGGCGCTCGTCTGGCAGCGCAATTTCGCGGTGTTCGCGGTGGCGGGTGCGCCCGTGTTGTGCCGCCACCTGACCGCAATTTTACAAAATGCGGGCGTGAGCGTGCGGCCTGCCCGCCCGCCGCGTGGCGTAGCTGTGGCGGTGAACTGGCTACTGCTCGCGTTGATCCTCTTTGGCGTAGGAGTGAAGGTCGCTTTTGCGCTCAACCCGAAAACAGTGCGCGATGCGCAAACCGACATTCTGCCAGTGCGGACCGCCGACTTCCTGAACGCCGCCGCGCCCGCCGGACCGCTGTTCAATACTTACAACTGGGGTGGCTACCTGATGTTCGCTGCGCCGCAGTACAAGGTTTTCGTGGATGGCCGGACCGACCTCTACGACGATAAAATTCTGACGGAATGGCGGCTCGCGATGCTTGGTGAGGGCTGGCAAAGCACCTTCGCAACGTATGGTATCCG
>Ga0123337_10005837_pt1 | contig 11964 bp, 6 predicted proteins | sample frozenSSSSmetaG_FD_89792 | JGI IMG/M metagenome (GOLD analysis project Ga0123337, IMG submission 89792) | Glacier valley bacterial and archeal communities from Borup Fiord, Nunavut, Canada, to study Microbial Dark Matter (Phase II) -... | ecosystem: Environmental > Aquatic > Freshwater > Ice >...
CGGACACCGCGCGGTGCCGGATCCGGCGGCTGCGAGGCTGGCAATCGCCGCCGGGCTGGAATCCATACGCGCCAGCGTGTCTGGCGAGTTGGTCGGCATCGCGAGCGCCGCAGCCGGGGCGGATCTGCTTTTCCTCGATGCCTGTCAGGAAGCTGGCCTGAAAACCGTGGTGCTGCTGCCGTTTTCAAAAGACCGCTTCCGCGAGGACTTCGACGATCCGGCCGAGTGGGATCACGCCTGCCGCTGCATGGACGCCGCGTGGTGGTGCGAGGTTTCACCCGGTGGCGAGGACGCTCCGGCGGCCTATCATGTCGTCGCTAGGGAAACGTTGGAAATCAGCGACCGCATGCTGTTTCTCTGGAACTGCCAACCCGCGCGCGGTCTCGGCGGCACGGCGGAAACCGTGAACGAGGCGAAACTCCGCGCCATCCCGTCGCGCGTCATCGATGCGAGCACCCTACAAGCCACATGGAATGGTGAGCCGCCGGCGACCGGCACGAAGGACCAGGAATTCGAAGAGCTGCCGGAAGCTGCCACTGTCGGAAAACTGTTCGAGCTGTTGGATTCCCGCGCCACCGCCAGTGCGCCGCGTTCCCGCTATTTCGCCGCAGGCTCGATGTCGCTCAACCACCTCGCCACCATTCTCCAAGCGGTGTTAGTCACCTTCGCCCTGGCAGCGGCCGAGGCAGGCGCGATGTTGAAACTCGTCGTCGTCTGCATCGCCGCGCTGCTGCCATGGGTGGGCGGACGATTGCGCTGGCAGGAACGCTGGATCCGCGACCGCGTGCGCGCCGAACTACTGCGCTCGTTGCTCACCTCGCACGAACCGGGAAGCCCGCTGCGCCCGCCGGCGCTGGAGCTGTTCGGTCGCGAGGAGGCGTTCCTCCGCACCGCCGCGATGCATCTGGTGAAGGAACGGCGCGGTTGGGAAAAGGCACGCGAATTCTATCTGAATGAGCGCGTGGACGGACAGATCGGCTATCTGAAATCGAAAGGCGAACTCGCCGCGAAGCGCATGGCAATTTTCGGCAGGGTGTTCTGGATCTGCTCGTGGACGGCGATGCTGCTCAGCGGATTTCTGGTGATCTGCTCGTTTTATGGGATGAAATTTCCGTCACCATGGGACAACCGACTTTCCTTCACCACCGCCGTCATGCCGGGAATTGCCGCGTGGTGTCTCGCGATGATCTCCGTGTTCGAATTCAAACGCCGCGCCGCGCTCTATCAACAACTCGTGGGCGAACTCCAGCGCCTGCGTCCGAAAATCGCCGCCGCCAACTGCGCCAGCGCCGTCACCAGCGCGATCAACCAGATCGAGCGCCTGCTGCTCAACGAACTCTGGGAATGGCAAGGCTCACGGAAGAAGTGAGTCTTTCTCTCAACTCTCAACTTTCTTCCCCCACAAATTTGTGATTCCCACCGCGAGACCCGTGGATGAAACTCCCGCCAATGATCGAGCTTGTATTTCTCGGATGGGACCAGCCGTTTCTCGCGCCTGCCGTGGCTTGGCTGTTGGAGCGGCGTGACGAACTGCCGCGCATGCTCGTCGTCGTCCCCACCGCGCAGAGCGGACGGCGGCTGCGTGAGGCATTGGCGGAAAGCGCGGGTGCCCTGCTCGCGCCAAAAGTGGTGACGCCCGGATCGTTCCTGCAAACCGAAGACGCCACGATCGCCGGTGACTGGATCGACCAGGTTGCGTGGGTGGAGGTGTTGGAAAACGTAGCGGACTGGAGCGAATATGAAGCCCTGTTTCCCGAGAAACCCGGCGAGGGCACGGACTGGGCGGGCGGACTCGCCCGGGAGATGACCGGGCTCCGGCGCTCGCTCCAGGAAAACGGACTCACACTAACATCCGCCGCCCGCAAGCTGCGCGACTCCGTCGAAGCAGAACGCTGGGACGCACTCGGCAGGCTGGAGGATCTCGTCGAACAGAAGTTGAAATCATGGCGCTTCAAAAGCCGCAGCCGCGTGCTGATGGAGGGTGTGAAGCTTCCTGCTGGCGTTTCACACATCGTGCTCGCCGGCGTCGCGGAAATGCCGCCGCTCGTCGAACGCGCGTGGCTAACATGGGACGGCAAAGTCACCGCATTGATCGGTGCTCCGGAAAATCTGGCAGATCAATTTTCTCCCCTCGGCAAACCGCTTCCGGCGTGGGCCGACCGATCCCTGCCGTGGCCTGATAGAGGAAGCGTCCAGGTCGCGGCGGATCCACGGCAGCAGGCGGTGGAGGTTTTGAAAATCGTCGCCAGCACACAAACCCCGTCGGAGGATCTCGCGCTCGGCTCGGCGGATGCGGAAGTCGGCACCGAACTCGCGCGCGCCTTCACCCGCGAGGGTTGGCCGGCGTTTCATCCGGCGGAGGCGGGCATCACTTCCGGGCTTTCGCGCTGGCTCAAGGTCTGGTGCGACTGGCTGGCGGACCCCACTCTGGCGGTGATGGCGGACCTGCTTTCCATGCCGGAAACGGGCGTGCTGGTGGGTGGCAAGCGCGCGCAGAAGGCCAAGCGTCTCTCCGAGTTGCGAGACCGCTGGATGGTCGCCCGCACCGAGGATTTGAAACGATTGATCGAGGCGGAGCATTTCCGCAACGACTGGGACAAGGAATCCGCTGCTGAATTGCTAGCGGCGGCGGAGGCGCTGGAAAAATGGCGCGGCAGTTTCCTGCGTGAGGATTTCAGCGGAGTGGTCGTCAAGTTATTGGAAACCCTCGGCCGCACGGGACCGGTCACCGGGGAAACGTCAATCGCGATGATCGAATGGATGGAAGGCGCGCGGCTGCTGATGCAGCAGGTCGGGCGCGGGACGAAATTCTGGATCGAGCTGATGCTCTCCGACCTGCCCTCCCCCGCCCCGCTGCCACCGGACGGGCGCGTGATCGACGTGCAGGGCTGGCTGGAGCTTTTTCACGAACCCGGCAGCCACCTCGTCCTCTGCGGCATGAACGAGGGCAAGGTCCCCGCCCGCAGCGGCGGCGAGCCGTGGCTCAGCGAGGCCAGCCGCGAGCGCCTCGGACTGATCAAGGACGCCGACCGCGCGGCTCGCGACGCGTTTCTCTATCAATCCATGCTGGAGGCCCGCCGCCGGCAAGGACGGGTGGATGTGATCTGCGGGAAATCCGGCGCGGGCGGCGATTCGCTGCTGCCGTCGCGGCTTTTGTTAGCCGCCGAAAGGAGCGATCTGCCGGAGCGCGTCAAAACCCTCTTCCGCGAAATCGAGCCACCCGAGGCGGGCATGCGCTGGGAGCGCGACTGGCAGTGGCAGCCCCGCAAGGTCGATCCGCCGAAGCGCCTGAATGTCACCTCCCTGGCCGACTACCTTTCCTGCCCGTTCCGCTATTATCTGAAGCACGCCGTCGGCATGCAGGGCACCGATACCGGCCGCGGCGAGTGGAACGCGCGGGACTTCGGCACCGTGGCCCATGAGGTGCTCGAACGCTGGGGCCGCGACGTGGCCGCGCGCGAACTCGCGGACGCCGGAGCGCTGCACGACTGGCTGTCCCGCGAACTCGACCGCGTGGTGGCCGAGTGGTTCGACCAGCGCGCGCCACTCTCCGTTAGAATCCAAACCGAAGCGCTGCGGCAGCGTTTCCTGTGGCTGTCGAAGGTCCAGGCGGACCTGCGAAATGAGGGCTGGGAGGTCGTCGATGTCGAGCGCAAGGTCGAGATCCCGGTCGGCGAGGCGCACATCGTTGCCAAGATCGACCGCATCGACCGCCACCGCGGGAGCGGCCGACTGCGGGTCATCGACTACAAGACCGGCAAGGTGGACAGCGTGGACAAGGCGCACCGGAAAAAAGTCACCACCGCCACGGTCCTTCCCGCGCACTACACCCAGGAAGATCCGGTCGTTTATCTCGGCGAGGAAAAAGGCAAGTCCGCGAGCTTCCGCTGGACCAATCTCCAGCTCCCCCTCTACGCCGCCGCCGTGATGGACCGGGAGAAAACCCTGCCCGCGCCCTGTTACCTGACACTTGGCGCGACCGAGTCCGAAGTCGCCCTCCACGAATGGCCCGATTTCGAAACCGCCGACCTCGCAGCCGCCCAAGCCTGTGCGAACTGGGTGGCGGAAAAAATCGCCGCAGGTGTCTTCTGGCCGCCTGCGGAGAAAGTGACGTATGATGATTATGAAATTCTAGCAGCGGGAAGGACGTTGGAGGAGATGGTTTCGCAGGAGACTCTCTGACGAAGAGCTCCCAAAAAAGTGTTCCAACTGTCTCAGCCGGAAGCGGAGGCATTCTCTCACTCCCCCATCTTCTCCGTGATCGGCTTCCAATCTTTCTCCGTTACCATCACGAAAAGGCACTTCCCACCGCTCAGTTCTTCCCATAGCCCGCCGATCTCGCGGTCATCCTTCGCTACGGTCCAACGATCTTTACCCTTGTATTCCACAGCGAGTATTCTTCCGTCCTCCAACTTGCAGAGGAAATCCGGATAGAACTTGCCGTTCGCCTTTTGCAGGAAAAACGACATGCCATTTTTCCGCACAAGGTTCCTCACCCAGAACTTCACCTTCGCCTGCCGGTCCAGCCAACACGCACAGGCGAACTCTTCCATTGAGTCGTAGTCGCCCATTCTCGGGTAGAAGTGTTTCTCGAACTCGTAGGACCCGTATTTGCCCGCCGGATCGTAGAGCCTATCCGGAGAGTAGGCGTCCGGATGAAACTCAAACTCATACTCCGCTCCCACGCGGACGCGCTCAGTGTTTCCTTCGCCGAAAAGGAAGCTCTGGCATTCCTGCGCCACCGCTTCCTTCCGTAAGTCGTCCACCTGCCAGGCGATGAGATTCCGCAGCAGAAACTTCTGACGGTTCACTCTCGCCAGATCCATTCCCTCCTTGGCGAGTAGAGAGGTAATCCACGATGACACGAACGCCCGCTTGCTCGCGTGGGTGATCGATTGATCGTGAATCTGGCGGCAGAACCACGCCGCCAGCTTCGTCTCGGCCCAATGCTCCGGCACGTAGGAGAGGCTTAGATCGCGCTGCAAGTCCCGCAGGAACCTCGTCGTCATGTGACCCGTTTCGGCGATGTCGATCTCGCCCGCGTCGCGGACTTTCAGAGCCAGTTTCAACTCGCTGAGTGCATCAGCGGTGGGTTTGGCTTGGTAGAGCGGCAACTCCCAAGGATAATCCAGCGCCTCCGGCTCGTCGAAAAGGCGCAACTCCCCGTGGAGCATCACCTCCATCTGTGGCACCCGGAAATCCAAACCTTTTTCCGACGGAGTCTGGAAAATCACCGCCGTTTCCCGGCTGTGTTCCACCGCCTGCCGGATCGTTTCCTTCGTCGTCTCCATCACTGCCACCGCTTGCAGTTCCTCAGCTTCTGCGGGAGTCAGCGGTTGGTTGATTTGCAGTTCACCCTTCGTCTTGGAAAACTTCACCTTTCCTTTGAGGCCCTTGGAGACTTTGGAAATATCCAAGGTTTCCGGCAGTTTCACATCCACAGGTATGAACTTCACCCGGCCTCTGCCGAGATCCAGCCTGCCCTGTTCCTTCTTCACGGCAGCTACGAAATCCTTTGCATCCGCCTTATCGAAGCCCGCCGATGCCACCAGCGTATCCCGCAGCATGTTAGCCGTTTCTCCGAACTCGCGGGAAACCACATACGCATAGGATTTGTTCAACGCCACCGTCTCCCGCGACTTCGCTTGCGGCTGCCGCAGGATGCGCCCGAGGAGCTGCTCTACGCTCTTCTCGTTTTTCAGTTCCGCCATGCTCACGAGGATGTAGGCGAAAGCGCAGTCCCAGCCCTCCGCCAGCGCCTGCTGCGTTATGATGAACTTCACCGGGCACTTCTCATCGAAGATCCCTTTCGGAAACTCCTTCTCCACCTGTTCCAGCCCGCGCTCGTCGCCAGTGGCGATGATGATCTCCTCCCCCGGGATGTTATGATTTGCGATCAGCTCCGCCTTCACCCAATCCGCATCACGCGTCTCTTTGAGCTTGGACCGCTTTTCGGATTGGATCAGCACCAGCGGGCGGATGTACGGAGCCCCCTTTCTTTCCTCCGCCCGCGCCATTTCTGCCAGCTCGTCCCGTTTGTTGATCGCCTCCGCGAGGCACTTCTGATCGTCCGGCTCCGTTTCCAGCAGGATCGGAAGTTTGACCATCTCCTCCCGCTTCAGCTCCACGGCGGAAACGGAATGCAATACATTGCTCGGCACCTTGACGGTGTCCGGCGTCGCCGTTAGTTCCATGATGCCGGATGGCCGGAACTTCGCCAAGGTCCCGAAGGACAGATCTGTCCGGCCGTTGTGCGCCTCGTCCACAATGATAAACGGACGCCGCAGCCGCAGGGCGTTCACCAACGAGTAGGAAACGCGTCCTTTCTCGGTGATTTTTTCCAGCCCCGCTGCCTGTTCGTCTGTCAAGTTCTGGAAAAGCCCCTGCAAGTTTCCGTTGTCCTCATACACCTTGCGGATCTCCTCATCACCCACGTTGAACGCCTGCGAGGTCGCGACGATTACCACGGTGCTCGTCTCCAGCGTCGAGCGAGTGATGTATTTCGCCTCGTCGAGGTTCAGCACAGACACCGGACCCGCCTCCCGCAGCGCGGCGTGGTAAGGATGATCCCGGTCTTTCAGCGCGTTGATCGTCTGCGTGCGGATCGGCTTGGAGGGCACCAGCCACAGGATCACGCTGTGTTCCGTCTGGAGCAGCGTGTTATTTACCAGCGCAATGCTCTTTGCGGCCAGCCATGTCTTGCCGCCGCCCGTCGGCACGCGCAGGCAGAAATATGGCATTTCCGGGGGAAATTCCCCTTTCAGCGGCGTGAACTGGCTCTTCTCGCCCCACAGTTCCTCCGTGGTCTTTTGGAATGCCCAATCCGAATCGCCCAGCTCCTGGCACTTCGTGAAATACTTCTCCACGCTTTCAAGGCAGCTTCTCTGGTAGTCTTTTGCGGAAAACGATGGCATGATGGAAAAAGTAAATGCTGCTTACGGGGCGTTGGCCGGAGGTGAATCAGATCGCGGGGTCGAGGTACAGAGCGCGCAGCTTGGATCCGGATTCAAAAAAACTTGAACTCGCGCCCGCCTCGACTAGTTTTTCGCCGGGTTGGGTTATCTCGGCCGGCAGCGTGGCTACGGGGAATTCCTCGTGGCCCGTTGTTTTTTTAGGGGATGTCGAGTTCACCTTGGGTCAGCGGGATTTCGGGGTTCAGTTGTTTTTCGCGGATGATCTCGTAAGCACGGTTCGCCTGATTCGGGCGCAGCTTCGCCAGCCCAATGGGGCGCGCGAAGAGATCGGCGAACTGCAGGCCCGTCGAATTGACCTTCTTCGAGGCCATGATCGGAACAAATGGGTATGCCTTCTGGTGGCGGTTCTCGCCGGAGCTGATGCGCCGGAACTCCAGCTCCAAGAGCTGATCCTCGTTTTTCCCGCGCTTCTCGAAGACCACATGCGTCGTCTTCTGCACCGAGTTGAGCGCCGCCAGCGATTCGTAAAGCTCCTCCAGGCAGCTCTGCAGCGCCATGTGATATAGGTTCTCGTGCGGCTGGTGGCCGCCGTCCTTGAGGATGCACTCGGAAATCACCTTGAAGTGGCAGGTCTCGATCAGGCGGTTGAGCTGTTGGTGGAATTCCTCACGCAGCCTCGGATTCCGCAGGAAGCTGAAATCTCCGCTCGACTTGCGGATTTCCCGCTCATGCAAGACCACCATGTCATGGCCGAAGAACGCGAACTTCAACCGCTGCATCCCCGGCGCGACCTGCCGGATGTAGGCGTTCTTGCCAAACAGACAGAAGGCCAGCACGAAGCACGGGTAGCTTGGGTCCGGCTCAGGAGCCGCGTGACCGCTCTCGTCCACATAGACGATGTAATCGCTGAACTCCGGGAGATTCATCACACCTCGATCGCGTAGGGGGTTTGTTTGAAAATGATGTTCGCCCGCGCCAATGCCGCCGGGCCGATTCCCTTCACCGCCGCCGCGTAGATCACGCGCAGCCCGTCATGCTCCGGCAGGCTTTCCAAAATCGCAGGTGTAAGGATGTTCCCGCCTGCCGGGCGTCTGTCGCCGAGGATGCCGTTGAAAAGCAGATAGACCGCCACGCCGCCGTGCGTGCCGAGCAAGGGCGAATACGGAGAAGGGGAGTGCATCCCCTTAGTAGAGGCCCCGGAAATCGCTTCGCCGGCCTTGTGGAAAGGGGATGCAATCCCCTTCTCCATATAGCCCGTGCCCGTCTCAGCGAACCACACGAAATCCGCCAGCTGTGCGAATGTCACATCATCCCGGATATCGCCGAACTCGTTGAACAGCGGCTCCTCGCTCAGACGGCAGAATTGGAAACCACTCCCCAACCCCGCCACCGGCTCGCCCTTCGCGTTCGTGTATCCGCCCGCTACCCGCCGCACCCGTTCCGCCGTGATGTCCTGTGCGATTTTCTCTTCCATCTCTACCAGGATGAACTTCCGGTTGCCGCCGTCTTCGGCGTTCTGCTTCAAGACAGCGTGGCCTGTCGTCCCGGAGCCTGCGAAAGAATCGAGGATGATGGAGTCTTTGCCCAAGAATGAAATAAGGTAGGCAATCAATTCCACTGGCTTTGGGTAATCAAATTTGAAACCCATTGACTCCAAACGTCTGGCCATATTTTGAGCGCTACTAAAGCCCGATAGAACTGTAACAACATGGCTCGGTGTCTCTCGTAATTTAACGGACTCAATTGCCCCTGTACCAGTCATTTCGAAGTTCGTCAGCTGTCCTTTCGAGTCTGCAACCGGCTTGCAACCGCAATTAATGAACTGCTCAAGTTGGCGTTTGGAACTCCAGCCGCTACTGACGGTAACTACTGTCAATGTCTTATTTCCCCTTATCTCAACCGGATTGCTAAACTTGGGCCACTGGTTTGTCGCGTCTTCAATCGTCCCTTCAGCGACCGAACAGGGAAATCCAACTGGAAGAAGGACCCCCGACACTGGATTCTTCGGTCCATTCTTCACTATCGTGTTCCGGATTTCGGGTCTGAAAAGTTTGCTGTCACCTTGGATGGATGGGTCAATCACAGGTGGATGCTCAAACTTTTCGGAGTTGAGGGCATAACACACGATATATTCGTGTGAAATTTTAATCTTGGCTTGGTTGTCGAAGTTTCCGTCGTTCTTCCAAGCGAATGTAGCCAAGTGGTTTCGAATCTTGAAAATCTCGTCCATCAGCAACCTCAGACTCGCAACCTCATTGTCATCAATCGACACAAAGATCACTCCGTCTTCGGTCAGGAACTGTTTCAGCAGCACCATCCGCGGATACATCATGCAGAGCCACTTGTCGTGGCGGGAGAGATCCTCCGCCTCCTTGCCGACGACGGAGCCGAGCCAGCGGTTGATTTCCGGGGAATTCACGTTGTCGTTGTAAACCCAGCCCTCCTTGCCGGTGTTGTAGGGCGGATCGATGTAGATGCACTTCACCTTGCCCGCGTATTTGGGCAGCAGCGCCTTGAGGGCGTGGAGATTGTCCCCCTGCACGATGAGGTTTCCCGTCTCCGCGCCGCCGTGGGAGAGTTTCACATCCGGCTCCAGCAAGCGGAATGGCACTTCCTTGTGGTGTCGGATCACCGCGTTTTTCCCGATCCAGTCCAGTGTAGGCATCTCTCCCGCCAGTTCTAAGCGCAGGGGCGGATGCGGAAAGCCCAAAATAAGGAGAAGGGGATTGCATCCCCTTTGTGACATTCCGTGCGGCTCCCCAGTCCTTCATAAAAGGGGATGCAATCCCCTTCTCCCTATTGGGCTTCTTTCCCTACTCCTTCGAACGTTTCCGGCGGGGAAGTCCGCATTTCCCCCGGGGAAGATTGGATCTTCCCTGCGGAAGAATGGAATCCCACGGGGGAACCGGCTGGTTTCCCTGAGGACGGGAACGGTTTCCCCGGGGGCGGGATTGGGTTCCCCGGTGCGGGTGCCGGTTCCCCGGGGAAGCGGTGGGTTTCCCCGGGGATCGGGATCGGTTCACGGGGGAAGCGGAGGTCCAGCGCGGGGGTGGGAGTTGTTTCCCGGGTGCGGGAGCGGCTGCCCCGGGGAAGGAGACCGCTCCCTGCGGGAAGCGGAGTGCGCCCTTGGGGAAACGGATCGCGCCCTGAGGGGCATGGGTCGCCGCCCCGGGGAAATCGGCGGCCCGGCAGGGGAAGCTGATTGCCGCCGCGGGGAGGAGGAGGGATTCCCACGCGCAGAGGGCGACCGCGCGGGGGCTGGCAGTGCCGGGACCGTGGAAATCGGCAGGCCCAACAGGGAGGACGGCGGCCGCGCCGGGGACGACGGGCCCCCGCCATCCCGCAGAATGTTACGGGTAGATTAGAGATTACTACGTGAGAAGAAAATTTCCGCCTGTTGATTTCCAACAGGTTACGGAACGGACGGCAAAAAGCCTTGAAGCAGCCGGGGTGATTCCCATCAGTCTAGCGGCTGAACACCGGCGTCTCCACAATTCCGCGCGTGACTATCCCGGTATTCACCAACAACCAAAACATAACGAAGGAACCAAGACCATGGCAGGAAGCCCAGTACCTATCAGTGAAAGCGAATTGATCCCCTGGCTGACGAATTTCAGCCCGAAGCTGTCCAACTACGCGGCGACGCTCGGGCTGCTACCGGCGGAGGTGACGACCACGCAGACGGACATCAGCTACGTGATCTATCTGATCAATGTCCGCGTCCCGGCGGAGCGCCAGTCGCTGGCGGCGACGGTGGAATACAAGAACTTCATCAAGGACGGCGATGCCGCCGCTCCCCTGCCCGCAACGCTGCCGGGCACGGTGGCCCCGCCGGCCTATCCGGCAGGCATTCTGCCGGGCGCGATGGTGCGCCTGCGCAAGCTGGTGCAGAACATCAAGACCCGCCCGGGCTACACGGATACGATCGGCCAGGACCTGGGCGTGATTTCCACGGATGAATCGACCTCGCCGGTGGCACCGACGCTGTCGCTGGTGAATGCGTCCGCTGGCAACGTGACATTCAACTGGAACAAGAGCGGCTGGACGGGTGTGAAAGTGCAGAGCCGCACTAACGGTGGCGCGTGGGTGGATCTGGGAGTGGATCTTTTCAGCCCCTTCGTGGACACGCGCCCGCTGACGGCGGCGGGTGTGCCGGAAACCCGCGAGTATCGGGCGGCCTATCTGGACGGGGATTCGCAGTTACCGGGATTCAGTCAGGTGATGCAGGTGACGGTGGCGGCGTGAGGTGATTACAAAGGGCGGATGGGATCTGGTTTTTTCAGGCCGCGTTCCATCCGCTTTTTTTAGAGGGGAAAGCGGGTGACGATGCTGGAAGAGAGTGTGTTGCGCAAGTCCCTCTGAAGGTGGATTCCCATAAAGAGTTCCGGCTGTCTCAGCCGGAAGCGGAGCCAACGAAACCGGCTGAGACAGCCGGGACACGTTCTCGGGAACAGCCAAGGCGCTTTCCAGGTTGAGAGCATGCGGATTTCCGGTAATGTGCATGCATGGAACAAATAACAGTCCGCCAGGTTCGCGAGCGCTGCATCGAGGAGGCCACACTGCGCTCCCGGGAACGCGGGGTGGCGATGAACACCGTGCTGGTCGAGGCTCTGGAAAAAGGTCTCGGACTCGATCAGGAAAAAAAGACCAATGGGTTGGAACACTTCGCCGGGGATTCGGATTTCGGGCCGGACTGGGACGCCCACCTCGAAGAGCTCCGCCAGGTGAATCCCGACGACTGGAAATGAAGATCGTCCTCGATACCAACGCCTATTCGGATTGGCGGCAGACAGGCAGGTGGAATGAAACCATCGCAACCGCGAGCGAAGTGCTGATTCCTGCAATCGTGCTGGGCGAACTCCGCTACGGATTCCAAGGCGCGGCGAGAGGACCGGAAAACGAAGCCAACCTGCTGCGCTTTCTCGCCGATCCAGTCGTGCGAGTCCTTGACGTCGGCGACGCAACCAGCCGGAGCTATGCGGTCCTCAAACATTTTCTGCGTAGAGCAGGCACCCCCATTCCCGAAAACGACGTTTGGATCTCAGCGATC
>Ga0123337_10005840_pt1 | contig 11958 bp, 10 predicted proteins | sample frozenSSSSmetaG_FD_89792 | JGI IMG/M metagenome (GOLD analysis project Ga0123337, IMG submission 89792) | Glacier valley bacterial and archeal communities from Borup Fiord, Nunavut, Canada, to study Microbial Dark Matter (Phase II) -... | ecosystem: Environmental > Aquatic > Freshwater > Ice >...
GGGATGTGGCGCCGCGGCCTGACGGAGGGCGCGTGGTGGCTGGGTCGTGGGCTGCTCGATCTGCTCTATCCCCCGGTCTGCCTGCATTGTGACGCGCCCATAGCTACGCCCGATACGCTGTGTGCGGCGTGTTTTGCCCGGTTGCGGCCGATCACCGCGCCACTCTGTCCGCGGCTTGGCCTGCCCTTTGCCGTCTCGCTGGGCGTTGATGTGTTCTCGGCCGAGGCCCTGGCCGATCCACCCCCCTTCGGCCGCGCCCGCGCGGCCGTGGTCTATGGCCCGGTGGCCAGCGCCATCGTATCCCGCCTCAAATATGGCGACCGGCCCGAACTGGCGCGGTTCTGCGCGCGGCTGATGGCCGGGGCGGGGCACCAATTGTGGGCAGACAAGCCGATGCTGGTGCCGGTGCCGCTGCATCCGGCGCGGCAGCGGGCACGACGCTATAACCAGTCCCACGAACTGGCCGTCATGCTGGGCCGTTTCACCGGCCTGTCCGTCGATGCGGGCCTGGTGCAGCGCATTCGCAAGACGCGCCAGCAGGTTGGGTTGAGCGGCGACGGAAGGCAGCGGAACGTGGCGGGGGCCTTTGCCGTTTCCGCGCGGGCGATGGCGCGCGCGGCGGGGAAGCGGGTCGTGCTGGTCGACGATGTCTATACCACCGGCGCCACGACCAAGGCGGTCACCCGCGCTTTGCTCAAGGCCGGGGTGGAGAGTGTCGACGTCGTGACTTTCGCCCGCGTTGTCATTGGCGATGACATACCCATATAAGTACAAAGACCCGCAATGATGGGAGAATTTCCTTGGCTACTATCGAGATCTACACCACCCCGACCTGCCCCTATTGCCACGCCGCCAAGACGCTGCTGGCCGAAAAGGGCGCCGATTATACCGAGATCACCGTGCTCGATCCGGCATTGCGTGAGACGATGACGCAGCGCGCCCATGGGCGCCGCACTGTGCCGCAGATCTTCATCGATGATGCCCATATCGGGGGCTATGATGACATGGCCGCGCTCGACCGCCGCGGTGGTCTCGATCCACTCTTGGCCGTTTAGGACGGCTGGGTGAAAATCGCTGCCATCCAGCTGCGCTCGGGGACCGATCCCGATGCCAATCTGGCCGCGCTGGAGCCGCTGCTGGCCGAAGCCGCGTCGGCGGGCGCCCGCTATGTGCTGACTCCCGAGGTTACCATGGCCTTTGCGGAAAACCGCGCCGGCCTGGTGGCCGTCGCCGCGCCTTATGAGAACCATCCGCAGCTGCAGCGCGTCGGCGAACTGGCCAAGCACTATGGCATCCATATCCATATCGGCTCGCTGGCCGTGCCGCTGGCGGATAGGCGCTTTGCCAATCGCTCGGTGCTGTTCGGGCCCGATGGCACGATCGTCGACCATTACGACAAGATCCACCTGTTTGATGCCGATGTCGCCGGGCTCAATGCCTATCGCGAAAGCGAGACCTATCAGGGCGGCGAACGGGCGGTAACGGCGCCGCTGGGCGACTTCACCCTGGGCATGGCGATCTGCTACGACATGCGCTTTCCGCTGCTGTTCAACGCGCTGGCCAAGGCGGGGGCAGGGCTGATCGCTGTGCCGGCTGCCTTCACCGTCCCGACGGGGCAGGCGCACTGGCATGTGCTGCTGCGCGCCCGGGCCATCGAGACGGGCTCCTATGTGATCGCTGCGGCCCAGGGCGGCCAGCATGCCAATGGCAGGGCCACCTATGGCCATTCCATCATCATCGACCCCTGGGGGCGTGTCGTTGCCGAACTCGCCCATGACGAACCCGGTGTGCTGCTGGCCGAGATCGCGCCCGATCAGGTCACCGAAGCGCGCACCCGCATTCCGGCTTTGGCCAATGCACGCAACTTTGCCGCGCCGCTGCCGTTGCAGGGCTAGCGCATTGACCTATATCGGTAATGACAACGAGCTATCGGGCTCCAGAGACGCCTCGTGATTCAATACGCCCTGCACTGTTCAAATGGCCATCACTATGACGCCTGGTTCAAGAACGCCGCCGCGTTCGAGGAGCAGCAGGCGCGCGGTATTGTCAGCTGCGCTGTCTGCGGCGATGCCCGCGTGGAAAAGGCGCTGATGGCCCCGGCCGTCGCGCGCAGCGACAAGGGCCAGGTTTCGCTCAGTGCCGGCCAGCCCGATGCGGCCCAGATCCGCCAGATGCTGCGGGAATATCGGCAAAAGGTGATCAGCGAGGCCGATTATGTCGGCGACCGCTTTGCCGAAGAGGCCCGCAAGATCCATTTCGAGGAAGTGGCGCCGCACGGCATCTATGGCGAGGCCAGCCGCGACGACGTCATGGCGCTGGCCGAGGAGGGGATCGAGTTCATGCCCCTGCCGGACCTGCCCGAAGAACACAACTGATCCAGTTCTGGATTCCGCGCGCCATTCCGGCGCAGTCAAACGGAGAAACATCATGACCACACTCGACGCAGCCCTTTCGGGCACCTTTGCCATTGGCGGTGATCTCACGGTCAATCGCCTCGGCTTTGGCGCCATGCGCATTACCGGCAAGGGCATCTGGGGTCAGCCCGAAGACATCGAGGCTGCCAAGGCCACGCTGCGCCGCCTGCCCGAACTCAATGTCAATTTCATCGATACGGCCGAAAGCTATGGTCCCTATGTCAGCGAGCAGCTGATCGGCGAGGTGCTGGCGCCCTATGGCAAGGGCACCATTGTCGCCACCAAGAGCGGTCTGACGCGTACCGGGCCGGACGAATGGCATCAGCTGGCACGGCCCGAATTCCTGCGCCAGGGCGTGGCCACCAGCCTGGGGCGGCTCAAGCTTGAGGTGATCGATCTCTGGCAGTTGCACCGCATCGACGCCAAGGTGCCGCGCGCCGACCAGTTCGGCGCCATTGCCGACATGCAGAAGGCCGGCCTGATCCGCCATGTTGGCCTCAGCGAGGTCAGCGTCGAGGACATCAAGGAAGCGCAGAAGTACTTCAAGGTGGCCACGGTGCAGAACATGTACAATCTGGTCAGCCGCAAGGCCGAAGCCGTGCTGGACTTCTGCGAAGCCAACGCTATCGGCTTCATTCCCTGGCGGCCGATCGATGGCGGCAATCTGGAATCCACCAGTGCCGAATTCAAGGCCATCATGGACAAGCACGCGGCCTCAGCCAGCCAGATCGCTCTGGCCTGGATGCTCAAGCGCTCGCCGGTGATGCTGCCCATTCCGGGTACTGGCAAGGTCAAGCACCTGGAAGACAATGTGGCAGCCGCCGCGATCAAGCTCAGCGACGACGATTTCGCGACGCTCGACAAGGTCGGCAAGACGGCCTGATTTTCCCTGCCAAGCACCTGACCCGGGCCGGCGGCGCACAGAGCGTTGCCGGCCTTCGCTTTGAGCGAAGGGGCAGCCGATATCGATTTTTGGGGGATTTAGGTCGGCTCGATAGGGAGGGTGGAATCCCCGCTATCGAACCTAACCAGCAGGCAATCTTGGCAGACCGCCTTCGGCTGAGCGTGCGTCTAGCACCACAGCAAGAGCTTGTCACGCATTTGTCGCAGACGCTGATAACGACACATGCGCGCCGCCAATGGCCTCCCCGTCAGGGGAGGCCTTTGTTCAGCTCCAGAGCTTGTCGATCGCCGCTTTGTCGCGCACGGCGCCGCGTGCCGCGGACGTGGCAAAGGCGGCATAGGCCTTGAGCGAGGTGGTGACATTGCGCTTGCGTGGATGCGCGGGCTTCCAGCCGAGCTGGTCCTGATCATGGCGGCGCTGCACCAGTTCGTCATCCGAGACGAGCAACTGAATAGACCTATTGGGGATATCGATCTCGATGATATCGCCTTCACGCACCAGGCCAATGGTGCCGCCTTCGGCGGCTTCCGGCGACACGTGGCCGATGGAGAGGCCCGACGTGCCGCCAGAGAAGCGGCCATCGGTCAGCAGGGCGCAGGCTTTGCCCATGCCCTTGGATTTGAGATAGCTCGTCGGATAGAGCATTTCCTGCATGCCGGGGCCGCCGCGCGGGCCTTCATAGCGGATGACGAGCACGTCGCCTTCCTTGATCTGATTGGTCAGGATCGCCTTGACGGTATCGTCCTGGCTTTCAAACACCCGAGCCGGGCCGGAGAATTTGAGGATGGATTCGTCGACGCCGGCGGTTTTGACGATGCAGCCGTCAATGGCGATATTGCCCTTGAGCACGGCGAGACCGCCATCCTTGGAAAAGGCATGTTCTGCCGAGCGGATGACGCCGTCCTTGCGATCGAGATCGAGCTCGGTCCAGCGGTTGGACTGGCTGAAGGCCTGGGTCGTGCGCACGCCGCCGGGGGCGGCCATGTAGAACTGGCGGACACTCTCGGAGTTGGTGCGGGAAATGTCCCATTTGTCGAGGGCATCGCCGATGGTGGCGATGTGGACAGTGGGCTCGTTGCGGTTGATCAGCCCGGCGCGGTCGAGCTGGCCCAGGATGGACATGATGCCACCGGCGCGGTGGACGTCTTCCATATGTACGTCGGCCTTGGCCGGGGCGACCTTGGAGAGCACCGGCACGCGGCGGCTGAGCTGGTCGATATCGTCCATGGTGAAATCGACGCCGCCCTCATGGGCGGCCGCCAGGATATGCAGCACGGTATTGGTCGAGCCGCCCATGGCGATGTCGAGGGTCATGGCGTTTTCGAAAGCGGCCTTGGTGGCGATCGAGCGTGGCAGCACGGAGGCATCGTCCTGCTCGTACCAGCGTTTGGTGATCTCGACGATGACGCGACCGGCTTCCTCGAACAGGTGCTTGCGATCGGAATGGGTGGCCAGGGTCGAGCCATTGCCGGGCAGGCTGAGGCCGAGCGCTTCGGTCAGGCAGTTCATCGAATTGGCCGTGAACATGCCCGAGCAGGAGCCGCAAGTGGGGCAGGCGGCTTCTTCGACGGCCTGGACTTCCTCGTCGCTATACTGGTCGTCGGCGGCCATCACCATGGCGTCCACCAGGTCGAGGGCCTGCAGCTTGCCCTTGAGCATGGCCTTGCCGGCTTCCATCGGGCCACCCGAGACAAAGATCACCGGGATATTGATGCGCATGGCGGCGTTCAGCATGCCGGGGGTGATCTTGTCGCAGTTGGAAATGCAGACCATGGCGTCGGCGCAGTGGGCGTTGACCATGTATTCCACCGAGTCGGCGATCAGGTCGCGGCTGGGCAGCGAATAGAGCATGCCGTCATGGCCCATGGCGATGCCGTCATCGACCGCAATGGTGTTGAATTCCTTGGCCACGCCGCCCGATGCCTCGATCTGGCGGGCAACCAGCTGGCCAAGGTCCTTGAGGTGGACATGGCCGGGCACGAACTGGGTGAAGGAATTGACCACGGCGATGATGGGTTTGCCGAAATCGCCGTCCTTCATGCCGGTGGCGCGCCAGAGGCCACGGGCGCCGGCCATGTTGCGGCCATGGGTGGTGGTACGGGAGCGATAAACAGGCATGGTTGTCCTCGGTAAGCGTGTGCGCCTGCATACTGGCGCGATTACCCTGTGTTTAGACCCATTCCAGACGGTGATCAATGCAGAACCGTACCGTACGGTACGGGAAGCGTCGGTCGGCCCAGAAGCGCGGGCCTTGCATCGAAGCGGCGGATGGGGCGTTGTAGGCCCAACAGCCCGGAGGCAGTGATGGACGAGACACGCAAGAGTTACCGGCAGGTCGCGGTGGCCAGCAAGAATCCGCTGGCGGTAACAGTCGGCGTCGAGCGCGCCGCTGCGGGCTACAAGGCAGCGGTCTGGTGGGAGTCGGTCGCCGATATCGATGGCGACGAAGCCGAATATGCCGATGTGCCGACCGCGTTCGCCGCTGCCGAGGCGGCGCGGGCGCTGCATCGCTTTCACGAGGTCGTGGTGGTGCTGCAGGAGGACGTCGACTGGAATGAGAGCTGGGGCGATTTGCGCAGCGCGCCCATCGACAATGAACCGATCGGCAACATCAGCGCGGCCGGGCTGTCGCCCGACGAGAGCTATACCCTGGCCGCCGGCATCGAAGCCGAGCGCGACGCCTAGTTGTTGATGCTGAGGATGCCCCACTGCGTGTCGGCGCAATCGTCATCCAGGCAGATATTGGTCATCCAGAGTGCGCCATTGGCAAAGCCGACACCCTCGCTGGTGACGATCAGATCGGCATAGTCCTGGCTGGCCAGGGCATCAATGGTCTCGGTGGTCAGCAGGCTGTCGAAATTGTCGACCAGATCCTGTGCTTCGAGCACATCATAGACCTCGCCATTGGCATTGACGGTCAGCGGGTAGAGCCCGAGATCGGCGATGGCGGTCGGGTTGTCGAACAGGAAGGCGTCCTGCATGAGTGCGAAGGCCTCGTTGAAGCCATCCACATCGCCATGAATATTCTCGATGCTGTCGAGCACGTCTTCCTCGCTCTGGGCGAGGACAGGGCCGGCCAGAGCCAGGGCGGCAGTGAGAGTGACGGCAAGAATTGTGTGGCGCATGCTGGCTCCGGCGGTTTGAGGGCGGCTTATTTCAGGAACGGACTCTGCCGCTTGACTGTGTCGATCAAGCGGCCGGCCGCTCGGCCATCACCATATAATTGATCGCCATGTCACGCGACTGGCGCCATTCGTCGGCCAGAGGGTGAAACACCACGCCCGTCTCTGCCGTCACCGTCAGGCCGTTGCGGGTGATCAGGGTCTTGATCTCGTCGGGCGTGAGGAACTTGTTCCAGTCATGGGTGCCGACGGGCAGCCAGCGCAGGATGCGTTCGGCGCCAAAGACCGCCAGGGCATAGGCGCGGGCCGTGCGGTTGAGCGTGGCGGTCAGCATCAGCCCGCCGGGTTTGACCAGGTCTGCGCAGCTCTTCATGTAGAGCGGCACATTGTCGACATGCTCGACCACTTCCATGTTCAGCACCATGTCGAAGGTCTTGCCCTGGGCGGCCAGGGCCTCGCTGGTCGTGGCCTGGTAGTCGATGGCAAGGCCTGACTTTTCGGCGTGCAGCCGGGCAATTGTGATGTTGCGCTCGGCCGCATCAATGCCGGTGACGGTCGCGCCCAGGCGCGCCAGCGGCTCGCAGAGCAGGCCGCCGCCGCAGCCCACATCAAGGATTGTCAGCCCCTCAAAGGGCCGCATGGCGGCGCCATCGAGGCCGAAATGGGCCAGCAGGTGCTCGCGGATATAGCGCAGGCGCACGGGGTTGAACTTGTGCAGCGGCTTGAACTTGCCCTTGGGGTCCCACCATTGCTCGGCCATCGCGGTGAACTTGGCGATCTCGGCGTCATTGATGGTGGTCTCGGTCATGGCGTGGCACTCCTTGTGGCGCCATATGACCCAGTCGGTGTGGCACAGGCAAGGTACGTGGCGTCGCGGCTGGCGGATCAGAGTTGATCGGCCCGATGGATTGTCGTATGTCCGGCGCCAATCGAGAGCGTACCGGCGGGTTCGGCCGGAGGAACGGGGTAGGGTCTTGGCCCGTATAGTCGTCAAGTTTGGTGGCACGTCAGTGGCTACCGTCGAGCGTATTCGGCAGGCCGCGCGGCACGTCAAGCGCGAGGTCGATGCCGGCCATGAGGTTGCCGTGGTCGTGTCCGCCATGAGTGGCAAGACCAATGAGCTGGTCGGCTGGGTCAATGAAGCCAGCGCCCTGCATGATGCACGCGAATATGATGCCGTGGTCGCTTCGGGCGAGCAGGTGACGGCGGGGCTGATGGCCATCGTGCTGAGCGAAATGGGCATCCAGTCGCGTTCCTTTGCCGGCTGGCAGGTGCCCATCCATACCGATGACGCGCATGGCGCCGCGCGTATCACCGATATCGACCCGACCGAACTCGACAAGCGTCTGCGCGATGGCTGGGTGCCGGTCATCACCGGCTTTCAGGGCATCTCCCCGCATGGCCGGGTCACCACGCTGGGTCGGGGCGGTTCGGACACGTCGGCCGTCGCGGTGGCGGCGGCCGTCAAGGCGGACCGCTGCGATATCTATACCGATGTGGACGGCGTTTACACGACCGACCCACGCATCGTGCCCAAGGCGCAGCGGCTGACCAAGATTTCCTTTGAGGAAATGCTGGAAATGGCCTCGCTGGGCGCCAAGGTGCTGATGATCCGCTCGGTCGAGATGGCCATGGCCTACAAGGTGCGGCTGCTGGTCCGCTCCAGTTTTGACGATCCGGATGCGCCGCAGCTGGCGCCCGATGGTTCCCCCGGTGTCCCCGGTACGCTCGTATGCGATGAGGATGAGATCATGGAAAAGCAGATCGTTTCGGGCGTGACGCTCGCCAAGGCCGAGGCCAAGATTACCCTGCGCGACGTCAAGGACAATCCGGGCGTGGCAGCAGCGATTTTTGGTACGCTTGCGGACCAAGGCATCATCGTGGACATGATCGTGCAGAATATCGCCGATGACGGGGCCACGACCGACATTACCTTTACGGTGCCCGACAGCGAGTATGACAAGGCCATCAAGACCCTCAAGGATGCCGGCGACCGCATTGAATATGCCCGGATTTCGGGCTCCAAGGGCGGGGCCAAGGTCTCGGTGGTTGGTGTGGGCATGCGCAGTCATGCCGGTGTCGCCTCCTCGATGTTCCGGGCCCTGGCCGACAAGGGCATCAATATCCAGCTGATCACCACATCGGAGATCAAGACCTCGGTGCTGATCGACGAGCAATATGCCGAGCTTGCGGTTCGGGCCCTGCATACTTATTACGGGTTGGATAAGAAGGACGCATAAGCTCGGTCGAGGGGGTTGAGCCGCGTCCACCAAAGGGGGGCGGCTTTGCGGGCCGCCTAAGGGTTAGATGGTTACGACCACAGGCGGCCCACGCGTGCTGCTCAGGCAATTGCGCGAGACTATGGCGGAGCCGCTGGCTTCGCAGGCTCGGCTCGACAAGATCGTCGGCCTGATCGCCGACAATATGCATGCCGATGTCTGCTCCTTTTACGTGCTGCGCGATGACGGTGCGCTCGAGCTGTTTGCCAGCAAGGGCCTCGCCGCCGAATCGGTGCACATGACCACGCTGCGGCTGGGCGAAGGCCTGGTCGGGCTGATTGCCGCCGAAGCCGAGCCACTTAGCCTGGACGACGCCACCAGCCATCCTGCCTTTGCCTATCGTCCGGAAACCGGCGAAGAGCGCTACAATGCCTTTCTGGGCGTGCCGGTATTGCGGGCCGGCCAGACGCTGGGCGTGCTGGTGGTGCAGAATGCCGAGCGGCGCCATTACGGCGAGGATGAAACCGAGGCGATGCTGACTACGGCCACAATTCTGGCCGAGATGATCGCCACCTCCGATTTTGACAATCTGATCAAGCCGGGGTCCGATATCGATCTCAGGCGACCACGCATGTTTACCGGCGTCAGCTTTACCGACGGCATCGCCCTGGGCACGGTAGTGCTGCATGATCCGCGCGTGGTGGTCTCCAACTTCATCGCCGAAGATACGGACCTCGAAAAGGTGCGGCTGGAGACAGCGCTCGAAACCATGCGGGTGTCGATCGATGCCATGCTGGACCATGGCGACATGGCCGGCCCGACCGATCATCGCGAGATTCTCGAAACCTACCGCATGTTCGCCAATGATCGCGGCTGGGTGCACCGGCTGACCGAGGCGATCGAAAACGGGCTCAGCGCGGAAGCGGCCGTCGAAAGGGTTCAGAACGATACGCGCGCCCGCATGCTGCGCCAGACCGATCCCTATATCCGCGACCGGCTGCATGACCTGGACGACCTGGCCAACCGGCTGCTGCGGGTGCTGACCGGTGACGGTCATGCTTTGGCGCACAAGGCACTACCGGACAATGCGATCCTCGTCGCGCGCAATATGGGTCCGGCCGAGCTGCTCGAATATGACCGCACCAAGCTGCGGGGCATTGTGCTCGAAGAGGGTGGGACGACGGCGCATGTCGCCATCGTGGCGCGCTCGCTGGGCATGGTGGCCGTGGGGCAGGCGCAGTCGATCGTCTCGATGTGCGAAAGCGGCGACGACATCATTCTCGATGGCACGGCCGGGCTGGTGCATTTGCGACCGACTGTCGATATCGTGCAGGCCTATGCCGACAAGGTGAAGGTCTCGGCCAAGCGCCGGGCGCATTATGCCGCGCTCAAGGACAAGCCCAGCATCACCCGGGACGGCGTGGCCATCACCCTGCTGCACAATTCGGGTCTGGTCGCCGATCTGCCCATGCTTGATGATACCGGCGCGGCGGGGGTGGGGCTGTTCCGCACCGAACTGCAGTTCATGATTGCCAGCAAGCTGCCCAAGCTCAGCGAGCAGACCGAGCTCTATGCCGAGGCCATGGCGATTGCCGGGGAACGCCCGGTGGTGTTCCGGCTGCTCGATATTGGCGGCGACAAGGTGCTGCCCTATCAGCGCTCGATGGCCGAGGAAAACCCGGCCATGGGGTTTCGGTCCATTCGCCTTGGCCTGGAGCGGCCGGGGCTGCTGCGCACGCAGATCCGGGCGCTGCTACTGGCGGCCAATGGGCGGCCGCTCAAGATCCTGGTGCCGATGGTCACCGAGACCTTCGAATTCGTGCAGACCCGCAAGGTGGTCGACAAGGAAGTGGCGCGGTTGCGCCGCGCCGGCACGCCGATCCCCAGCCGGCTCGAACTGGGCGTGATGGTGGAAGTGCCCTCGCTGCTGTTCGAGCTCGACCAGCTGCTGCCGCTGGCCGATTTCGTCTCGATCGGCTCCAATGATCTGGTGCAGTTCCTGACGGCGTCGGATCGCGCCAATCCGCGCGTCGCCAAGAATTACGATCCGATCGGCATGCCGCGGCTGCGGGCGATCAGGCTCGTCGTCGATGCGGCGCGGCGCTACAATATCCCCATCACCATGTGCGGCGAGCTGGCCGGCAAGCCGCTCGAGGCGCTGGCCCTGATGGCGGTGGGCATGACGCGGCTATCGATGGGCCCGGCCTCGATCGGGCCGATCAAGGAACTGGTGCTCAATCTGGACCTCAAGCCGATCCAGCAATCGATAGGCGCGGCGCTCAGCGATGGCGCGCAGGGCATCACGATCCGGCAATTGCTGCTGGAATGGATCGAGAAACAGAACCTGCCCGTGTAGGGCGGCGCTTGAAGTTGATCGTCATGGCCATTACAGGCACGGTGTCATCCCGGCGGGGTGACACCGAGTTTTTGATGGCGCGGCGCGCTGCCGCACAGGATCCTTACAATCATGGCCTCTCTTCCCCAGGACAAGCTCGACGCCCTCGAGACGCGGTTTCAGTATGTCGAGGCGGCGCTGTCGGGTGGTGCCGGCCCGGACGAGTTCGTCAAATTCTCCAAGGAACATGCCGAGCTGGCGCCGATCGTGGAGAAGATCCGCGCCTATTCGAAAGCCTTGAAGGATCGCAAGGAGGCCGAGGCGCTGCTCAAGAGCGGCGACAAGGAAATGGCCGAGATGGCCCAGGCCGAGGTCGAGGAACTGGACGACAGCATCGAAGAGCTGTTCCAGGCGGTGCGGGTGCTGCTGCTGCCCAAGGACGAGGCCGACGAGAAGTCGATTATCCTCGAAATCCGCGGCGGCACGGGCGGCGACGAAGCGGCTTTGTTCGCCGGCGACCTGTTCCGCATGTATGAGCGCTATGCCGTCAATCACGGCTGGAAAGTCACCGTGATGGAGGAAAGCCCCGGCGAAATGGGGGGCTTCAAGGAAATCATCGCCAATGTTTCGGGCAAGGGCGTCTATGCGCGCATGAAGTTCGAAAGCGGCGTGCATCGCGTGCAGCGCGTGCCGGCCACCGAAGGCTCGGGGCGCATTCATACCTCCGCAGCGACGGTGGCCGTGCTGCCCGAGGTCGAAGAGATCGACATCGACATTCGCACCGAAGACATCCGCATTGATACGATGCGCGCCTCGGGCGCCGGCGGCCAGCACGTCAACACCACCGACTCGGCGGTGCGCATCACCCATATTCCTTCGGGCATCGTCGTCACCTCGGCGATGAAGAGCCAGCATCAGAACCGGGCGCTGGCCATGCAGGTGCTGCGCTCGCGGCTCTATGACA
>Ga0123337_10005843_pt1 | contig 11956 bp, 11 predicted proteins | sample frozenSSSSmetaG_FD_89792 | JGI IMG/M metagenome (GOLD analysis project Ga0123337, IMG submission 89792) | Glacier valley bacterial and archeal communities from Borup Fiord, Nunavut, Canada, to study Microbial Dark Matter (Phase II) -... | ecosystem: Environmental > Aquatic > Freshwater > Ice >...
AGCTTGCTGACGAAACGCTTCATCATGCCTTGGTTGCTTCATACCTGTCTGCTTCGGTTCTTTCATCGTTGAGTCTTTCTTTAGTGGCTCAACTCGTGTCCGTCGATTCGGGGCAACCTCAGAGGCAATCCGCCCCTGTTTAGGTTGCCCGAGGATTTGCCACGGATTTGTCAGCAGACGTGTTTTAGGCTTCCCACGACTGCAACTTCCTGCTTCTCTTAGCCTGTCTTAAAGCACTAACCTACAACATAAAGCACACTAAACGAAGGCTTTCTGTAGTTTGCCGAGGGAGGTTCGAATCCCCCCCCTCTCCGCCTGTTGACGTTTTCCCAATCAGGGACAACCGCACCCAAATCGCCTTTCAAATCAGGCATTTGTGTAATCTTTTCCGAAAACGTTGAAGCCTGCGTTTGGACAACGTTTCCCAGATTTGGACCAATCTTCCCTGATTTTAGGGAAGCCAGTGAGGAAGGTAACGCCGCCGCGAGCATCGCGATACCATCCCCCAAGGGCACGCTTTTGGAATCGGTGTAACCGTCGGTCTGTTTCCATGCGCTGTGACGTGCGAGCTTCATGCGAACCAGCTCCGAAACCTTCGCATGAGCCAGCAAGCTGATGAACGTATGTCGCAGGGCGTGGAAATCCACACGGTAGCCGCGCTCGTCGTTCACCGTGACGCCGCAGGCCACCAGGTCTTTCGCCAATGTCTTCGCCCATGGGATGCCGTCAGGCAGGACCAGACCCGAGAAATGGTGACCACGCCGCGCCTTCTCCTTGCGCAGTAGAACGGCCAACGCCGGCAGCAACGGGATAGTGCCGCCCTTTTTGTTTTTGGTCGTCTCAGGACGCAGGCGAATGACCGGCTCCGTTTCGCTCAGATCAACATCAGTCCAACGAAGCTGTTGAAGCTCGCCTCGACGAAGGCCGGTGCAGCACGCGAGGAAATACGCCAAGCGACGTTTTGAGGGCTTTTCCACGAGACGAACAAACTCCTCCAGCGTGAGGGCTCGACGCTTGAAAGTCTCTTCGCCGACCGTGGGCAGCTTCGTGACGCTTTTGAGCAAGTTGTGCGTGAAGCGATCATTTCGCACGAGCCAGTTGAAGAAGGCCACAGCGTGCCCGAGGTATTCGTTCTTCGTTTTCGCCGAGAGTGAAGACTGAGAACGCCACTTGATGAAATCCTCCGAGATGACGTCACGCAGCAGACGCCAGCGGCACTTCGAGAAAAGCGTCGTGAGGCGTTCGCGGTTGTGGCGCACGTGAGCTTACCCCTCAACAGGGGGAATGAGAACGTTCGACTAAGCGCAGCGTAGAAGGGTCGCGCAAATGAGCGCCGCGCAGCGGTGGACCCACGGGCCAGCCAATAGCCCTCTCCGCCAGTTCCCCGAAAGCAGAGTCCTTGCATGCACGACATATCTTTAATCACCACCATCGCTTTCGGACTCACCGCCGCCTTGATCCTGGGTCTGCTGGCAAAACGTTTCGGACTTTCCCCGATTGTCGGTTACCTGCTGGCGGGCCTTGTCGTGGGCCCGCACACGCCGGGCTTCGTGGGCGACGCGGAGCTTGCCAAGCAACTCGCCGAAATTGGCGTCATCCTTTTGATGTTCGGCGTGGGGTTGCATTTCCACATCGGCGATCTCGTCGCGGTGCGCTCTATTGCCGTGCCCGGTGCGATTGGCCAGAGCCTGGTGGCAACCGCTTTCGGATTGCTCGTCGCGCTCGTCGCGGGCTGGGAGTGGAACACCGGTATCGTTCTCGGCATAGCCGTCTCAGTCGCCAGCACGGTGGTCTTGTTGCGCGCCTTGATGGACAACGACCATGTTGAAACTCCGGAAGGCCGCGTCGCCATTGGCTGGTTGGTGGTCGAGGACATCCTCACCGTGTTGGTCCTGGTAATTCTGCCGGCGCTGGCCATCAAAGGCGCCGGCGTGGATGCACCCACTGCGGAAGGTTCGAAGTCCCTGCTGGGTTCGGCGGTTCTGGCCGTGCTTAAACTCGGCGCCTTTGCCGGATTCATGGCGATTGTCGGCGCCAAGTTCGTCCCCTGGCTACTGCTCCGGGTCGCAAACCTGCGCTCCCGCGAACTGTTCACCCTCACCGTGCTGGTAACCGCCATGGCTATCGCTACGCTGGGTTATGTCATTTTCGGCGCATCCATGGCGCTGGGCGCGTTCATGGCCGGCATGGTTGTAGGCCACTCCAAACTCAGCCATCAAACCGCCGCCGGTGCCCTGCCGATGCGTGACGCGTTCGCGGTGCTCTTCTTCGTCGCGGTGGGCATGCTGTTCGATTGGCGGCTGATCCTGGAAGAGCCATGGCTGATCGCCGGCTTGGTTGCCGTGACCATGGTCGTCAAACCTGCCATCGCACTCATCATTGTCATCGCAGGCAAACGGTCGCTGAAGACCGGCATCGTCGTGGCGGCGGGACTTGGTCAGATCGGGGAATTTTCCTTCATCGTTGCCCAAACTGCAAAGCCCCTGGGCCTCATGCCGGAGGCCGGTTACGGAGCGCTTGTGGCCTGTGCGATTATTTCAATCAGCCTCAATCCCCTGTTGTTCCGCGTCCTGCTCAGGCTCGAGTCATGGGTGAGGAGCAAGCCCGCCCTGGAATCATGGCTCGAACGCCGCCCCGGGGCACGCGGGGAAATCGCCAACCGAAAGGAGACGACGCGGTCGGCCCATGCGAAGACTGAGATTGAAGCCATTGTCGTCGGATACGGGCCGGTTGGCCGGGAAGTTGTCCGCCGAATCGAAGAATACGGGCTGGTCCCGCTGATCATCGACATGAATGCGGAGACGGTGATGTCGCTGCAGGCTGAACATAAGCACGCCCTTTTTGGCGACGCCTCCCGTTCGGAGTTGCTGCTGCAGGCGGGCGTCAAAAAAGCATCCTACCTGATTGTCACGATTCCTGAACCGGTAACAGGCCAGATGATCGTAGCCGCTACCCGGCAGCTGAATCCAACCATTCAGATTTTGATCAGCTCGCGCTACCTATCGCAGAGCGGCATGCTGCAAGAGTCCGGTGCGGATGCGGTTTGCTGTGATGAGGCGGAGATTTCCACCGCCTTGGCGGTCTTGATCCGGGCCCACATCAAAGCCGACGGTCATCAAAGAACGCAGTGATCCATCTCCCCGTCCACCACCCTTCGTCGTTTGAACTTCAGCATCCGCTGGTCGTCATTGGATGTTGAAAGTTCGACGTTGGATGTTGGACGTTCGGAGAGTTGGATATTAGGCGTTCACACGCCCCTTACGGATACATGCTGATATCCGTCGGCATGAAAGACCCGAAGCTCACCGTGCCGTAGACCACGTGTGGAAATTTACTGGAATCGTCGAACGTCACATCGCCGCTCACATACGCCAGTTTGATGCTGGTGATTTGGTTGTAGCTGTTCATCTGGCCCGGTCCGCTGGACGCGCTTTTTACCGTGACCTTGAGCAATTTTTGGGAACCAGCCGCGATGCCATGAAGGGTCATGTAGGAGGAGCCCATTCCGTCAGGCGCGACGGCGGTGAGCGAGGCGACGGTGTAAAACTTGCTCGTTAAGGAAGCCACGTTGCCATCTGAATAGCCGATTTTACTGGCCTGAGATGTCGAGCCGTCATCCGTGATGAAACTCAGGCGGGCGGAATCGATCTTCACGATGCTCGTGCCGTTGACGGCATAGAAGGCAAAGGTGGGACCGCTGTCGGTGATGAGCGGCGTGGAGTTTACGAGCACGAGTTTCCATCCTTTGGCGCTGGTGGCACCGGTGAGGGCGCCCTCAAGAAACAAATCCTGAAGGAACTGGGCGTTGCCATACTTCGTGAGCGTGGCGGCGCTCACATAAGACGAAGGGGTATTGATAAGCTCTTTGGTCGTGCTGAAGGTGAGCGCGAGGGTCACCGTGGATACTTCGCCGGGAACAAATGTCGTGGGGATGGAAAACGCGGTCGTGCAGATAGCCGCGAAAACGAACAGGTATTTAAAGTTCATAGTGGGACCTCACGATGAGGGCATTGCAGGCCCTTAGCCAATTCCAATCTAGGTGGTTATGAAAGTAATCCAAGGAACGGGCGGACTACTCACGCAGAGACGCCAAGCCGCAGGGATCGCCCCCGTAGGAAGTTCAACGTTGGATGTTGGATATTCGATGTTCAGCGTTGGGAGCCGGAAGTTCTTCCTTCATGAAACTCCTTTTTCTACCCCTCCTTGCCCTGCTCAGTGTCAACGCCGCCGAGCCGGTTGCGCCGGCCGACGGCGCGCTCCAAACGCAGGATCCCGCCCGCCAAAAGCCATGGCGCCTCCTGATCGCGTGCGCCGAGATGAAGACGCCTCCCCCCAAGGCCCCCGACGGCGAAGGCGGCTTTGTCGTCAACAAAGAGTTCCTCGCCTTCGCCAAGATCACGGCCGTGCCCGTCGGCGCCAACGACGCCGGCTCGGTAATCGGCAAGGACGGCATGGAGCTGCAATACCAGGTGAAGCAGGAGAAGGATCAGAAAACCTTTAGCCTTAATCTCCAACTCAAGGCCAAGGTCGGCGGAATCCAGGAGATCAACAGCAACATCACCATCCCCGGCGGAACCTGGCAGATCATCGGCCTGACGAGCCGAGAAGAAACCCGGAGGCTCGACTCCGGAAAAACAACAACCGAAAAGCTCTACTACTCCGTCGCCGTGAAAATCGCCCCCGCCGAGCCCGCCAAACCGGCCCGTTAGCCGATCACGGATTATCAACGCAAAGTCGCGAAGACGCAGGGATCGATCCCTCCCCTTGAAAGTTCAGCATTGGATGTTCATTGAGTTGGAAGTTGAGCGTTCGACGTTGGATGTTGGACGTTCAAGGACTCCTCCATTACCAACAAACTTCCCCACATCACCTTCGCCTTTTGGGTGATGAAGATGTGCGCCACCACGCTCGGCGAGACGGCGGGCGACCTGCTGGCCCAGACGCTCAAGGTCGGCTAGGCCGTGAGCTCGCTCATCCTATTTGGCGTCTTCCTCGCCACGCTCATCGGCCAGTTGATGGGCAAACGCTATCACCCCGTGTTGTTCTGGGCAGTGATGCTTTCAACGAGCACGGCGGGCACGACGTGCTCGGACTTCATGGACCGCACACTGGGGCTAGGCTACGCCACCGGCTCGCTGGTTTTGGTGAGCCTGCTCGCCCTCGCGCTCGGCTACTGGCGGCTCACGGAGCCGTCCATGTCGGTCGAGACGATCCGCACGCGCAAGGTCGAGATACTCTACTGGGTCACCATTCTCTTTTCCAACACCCTAGGCACGGCACTGGGTGATTTCCTCGCGGACGACTCCGGGCTCGGCTTCGCCGGCGGGGCGCTGCTCATCGGCAGTCTGCTCGCGCTGCTCGTGGCGGCGGTTTTCTTCACACGTATCTCACGTGTGGCCCTGTTCTGGATCGCCTTCATCCTCACGCGCCCCTTCGGCGCGACGATGGGCGACTTCCTTACCAAGACGCACGATAAAGGCGGCCTCGGCTTCGGGCACCATCGGCTCCTCCGCCGTGCTCGCCCTGATTCTGGGCATCGCCGTCATCATCGCCACGATGCGGATGGACAACGACAAGCCGGTGGAGGCGTGAAACCGGGCAACCGCTAACCACAGATTTTAACGCAAAGACGCGAAGCTCCAAAACGTAAAGAGCGCCAAGTCCACTGCAGTCCTTCGTAATCTTCTCCGTCCTTTGCGCCTTGGCGTCTTTGCGTTAAAATCCGTCTCTCGCTTCAAACCGCGGGGCCTTTTTTCAATTCTTCACGGTGGCGGATGTCCTGCGCCTTGGCGAGGAACACCATTTCCTCGGCGATGTTGCAGGCGTGGTCCGCGATGCGCTCGATGGACTTGGAAATGAACATGAGCTCCAGCGCTCGCGAGGTCGTGGCGGGGTTCTCGATCATGTAGCTGCTCAGCTCGCGGTAGAGCTGCTTGTTGATCGCATCGACCTCGGAGTCACGGCGAACGACTGCCAAGGCTTTGTCCGTGTCACCATTGAGGAAGCAGTCGAGCGCGTCGCGCAGCATCTCGATGGCGATGTCGGCCATGCGGGGAATGTCGATATAGGGCTTGAGCGGCGGCAAGGCGGCAAGGCGGACGGCGCGCTTGGCAATGGTGGTGCACTCGTCGCCCACGCGCTCGAGATCGTGCGAGGCCTTCATGCCCACGATCACGAGGCGGAGCTCGGTGGCGATGGGTGCGCGGAGGTTCATGTAGCGCATGGCCTCCTCGTCGATCTGGATCTCGAAGTTGTCGATCTCATCATCGGCCGCGATCACGCGGTCGGCCAGGGCCACGTCACCCTCGACGAGGGCCTTGACGGCGTCGTGCACCTGACGGATGGACGTCTCGCCCATGCGGATAAGGTTGGACCGGAAGTTTTCCAGTTCGGAGTCGAAGAATCTTTTCATAAAGGGAAGAGGACTGAATTTAATCGCGGAAACGCGGAGAGGCGGAAACGGAGAGAATCAGATTAAGCATTATAAAAGGTTTTCAGTAATTCCGCTCTTCCGTGCTTCCGTGATAAATCTCATTAGCCGAAACGGCCCGAGACGTAGGCCTCGGTCTGGGGGTTTCCGGGGTTCATGAAGATCGTGCGGGTGTCGTCGTATTCGATGAGTTTGCCCATGTAGAAAAACGCCGTCTTGTCGGAGCAGCGGGCGGCCTGCTGCATCGAGTGGGTGACGATGATGATCGTAAACTGCTTCTTCAATTCATGGATGAGCTCCTCGACCTTGGCGGTGGCGATGGGATCGAGGGCAGAACAGGGCTCGTCCATGAGGATGATCTCGGGCTCGACCGCGATGGTTCGGGCAATGCAGAGGCGCTGCTGCTGTCCGCCGGAGAGGCTGAGGCCGCTCTCGTGCAGGCGGTCTTTCACCTCGTCCCAGAGGGCGGCGCCACGGAGGGACTTTTCGACGACCTCGTCGAGGCGCGCCTTGTTGCTCACGCCCTGGATGCGGAGGCCGTAAGTGATGTTTTCGTAGATGGACTTGGGGAACGGGTTGGACTTCTGGAAGACCATGCCCACGCGCTTGCGGAGCTCGATAGAGTCAACGTCGCGGCCGTAGATGTCGACGTCGCGGATGCTGATGTTGCCGCGCTTGATCTTCGTGCCGTCGATCAGGTCGTTCATGCGGTTGAGGCAGCGCAGGAGCGTGGACTTGCCGCAACCGGACGGCCCGATGAAGGCGGTCACGCGCTTGTCGTCGAGCTTCAGGTTGATGTCGAAGAGCGCCTGCTTGGCGCCGTAGTAGAAATCGAAGTTCTCGATGTTAATCAGCGTCGTCGCGGTGCCGGTCTTCGCCGTGGTGGAGGCGGGAACGGTGACGGAGAACTTGGTGGGAGCGGCGGGCGTTTCCATGGGCGCGGCGGTGGACGTTTTAGAGGGAGACAGAGTGGATGTTACCATTTGTAGCTGCTGCGAAGTTTGTTGCGAAGCACAATGGAGGTCGCGGCGATGAGGCCGACGATCAGCAAAAAGACGAAGGCGGTGCCGTATTGCACGCGCTCGGTGTATTCGTTCTGCGGGATCTTCGAGGAGACCACGTAGATGTGATACGGAAGGGCCATGACACCCTGGAAAAAGAAGTCGCTCACCTTGTCCACGTCCCACGGGAGCTTGTCGCGGACGACGTAGGCGGCGGTGAACATGATCGGAGCGGTCTCTCCGGCCACGCGGGCGATGCCAAGGATGGACGACGTGAGGATGCCGGGAAGCGCGTAGGGAACGACGTTGGAGCGGATCGTCTGCCACTTGGTGGCGCCGAGCGCGAGCGAGCCCTCGCGGAAACCCTTCGGCACCGCCTTCAGCGCCTCCTCGGAGGCGGTGATGACCACCGGCAGCACCATGAAGGCGAGCGTGAACCAGCCGGCGATGAGCGAGACGTTCCACTTGAGCGCGAGCACGAACATCGCGAGACCGAAGAGACCGAAGACGATGGATGGCACGCCGGCGAGATTGAGGATGGCGAGTCGCACAAAGCGCACGAAGGCGCCGTCGCGGGCGTATTCGTTGAGGTAGATCGCACTGCTGACGCCGAGCACGAGGGCGATGGTCATGGAGCCCACGACGAGGAGCACAGTGCCGACGATGCAGGGCCAGATGCCGCCGGCGGAATAGACGTAGCTCTCGGTGTTGAACTTGGGCGCGGGCTTGCCGGCGATCTTGGCCTTGGTCTCTTCGCCCTCGCGGAAGGCGCGGAACTCGGTGTCGCCCATTTCCTGTTTCTTGCCGTCGTATTCGAAGACGTAGAGCGACTCTGGCGAGTGCGTGAGGAATGTGGTGTTTACGAAGGGGAAGCTGGTCTGGAAAACCGTGCCGGCGCCCTTGACGAAGATGTCGCCGAAGACGAACAGGCCGCAGGCCAGCACGAGGTAAGTGGCAAGGCGGAAGACCCAGAACGTGCCTTTTTCGAGGGAACGTCCGCGGCTGGGCTTGGTGGCAAAGATGTGGGGAAGGTCGCTCATGTGCGTAGGCTCAGCCGATGGAGATGCGATACTTGCGGACGATCTTTTGCGCGAAGAAGTTGATCAGCAGCGCCACGAAGAAGAGGACGATGCCGACCATGAACAGCGCACGGTAGTGGATGCTGCCTTGGGGAACCTCGCCCATCTCCTGCGCGATGATACCGGTCATGGTGTGAACCGGCTGGGTGACGACGCCGAGGCCGGCGGAGAAATCGGGGATCTGGATGCGATTACCGGCGCAAAGGAGCACGACCATGGTCTCGCCGATGACGCGGCCGAGGCCGAGCAGCACGGCCGAGACGATGCCCGAGAGCGAGGCTGGCACGATGATGCGCAGGATGGTCTGCATGCGCGTGGCCCCAAGGGCGAAGGACGCTTCTTTAAAGGCACGAGGGACGTTGTTGATGGCGTCCTCGGCGAGGGTGAAAATCGTGGGCACGGCGATCAGCGCGAGCAGGCAGCCGGCGGTGAGGGCGTTGAGACGCTCGGAGAAAGGAAAGCCGGGAATCCAGTCTAGGCATTGGAATTGGGAAATCGCGCGCAACGCCTGCCCGAGGACGGCGATGCCGAAGAAACCGAGGACGACCGACGGGATCGCCGAGATGAACTCGATGGTGGGCTTGATGAGGCGTTGCTCAGTGGACGAGGCGATCTGGTTGACGTAGATGGCCGCGCCGACGCCGAGAGGAACCGCGATGAAGAGCGCGATCATCGAGATGAGCAGCGAGCCGGCAAACAGCGGGACGATGCCATACCAGTCCTGCCAGAAACTCGCGGTGAGCCACTGGCGGCCGAGGATGAAACCGGTGAACGATTTCCACATCGGAACGGGCAGCGTGTAATCCCAGACCTCCATCGAGTGCAGGGTCGCGGGGAAAGTCGCGAGGTAGTCGTGCGTAAGCTGCTTGAAGCGATCCATGCGCGGCTGGAGCGACGGGACGGGCAGCGCGGGAATGGTGGCAAGAACCTCGTCGATGTTCTTGGTCACGGCGGCGGCAGCCTCTTTGAAGGCGGGCAGCGTGCCGACGATGGGCGCGAGTTCGGCCTTGAAATCGACGGGCTGGATGACGACGGCGGCGGCCTCGGCGGTCTTGCCGGCGGAGAGAAGCTGGTCGCGGCCGATCTTGGCGTCTTCGCTGATGGTATACTTCGTCTTGATGGCGGTGGCGACGTCGGTGAGGTCGGACACCATGCCGCGGATGGGATCGATCGCGTCACCGTAGCGGCCTGCGAAATCATCGAAGGCGGCGAGCTTGGCGTTGGCCTCGGCAAGGGGGATTTTTTCCACCTCGGTCAGGTGCTTGACGGTGCGCAGACGCACATCGAAGAGATAGCGCGTGAGCGCGGTGTGATCCTCCTGCTGCTGGCGCATGTAATCGACATACTCCAGGCCGGCCTCGCGGTAGATGCGGATGTTGTCGCGGTTCTGCGTGAAAAACTGGGCGCCCTCGCGGAAAAGAAAGAAGGTGATCAGCGCCAGCACGATGACAGCGACGACCGCGTTGCCACCGAAGAAGGCCTGAATGCACTCGTCCCACGTGAGCCCGAGAAGCCGGGTGCGGGCTTTGCCGATCACGAAAACAGGCGTGGCGGGAGTGGAGGGAGACGACATGAAAAGGTGAGACTTAAAATCGCGTTTGATCGACGTCGTAAAAACAGAAAGCCCGCTCAACCACCGTCAAGCGGGCCCCTGTTACGATTCTGCAACAAAACTACAAACCAGACACTTACTTGACCGGGATGAACCCGACCTTTGCCACAATGGCCTGACCGGCATCACTGTGCGTGAACTCGATGAACTTGGCGGCTTCACCGGTCGGCTCGCCGTTCGTGTAGTAGAACGTCGGGCGGGCGTAGGGATACTTCTTGGCGAGCACGGACTCCTTGTTGGGCAGGCCGCCGTCGATCGTCAGAACCTTGACGCCGGGAGCGGTGGTGTAAGCGAGACCGACGTAGCCGATACCGTTCGGGTTCTTGGCGACCTCGGCGACGATCTGCTCGTTGCCGGCCATCTTCTGGGAGGAAGGGGCGTAGTCGCGCTTCTTCATGGCGAGGTCCTTGAAGTCCGAGTAGGTGCCGGACGAGGTGTTGCGCGTGTAGACGGAGATCGCACCGGGGTTGCCGCCAACCGCGGAGAAGTCGGTGACGTCACCGGTGAAGATCTGTTCGACCTGGCGCTTGGTCAGGCCGGCGAGCGGGCTCTTCTCGTTAACGATCACGGCGATGCCGTCGTAGCACACGATGGTGGGCTTCATGTTGACGCCCTTGGCGGTGGCGGCCGACATCTCGGTCGCCTTGGCGCGGCGGGAGGACATGCCGATCTGGGCGGTGCCGTCGATGATGGCGGTGATGCCGGTGGTGGAGCCCTCGGCGGCGATCTCAAAAGAGACGCCGGGATGGGAGGCCTTGTATTCCTCGGCCAGCGTGGGGACGAGTTTCGCACCGAGCGTGTCGGAGCCTTTGATGACGAGCTTCTGGGCCGATGCGGTGACCACGGTGGCGAGCAGAGCGGAGACGATGAGAATGGATTTATTCATGGACTGATTTCTTTGAGGAACAGGAAAAATAAAAACCGGGACGAAGAGGACCCTCGTCCCGGTTGAGTTGAGACAACTTAGAACTTAACGTTCAGATCAGCTTGGAAGAGCTGGAAGTGCGTCAGGCTGGCGGTGGAGATATCTCCGGCGCCGTAGGTGGGCAGGCTGTCGTTCTTGCGATCAGCATTGGCGTAGGTGAACTTCACGCTCACGCCGTCGGTGAGGACATACGCGTATTGGAACACGACGCCTTCCATGTTGGTGCGGCTGTCGAACAGGTCGGAGTCAACGAGGTTGGAATCAACCGCGTAGGCATCGACGGACTGCCAGAAGGCCTTGGCCTCCCAGTCGCCCTAGACCTTGGCTTGGCCGAGACCGAAACCGATCTGGTAGCCGGTGTCCTCGCCGCTGAAACCGGCCTTGCCGGCGGCCTGGGCGCGGGTGTCAGCATCCGTGTTGTAGGCGAAGTCGCCGAACACCTTGGCGGGAAGAGCGCCGATCTTGAAGCCAACCTCGACGGGAACTTCGATAACCGAAAGCCCGACGGTGCGAAGGTTGTTGCTGTTCGGCGTGGTCAGAACGGTAGCAGAGGTATCGTTGCCAGTATACTTGTAGTAGGTCGGCATCACCTGAACGGTCACGCCGTCGGAAACCTTGACCTTGCCGCCAGCTTGGAAGGCCAGCAGGTATTGATTTTGTGAACTGGGGCCGCCGTTAATCGGATTGGTGCCGCCGCCGACGCCGGTGCTCGATGGGCTCTGGTAGAGCATCTGGGCGAGATTGGCCATCCAAGTGACCTTGCCGGCATCGTGGCTCCACTGCTCGGCGATGGCCTCGGGGTTGATGTCGTCATCCCAGACCATCGAGGTGGTCACGAGGGGATTCGGCATGCGGCCGGCGGTGAAGGTGAAGTCGTCAACCACGCGTCCCATGTAGGCCTGGCCGAGG
>Ga0123337_10005844_pt1 | contig 11955 bp, 8 predicted proteins | sample frozenSSSSmetaG_FD_89792 | JGI IMG/M metagenome (GOLD analysis project Ga0123337, IMG submission 89792) | Glacier valley bacterial and archeal communities from Borup Fiord, Nunavut, Canada, to study Microbial Dark Matter (Phase II) -... | ecosystem: Environmental > Aquatic > Freshwater > Ice >...
CCCCGGCAGTTTCATCCACCGGATTAGCCACAAGACAGGAGACAACCATGTCCAATTTACTTTCACGCCGCACCCTCATCCAGGCCGCCAGCGCCGGCCTGGCCAGCGCCGCACTGCCGTCCACGGCCCAGCCGGCCTGGCCGAGTCGTCCGATCCGCCTCATCGTGCCGTACACGGCCGGCGGCTTTACCGACCAGATGGCGCGCCTGGTGCAGGTGGGCCTGCAAAGTCGGCTCGGCCAGCCCGTGGTCGTCGAGAACATGCCGGGCGCCAACAGCATCATCGGCGTCAACGCCGTGGCCAAGGCCGCCCCGGACGGGCACACCTTCGGCGTCGTGATTGCGGCCTATGCGGCCAACACCACGCTGTACCCCAAGCTGCCGTACAACCCGGCCAAGGACCTGGTCGGGGTATCGCTGCTGGGCGTGTCGCCGCTGCTGGCGGCCGTGCCCATCAATGCGCCATTCAAGAATGCCACCGAACTGGTGGCCTACGCCAAGGCCAACCCCGGCAAGGTCAGTTTTGGCTCCTCGGGCAACGGATCGGCCGCTCACCTGACCAGCGAGCTGCTCAAGGCCGTGACCGGCACCTACATGGTGCACATTCCTTACCGGGGCGCGGCACCTGCGCTGACCGATTTGCTGGGCGGCCATATCCAGCTGTTCTTTGACGCCCCCACCAACCTGATCCAGCCTGGCAAACTGGGCCGCGTGCGCCTGATCGGGGTGGCCAGCGACAAGCGCCTGCCGGCAGCACCGGATGTACCCACTTTTATCGAGCAGGGGCTCAAGGGCTTCACCGGCAGTACCTGGGCCAGCATGATTGCCCCCGCCGGCACGCCGCGCGACGTGGTGCAGCGCATGTCGGACGAGGTCAACCGCATCATCCGCAGCGAGGAAACCCGAGCCAGGCTGGAGGCCATGGGCACGTTTGCCGAGGGCACCTCGCCGCAGGCCTGCGACGCCTTCATCGCATCCGAAACCGCGAAGTGGGCCACGGTCATCAAGAACGCCGGGGTCACCGCGGACTGAGGCCTGCGGGCGGCCTGCGCACTGGACGCGGGCATTCCCATGGGTTACTAACTCCCTCAGTGGGTGCGCGACAGGTGCAAAACCCAGTGGACGGATTGTCCGCCCTCTTTGCGATTTTCCAAGGATCGCATGGCGCCTGGTTTCTACGATCGGACCTCCTCAACGATTAACGAAATGGGAAAGAACCATGCGGACCCCTGTCCAAATCCAAATCCGACGCGATGTTCAGGATCACGCATCGCGGCCTGACCGGCCGGTGACCCGGCAATTCGCCGCCCCTGCCCAACGGGAAAAGGCGCGTTTCACGGCGTACCACCTCCAAGCGGCTTCCCTTGTGGCGGGCCTGTTTTTTACCTTTGCCTTTGCCTTTGCCGGGGGCGTGGTCCAGGCCCAGGGCGCCAGCGACCCGGCCGCCGTGGCGCCGTTGGTGCGTGAACAGGTCAAGATGGAGCGCGACGAGTTCATTAGCACCCACCAATGGGATGACATCAAGGGGCCGTGGGTCGAGGTGACGCCTTGAAAAGCCAAAAAATAGCGGTCTTGCTGCGCGGGTCAGCCGTTCCGCATGCACGCATGCCCGCGCCATTCAGGTCGAAAACGGGCGCTGGGCAACCCGTTTTCTTTTGGGTCAGCGCACTTCGCAGTCGATGTCGCCGCTTTTGGCCGCCGTGGAGCCGGTGCTGCCCGAGGCCGGGGCCGAGGATGAAAAAGTTGGCGGCGGGCTGAATTGAATGCCCGGGTTCACGGGCAGCAAGACCGGCGGCTGACTGAAAGAGGGGGTGTAACCAAACTGCCCAGCGGAGAAGTTTTGCGTTCCCCCGGCGTTCGTCAGATTGACAAGGCCATCGAGCACCTGCACATACAAGCCCGGGGGGCGGACCCCGGAGCCAGGGTTAGGCAGGACGCCGCCAGCAGGGACGTACTGCTGGATGAACGTCGTCGCGATCTGCTCCCAGAGGGGAAGTTCGGTCCCGGCATCGCTTTGCACCGGGCTGGCAGCGAAGGCCAGGCTGGCCCGCGCATAAGCACGCTGCGCGAGGGACGTAGCCGGGTCCGGCCGGAACAAGAGGTTGAAGCTTGCGCTGCCGGCATCGACGGTGGTTCCGCCCGCCGCGATGGTCAGGCGGCCGGCGCCGGGCGGTGCGGCTGCCATGACCTGAAGTTGGCCCGTCGTCAGGTTCAGCGTGCTTGCGTTGATGAACTCAAGCCGGGTCTGCGGGCCCAGCACGGCCTGGCGGCCATCGGCCAGGCCGATGCGGACATAGGTGTGCTCCTCGCTCACCAGGGTGTCGCCCGCTTCGACCACCGATTTCGGCGAGAGCACTTTCAGCGCACCGTTGGCCTTGACGGCCATGACGAAACCGCTGAGCTGGGTCACCTCACCGGCCGGTGTGCCGGCGTGGGCCGCCTGGGACCCAAAGAGCGACAGCACCAACAGGAGGGCGGCTATGGAAGTGGAATCGTGGTTCATGGTCAACCCCGGTTAGTTGCAATACGTTTTTTTGCGAACATCTCTCTGGTCGCCGACGGCCTCAATGACTGAGGCCACGCTGTCGTCTTTTTGCTCGTCTTGTTTATTGACGCTCACGAGGGCGTTCATCTCAGTCGTTAGTAGCGCGGCGTTGGCGCTGTCGATTGCTGCCACGGGGGGCAGCACCACCGAGCAGCCGGCCAGCGAAGGGGATGCAGTGCACTGAGCCAACGTCGGCAGCACGACATTGCAGCCCTGCAAGACAGGTGACGCTGCACACTGCGACAGCTTCGGCAGCACGGCCGAACAACCCACCGTTGCAGGCGCAATCGTGCATTGGGACAAGCTTGGCAGCACGACCGAGCAGCCGGCCAGCGAAGGGGATGCGGTGCACTGAGCCAACGTCGGCAGCACGACATTGCAGCCCTGCAAGACAGGTGACGCTGCACACTGCGACAGCGTCGGCAGAACAGCCGCACAGCCCGGGAGGCCAGGATTGCCGATGCACTGCCCAAAAGCTGGCAGCACAGCGGTACAACCCGCCAACGCAGGATTGGCGACGCATTGGGCCAGGGAAGGCAGCACTACAGCGCAACCTGGACCTGCAGGGAAGGCAATGCATGAAGACAAGGTCGGAAACACGGCCGAGCACCCCGCCGTTGCAGGAGAAATCGTGCACTGGGACAAGCTTGGCAGCACAACCGAGCACCCCGCCGTTGCAGGAGAAATCGTGCACTGGGACAAGCTTGGCAGCACAACCGAGCACCCTGCCGTTGCAGGAGAAATCGTGCACTGGGACAAGCTTGGCAGCACAACCGAGCACCCTGCCGTTGCAGGAGAAATCGTGCATTGGGACAAGCTTGGCAGCACAACCGAGCACCCCGCCGTTGCAGGGGAAATCGTGCACTGGGACAAGCTTGGCAGCACAACCGAGCACCCCGCCGTTGCAGGGGAAATCGTGCACTGGGACAAGCTTGGCAGCACGACCGAGCACCCTGCCGTTGCAGGGGCAATCGTGCATTGGGACAAGCTTGGCAGCACCGCAGCACAGCCGCTTGTGGCCGGGGCGGCGATGCAGGCGTCCAGCGTGGGGGGTGGCAACACCACCGAGCAGCCGGGAAGGGCCGGATCTGACTGGCAGGCCGACAAGGTAGGCAGCACCGCAGCACAGTCGGCCAGCGCCGCATTGGCGATGCAGTCGGCCAGCGAAGGGCGCAGTACGGTGCCTTGCACTGTCACGCGGCCACTGACCGAGTCCACGGTGGACTGGGCGTCAAAGCTGGCTGCAGCCAGCACGATGTCGCCCGCCTGCGAGCTGACCGGGCTTTGCAGCGTGAGCGCGCCTGCAACAGCGACGTTGATGGGGCCGCTGCCCAGCGACGTGATGCCGTCTTCAGGGCCAACCATGCCGATGGCCAGCGGCGTGCCGTTCCCGCTGTAGCTGAATCCTCCGGCTCCGCCAGCGAAACCGGCCAGTCGCTCCACCTGGTTGGCCGGTTGGGTGAGGTTGACCGAACCGTCGTCCGCCCGGGCCGACAGCCCGACCACACGGATGGGCGCCGTCTGGTTGATGTCGCCCGAAAGCGTGTGCAGCTCCAGCCGGCTGCCGCGTCCGCCGCTGATAGCCGCGTTGATCTCTATGCCTGCATTGGCATGCAGCGCCAGGCTCGTGTCGCTGGTCCACGTCACGGGATCGACCACCTGAATCATGCCGGCGCCCGTGCCGCTCAGGTTGTCGGTGGTCACGGTCACCATGCTGGTTGCAAGCGCCGCCTCCAGGGTCGCGACGGTCAGCAGCGAATCGCTCACGGCACCAGAAGCAACAAAGGGATAGGCCGACGTGTCGGCTGACGTATCGCCGCCCGTCATGCCCGCGCTGGTGGCGCTGGCCTGGTCGTTCGCGATGTAGATGTTGGTCGGGTCCAGCAACAGCGTGCCCGTGCGGCCGTTTGGCGCGCGCGTGTCGACACGGCCCCGCATTTCCAGCGTGTGGCCCGATGTTTCGACGAAGCCGCCGTTGCCCGATTGCGCGCCGCCCCGGGCGCTGATGCTGCCGTAGGCGCGGGTGGTGCCGTCGGACCAGGCGATCACCTTGCCGCCGTTGCCGGACGCCAGGGCGTCGGCGCGAACGGTGGCGTCGCCAGAAACATAGACCTGCTGGGCATTGGCGATGGCCGGGTTCTGGCCCCGGTAGTCGCCGCCGACCAGCACGGTGCCGCCGCCGGACGCGCCGCTGGCGTCCACGCGGGCGTTGCCCGTCAGGCCCACGCGCTCACCCAAAAGATGGATCGTGCCGCCGCTGCCTGCACCGGCGCTGGCGCTGGTCAGGCTGCCGGCTTCCAGCAGCAGGTCGCCGCTGGCCTTGAACACAATCTGCCCGTTGGCGCCCAGCGCGGCCTGGTCGGCGCTGACCAGGCCGCGCTGGTTGACCAGCTGGCCAAAGATGCCGATGCGCCCGCTCTGCGCCACGATCTGGCCCAGGTTGACGGCCTGGTCCGGCGGCGCGCTGACCACCACGTGCAGGGCCGGGTTCCCGCTGTCGGCCAGCTTCACGCTGCGGCCCGCGGCCAGCACGACCTCGCCGCCGGGCGATTGAATCAGGCCGCTGTTTTCGACCTGCGGCGCAATCAGGATCACCTGGCCGCCACCGGGTGTCGAGATAGCGCCCTGGTTGGCGACGCGGCCCGCCACGGCGCCCGCGCTGAAGTTCATCTTGCCGGCCAGGAAGTCACTGTTGGAAATCGCCAGGCTGGAGGCCACCAGCCCGTTCACGTCCACGCGCGAACCGGCGCCGAACAGCACGCCGTTGGGGTTGACCAGCAAGACGCGTCCATTCGACTGCAGGGCACCCAGGATCAGCGACGGGTCCTGCCCGGTGATGCGGTTGAGCACCGCGCTCGCCGCGTTCTGCTGGACGAAGCGCGTCACGTCGCCCGCCGCGATCGAGAAACCGGGCCACTGGATGATGGTGCCGGGCGTGTTGGTGATGGTGCGGATATGGCCCAGCTGCTGGAAGCTGGCCTGGCCATTGACGACGGTCTGGGCGCCGGCGCTGCCGGCGAACATGACTGCGGCCGCCAACAGGGCACTTGCAGTGGTTGCGTGGGTTGTTTTCATCTGCGTCCTGGGGGTCGGTCAATAGGAAAGGGACAGGGCGACATGCACCCGGCTGTCGCCGTCCGCGCGGGAACCGCCACCGTCCAGCACATGGCCATAGTCCACCTGCAGGCTGGCGCGCCGGTCCAGCGCAAAGCGCAGCCCCAGGCCCGCGCTCGAGATCGACGTGCGCTGCGCTTCACCGGGCAGGGCCTGGTTGCGCGACACGCGCGCGGCATCGACAAAGGCCAGCGCCCGGCACTGCACCGGGAGGGCAGCGGTGACCGGGCACCAGTTCGGCGACTGGATTTCCGCGCTGGCAAACTGGCCCTGGTCGCCGGCGACTTCACGCTCCCTGAAGCCGCGTACCGAACCCGCGCCGCCGGCGCCGAACTGCTCGCCAGGCACCAGCGCTGCCCGGCTCGCCTGGCCGTTGAACTGCAGGCGCAGCTGCCAGTCGCCCTCGATCTGCTGGTTGTAGCCCACGCCGTAGCGCAACACGCGGTAGCTGGCCGACGCGCCGGCGCGCTGGCGGCTGAAATCCGCATCCTGCCCGTTCGAGCCGCCGGAAAAATTCTGCAGGCCCGTCAACTGCAGGCCCAGCATGGCGGACGGCAGCGTCAGCTGGCCGGAATAGGTCAGCGACAGCGGATGGACCGTGACATCGTCGCCCAGCTGGAAGCCGCCCAGGTCGATGTTGTTCTTGTAGGCGCGCCAGTCAACGCCGTAGATCAGCGTGGAGGTCAGGTCGCCCCATTGCGGCAGACTGTGGTTGTAGCGCCCGCCGAAAACCGTGCCTTTGCCGCTGACCTGCAGGTCCAGCACCCCGGCCGTCAGCGTGCCCGAGTCCACATTGGAGTGGCTGGCGAAAAAATCCATCGAGTCGCCCAGCGCATACAGCGGCACGTGGTAGCCCACGCCGAACACGCTCACCTTCGACGGCCTTTCGGCCGAGGTGGTGTACTGCAGGGTCATCACGTGGTCCCGGTCCCAGAGGTTGGCGTGCTGATAGAGCACGCCCAGGCGCGCGCGGCCGGTCTCGGCGCTGCCGGTGTTGTCGGCGCTCAGCCCGATCCGCCAGGGCTTGTCTTCCGTCACGCTGATCACGGCGTCCACCATTTCAGGCTGCTCGGCAGCCTGCAGCGCCAGCGTGACCTGCTTGGCCGGGTTGGTGTTGGCCACCTTCAGGCTGGCCGAAATGTCCCGGATGTTGGGGGTGGTGCCTTCGCGCAGCGCGGGCAGGCTGGCGCGGATGTTGTCAGTTGTAAACAGATGGTTGCCTTCCACCCGTGCGCGCCCGATGCGCGGCTCGACCACCTGGAGGCGCACCACGCCCTGGGCCAGTTCCTGCTCGGGCAACTGCACCAGCACCACGCTGTAGCCGCGCCGGCGGTAGGCCTGCTGCAGCGACTCCACCGCGCGCCGCACGTCGCCAAAGCTGCGTTCCGGGCCGGCGAAGCCGGCAAGCAGCCTGTCCACCTCTGCCGTCGGCAGCAGGCTGTTTCCTTCCACGGCGAAGCGCGAAATGGCAAACCTCGGCCCGCTGCTGCCCGCCTCGTCGGCCGCCTGTGCGGCCAGCCCGGAAGCGGACAAGGCCGCGACGATCCAGAGCGCGCAGGTGCGGCGCAGCCGCGCCCCATTGTTGGTTTTTTTCATGGGATTGATCAGGTGGGGTCTACGTGCGGTCCGGCATCGCGGCAGGCCGCACGTAAGGCTTCATCGCAAACCAAACCACAAATTAATAACTGTTACAGATGTTGCATGCTACCCGAAAAGACAGCAGGTGCGGCCGAGGACTGAGGCCGGTAAATGGTGCAGGGCTACCGGTTAAGGGAATGATGGCGACAGCCTGCGGAAGACTGCCAAGCGCCAGCCGACTTACGGAACGGCTTGATCCGTTCCCGACGTTGTAACCAGCAACTTCACCGTCGGCAATGTGGCCACCATTGACATGACCGTAACACCGGCAACCGACCAGGCACGAACATTCAGGAAGATTCCCGAAGGCAGTCGTTCGATGACCTTTTTGGGGATAGGCGCCTCACGGCGCGACAGCTACGATGCGGCGGCGTAGGCCGGTTCATTGAGTGAAGAGACCTTCCTGTCGAAATTCGAGCATGTTGATGTCGCACAACAGTTTGGTGCGATTTCAACATGCCAATTCAGACCGCATCCGCTGTTTTGACTGGCGGAACCTGCGGTCCACATTGCGTTGACCCGTAAAGAAAGAGGAACTCAGATATGACGGACAAGCAACTCATCAGAAATGAAACGAGCGACGATGTCGGCGCCATCGCCGAGGTGACGGCCGCTGCGTTCAAGACTCTGGCAATCAGCAATCAGACGGAGCCATTCATCATTGCCGCACTGCGTTCCGCCAAGGCGCTTGCGGTCTCGCTTGTCGCTGAATTGAATGGGCGCGTAGTCGGACATATCGCCTTCTCCCCGGTGCGGATTTCCGATGGCTCCCCGAACTGGTATGGACTTGGACCCGTCTCGGTATTGCCGCAATACCAGCGAAGAGGGATAGGCAGCGCGTTGATACAGGAAGGGATGCTGCGGCTGAAAGACCTTGGTGCCCGGGGATGCTGCCTCGTGGGACATCCGGAATACTACCGGCGCTTCGGATTCGAGAACATCCCGGGACTCGTCTGCGAGGGCGTACCGAAAGAGGTCTTCTTCGCCTTGTCTTTGGATGGCCACATTCCGCAAGGCATCGTTGAGTTTCACTTGGCATTCAAGGCAGATGGCCAGCAAGACGGTGCAGGCAACGCGCCATCCGCGCGCACCTGAGCGTCCATGTTGAATGTCCGCCATACCACCTTGCGCATGAGCACTTAGGGAACGGCAATCCACCGTTGTCCACTGAATTCATAAGCAGATGGCATTTAGAACTCTCCGACTCTAACCACTCCAGTTTCAGCCGTTTTGTCCGTAGCTGACGCCGCCCCGAAATGGAAATCGCTTCAATTATTTCCGGAGATGGCTGGCTCTTGCCACGATTCCAGTTGCGCACCGTCCGCTCAGTGACGACTGAAAAATCCAGCTCGCCAATATGGGTTGCATTTTTTTCCCGCTCAAGGCCTCAATGACGTCCAACAAAATGTGATCCAGCCTTGGAAGGCCTCCAACCAGTTGACAGGCATCTGTAACTCCAAATCGCGATTGCCTCATAAGGGGTGCCAACAGCAAATCAGCACTCACTCGACCAAGCCGGACTCACTTGATTCCAAATCGCCCGCGATCAACCTGAACTGCTCCAATGCCGCCTCCAGATCACCCCCAATCTCCTGGGCGATGACATCAGGCGGCGGCAGGTTGTCGCTGTCGGCCAGGGAATCGTCCTTGAGCCACAAAATGTCCAAACTGGCTTTGTCCCGGGCCATCAGGTCGGCGTATTCGTAGACGCGCCAGCGGCCATCCGGGCCGGCTCCGGCCTTGGCATCCACCTCGGCACTCCAGGTCGCCTTGCGATCATGCCGATTGGCCGGGTTGTAGAGCTTGACGAACCCATCCAGATGCTCGCGCCTCAGCGGGTTGGTCTTGAGCGTGAAATGCTGGTTGGTGCGCAGGTCGTAAATCCAGAGCTTTTTGGTCCACGGCGTTTCACTGGCGGGCTTGCGGTCAAAAAACACCACATGGGCCTTGACGCCCTGCGCGTAAAACAGGCCGGTGGGCAGGCGCAACAGCGCATGCACATCGCACTCGTGCAGCAGCTTTTTGCGGATGGTCTCGCCCGCTCCGCCTTCAAACAGCACGTTGTCGGGCAGCACTACTGCCGCGCGGCTGGCTGCTGGCTTTCAAGCTGCTGGGCGGTACCTTGTTGGTGCCGCCCTGAAATTGATCAGCGGCGCCAATCTCAAAGCAACCCGGCAAAACACTACGATTCGGCATAACTGGCCGCCATAACTGATGAAACCGGGTGACCATTTCAGAATTGGCGCATCGCCGGAGAACTGATCAATTCAGCGCTGGCGTACACAGAGAAGCCTTACGACGTTCGAGTCCGCCATCCTCTCCCTCACGAACAGGGGCTTAGAACGTGTGCCTGACACCCACCATCGTCCCGGTCTGAGATCCCCCCAGCGCGGGGTTGCTGCCCGGCGCACCAGAGCTGACCGATACGTTCGTCCGGCTGCCATTGCGAACCGTGCCAATTTGGGCGTAAACAGCAGTACGTTTCGACAGGTTGTACATGGTCTTCACCGTCACGATGGTGGAGTCAAAATTGTCCGCGTCCTTATAGACCAGCCTTGCAACATGTCCATCAAGGGTCCAGGCCGAAGTCAGTGGGTAGGAGGCGCCCAGGTACCAGATGTCGCTCTTGGGAGGGGTTCGCACGATGCCTTCGTTTTTACGGTGAATGACACCTCCGCCAATTTTGACTGCGGCAATGTTCACATAGCCGTTGACCATCAATCGGGAGTCGGACAATGAACTATTGGTCAGTCCACCAAACATCGCATCGGGCGCGGTGCCAACCGTGCGGCCATTGATCCTGTCGTAGGCTACTGCTGCGCCCCAAACCTTGGTGTCGTACTTCACCATGGCTGACCATTCGCGGCATGCCTTGGAGTCGGCTCCGTTTTCGCCGGCACAATTGGTTCCGGCTGGCGATGGCCCTGCATTAACGGCATCGCGGCCCAAGCTGTAGGTGGCACCGACGCTCAGGTCACTGAATTTTCCTCTGTATGCAATTGAATTGTCAGCGCGTGCATTCGGAATGTAGGCGTCCAACGCGCCCAGGCCGTAGACGGTGGGGCCCACAATATCCGAGTCAAGGAGAGACCAGAACATCATGGTGTATTGGCGGCCCAGCGTGACAGCGCCCCAATTTCCGGCAAGACCCACCAGCGCCTGTCGACCAAACAAACGACCTCCTTGCCCTGAAGCGCCTGTGTCTGGCGCCAAGCCCATTTCCAGCGTGAAAATGGCGCCCAGCCCACCGCCAAGATCTTCCCGGCCGCGCATGCCAACGCGTGAAGGAATGGTGGCGGTATTGGAGGGCATTCGCGTGACGCGTCCGACGGACTGCACATTGCTCACAGACTCAATTCCGGCGTCGAGGAGGCCGTAAAGGTTGACGCTGCTTTGCGCGTGGGCCGCGCCTGCCGCAGCCAGCCCACTCACAGTGAGGGCCACGAGGGATGAAGTCTTCATTTTTTTCCTTGAAAAGAGAAGGGGGACAGTGGAGAAAAAAGGCCCACATTTAAAGGTGCGGGCAAGGGCGGGCAGGGGTGGGATAGTGCAGGAATGACGCCGTGCGGGAAAACGCTAGCGGGCCAATTGGCCGTGCGGGTCAATCACGAATTTGACGGGTGCTCCCGCATCAAACTGTGCGTAACCGCTTGGCGCTTCATCCAGGGAAATGACCTTGACGCCCACGATGTCGGCGATCTTGATGCGGTCCCACAAAATGGCTTGCATCAGCGCGCGGTTGTATTGCATCACTGGCGTCTGGCCCGTCATGAAACTGTGCGATTTGGCCCAGCCCAGGCCAAGACGAATGCTCAGCGAGCCGGACTTGGCGGCCTTGTCCACGCCGCCCGGGTCGTCCGTCACATAGAGTCCGGGGATGCCGATCTTGCCTGCTGCGCGGGTGATTTCCATCAGTGAATTGAGCACGGTGGCAGGCACTTCATGCTGCGCGCCTTCATGCCCATGGCCGCGGGCTTCGAAGCCCACCGCGTCGATGGCGCTGTCCACTTCCGGGACACCCAGTATCTGCGCGATCTGGTCCGCCAGGGGCACGTCGGTCGACAAATCTGCAATCTCAAAGCCAACGCTCTTGGCATGCTGCAGGCGCACGGGGTTCACGTCACCCACAATCACCACCGCCGCGCCCAGCAGCCGGGCTGATGCCGCTGCGGCCAGCCCCACAGGGCCAGCGCCTGCAACGTACACGGTGCTGCCGGGGCCAACGCCCGCCGTCACAGCGCCATGGTAGCCGGTGGGCAAAATGTCCGACAGGCAGGTCAGGTCGCGAATTTTCTCAATGGCCTGGGCACGGTCAGGAAACTTCAGCAAATTGAAGTCGGCATAGGGCACCATGACGTACTCGGCCTGCCCGCCCACCCAGCCGCCCATGTCGACGTAACCATAGGCGCCTCCTGGACGGGATTCGTTCACCGCCAGGCACACACCGGTCTGGCGCTCCTTGCACAATCGGCAACGCCCGCACGCCACGTTAAACGGCACCGACACGATGTCGCCGACCTGCAGCATTTCCACATCCTTGCCTGCCTCGATGACTTCACCCGTGATTTCGTGGCCCAGCACCAGCCCGGCTGGCGCGGTGGTGCGTCCGCGGACCATGTGCTGGTCGGAGCCGCAGATGTTGGTGGTCAGCACCTTGAG
>Ga0123337_10005846_pt1 | contig 11952 bp, 9 predicted proteins | sample frozenSSSSmetaG_FD_89792 | JGI IMG/M metagenome (GOLD analysis project Ga0123337, IMG submission 89792) | Glacier valley bacterial and archeal communities from Borup Fiord, Nunavut, Canada, to study Microbial Dark Matter (Phase II) -... | ecosystem: Environmental > Aquatic > Freshwater > Ice >...
CCATCAGCGAGCCGTCGGCATCGTGGATGGCGGCGGTGTTGTGATAGAGGCCGGGGCCGCGGTGTTCGAAGAGCGAGGAAACGAGGACGATGCCGAGTTCGCCGGCGAGCTTGCCGAGGCGGTCGGTGACCGGGCCGGGCAGGGGATCGGCGAGGTCGAACAGCGCGGGATCCTCGACGGTGCAGAAGTAGGGCGTGAGGAAAAGCTCCTGGGTGACGACGATGTTCGCGCCGCCCTCCGCGGCCTCGCGGATGAGCTTTTCGTGGTGATCGAAGGATTCGGCCTTGGATGAAAAAGTCCCGGATTGTAGCAATGCGATGCGCGGCATGCCTCACGGTGTAGCGGCCGCAAGCGACCGTCGCACGCAAGAAATCCGGGGAAAACGTTGTCACCTCGTCCCGTCTTGCCGCTCGTTGGAAATCCTGCCAGCCTCCGCCCATGCTTCCCTCCCGCCCCGTCATCTTCATCTCTGCGGTCAGCAAGGAACTCCACAGCACCCGCGACCTCGTCGCCAAGACCCTCCTCGCCATGGGCTACGAGCCGAAGTGGCAGGACATCGCTCCCACCGAGACCGGCGACCTCCGCGCCGTCCTCCGGAAATGGGTGGATGAATCCCACGCCGTCCTGCAGATCGTCGGCCACCGCTACGGAGCCGCGCCCAAGGAACCGGACCCCACCTTCGGCCCCGTCTCCTACACCCAATACGAGGCCCTCTACGCCCACGCTAAAGGCAAAAAAGTCTGGTACATCATCATCGACGAGCACCACCCCACCGATCCCGCCGACCCCGAGCCAGAGGACCTCAAAAACCTCCAGGCCGCCTACCGCCTCCAGGTCAAAGCCCACCACGGCCTATACCACTCCTCCGACGCCGCCCTCTCCACCGAGAACATCGTCCTCCGCCTCCGTGACGATCTCGCCAAGCTCCGCCGCCGTGGCAGGCAGTTCGCCACCCTCATCCTCGCCCTCCTCAGCCTTGCCATCGGCGGCATCGTTTGGAACATCTTCCGGCAGGAAAAGACCACCGGCGATGTTGCCACCGTCAAGGAGCAGGAAACCCGGCAGACTCAGGAACTCAAACTCCTTCGCCAAGCCCAGGCCGACATGCGCCAGATGCTCGAATCCTCCATCAAGGGCGGCAGCGAGGAGAAACTCCTGCAGGACTATGATGCCGCCTTGCGCTTCATCGCCGCCCGCCGCGGTCTTTCCATGGCCGCCTTCCAGAGTTGGTTGGAACAAAATGCCACCCTTGCCTTGGACGATCCCTCCCTCTCCCTCAAGGACAAGATCCTCGCCATGCAGGAAGCCGGGCAATTCATCCAGGCGCGTGACTTCGCCATCGCCAATGCCGACCGCCTCGCCGCCGAGCGCCAGGAGTCCAAGCGCGAGGAAATCGAGCTGCGCATCGAGGCCTCCAATTCCGAAATCACCCTCGGCCACTATCCGGCCGCCCTTGAGCAATCCATCAAAGCCCTCCAGCTCGCCGATCAAAAGCAGGACTTCCCCACCTGGGGCAAAGCCAAGCAACAGATGGGCCGGGCGCTGATTGTCACCGGTGCTTATCAGGCAGCTCTCGCGCTTTATGAAGAGCTGGTTCCCCTACTGGAAAAGAGCATAGGCCCGGAGCACCCGGATACCTTATTTTGCCGGACGGGTGTTGCCCACGCCCTGAATTTTCAACGCAAATACGCCGAGGCGGAGATGCAATACCGCGCCGTTTTCGCCATCCAAGAGCGCGTTCTCGGCTCGGAGCATCAGGTGACCTTGGAAGCTCGTTACAACCTCGTCGGCGTCCAGTATGGCCGAAGCATAAAACACTCTGAAGCGGAGGCGGAATACCGCGCTGTCCTCGCCATTCTGCAGCGCGTCCTTGGCTTGGAGCATCCGACTACATTGAAAGCCCGGAGTACCGTCGCCACGACTCTAGATTCCCAAGGCAAATACGCCGAAGCTGAGGCGGAAAAGTGCGCCGTCCTCGCCATCCAGGAACGCGTCCTTGGCCCGGAGCATCCGGATACTTTGGGCAGCCGGATGAGTGTTGCCAGCTCCCTGTGGTACCAGGGCAAACACGCTGAGGCGGAGGCGAAATGCCGCGCCGTCCTCGCCATCCAAAAGCGCGTCCTCGGCTCGGAGCATCCGGATACGTTGAGAAGCCGGATGGGTGTTGCCGGAGCCCTACCTGCCCAAGGCAAACATGCCGATGCGGAAGCGGAATACCGTATGGTCTCCGCCATCCTGCAGCGCGCCCTCGGCCCGGAGCATCCTGAAACCTTGTCCAGCCGGATGGGCATCGCCAACGCCCTGTATTCCCAAGGCAAACACGCCGAGGCGGAGGCGGAACACCGCGCTGTCCTCGCCATCCGCGAGCGCGTCCTCGGCACTGAGCATCCGGAGACCTTGTCGAGCTGCCACAATCTTTCCCTCACGCTGGAGAAACTGGGGCAGAAGGAGGAGGCCTTGGTCCTCGCCCGCCGCGCATTGGCGGTACGGAACAAGATGTTGGGAGAAAATCATTCCGACTCGCAGGACGCCAAGCGGCAGGTGGAGTGGCTGGAGCGCGAATAATCCCGCCCCAGCCGTCCTGCTCTCAGAAGCCGCCCCTTAACCCGGACGCTTCACCTCCGCCGTCTCGCTGCCGCGTTCGTTGCCGGTGGTGAGCACGACGTAAATGCGGAAGTGGGCGGTTTTGCCGGGCTGGGTGAGGCCGTCGGTGGTGCGGAGTTCGCGCGGGGCGTCTTTTTCGATGCGGGCTAGAAGGCGTTCGTCCTCGGCGGAGTAGGCGGTGCCGGTGTGGTTGGCGCGGATTTCGTAATGGGACAGATCCGCATCGGTGGAGGCGGGCCAGGTAAGGATGGCTTGGCTGGTGGCGGCGTCCCAGGTGGCGGTGAGGGCGACGGCGTCCGGGGTGTGGCCGGGGGTGGGGTAGATGTTCGGCAGGCTGAGTACCAACGGGTGGTCCGGGGCGAAGCGGGCTTCCACGGCGGCGCGGTAGGAGGAGAGGATTTCACGGGCGCGGCCCTGCACTTCCTCCCGGCGCTGGCGGGAGACGGAGGCGTCGATGTCCGCATCGTCGGAGGCCTCGAACTTGGTGGCGAGGGTGGCGAGGCGGGTGCTGAAGGTGGTGTGGTTTTCCCCGGAGCCGAGGAGAAATGGCGCGGCGAGCAGGGCTTCCGCCGTTTTCCAACGCTGGCGCACGGAGGTCATGGCGTTCATGAAGGGGCCTTCTCCATCGGTGATGGTAGGCAGCGCGGGTAGGCGCGGCGCGAGGTGGCGGAGGCGGCCTTCCCCACGGACTTTCCGGCCGAATTCCTGCGAGGCATCCAGCGCCGAGCGCTTGGACTCGGCGAGGTCCGCATCCGCCACGTCGCCAAGGGCGTTGTGATCCGCGATGGCGAGGGTGTGCGTTTCCAGCTCGCCCATCAGGGTGGCGAGGATGGCGATGCCAAGGCGCGGGCCGGCGGGGTTCCGGGGATCGCTGATATCGAGCGGTGCGTCCGGCTCGGAATTGACGGTTTCCCAGTGGTTTTGGAAGCCGCGGAGGGTGGACGAATACGAGGTGGGGCCGGAGAGTGGCATGACGGGGAGGAATGGTGTTGGGGATGAGTTAGGAAATCGAATTAATTTCGATTGAGCGGAGGCTAGATGGATAGATCGGGAGTCGGCAAGGCTCCTTTTCCGGAAAGATGGTAACTTTCCAGCAGGGTGCCGGATGATTTCGTGAAGGGGAGCACACGCGCCCTCGCGTGTTGTCTTTGGCGCCCTCGCCAAAGACGGGCGTCGAAGGACAATCGACGCTGTTTCCGGCGGGGGCGCCGAAAACCACCTGCGGGGGCGCAGGTGCTCCCCGAAGAATGGGCTGGCCACCCTCCCGGAAGCCATTGAAACCGTCCCGGAGCCCTGCAATTCTAAAAAATGGCGTTAGGAAAGACGTTAAGGGTAAGAGTTTTTAGAAAAAAAGCGGGATTATCATCGAGAATGGTAAAAGTTTTTGGAAAATGGGTTCTGGAGTGGGCTTTCAGGGTTCCGGGACGGTGGGAAAGGCCTCCGGGATGGGGGGAAGGGCTTCCGGGAACGGCTTTTATGAGTGAGGGAAGCTTTCTCCTGCGGCACGAGAGTCTTAAACCGGCTCATGCTCCAAGAGGTAAAGCGCCCGCACCTCACGGCCGATGCTCTCAACCTCTTCGATCTCCTCCATGCAGGAAAAACAGTAAGTGCTGCCACTCTTCAAGCCTACCAAGCTCGGGCCTCCATTACGGACCTTGCCGGAAAACTCGCCTTCCTGAGTGCTAATCCGCCAAGTGCCATTCACATCGACCTTCTCCAACGCCCCGACGAGCGTCACAGCCTCAGCCCCCAAATTGGAAACACCTGATAAGGCGTCCACCAGCGGTCCGGCTTCTGATTCAGAGATCCCACCCATCTTAGGTTGGCTGAAATTCGGTTCCGCCCATGAATAGCGGATTCCCGTCCGGTTCTCTACCAAGAACCTCAGGAGCCGCAGGTAGGCTCCGGCGAGATGCCCCTTGTGCTCTTTGACAATTTGCAAGGCCCGCACCGGATCGCCTGCATGCTCGAAAAGCTGATCAATATGCCCCAATGCCCGTGCCATCTCGCGCTGTCCCAGCAAGTCGGTCTCTTTGGCAGCCTCAAAAAGCACCTTGAATGAACCCGCCGCAGCCGGAACCACCACGTTGAGAAGGTGCGCGTCCGATTTATCGATGGCCCTCCTCGTATCCAGCGAGAGTCCACGCAGCGCGGTGCCATACGCATGCTTCACCACCGTTTGCACATGATTGAGCAAGGCGGCGAGCGTGGTGGCCCGGATGCAATGCTCCACGGCTGCCTCAGGTGGCTCCACGGAGATTTCCATCACCAGATTGTTCCTTTCGCGGGCTTCTCTCAGCGTTTCATTCGCTGTTGCGTGATCATGCAGCACAAACCCGGGTTCTGGCAGAAATCCGCTGTCTTCCAAGGAATCACTCCGAGGGCTGAGGCTGAAATTCTCCGCGAAGCCACTGGGTGCCACCGCCAGGAACCAATCCTCATCGCCCTCTCCCACCAACAATTCCCTCAAATCCAGCAAGCCCGAGCGAAACCGCCGGAGCCTCTCAGGCGACACTCCCTTGAGCAGAAATCGATCCTGCTCACCCTCCGGCTCCACCATCACGCCCACATAGTTCCCGCCGATGCCATCCCGGGCCTCAAAGACCTGCGGGCCATCGTAGTAGAACAGGGTCTTGGTGTGACGGACGCTTTTCATGATTCCACCCTTCCACAATGCGCAAGGATATCGAACCCGGCAAACGGCCACCACGTATGGTGACTGAGACGGAACGTCTGCTGGATCCAGCCCGCTCCCTGCGTCATCGGACGGCGGCCTGCATCCCGCCACGGAGGCGCGGCAGCTTCAACAGCTTTTCCGCATCCCTCCTCTCGGCGAAAACGGAAAGCCCACAGGCCAAGCATTCAGAAATCTCCCAGACGGCAGCCGGTTGCATCGCCCGCTGGGAGCGGAAATCCTGATCCGTGGGCGGTTTTTTTTCACGACGCGAAAGACTTCCCGATCCGCCGTGATTTCATCAGCAGCTTCTGGTGGGCACTACGCTGGAAGTGCTTCGCGGTAGGTCATGACAGTTTGTCGAGTATCAGGCGGAAATGGGATGAGCAAGAGCGGGGAAGCTTGAACCCAACTCGGCAGGCTACACTCATTTCCCGAGTTCCTGCTTCAGTTCCTCCAAAAGATTCATAATCGGCGGATCAAACGTCACTCCGCGGGCGATGCGCGGAGCGAGGATGTCATAGCAGGCGCGGCGATGTTTCGTCTTCCCGGCGGCATCTCCCTGCTGCTCGGCATAGGCGGCTAGCTTGTAGTGGGAGACCACCACGTCACGAGCGGCGGCGGCGGAGTCCGGGTTGGCGGTGAGGAGCTTTTCGCTGATCTCATTCCAGGGCTGGAAATAGGCGAGGGCCTTTTCCGCATCGCCGGGCTGGCCACGGCTGGAGAGGAAATCGCTGAGCTTTTTCTGGCTGCCGTTCTACTACTTGGCATCATCGAATGTCACCCATGGATGGTTCTTCCTCTGGGAGGCTTCGAATATCTCGGGGCGGATGGATTGATCCAAATGGTTTTCACGGACTGTTTTTCTGCATATCCAAGTGCGGAACTTGGGTTGTTGGACCGGGAGTTGGGCTAGATCAAGCTCGGGATCGTCGATCTTCTTGAGGACGATGTTTGAACCGAGCTCGCCGACAAGTTGGTCGTCCACGGAAACGATCATCCCGGCAGCCTTTAGGTTCGCATATGAATAGGTTGAGGGAACCACCCAGAGTTTGTTGTTGAAGATATCCACACAATTGCCGTTTTTACTGAGGATATTGTCGAGGCCATACCAAGCGAAATAGACAGGTGAAGCGGAAGGGTTCGTCAGATCGGGCTTTTGGATGTGGATAAGATCAATGGGGACTTCTTTGGGCTTCATGTCGATTTCAAAGCGGGGTACCCGCCGATTGGGACTGGAAGCTGCGGCGAAATCAGAATTGAGGGTTTCAAGGTCTTTCTTGAAAATCTGATCTTGGATGACGTTTTCGTTGAAGAGGAATACCAGCCTTTGATCGGGCTTCACACTACACGACAAAACTTAAGAAGTCTTAACAAACGACGGCATGAGGTGTAAGTCTTTGGTCTTGAATCATAAAACAAAACAACCCCAAGCCGTCTGCGACACCGTAGAGACTCTTTTTGAACTCTTCAAACCCAATTTATCCCTCAACAAGGCGCGATTGCGATGCTTCGTCATTCTGGTTCTCGGTGTCATCGAGCAGCGCACGGTATCTTTGGTCTGGCTCGCTCAGAACTCCGCATCGGTCACTAAAAGCCTGTCGGTCTATCGCCGGTTCCAGCGTTTTTTCGCGCTTTGCGCCCTGCCTCCGAAGTCGGTCGGAGCTTTGATTCTCGCGCTGGCGCCGAAGCCGAAGGACGGCTGGATTCTCGCGATGGACCGCACCAACTGGCAGTTCGGAAAGACTGACATCAACATCCTCGTGGTCACCGTCATTCTCAACGGCGTAGGCCTGCCCGTTTGCTGGCAGGTCCTGCCAAAGACGACCAAGCGGGGCAATTCGCACAAAGCCCACCGTATCCGCTTGATGGAAAATGTCCTCACTCTGCTGGCCCCGTGCGAAATCCGGGTGTTGACGATGGACCGCGAGTTCGTCGGGAAAAAATGGCTCTCGTGGCTGCAACTCATGGGGGTCCGCTACGTCGTCCGGGTGAAGAAGAACACGCTCATTGGAAGCTTGTCGGCAAGCCATCTGTGCGCCTACGGGAGGTGGAAAAAGCAAGCGGGGCAGCTGCATGAAGTGTTCGGGCAACAGGTTTATTTCGCGGCCAAACGGATTGCGAAAGGGCGCGATCCGTTTCTCGCGGTGATCAGTTATGGGTTTTCGGGCCATGAGGCATTGGAGCTGTATCGGCAGCGTTGGGGCATTGAGACGTTCTTCAGTCACCTCAAGAAGCGAGGCTTTCAATTTGAAGACACCCACCTGACCAAGAAGGCGCGGATTGAGAAACTGCTAGGCGTGTTGGCCGTATCATTCGCACTCTGCTATCGCTGGGGGCAGGAACAGGAGAAGAAGCAAGGAGTGAAGCTCAAGACACACGGGCACCGGGCGAAAAGCCTGTTCCGCCAAGGCTTTGAAAGCCTCCATCGCCTCCTGAAGTCTCCCGCTCGCTATGCCGCGGAGATCGCAGCGTTTTTGCAGCTGGTTCTCAGACTCCCATTGCTAGAAAAATTTGTCGTGTAGTGTGATCGGGCTTAAACAAAGAATCCATCATCCTGCCATAGTCTTTTCCGCCAGTGCCGTACTGGACACCAGCGGTGTCAGGATTGCCGGTGAATTTCGCTTCTACGGGATCGGTCACTCCCAGATAGATCAGTTGGGAATCATGCTTCGTGTGCATTCCCGCTTGTTTGATGGCTTCGGTGGCATAGGTGCCAAGGGTAATGAAGTAGTCCACTTTGCGGCGGGATATTTTGAACTCTATGTCATTAAGGACGTGTGACCACTTGCGACCGGCGTGGCTTTGAGTATCATGTCCGATGGGATCAGGTGCCGCATAGGATCCGGGTTCAAACCCTGGATTGAAGGTTTCGAAGTTCAGTTTGTAGCCCCTGTCTGCGAGGCCACTTCTGAGGTGTTCGATAAACGAATCGCGGATTTTCTTCTCATATTCGACGTCTTCCCCCATGACGACGACAACGGATTTTTCTCCTTTGTCGAGCACCCGAGGGCGTGGGGCCTGGTCCTTGCTGCCCAGCCAAGAAAAACCAATTAGCGTCGTGATGGACAGCACGACTAGGGCAATGAATATCGCCTTGGCCATTCTTCCGATTCCCCCTTGTTGCGCCTTGAGCGTGTGGACCTGCTCTTGGAGAGAAAGGATTCTGAGTTGGATTTCCTCGCGGCCTTGCGGTTTCTCGCGCAGGTGGGGATCGGCTAGTATGAGGGAGCGGTGGGCGAGCTGGAGATCGCGCTTTTCCTGCGGCTCGGTGTCCGGCTCCACGTCGTAAGGGAAATCCTCCGGGCAGATGAAGGTATAGACGCGGAAGTGATCATCGCCGCGCTGTTCCTGGAGCTGGCGGCCGATGTGGTATTCCATCTGGGTGTAGCTGCGGCGCGGGGTGCCGGGCGGCAGGGTGGCCACATCCGGCTCCGCGCCATAGCGCAGGCCGCAGATGTGGATGAGGGCCTGGCAATCGCCGATTTTCCCGCGCAGCATGTTTTCCACGGTGCGGGCATCCGGCTCGAAGTTCGTCTGCTCCACGGGGTGGCAGTTGATGGTGAGCAGGGCCTCCTTGACGATCTGGCGGATGGGACGCAGATCGCCGGAAGTGGCGGAGATGAAGATCTTGGGCGGGTGCATGGCGGGAGTGGAGTCGTTGCTCCGAAGGGCTATTCAGCAGGGGCTGGGGGCATGACGTTCTGGATCTTCACGCCCAGCTTGCCGGGCTTTAGGGTGAGTTTGAGGATTTCTTTGCCCCGCTGGATTTCCAGGAGGATGGCCTCGTCTTTTACTTCTCCGGTGAGCTGGATGAGCTGGTCCATGCTGGTGATGGCTTGGCCGTGGTAGCGCAGGATAACGTCTCCGGGCTGGATGCCTAGGGCGAGGCCTTGGCTATCGGCCACGGCCTCATCCACGGTGACGAGGTAGGGGCCGGTGTAGTTAGCCGCCAGCGCCTCCGTCCACAGCGCCTCGAAGGCAGGTTGCGCCAGCCCCACCTGCTTGCGCATGGATTCGAGTTTCGAATGGGTCTCTGCATCGCTGTAACTTAGCTCACGGGCGAGGGAGATGTAGCCAGATGTAAAAAGCAAACTGTTTGGAGTCCGATTTCCAGTTTGCGCCTGGAAAGCAAGATGAATTCCAATTGCCTGCCTGGTTAGAGATTCTGCCTCGCCTGATCTATCAGTGACTTTGAGTAATAAGGCGAGGTTGTAGAGGCTGGTCGCGAAACTCGGGTGATTTTTGCCGTAAGAAGCTTCGTAGATTTCTAAGGCACGTCTAAGCAGCGGTTCGGCCTCGACATTGCGGTTGGATCCCTGAAGAATCTGAGCCAAGTTATTGAGGTCTCTGGCTACATCTGGGTGATTTTTACCGTATGTAGCTTCATCGATTCTAAGAGCGCGTTTCATTAGAATTTCAGCCTCATAAAGGCAATTGGTATCCTGAAGCAGAACGGCAAGATTTCCAATAGCGATAGCTACTTTTGGGTGGTCTCGTCCGTATATTTTCTCAAATATTGAGACTACTTTTCGCATCATCACTTCCGCATCTTTAAATCGATTTTGATACTTTAAAATTACAGCCATATTATTGATGTCTCTTGCGACTATAAGATGGACTTTGCTGTATGCATTTTCGTCGATCTCAAGAGCGCGTTTCATAAGTGACATCGCTTCCTCTAATCGGTTTGTTTCTTGGTATAAAACTGCCAGATTACTGAGGCGAATTGCCACGGTAGGATGATTTTCTCCGTATGATCTTTCATCGATTTCTAGCGCTCGCTTCATTAGTGACTCAGCCTCAGGTAGTTTGTTTGTGACTACGAGAAGTTGTGCAAGTTGGCTAATTCTAACTGAAATGGTCGGGTGAAAACTTCCAAATTTTGACTCGTCAATCTCAAGTGCGCGCCGCATAAGCAACTCGGCTTTTTCTAATTGATTTTGGCGAACGAGGACCATGGCGAGATCATGGCAAGCAAGAGCCGTCCAACCGGAGTCTATTCCGTATCTAATCTCTACCGTATTAAGGATCTCGCGAAACACGGACTCCGATTCCTCATACCGTGCAAGTTCGAAAAGCATTTCTCCATAGCTTGTTTGTTCATTGAACCAGCTTTCCAGCTCGGTGTATTTGTCGGTGAAGCGGCTGGCTTTTTCGAATGCAACAAGTGCTTTTTCAAACTTAAATGTAGATTGGTATGCAGCGCCCTCCTTGTGATAAAAATTGACTGCTCGTTGGCGTTCGAGATCTTCTTGGACAGTGGCATTTTCCTGGATGGCCTTGGCGGCTGCCTTGCGTGAGGCTTGTTGTTTCATCCGCTCCTCAGCGGTTCGGCCCTCAGTAGCGGCGAGTTTTGCAGCCTGATCGAATGCTTGTTTTCGCATGAGGAGGTAGTATTTGTCCTCAGCTTCGGCATCTGGATCTGCTTCCACGCGCTGGACGTAGAGATCGAGCAGATCACGGAGTTCCCTGGCGGGGATTTTCTGCTCGGCGGCGATCTGATCGAGTGCGAGATCGAAGCGCTGGGCAGGGGCCATGTTTTCCCACTCCTTAATGCGTTCATTGGCGCGGCCAAGGATGAGGGCCATGAATTTGCGCTCCTTGGAGAAGATGGATTTCACCTCACTCATCTGGGTAACGAGCTGCGCGCTGGCTTGGGCTTGCAGGTTGGCGGCTTTTTCCTGGCCGATGCGGAGGAGAACTATGCCGCCGCCGACGAGGGCGAGGACGGCGAGGGTGCAGAGGGAGAGGAGGAGCAGGCGTTTTTGTTTTTTCTCGATGCGGAGCTGGGCATCGAGCAGGGGCTGGAGCTGGTCTTGTAGGGAGACTTGCACGAGGGCGCAGGCGCTCTGGAAGGCGGGCTGGCGGGTGGCGAGCTGGGCACAGATATCGATGGCGGCACGGAGGGCGGCGGCGTTGTCATTGATGGGCTGGCCGTGATTGACGGTGCGCGGGAGGCTGGCGAGGGGGGTGGCATCGAATTTCCCGGAGAAGATGCGCTGGCAGTGGGCCTCCTGGAGCGGGGCCTTCTGGGCGGCGGTGAGGGTGGCATCGTCCTTCTCGGTGAAGGTGGGGCTCCTGAGGGTGGGGCCGCAGACGATGGCGAAGATTTGTTTCCTGTGGACGGGATCGCCATCGAAGGAATGGGCGTAGTAATACTCATATTGCGTCCATGAGCAGAGGAAGCCGGGTATTTCCGGGAAGGGCGCGGCGGCGGTGCTGCCGAAGCCGGCTCCGGCGAGGTGAAGCACGGCGTGGGAGCCATCGATGGCGTCACTGAGGAGCTGGCGGACATCGCCGCCTGGGAATTTGTGGAGGGTATCGTCCTGGGTGATGACGTGGAAGTGGGTCTTGAAGGAATCGTGCAAGAGTTGGCGCAGCTCGCGGAATTCTGCGCTGACGGCGGAGAGGAAGATGACGGGGCGGTCCATGGGGAGGGGATCGTGGAAATCAGCCCCCTGAGGAGGAGAGTTGGGAGGCGTGCCAGTCGATGAGTTCATCGAGGAGGATTTCCTCAGTGTGGCGGACGGAATCGGTGATGGCGGGGAGGGTGTCGAGGGTGGGGAGGAGCTTGGAGGTTTGATCGAGGGCGCGGACCATTTCCGGGTAGCGGGCGGCGCGGCGGGCGAAATCGAAGGTGGCGATGAAGGAAATGCCGAGGGAGGCGGCCA
>Ga0123337_10005847_pt1 | contig 11952 bp, 11 predicted proteins | sample frozenSSSSmetaG_FD_89792 | JGI IMG/M metagenome (GOLD analysis project Ga0123337, IMG submission 89792) | Glacier valley bacterial and archeal communities from Borup Fiord, Nunavut, Canada, to study Microbial Dark Matter (Phase II) -... | ecosystem: Environmental > Aquatic > Freshwater > Ice >...
CATCGAACGGTAATGGCGGTCTTAACGACTTGTCTGGCGGAAACAGTTTTTCGGGCGCGGCGTCCACGGTATCGTTACGCGGCCTCGGCTCAACCTCTACCCTAGTGCTGCTGAACGGTCGCCGTATCGCGCCGCTCGCCCCCGCTGATCCCAACGCCGGGCAAGCCTCAGTGGTTAATCTTGATTCTTTGCCGGTCAACGTGATCGAACGAATTGAAATATTGAAAGACGGCGCCTCGGCTATTTATGGCTCGGAAGCCATCGCAGGTGTGGTCAACATCATTTTGCGTAGAGACTACAAAGGTGCTGAGGTAGGCGGTAGCTTTTCCTCCACGGCTAACGGCAACTATAAAGTCAATCGCGCCAACGCCAGCATCGGTTTTGGCGATTTGGCAAAAGACAGCTACAACGCTTTCATCACCTATGAGCGCTTTGAACGTAAAAGCGTTGGCATCAATGATGTCAAGGATTACCTGATTGATGGTCGCTTGGCCGCGTCCCCACTTAGAACCGGCGTGCCGTACACATCAAGTTACGCGGGTAATTACTATGAATCAGTGGTAGACAATACTGGTCTGGCCACGATTATCGGCACCATCGGCCCCGGTAAGTGTGTGCCGGGATCCATCATTGGTCGCGGCGGCGTTTGTCGTTTCGACTTAACACCGCGTACTGAAATTGTGCCCAACAGTGATCGCGATAATATTTTCGCGCGCGGCACTTTTGATTTTTCGGGTACCTTGCAGGGTTTTGCTGAAGCCGGTTTCAATCGCACCAAGACGTTCTATAAGGGAGCCCCTCAGGTTTACGGTGACTTCGGCTCCTGGTACTCCGGGACTCTTCGAAGCCTGGTTAACTTGCCTGAGCAGCTGCCGGTCGGTAACCCAAGCAATCCTTACGACCACCCTGTTACCTACCGCTATCGGTTCACTGATGTGGGCAATAGTGACGTGAGCGTTGTGGCTGAAGCGACCCGTGTGCTGGCCGGATTGAAAGGCACAGTGGGCCCGGTGGATTGGGAATCGTCAATTTTATATACCGAAAACAAGGCCGAAAATACTGCGCTGAACCAGATTCGATTTTCTGTATTGAGTGCGGCAATTACTAACGGCACCTATAATTTTTTGAACCCCACTGCCGGTTCGATTACCGCCAATAACCTCCGCATCAACTCAACAGACAATGCTAAATCCTCCTACACAATCGTTGACCTGAAGGGATCGTCAGAATTGATGACGTTGCCGGCAGGCCCGCTAGCACTCGCTGCCGGGCTGGAGTTCCGCCGTGAAAAACGTGTTGCCACACCCGACGATAACAAGCAGAGTGGTGAAGTGGTGGGCTACGGCGCAGCGTTGGCAACAGGTTCGCGCAATGTAACCTCGGTGTACGCTGAATTGAGCATCCCGATTCTTAAAAATCTGGAAGGTCAGCTGGCGTTCAGGGACGACCAGTATTCAGACTATGGCCGTTCAACCACACCAAAGGTCGCGTTTAAATGGAGCGTACTGCCCACGGTCGCGCTTCGCGCTTCTTATGCTGGCGGTTTCCGTGCGCCTTCGTTGACCGAGATTTCGACTTCAAGCGTGACCGCGTTCACGACCATCACCGATCCAAGACGCTGTATTACCGGTGATGAGCCCGATTGCGGCAGAACCGTTGCAATCCTGCTGCAGAACGGTGACCGCCTGCAACCTGAGAAAACAAAATCAGGCAACGTCGGTATTGTCTGGGACATCACCAAGAGCGCCTCTTTGTCGTTGGATTATTTCAATATTCGCCGCAAAAATGAAATCTCCTACTTGAGCATCAATGCGATTCTGGCTAATGAAAGCGCGACCAGCGGGATCTACGCCAACCGCGTTATTCGCGGTGCGGCAACGGGCGATGGTCTGCCCGGCCCGATTCAAGCGCTCAGGGATTTCTTCTTTAACGGCGGCAAAACCGAGATCAACGGCTTTGATGCAGACCTTCGCTGGAACTTTGGCCTGGGCCAATGGGGCAAGCTGTCAAACCGCCTGGCGGGAACCTATTATGGGAACTACAAGCAGGCGCCCGACCCGACGTCAGATTTAATCGACTATGCGGGTTGGCAGGTTCCCAGGGTGCGCGCACAAGGCAGCACCAATTGGGAATTCCGTGACTGGGATGTGGGCCTGATTGGCAATTATGTACGCGGCTACAACGTGTCATATGACCCAAGGTATGCATGTGCAGATGTCAACCCTTTTGTGCCTACCGTATGCCGCGTTGGTTCGAATTTCACCGTCGATTCCTCGATACAGTACCGGGGCATCAAAAACCTCACCCTTGGACTTTTGGTACGCAACGTGGCGAACCGGAAGCCACCGCTTGATCCGATCTCAAGCTATGGCGTGAATTTTGATAACTTTGCTTACCAGGGTCGCTACTACACCGTGACCGCAAACTATCAATTTAAATAAGCGCCCGCCAAAACATCGCGACTTGCTCGATCAAGGGCAAGCCGCGATGCAGCGGTATATCACCGATTATTTTTTGTCACCACGCATCGTTTTGCCGCCTTGCAGCAAGGCGAGTCTTTTTACGGCCCCACCCGCCGCGCCATTCGTGACAGCTGTTACGTCGCGCTCAAACTGAATTTCTATTCCATAAGCGTCGGCCGCAAAGCGATCTTTTCCTTTGGCTTCAATTTCGAACGCGCCCTGCCCCGTGGCTTGCGCCATTAGCTTGCCGCCGTCGACAAATACTTTTAAATCAAATTGCGACATCAAGGTGTACGTACCGGCATATGCCCGCAGCTGCATCCTATTCATTTTTTCCGCCGCGCCGTTGGCGGCTGTGCTGCTGTCCAGGGCGCTATTGACCGGTATGCTTCTGTCCACGGCCTCAAGTTTAATTTTTTTCAGCGGAATAGCCCCACCGCCCTGCATCATCATTAGCGCGCAGGAACAATCGTTGCTCGGTGATACTTTTTAATTCACTATCGGTCATGGCCGTCGCGGTGCCCGCGTGGGCGGCGATAACTGCTGCTGAAATGCCGAACATCGCGTCCCATAACTTTTTCGTATTTTTCATGCTTTTCGTATTTTTCATACCCTTGCCCCAAGCATTAAAGATGCTACTGATCGTCACTGTAGGCGCACTTGCCACATCGTGCTCGACTTCGTGGCAAACAGCGTCGTTGACGGACAAAATTTTTCTAGTCATCGCATCTATCAACAGCATCTGATTTCATCGGAGTAAGTTTTCATGATTCAGCTTTACTATTACCCCAGCAACGCCAGCCTCGCGCCGCACATTGTGCTGGAAGAAATCGGCGCCCCGTATAAATTGGTGTTGGTTGATCGCGAAGTGCAAGCGCATAAGCAGCCAGAATATTTACAGCTGAATCCCGCCGGGCTCATCCCGGTACTCATTGATGGGGATTTGGTGCTTAGCGAAGCTGCTGCGATTTGCCTGCATCTGGCCGATCAGCATCTTGCGTTACATTTAGCTCCCCCAGTCGGCAGCGCCGCGCGCGGACATTTATATCGGTGGCTGATGTATTTGACCAACACGGTGCAGGCAGAGTTAATTCACTATTACTATCCTGATCGAATCGGCGGGCCGCACGCCGCGTTCATTCAAGCAAGCGCCGAGGACCGCGTGATGCCCATGCTGGACATACTCGACGCGCATTTCGAAAAGACCGGTGGCCCGTGGATATTGGGCACAGATTACTCAATTGCAGATGTCTATCTATTCATGATGTGCCGCTGGACGCGCCACATGGCGAACCCCGCGCGCAATCGACCACATCTAGCTCAATTCCTAAGCATGATGGCCGCACGGCCCGCTGTGATCCGCGCACATGAGCAAGAGAAATTGATGATGCCTTGGTATTGAAAATACTGTCTCGATACGAAACGACATCTTGAAAAAAAAAGCCGCTGAATTTCTTCAGCGGCTTTTTGTATGTTGCGAAATGCCGAGACTACACTTTTTTGATGGTCTCAAGCATTTTGAAAATTGACTTGTTCGAGCCAATAAATAAGCGCTTGTAATACTTGCCCAAGCATTTGCGCTCAAGCGTGTTGCGACGGCTACGTTTACGTTCTCCGGCCATGATGGACTCCAGCGTGTGTGATTTGAATACCGCCTTAAATTATAGGGGGTTTTGGTGGAAATTGCATCCAACAAGACGGACAGACGAAAACCCAGCCGTCCAGCGATATTCTTATCATGCGCATTAACACTCAATTTCCGGCGTCAGAGCGACACTAAGGCAACTTTTGCCTCTAAAAACCCGTCCAGTTGGATGGTTATTTTAGACCGTACAACATTCGCGGCCGCAATCTTGCTTGCCCGAGCGAATGCAACGCAGCGCGATTTAAGTTATTTCTACCACAAGCGCCAATTCTTCTGCCTGCCGACAGTCAGGACAACACCATGCCCAACTCTACTTTTGCCGCGACGACTCTTGCCTCGCCCATTACTCCACTGCAGGCCCTCGATCACTGGGCGCCGATTGTTTGGCTGAAAACGAACGTTTACGCTTATCCCACACTTGAAGTAATGCATATTGTGGCAATCGCGTTGGTATTTGGCACGATATGGATCGTTGACTTGCGGTTGCTGGTGCGGTTTCGGGCGCTGGATCAGCTGGATGTGCAGGCGCTGGCAAAGGCATTGTTGCCGTGGACGCTGGTAGGATTTACGTTGGCGGTGGCCACGGGATTGACAATGTTTGTCTCGCGCATTGGTGATTTGATTAATAACACCGCGTTCATTATCAAAATCTGTTTGCTGTTTGCGGCGGGAACGAATGCGGCCATTTTGCATGCGCGTGGTCGGCTGGATGCGGAGAATTTGTTGACGCGAATGCAGGCAGCGTTGTCGATTGCGATTTGGCTGATGGTGATTACCTGTGGGCGATGGATTGCTTATTTGTAAATCATGCACGATGCAGATTGTTCAAGCTATATGGATAAGGCGTGGATAGGGTGCTGTTGAAAACGCAAGATGGAAATTGATTTCTTGAAGGAGAGAATATGAAACGCAGAAATTTTTTATTGGCGTTGCCGAGCTCCGGTTTTGCGCTGGGGTTTGCGAAACTCTCGCTGGCGCATCACGGCGGGGATAGCTATGATGAATCGCGACCTATTTATCTTGAAGGCAAAGTGAAATCAACCAAGTGGCAAAATCCTCATGCTGAAATTGTCGTCACCATCGCACCCAATCTGAAACTGCCGCCTGCTCTGGCCACGCGAATTCCGCCGGCGCAAACCAGTCCCGTGAACGGCAGCAAAATTCTTTCGGGCGCGGTGGTGCCGACCAAGCGCGGCGATTGGGTGCTGGAATTAGCACCAATGTCGCGTATTGCGGCTTGGAAGATAGTCGAGCCCAAGGCGGGCGATACGGTCGCCGCGATTGGCTTTACTTATAAAGACGAGAAGGGCGAGGCTCGGGCACGGATCGAGTATTTGATCATGGGTGAGAGCATGTATGGTATTCGTTCGATACCCGCCTAACAGTAATTTGCAGGGCTGGCGTTAGGCTGGCCACTGAAAAAACTTCTGCGAGCAATGCGCATAGAATAGTGGCCCAATGGTCGCAGATTGGTAGCGATCACGACGTCCATAAAACGAAACATCTGATCAATGTCACCGTTTTTTGCTCGCACCGCAGGGACGAAGATATGACAATCGTTATTGACAGTGACTATAGATTTCATTAAAAAAAACAATTTGATCAATCGTTGTTTGTACTCCACACTTAGTCGTTAGTAAACCGTTCACAGCCAAAGGAGAGAATCATGTCAGACGAAGCAAAATGCCCGTTTCCCGGCGTTGCACTCAAACACACCGTAGCGGGAACCCGAACGAACGCAAGCTGGTGGCCTGAACAACTGAATCTGAAAATCCTACACCAGCAGTCTTCGCTATCGAACCCGATGGGCGAGGATTTCAACTACGCCGAAGAATTTAAAACCCTTGACCTGAACGCGGTGGTCAACGACCTGCATGCCCTCATGACTGATTCGCAGGCTTGGTGGCCTGCCGACTACGGCCACTATGGGCCGTTCTTTGTGCGCATGGCGTGGCACGCGGCGGGCACCTATCGCATCGCGGATGGCCGTGGCGGCAGTGGCAGCGGCGAGCAGCGCTTCGCTCCCCTGAACAGCTGGCCGGATAACGGCAACCTTGATAAGGCACGCCGACTGCTCTGGCCGGTCAAGGCAAAATACGGTCGCAAACTTTCATGGGCAGATTTGTTTATCCTCACCGGCAACATCGCGATGGAATCGATGGGCTTCAAGACCTTCGGCTTCGGTGGCGGTCGTCCTGACGTTTGGGAGCCAGAAGATGACATCTACTGGGGGCCGGAGAGCACATGGCTGGGAGACGAGCGCTACAGCGGCGAACGTGAGCTTGCCAATCCACTCGCCGCTGTCCAGATGGGCCTGATCTATGTAAATCCGGAGGGGCCAAACGGCAAACCGGACCCGCTCGGATCGGCGCGGGATATCCGCGAGACCTTCGCGCGCATGGCCATGAACGACGAAGAAACCGTCGCGCTCACGGCAGGCGGACACACCTTCGGCAAGTGTCACGGTGCCGTCGATGCCAAGCACATCGGCGTTGAACCAGAGCGGTCAGACATTGAGCACATGGGCCTGGGCTGGATAAACAGCTTTGAGTCCGGCCGCGGCGTGCACGCATTCACCAGCGGCATCGAGGGTGCGTGGACCAAGAACCCGATCAAATGGGACAACGGCTACTTCGAGAACCTGTTTGGCTATGAGTGGGAACTGACCAAGAGCCCAGCCGGCGCACATCAATGGAAGCCCGTGGGCACTACTGGTGACGGCACCGTGCCTGACGCACATGATCCGGGCAAGCGTCACGCCCCCATGATGACGACGGCCGACATGGCCATGCGTATGGACCCAGCCTACGAGAAAATTTCGCGCCGCTTCATGGCGAACCCGCAGGAATTCGCGGACACATTCGCCCGCGCCTGGTACAAGCTGACCCACCGCGACATGGGCCCGATCGCCCGCTACCTGGGCGCGCTGGTGCCGAAGGAAGAACTGATCTGGCAAGACCCGGTTCCCGCCGTCGATCATCCACTGATTGATGCGCACGACATCGTCGCACTGAAGGCTAAGATCCTCGCCGCTGGCCTATCGACCTCGCAGCTGGTCACGACTGCGTGGGCCTCGGCATCCACTTTCCGCGGCAGCGACAAGCGCGGCGGTGCCAACGGCGCACGCATCCGCCTAGCACCGCAGAAGGATTGGGCAGTCAACCAACCGGCTGAACTAGCAACGGTTTTGTCGACACTTGAGGGAATTCAGAAAACGTTCAATGGTGCGCAGACTGGCGGCAAAAAAGTTTCTCTGGCCGACCTGATCGTGCTGGGCGGCTGCGCAGCCGTCGAGGCTGCAGCGAAGAAAGCGGGTCAAGCGGTGGTGGTTCCGTTCTCGCCGGGCCGCACAGACACCTCTCAGGAGCAGACCGATGTCGAATCGTTCGCGGTGCTGGAACCAACGGTAGACGGATTCCGCAACTATGCTCGCAATGGGCTGGAAAGCAGTGTGGCCGAGTTGCTGATAGACAAGGCTAACCTGCTGACACTGACCGCGCCAGAGATGACCGTGCTGATCGGCGGACTTCGCTCACTGGGCGCAAACGTTGGCGATGCCAAACATGGTGTCTTCACTCAAAGCACTGATGCGCTGACGAATGATTTCTTCGTCAATCTGCTGGACATGAATACGAAGTGGCAGAAATCCGCCGACTCCGAATTCGTGTTGGAAGGTCGCGACCGCAAGACCGGTGAGCTCAAGTTCACAGGCACCGTGGTGGATCTCTTGTTCGGCTCGAACTCCCAATTACGAGCCTTGGCCGAGGTCTATGCGTCCAGTGACTCGCAGCAGGTATTTGTGCGTGACTTTGTGGCGGCCTGGAACAAAGTGATGAACCTGGATCGCTACGATCTGGCGTGATTGTCGAAACGTCGCAGAAAAATCGCAGGAACGTTGTAGAAAAGTCGTAGAGAAATTGTAAAGGCACCATTCATCATTGTTTCACCGAGCGGCTTCTGCCGGGCACCGGATCATTCCGGGCCAAGCAGAGGCTGCACGGACCCAGGCGACGCCACGATGCCTGGTCCGTGGTGGCTATCAATCAGTTCAATGCCAATTCCGTATAACGCCGTCAGCGAGGCCGCGTTCAGCACCGCACTGGTGTGGCCAATTTGTATCTGCCCGCTACGAGCGATGGTCAACGTGCGATCCGCAATGCGAAACGCATGACCTGGATCATGCGTCGTAAAAATAACCGCTACGCCACGCGATTTCAATTTGGCGATTTCATCCAGAATTAAAATTTGATTGCCGAAATCCAGACTGGCAGTCGGTTCATCCATCAGCAAAATTTTGGCTTCCGATGCCAATGCGCGCGCAATCATCACCAATTGCTGTTCGCCGCCAGAGAGTTCAGAAAATTCGCATTCGGCGAAATTGCCAATATTGAGTTCCTCGAGTGCACCCTCAGCAATAGCGCGGTCTTTAGCACCTGGCGACGAATACCAAGCCAGATGCGGCGTTCGGGCCATTTCGACAACTTCAATTACACTGAAATTAACAAAACTTGTCGAATTTTGTGGCACATAGGCGATCAATCGGGCGAGCATATTGGGCGTTAACGCCGCAATCGCGTGGCCATTCACTAAGGTAGTACCGTGCAGGGCGGGCAGCAGGCCCAGCAAGGTGCGAAACAGCGTGGTCTTGCCGCACCCGTTGGGCCCTAGGATCGCGATAACTTCACCATCGGACAAGGTAAACGAAATATCAGCCGCAAGCATTCGCCCGGAATAGCCAATGCTCAAATTTTGTACACTTAGCATCAACTACGTCGCCGTTTAAATGTGGCCGCCATTAGCCAAATAAAAGCGGGCGCACCGATTAGCGCGGTCAGCACCCCCGGCGGGATTTCGGTCGGCGCGATACTGCGCCCGATCGTGTCCACCGCCAGCATAAAGGTGCCGCCGATCAGCATGGAGAGCGGGAGCAGCCGTGAAAACTCTGCCCCCACCAACATCCTCACCGCATGAGGAATCACCAAACCTACCCAACCGATAATGCCGCAGATGGCCACTGACGCAGCGGTCATGAGGGTAGCGGCGACGATCACAATCAAACGCATTCGCCGCACACCCAGGCCCAAGGCCCGCGCCTCGTCATCCGGCAAGGCCAGCAGATTGATCCGCCAGCGCAACAAGAACAAGGGAACAACGGCCGCAAAAATAATCGGAAACGCTAACAAAATATCGCGCGCAGTGACGCTGGCAAAACTGCCCAACAGCCAATAAGTGATGGCGGGCAATTGATTAAATGGATCAGCCAGATATTTGGTGAGCGCAATGCCCGAACCCAATAATGAACCAATTACCACTCCCGTGAGCACCAGCGTAAGCACGGGATCGTGCCCGCGAATTTTGTTGCCCACCCAAAAAATAATGGCCACCGCAAGCAAGCCTCCTGCAAACGCCAAGCCTTGAATCGCGACCAACGGCAACGATAAAAAAATGCCGGTCACTGCACCCAGCGCCGCGCCACTCGACACGCCCAGAATATCGGGCGATACCAACGGATTGCGAAACAGGTTCTGAAACGCTGCGCCTGCCGCAGCGAGCGCAGCACCCACTATGAACGCTGCGGCAATACGCGGGCCGCGAATCTCAAAAAGCACAATATTTGCACTACCGACCGGCGCGCTTAATCCGGCGGACAGCTTCGCCCAACCCAGCGACGCAATTTCGGCCAGAGAGATCGGGAATTGGCCCACGGTGAAGGCGAATGGAATCAGCAGCAACGCACTGACAAGGGCGATCGCAAAAATGAGCTGGGTGCGGGAATTGAAGTGTTGTCCGGCACGGGCTTGACCACGGCCCGCTAGGTGGCGTAAGAGCAAAAAGGTTTTCAATTTATGAGCGATGCAAGCGTAAACAACATGTCAGGCATTCCATACTACTTTGCCCAGTTCGCTCACGTCGTAACCCGATAACTCGCGCGCGTACCGGCGGAAAGTGTCGGTGTGCGTAAAGGCGAGCAACACTTGCATGGGCGCTTCAAAAAAAGCGCGACGATTAACCACCAGATCAAGCTGCTCGGTGGCCAGCGGCACAAAACCCAGATGAAACTGGCGCGCCACGGCTCGTATGGCCAAACCTGCATCTGCTTTGCCGTCAAGAATCGCCGCCGCAATATCGCTCTCATTCAAGGCCGCAAATTTAACCACGTTTAAGTCGGTTAATTTCATTCGTGCCTGACCCAGCAACTCCAGCAGCAAAAGATAGCTGCCCGCATCCGGCTGGCGCGGAATCACCCGTGCCATTTTGGTCAGCAAATCGGGCAGCGACATTATGTTGAGCGGGTTATCCGTTGCAACCACCAGACCTTGCTCGCGGCTGGCCCATTTCACGAGCACCACATCCAGATGGCCAAGGCGCTCGCTCACCACACTTCGGTTACGATCCGAGCCTTTGGTCGGCGGTAAATGAATCGCCGCGGCCGAGGCTTCGCCCGATAGCATGCGATCAATACCATCGAGACTGCCGTAAGCCAGCGCCGCCAGCCCGCAACGCGATTCGCGCACCGCCCAATCCAGCAATGGATCGTGGCTGCCGGCGATCACCGGTGCCGGGCGGGTAATACTGCGCGCAGGCGTGCCGCCCATGTTGCTGCCTACCCAATCGTCAATCCGCGCACGCGGAAAAAGCAGCTTGCCAGACACGCGCGAATGCGGAATTTTATCGCGACTGACGAGATCGTAGATTTTTCGCTCTCTTAAACGCAAGTATTCCGCAACTTCCTTGGTGCTCATGAGTTGACGCATGGCCTAGGCTGGCTTTCACGATGTCGTGTAAGAAGACTGCATTTTACTGCATAGAATTGCAAACATTACGGATTTAGGAAGCTGTGCGGGGCAAACCCCGGCGCGAGACCTATACTCATCGCATGTCAGAGTTTACGCAGGGTTTCAGCACCGCATTTGCGCTAATCATCGCCACGAATAGCGAATTATTCGCCATCATTTGGCTGAGCTTGAAGGTCAGTAGCGCAGCAGTGTTGATCGCATCCCTGTCAGCGCTGCCGTTCGGCGCGTGGCTGGCACTGAGCTTTTTTCCGGGGCGCCAGATCGTCATTGCGGTACTGAACGGCATGATGGGTTTACCCCCTGTGGTGGTCGGCCTGCTGGTTTACCTGCTGCTGTCACGCGCTGGCCCGATGGGCTCGCTGGGTTTGCTGTTCACGCCAACGGCGATGGTGGTAGCGCAAACGCTGCTGATTTTCCCGATTATCGCGGCACTCGGCCGACAGGTGATTGAAGATGCGTGGAGCGAATATCGCGAGCAGTTGATGTCGCTTAACGCGAGCCGCCGTCAATCGATGGCGGCGCTGTTGTGGGATATGCGATTTACCTTGCTGACGGCGGTGCTAGCCGGTTTTGGCCGCGCGATTGCCGAAGTCGGTGCGGTGATGATTGTCGGCGGCAATATAGATGGTGTCACCCGCGTCATGACCACAGCGATTTCGCTGGAGACGAGCAAAGGCGATCTGGCGCTGGCGCTGGCTTTGGGCGTGGTATTAATTGCGATTGTCGTGATCATCAATGCGATTGCACAAATGGTTAAAGCAACGGCGATGAAGCGTCATGGCTGACTCTCACGCAAATTCGTCATCTGCAAATGAGCCCACCGCCGCCGAGCGCAGAGTAGTTGAGCACGCGGTGGCTCAACCCAATTCCGCTGAATCAATCCTGCCGCTGAATGTTAAATCGCTGCGTTACTCGGTCGGTGCGGCGGAGCTTATTCACGACGTTTCATTTGCGGTGCAACGGGGCTCGCGCAATATGGTGTTGGGTGCCAATGGCGCCGGTAAAAGTGTGCTGCTGCGTTTGTTGCACGGCCTGCTGCTGCCATCCG
>Ga0123337_10005849_pt1 | contig 11951 bp, 12 predicted proteins | sample frozenSSSSmetaG_FD_89792 | JGI IMG/M metagenome (GOLD analysis project Ga0123337, IMG submission 89792) | Glacier valley bacterial and archeal communities from Borup Fiord, Nunavut, Canada, to study Microbial Dark Matter (Phase II) -... | ecosystem: Environmental > Aquatic > Freshwater > Ice >...
ACCCACGGGCGACACGAACAGCACGAACGAGCCGCTGAAAACGGCGGTTCGCCCACGCCGCTTGAGCCGTTTGCGCCGGATATGCTGCGAATCTGGCAGGATGCAGGACTTTACGTCACACCCTTTAATATGTATATGGTTGACAAACTGTTGATATTAGCATATACTAACTTCATCCTAGAGGCTATACGAACCTGCATTATTCGCATATAAGAACATTTGTTGCGCTACGCAGCTATTATAGCCCAGCACAAGGCTAATCGCAAGCATATATTCTACCTTTGTGCGGGGCGTCTCGGAATCAGCCTTTAGGAGGCCAGCAATGCCATCGTGTACCCCGATTGTAGCGCGCCGTTTTGTACCTGCCCTGCTGCTTGCATACACGCTCGCGGCCTGCGGCGCACCCGCTGCTTCCGCGCCGACTGCCGCACCGCCGCCCAGCGCCATAACCGCACCAAGCGCTGCTGCTGGTGCCGATCTCGCCAGTGTTAAAACCTATCTGCAAGAAAATGCCAACACGCTGCTGAAGACTGGTGCAGATAAGATCAAAGCTGACGCCAATTTGTACTACGATCTGGTAAAGGCGACCAACTTCGATTACAAGCAGGCCTGGGGCGATGGCAGCGCGATTCGCCCGCTATTCGCCGCTATGCGCGAGCAATTCAACACCGCCCACACCGGCTACGAAAATATCGAGGGAATTGTGGCCGGCGTGCCCAGCCTGAGTAATTTCGATACCCTGCTGGATGCCGGCTCCACCGGGGCTGAAGGTGGCGATAATGTCGCCGACTTCACGCTGATCCTGCCTGACGGCAGCACGCTCAAAAAGCCCGGCAATCTGTTCCACGTTCTGCTCGAACCAATGATCTATGGCTCCGACCCAGCGCAGGCCAAATTCGCAGCCGATATCGACAACAATGGCAAGCTCGGCTTTGGCGATCAACTGCCGGATGCCAACCGCTTGAAGGCTGCCGCCGACAGCTTCGCCGATTATGTCAATCAAACAATCGCAGCAATCGACAGATGGCAGCCGAACGCGCAGGATGCCTTCACCGCCATGGTCACCATGACACCCACAATGAGCGAATACTTCGGCAACTGGAAAGAGTCGCGCTATGTCACCGGCGACACCTCAACCGAAACACGCTTCGTGGCACATAGTCGCCTGATCGATGTCATGGGTATTCTGACCAGCCTGCGGACGATCTACGCTGGCGTTGAGCCGCAGATCAAAGCGCAGGACGCGGCCGCCGCCCAGCAGATCAACAAGAATTACAGCGATCTGTTTAACTACGTCCAAGATCTGCAAACCAAGCAGGATAGCGGCACGAAGTTCACGCCCGACCAAGCCGAAGTATTTGGCAAGGACGCACAACAGCAGGCCGAGGCGCTGGTTGGACAAGTGACTCAGGCGGCCATGCTGCTGAGTATCAAGCTTGAGGCATAGTTGCGCTCACCTTCTGGGAAGCTGGTCAGTGGCGCCAAAGCGCTGGATCAAGCTTCCCTGCAGGTTGCTCTACTAAAAGTAAAAGGATCGGTTCATGAACCGTTGGACATCACGTTGGATCTGTGGCGTGCTGGCCGCTTGGCTGGCGCTCGCTATGCTTAGCCCAGCAAGGGCCGCCAGCCAAGCTGGCTGGCAAACTGCCGACGCTATTCAGAAAGCCCTACAACAGGCCCAGCTGACGCTCAGTAACGGCGATACCGCCAGCGCTATCCAGCTCGTCGCCCAGGCCGCGCAGGTTGCTAGCAGCGACTTGAAGCCACTGCTCAGCAGTGACAGCAGTGTAGCCATCCAGGCGCTAACCGCAGCGCTCACGCACGCCGCTGCGGCCGCGCAAGGCAATGACCTGACCGCCTTCGCAGCTGCATCGGCCAGCGCGCGCACCGCGCTGTTCCAGATCGGCGCGCTGGAAACTCAGGCGACACTACGTGCCAACAACCCAGCGGCAGCGCGTGGCTGGCTACTGGTGCGCGAGTTCCGCCGCGTCTCGCGTTTTCAGCGCCTGAACACCGACGCAACCAGCGCTGTGCTGCAAGCTATAGCCGGCAAAATGCCCGCCGCCAACGCGCTCGCCACCGTCGAAACCGATCTGCTCGACACCTACCAGGCGCGCATGACCGAGGCGCTGCACGACCTGAGCGAGACCGACGCGCGCGGTCTATCAGCAGCGCGCGCCCAAAACGCCGCGCTGGTCGATGGCTACTTCGCGATCCTCGCGCCAACTTACCAGCGGCAGCGCGGCGATGCGGCGCTGACAAGCGCGCGACTGTCGTTTGCGACGCTGCGCGACACTGCTAGCGCCGGGCAATCGGTTACCAGTCAGCTGCCGATGATCGACCAGCTGCTGCGCGGCTTCCGCGCCGCGCCGCTGAGCGCAGCCGAGCAGTCCCGCCGCGCCAGCCAGCTGCTGCGCTTCCTGAGCCTCGTTCCAGTCGAGTACGCGCGCGGCGTGAAGGGCGAACAAGTCACGGTCGATCTGGAGATTCAAGAGGCCACGATCTTCCGTGATGGCGCGGCGGCAGCATTTGCCGATCTGCGCAGCATCTTGGATGCGCGCGATGCCGCCACCAGCCAGCAGGTCGCCAACATCTTCGACACGCTTGAGCAGCAATTAGCCGACGCCAAATCGCACACGCGCGTCGCCTCCGCCGACACGATCCAGACGCAGGTCGATCAACTTACCAGCCAGATCAAGCAGATCATGCCGGCTGAGTGGCAACAGCACGACAGTGCGGCCGACTTCGATGTGATCTCGACCGCGCTCGACCAGATGCAGGCCGCGATCACGGCTGGTGATTACGGGCTGGCCGAGTCGGCGCGGCTGGAAGCTTACGCGATTCTCGAAAGCGGCCCCGAGGCCAAGCTGATCGTGTTCGCGCCACAGTACAAGGTGCCGCTGGAAGATCTGTTCTGGTACGGCCAGGGCGATCAGAAAGGTCTGGCCTACCTGATCGGCCAAAGCGCGCCAGCAGCTGAGATCACCGCCAGTCGCAAGGCGCTGGATAGCGAGTTAGCCGCCGCACAAGCCGCGCTGGTGGGCAACAACGCGCCGGTATCGGTGGCCTCAAACGCCGCAATCATCGTCTTTCGCGAGGGGCTGGAGGCGGTGCTGATCCTGGCCTCGCTGATGGGCAGCCTGAAGATCGGCGAGCAGCGCCGTTTCCGTCGGCCACTCTGGTGGGGCGTGGTGGGGGCTTTGTTAGCTAGCGCGCTGACCTGGCTACTAGCACGCGGGCTGCTCAGCTCACTGGCGCGCTACGGCGAACGGCTGGAGGCGATTGTCTCGCTGATTGCGATCGGTGTGCTGCTGCTGATCACCAACTGGTTCTTCCATAAAATCTACTGGAATGGCTGGATCGCCAACTTCCACACCAAGAAGCGCCAGCTGATCGGCGGCGCGGTTGGTCAGTGGCTCGGCTTGGCGCTGCTGGGCTTCACCAGCATCTATCGCGAGGGCTTCGAGACGGTGCTGTTCCTGCAAGCGCTGGTGCTTGAGGCTGGCGCGGGCGTGGTGCTGAGCGGCGTCGCGCTGGGGCTGGGCGGCACGCTGCTGGTCGGCTTCATTGTGTTTGCGCTGCAATCCAAGCTGCCCTATAAGAAAATGTTAATCGTCACCGGTGTCATGATCGGCGTGGTGCTGCTCCAGATGGTCGGCAATACCGTTCATGTCATGCAGGTGGTTGGCTGGCTGTCGATCCACCCAATTCGCTGGATGGTGCTGCCCTACTGGACTGGCATGTGGTTCGGGTTCTATGCGACCTGGGAGGGCATCGGCCTCCAGATCGGCGCGGCGGCGTTTGTGATCGGCAGCTATCTGCTGGCCGAGCATGTGCAGCATCGCCAGGCCAAGCAGTCACCAGTCGCCGCCGCCGCATCACAGCGGCCAATTACACTACGTAAGAAAGAATCAAACACGTTATGAAACACGCATTATGCTGCTTTGCATTGCTACTGCTGCTAGCCGGGTTGGCTGGCAGCGCGTCGGCGCAGGCGCAAGCACTGCCGCTGGCCGACCAAGTGCGCGGCCTGACCCACCACGCCGAACAAGGGATCGATGCGGCCAATCAGAACCGGCCCGAGTTGATGCGCGGCGAATATGCCGAGATCCACGCGATCTGGGCCACCTTCGAGGATCAGGTGCGCGCACAGGATGCCAGCGGCTATACCGATATCGAAACCGCGCTGGCGGCGATTAAGGCGGCTGTAGACACTCAGCCACCCAACGCAGCGGTTGTAAAAGCAGCCTATCAGTTGTTGCAGCGCGAAGCTGTAGAAGTCGCCGACCGGCTGGGCAGCCTAACCGCCGCCCCTGGCACCACGAATGCAAATACGATCAGCCTGCCAGAGGCGCTGCACTATTTGGACACCGCCGATGCGGCATGGACACACGGCGACGCATCGGCGGCAGCCGCGCAAGTCACGAGTTTTATCCGCGCTTGGCCAGCCGTCGAAGGCGCGGTGGCAACTAAATCGCGCGCGGCTTACACCGCCGTCGAGGGCGAGATCGGGAGCGCGCGCGCCGCACTAGATGCCCAGCCGCCCGACCTAGCGGCTGCTCAAGCAGCCGTCGCACGCATACGCGCAACCCTGACGCCGCTAGCCGAAGAGCAAACGTATACTGCCTTTGACGCCGGCGCAATCATTCTGCGCGAAGGGCTGGAGGCGCTGCTGGTGATCGTCGCGCTGCTGGCGTTTTTGCACAAATCCGGCAATGCCGACAAGCGCGGCTGGATCTGGGTCGGCGGTGCGTTCGGCATTGGTGCCAGCATCATCACAGCCTTTGTGCTCCAGCGCGTCTTCAGCAATATCAGCGCTGGCCAGAACCGCGAGCTCATCGAAGGGGCGACCGGCCTAATCGCCGCAGTCCTGCTGTTCTATGTCTCATACTGGTTGCATAGCAAGGCTAGCCTGCACGGCTGGCAGAAGTATATCAACACGCACACCAGCCAGGCGCTGGCGCGTGGCAACATGGCTGGATTGGCGCTGCTGGCCTTCCTGGCGGTGTTCCGCGAGGGCGCAGAGACGACCGTGTTTTATCTGGGCATGGCCCCGGCGATCGCGCCGCGTGACTTGCTGCTGGGTATCGGCACCGGGGCCGCCATCCTGATTGTGGCTGCGATACTGATGCTGGCGCTTGGCGTGAAGCTGCCACTGCGTCCATTCTTTCGCATCGCCGGGCTGCTAGTCTACTACCTCGGCTTCAAGTTCGTCGGCACTGGACTGCATTCGCTCCAGATCGCCGGCATCATCCCCAGCACGCCGATCGCCGGCCAATCGTCAAACCCGATGTTTGAGTTCTTTGGCATCTACCCGACTTGGCAAACGCTGCTGCCACAGCTGGCGCTGGTGTTCGGCGCGCTGGCGGTTTGGATGCTCCTGCGCGCGAGCGACCGGCGCGCCAGCAGGCTTGGTGCGAGTGCGGTGGCCTGAGCAGTATTCGCACACAACAAACGGGCCGCGCCAGATTGGCGCGGCCCGTTTGTTGTGTGCGTGATAGGCGTCTGACCTAGGTCAGACCGGAGTTGATCGAGCTGAATACCTGGCTAACCTTACCACCGAGCAGCGTAAGGATACCAATAACAACAATAGCGATGAGAACAAGAATAAGCGCGTACTCGACCAGACCCTGGCCATCTTCCTTGGCGAAAAAGCTACGAAGCATTGCATTCACCCCCTTTATGTGCGTGAGTTGAGTATCGAAGCACCCGTAGTATAGCGCCTAGCGGTATTTGACTCAATAGGCGAATAGTCCTGAAACATGTGGTACCTGCACTCACACGTTTGTGATCTAGGGCATCGGCACCACGGCGGCCACGCGCGTGCCACGGCCAATCGCGCTCTCGATCCCGAACTCGCCGCGCAGCAACATCTCGGCCTGCTGGCGCAACGTATCAATGCCCATATTGCGGCGGCCGCTCTCATCCGCGAGCACATCGTTGACGTGGAAGCCGCCGCCATCATCCTCGATCACCACATGGATAGTGCCGCCGCTATTGTCGAGCAGCACGCGCGCCTGGTTGGCATTCGCATGCCGCACCACATTATTGAGCGCCTCCTGGACAAAGCGAAAGATTGCTATTTCATAATGGCTAGGCAGCCGGGCATCCATATTTTGAACCATCAGATTGACTTCGAGCTTATGCTTATCGCTGACTTGTTGGGTATAGCGCCGCAGCGTGGGGATCAGCCCCAGGTCATCCAGGATCATGGGCCGCAGGTCGAAAATAAACCGGCGGGTATCTTGCAAAGTCGTATTGATCGCGCTCTTGAGTGCGCCAAGCTCGGCGCGCGCCTGATCGAGATCGCGATCCAGTAGCCGCTGGCAAATTTCAGCGCGCAGCACCAGATTACTCATCGATTGCGCTGGGCCATCGTGCATCTGGAGCGAAATGCGCAGCCGCTCTTTTTCTTGCGCCTGGATGATATTGGCGATCACATCAGCGTTATCGTCGGCGCCGCCGCGTGAAGCCGTACCGCCCAAATCAGCGCCAACCAGCGGCTCCAGCGCACTGACGATCTCGAACAGCTGGCTCTGGCGGGTCTTCAGCACCTGTTGGCGAAACTGAAGCTGTTCGAGCTGACCGCGCATCATGAGCAGCCGCATCTGCACTTCCTGCGCCGATGTATAGAAGTTCTTAATGTCGGCCTTGCTGTATTTATCGACATTGACTTCCAGATCGCGCAGGCGGTTCGCCACGGTCATCTCGCGCTGAGCCAGCTTTTCGACTTCGGAGGTGGTTTGACGCAGAAGCGTGTCCATCTCATTCAGTTCACGGCGCGTCTTATCAAGATCGACGTTCAGAGTAGCGTGCAGTTCTGCCAGCTTCTGTTGTGCTTCGCTTGCTGCCACGACGGATCTCCCCGTATTGAGGTGATTGGCAATTGGGGATCGGCGATTGGAGGTTGCTGTTGCCAGTACCTGCTCGCTAATCACCGCAATTATAGCACAATCGCCACGCACAGGTGAGAATCAGCCTTGTAGCGGATTGCGCCCACGTGCGCGCCATGCTATAATCGGCGCAATGATGATAACGGAGCTAATGTAGGCCGAGGCCAGCTTTCAGAGAGCCGCCGGTTGCTGTGAGGCGGCAGCACACGCCACGCGCCGAATCCACTCCTGAGTCGCTGGGGATGCTGACGGGAGAACCGAGAACTAAGAACCGGGTGCTCGCTGGGCGAACCGAAGACGACTATAGATAGCGCTCGCGGTTCTCAAGTTCTCTCGTCGGCCCAACCCACGCCGGGCGCGCCCGTTACAGCGCAGCCGAGGTCGCGCGATCTGCGCGGCGAACGAAGGTGGCACCACGGGAGCTATGCGCCTCTCGTCCTTCACGTAGTTTTGAGTTCTCAGTTTTGAGTTTTGAGTTTTGGAATGCGCCAACTCATATCTCATAACGTATAACTCATAGCTGGTGGGGATGGGCGGCGTTTTGATTCGCGCCGATTGTGAGATACACGCATGCGGTTGGTCAAACAGATCGAGCAGGCCGCGCTTGGCCCAATCTATTGGCTGGCGATCTGGCTGCGCGGCGTGGCGTGGCGGCTGCGCCGACCAATGCTAATCGGCGTGCGCGCGCTGATCGTGCGTGATGGCGCAGTGCTGCTGATCCGCCATCGGAGCGGGAAACAGCCCTGGGCGCTGCCCGGCGGCGGCGTCGAGCGCAATGAGCGTTTGGCCGAGGCGGCACGCCGCGAGGCGCACGAGGAGACCGGCGTGCTCGTGCGTGTCGAGCTACTGCTGGGCGTGTACGACCGCATTGGCGATCAGATCAGCAACTATGTCGCGGTGTTCGTCTGCACCGCATTGGGTGAACCGCACCCGCCGCGCTCAATCGAGATCGCCGAGGCGCGCTTCTTCCCGTTCGACCGCCTGCCCGCCAGCACCGAGACTGGCACCCGCCGCCGCGTGGCTGAGTATCAGGCCGACGAGCGCGGGATAACACGGATTTGGTGAATTGCAGATTGCAGTTGAGTTCATAATCTACAATCTGCAATCTGCAATAGGAGGAACACATGCCCGCCTACACCCCGATCCTGGCGACGCTGGGCTATATTATGTCGCCCGATGGCGCGAACGTGCTAATGATTCACCGTAACACGCGGCCCGACGACCTACATTATGGCAAATACAATGGGCTGGGCGGCAAGCTCGATAGCGACGAGGACGTGGCAACCGGTATGTGCCGCGAGATTCGCGAAGAAGCTGGGATTGAGGTCGATCAACTGGTGCTACGCGGGACGATCAGCTGGCCCGGCTTTGGCAAAAACGAGGAGGATTGGTTCGCCTTCATCTTTCGAATCGACCGCTGGAGCGGCACGCCGTTGACCGGCAATCACGAGGGCGCGCTGGAATGGGTGCCACTCGCGCGCCTACCCGAGCTGAACCTGTGGGATAGCGACCGCATGTGGCTCGATATGGTGTTCGAGCGCACGCCCAAACAGTTCCACGGCATCGCGCCGTATAAGGATGGCAAGCTGGTATCGTGGAGGTATACGCTAATTTGAACGACCCGGCGGACGAGTATGTACCAGACCCAGGCTAATTGCGAGCGCTTGATCGACCTGAGCCATCTGAGGAGCGCTGAGTTGCCCGATATAGTCCTCCAGGCGACGCTTATCGATAGTTCTAACTTGCCCAAGCAACACCCGTGAACCTTTGATTAAACCAGATTGGTGAGACGTGATCGCGACATCAACAGGGAACGACACTTTGGCGGGTGCAGAAGTAATTGCGGCGATGATCACTGCCGGACTATGTTCATTGCCAGCATCATTTTGGATGATCAAGACCGGTCGTCGCCCACCTTGCTCACTACCAACGGCTGGATCAAGATCAGCAAAATAGAGTTCGCCGCGTCGTGGAAAATTGGTTGGCATACGCTCATCTCCGCCCTGAATCGGCGGCGAAATCTGGCTCCGCAACGTGATGTTCATATGGCGGCACATGCAAGGCTACAGCTTCGTCTTCCGCATAACGGAAGGCTTCGGCCATCTCAAGTGCCTCTTCAGCATTGGCAATGTAGCCAGCGATCAGCTCTTCGCGTAAGCTGCGCCGTTGCTCGCTTTCGAAATGCTCGCGCAGCATCGTAGCGACAAATTGGCTCAGATTCCCGTTGCTCAGTTCGCGCGCCTGGGTTAACACATCGGTGGGTAGGGTCAGCGTTACACGCTGGAGATTACTCATGACAAATTCCTCCGATCATATTGATAGTATGCTTACATTGTATGATTATGTACGCGTACTGTCAATATGATCAGTCGAATCAGCTTGGAGCTTGGACACATGGACACAACGACATGGCTGATCATCGGCGGTCTGGCGCTGATTGCCGTGATCGCTGCATTGGTAGCGCTGCATCGCAGCTGGGGCAATTTCCCCACGCGGGCTGGCACGCTCCCATCGGCTGGTGCATCCGCGCCGGGCATGTCGCGCTGGTCTAGCTCGCCGTCTGTGGAATGGGAAGATCCGCCACTGGGAACGCCTGAGCGCCCAGCTACGGCGATTGAGCTGGCGAGCGAAGAAGGCGGGCTGGTGCTGCTCGAGCATGCGCTGGTGCGACGCACCGCCGCGCAGGCGCTTGAGCGCGGTGGCCCGATCACGCGCTACATTGTGCGCCAGGGCGAGCAGATCTACTTCGATTTCAGCCAGATCGCCGACCCCGAGCAGCGCGGCGAGGCCTACAACTTGATGCAGCGCTTCAACGCCGGGCAGGATGTCGATATGTCGGCAATGCTGAAAATGGTTAATCGGCTTTTCAAACAATAGCTCGTATAAGGAGGACATATGCTGGATATTAAGCTCATTCGCGAGCAGCCCGAGCTGGTCAAGGCGGGCATCGCGCGGCGCGGCGACGACCCGGCGATCATCGATCAGATTTTGACGCTGGATACGCGTCGGCGCGAGCTGCTCAATCAGGTCGAGACACTCAAGGCCACGCGCAATGCGGTTTCAAAAGAGATCAGCAAGATGAAAGAGCCAGCTGCGCGCGATGCCAAGATCGCCGAGATGCGCGGCGTGGGCGAACAGATCGCCGCGCTCGATCACCAGGTGGCCGAGGTTGAACGCGAGTGGCAATTACAGATGCTACTTGCGCCGAATTTGCCGCACCCGGATGTGCCAAACGGCACCAGCGAGCACGATAATATCGTGGCGCGCACCGAGGGCCAGCCGCGCAGCTTCGATTTCACACCCAGGCCGCATTGGGAACTGGGCGAGGCGCTCGACATCATCGACTTCGAGCGCGGCGTGAAGCTTTCGGGCACGCGCTTCTTCGTGCTCAAAGGCGCCGGGGCGCGTTTGCAGCGCGCGCTGATCGCCTGGATGCTCGATGTGCATATCAGCCAGCACGGCTACATCGAGATCGCGCCGCCCTATCTGGTCAAGGAGGAAATTCTGGTTGGCACTGGCAACCTGCCCAAGTTCGGCGAAAATCTGTTTCGCATCCAGGGCGCTGACTTGATTCTGATCCCGACTGCCGAAGTGCCGGTGACTAATTTGTATCGCGATGAGATTCTCGACGCCGGCCGCCTGCCGATCTATCATGTGGCCTACACGCCCTGCTGGCGCAACGAGCAGATGAGCGCGGGCCGTGATGTGCGCGGAATCAAACGCGTGTATCAGTTCGACAAGGTCGAGATGGTCAAGTTCGTCGCGCCGGAGACTAGCCAGGATGAGCTGACGACGCTGATCGATAATGCCGAGGATATTTGCAAGGCGCTCCAGATACCGTATCGGCTGCTGCTGCTTTGCACCGCCGATCTGGGCACGGCAGTGATGAAGTACGACCTGGAGCTATGGGCACCCGGCGTGCAGGAATGGCTGGAGGTCAGCTCGTGCGCCAACTTCGGCGATTACCAGGCTCGCCGCGCCAACTTGCGCTACCGGCCGACCGCCGGTGCCAAACCCGAGTTTCTGCATACGCTGAATGGCTCGGGGCTGGCGCTGCCACGCGTTATTATTGCGATTATGGAAAACTACCAGCAGGCCGATGGATCAATCGTAGTGCCAGAGGTGCTGCGACCATATATGGGCGGAATCGAGATTATCAAGTGACGCGTGACGCGTGACGTGTCACTTGTAGGATTCGGTATGAGCGAGATCGACCAGCGTCTTGATCGCGGCGTCGAGATTTTCCGGCGCGCAGGCGATGATAGCGCGCTACTGGGGGCGGCGCTGCTGACGTTTCATGGCGCGCTGGAGCAGTATATCGATGCCGAGCTGCGCGATTGGCCCGAGCTTGGGGCCGAGCCGCGCCAGCTGTTGGAAGGCGGGCGGCTGGGCTGGCCGACGCGCGCGAAGCTGGCCCAGCAAGCCGACCTGCTCAATCCCGAGCAGGCGCATCAGGCGCTCGAAGCGACGCGGGCGCGGATCGCGATCGCGCGGGGCGATGTGTGCGCGTGGCCGGTCGGCGCAGTCGAATCCTACGGTCACATGATCGCGACGCGCTGTGGGCGTATGGAGCTGATCCGCTGGATCGACCAGCGGCCTGAGCGCGCCAAGCAAACTGCCGCGCGCCCGATCCCGCCGGTGTGGGAGCCAGACGAGCGCGGGCGGGTTCCTATCGTGCGCGTCGCGGTCACGCTGCTGTTTCTGGTAACGCTGGTGGCGGTAGGGTGGACGCTGTATACGCAGATGGATGGGGCGCGACTGCTGCGTTCGCTAGGTGCGCTGTCCGCGCCCACGGCTACCCAGATGCCGACCGACATAGCCGCGTCGAGCACGCCGACACCACTACCGACGCTTCGCACGGCGCGGATGACGGGGTTGGGCGGCGGGCCGGGCTGGCTGCATGTCACGGCATCATTCGATAGCCCGACCCGCGCCATTCGCCTCGCCGATGGCATGGCCGTGACGCTGCGCGACGAGCAGCAGACCGATGCGAATGGCACGCGCTGGCGGCTGGTTGAGGCGGGTGGGTATGCAGGCTGGTGCCCAGAAAATAACCTG
>Ga0123337_10005850_pt1 | contig 11948 bp, 8 predicted proteins | sample frozenSSSSmetaG_FD_89792 | JGI IMG/M metagenome (GOLD analysis project Ga0123337, IMG submission 89792) | Glacier valley bacterial and archeal communities from Borup Fiord, Nunavut, Canada, to study Microbial Dark Matter (Phase II) -... | ecosystem: Environmental > Aquatic > Freshwater > Ice >...
CGCCGGCAAAGGCATCGACTGGCTCGCTGTCGCGGGCTGGTCGCTCGAAGCCGCCGTGACTGTCGGCATGCCCGCCAGCGTCGGCGCTGGCGAAGCCAGGATGCCTTACAGCGAGGCACGCGGCGAATGGGCAGCGGCGCTCTTCAAGGGCGAGCTCGTGGCGCCGGGCGCGTCGAGCGAATCCTTTTCGATGTCGCTGCAGGACCGAGGCACGCGCGAGTTGCTGACAATGCTGGCTGCGTCATCCGTAGTTTCCGAATCGGTGGCAGCGCAGTGGTGGACCGTGGAAGTGGAAGGCGTCAGCGTCACCGACGATCCGCAGGCTCGCTGGCTCAACGTGACGCTGCTGGTCCAGACCCGCAACGACCACGGTCGTGTCGAAGTCGCCCGCACGCCCGTGGTGCGCGCGTGGCAGGTCGACGCCGAGTCCTTCGATGCCGTCCGTCGACACCTCAGCCCCGCCGACGCGACGGCCGTCGCCGTCGAGACCCCGCCGGTGCTGCAACCCGCCGTCGCCGCGCTGGAGCGAGGCGACTTCGCATCGGCGTTCGCGATGGCCGAGGTCTTCGTCGACGACGCCGAGCCGCAGCTGCGCGCCGACGCCTCGCGCCTGTGCGCGCTGTCCGCTTCGCGGACGGAGCGATGGAGCGTCGCCTTTCGCCACTTCGAGGTCCTCTTCGGCCTCGAGCCCACGGCGTTCAATGCCTTGCAGCTGGCCACGACCTCGGTCCGCTCCGGCGAGCTCGAACGCGGTCTCGCGTGGCTGCAAGAGGCACACGAGACCAACGACCGCTCGCGCGACATGCTGCCGCCTCGAATCGACACTGCCTTTCTGAGCGCGCTGGAGCAGCAAGGCGAGTACGCGTCTGCGCTGCCGCTGCTCGGCAAGCTCGCCGGCGCCTACCAGACCCTCCCGACACTCGACGACCACTTCGTCTGGTCGCATGGCCTCCCGTTCTTCTCCGAATTCCTGCGCAAGTCGCTGCCTTTGCTGCAGCACGCCCTCCCCCCTGACGGCGTGCTCGACTGGTACGCCCGCCTCGGCAGCGGTCTGGGCGCCGAGGGCGTCGAGATGCTCGACGCGCACCTTGCCGAATGGCGTATCTCGCCAGCGCCGAAGCCGCACTAGCGATGCATGTCCATCTGCACGTCCGGGTGCGGCCTCGGCTGCGCTTCGTGCTTCAGGTGGCGTTGGCAGCGGTGCTTGCCGCAGTCGCGACCCACGCCCGGCCTTCCGACGTGCTCGGCGGGCCGGCGTCGTTTCGCTTGCCGGACGGTGCGGCGATCGCCCTCGAGACCTCTGCCGGTCATGTCCGCGGCCGCCTCGTGCGCCCGACGCACGTGCCGGCGCCGGGGCGAGACGAAGTCGTCACCTTCGATCGGCCGCTGGCGAGCGCATTGCGTCGTGCCGAGCAGCTCGTCGCCGTCGCCGGGCGCGGCTTCGCCGACGGCGGCCGGACCTTCGTCGTTCTCGGTGTCGCCATCCCTTCCGTCGACGCGCGAGGCAGCGGCTACTGCGGCGCCGGCAGCGAGGACCACCTGCTGTTGCTGGAATGGAAAGCGCGGCTGCGAAAACTCGAGTTGCGCGATCGCGTCCAGGTGCAGAGCTGCCTGCAGCCGATGGCGTTGCAGGCAGACCAGGGCAGCGAGCTGCGCACCGTGCTGCGCGGCATCGACGATCCCAAACGTGCCACGCTCACGTGGCTCGAGCATCCGCGCTACGGGCCGACCACGAAGACGGTGACGGCGACGGCCGGGAAGTTCGTCGTCTCTCCGTGACGGGGCCTCTAGAATTCGCGGCCCCATCCCGGGCGTTTGCTGCGTCTCCCCATGGACATCGAAGCCCTTCTCGCGCCGATCTCGGATGCCGCACCTTGCGGCGACGACCTTTCGTTCTCGGCCGAGTTCGACGCCATCCAGGATCTGCGCCGCGCCGACGATCCGACCCTCGACCAGGGCGAATGGGTCACCAGCCTGAAGGTCGCCGACTGGCCCGGCGTGCAGGCGACCTGCACCGATCTGCTCGCGACGCGAACCAAGGACCTTCGCGTGGCCGCCTGGCTCACCGAGGCGAGCGCGCGGCTCGACGGCTACGCCGGCCTGGCCGACGGCCTCGCCCTCTGCGAGAGCCTCTGCGAGCGCTACTGGTCCGACCTCTATCCGCGCATCGACGCCGACGGCAACACCGAGGAGCGCAGCGGCAACCTGCGCTGGCTGCTCTCGCAAGTGCAGGATCTCGCCCGCCAACTGCCTGTCCTGCGCCAGGGCCCGCGCGGCTTCTCGCTGCAGGATATGGAAACCGCGCAGGTCAACGCCCGAACCGGCGCAGGTGCCGAGCCGGGCGACTCGTCGTCGACACCACCGCCACTGCTGCCCGAGCAGATCGCCGCAGCCAGGCGGGCCACGCCTGCGCCCTTCTTCACCGCCAACCTCGCCGCTGCCCAGCGCGCGCTCGCGGCGCTCGACCGCCTGCAGGCGCTGGCCGACGCACGCCTCGGCGCCGACGGCCCCGGCTTCAGCGCCGCCCGTCGCGCGCTCGAAGACGCGGTCCACGGCGTCAGGCTGCTCGCGCCGGAGTCTGAGGCGCAGGCGGGCGGCATCGATGGGGCGCAAGGCGAGGCCGCCGGCGCGTCGGCAGGCACCGGCGCCATCCGCACCCGCGCCGACGCCCTTCGCCAGCTGCGCGCCGTCGCCGACTTCTTCCGTCGCACCGAGCCGCACAGCCCCGTCGCCTACCTCGCCGAACGCGGCGCCCAGTGGGGCGAGATGCCGCTGCACGACTGGCTGCGTTCTGTCGTGAAGGACGAAGGCGTGCTCGGCCAGGTCGAGGAACTGCTCGGCATCGCGCCGGCCAAGCGGCCGGCGGAATAGATCGCGGCGCATCGCGGCGCCTCCACTCCGCGGCGGCGGCGCTACTGAACGACGCGCAGTTCGATCCTTCGGTTGCGGGCTCGGCCATCGGCCGTATCGTTGCCCGCCAGCGGGCGATCGGGCCCGGCGCCCGCGGTGTTGATCCGCTCTGCACCGATGCCCTTGCCGACGAGGTAGAGCTTCACGGCATCGGCGCGCGCAGCCGAAAGCGCGATGTTCTGCGCCCGCGAGCCGATGCCGTCGGTGTGGCCGGTGACCTCGAAATTGCGGCCGCCGAGGCGCAGCAGCAGCGGCGCCAGCAGCTCGAGCGTTTGCCGGCCCGACGGCGTCAGGCTCGAGTTGCCGGGCTCGAACTCGATCGTGCGGCTGGCCAGCGCGAGATCGATCTGCTCCTGCCCGGCGGCGACGACGCGCAGGCTGTTGCGCACCGTATAGGTCTTGTTCAGCCGCGTCGACATGTCGCTCACGATCTGCTGGCGAACGGCCTCGTTGCCGACCTCGCCCTTGATCTCGATGACGTTGCCGCTGATGCTGATCTGGCCGTGGCTGACCTGCTTGAGGTCGGGCGAGATGATGCCCTGCAGGTAGGTCGTCCAGTTCGGCGGCGCGATCAGCTTGCCGACGCCGAGCTGGTCGACAACGCGCTCGTTGCCGAACACCTCGCGGGCTTTCGTGAGCACCGACTGCCGGGTCACTTCGTCGGGCACGGTGCCGGAAACGACGACCTGGCCGGGCGCCGGCGTGGCCGGAACGACGGCGCCGGCCAGCGTCGCCGCCAGGAGCAGCACGGCCACGAACACCGCATCACGAACGTTGGAGAGCACCGTCATTCGCCCAGGAAGGTCTCGCGGAACGTGGCCATCGCCTGGCGCAACGACAGCTGCGGCTGCGCGAGGTAGCTCGAAAGCTTGGTCACCGCGTAGTCCTGGCGCACCTGCTCTTCCACCCACTCGGCCGGCGACGGGTCGATGAACGCTTCGGCCGCCGCCGCCGGGTCGAGCACCGCATGCAGATGCGCCGCCGAGCCGCCGCTGAAGCCGATCGCCAGCGCTTGCGCCGGCGTGGCGCCCAGGCGCGGCAGGAAGAGCGCGATCTCGAGGTCGAGGCGGCGCAGGAAAGGCACCACCAGCTCGAGCCAGAAGCTCGCCACCAGCGGGCGATACAGCGGATCGGTCGGCAACGGCAGGCGCAGCCCCTTCTTCAACGACACGCCGGTACTGCCGAGCACAGGCTGCAAGAGCAGGCCGATCGCCAGCAACGCCTGGCGGAGATCGACCGGATGGCCGGCGTCGCGCAGCATCGTCTCGAGCGAGGCCATCGTCTGCAGCTCGACGAAATCGCGCAGGCTCGCTTCATAGGCCGCAGCCTCGACGTCGAGCTCGACCTCGACCTGGGCCATGTCGGCGAGGACGACGCTGGCGTCCTCGGCACCGCAGGCGCCATGCGCGGCGTGCTCGAAGCGGGCCCATAGGCGCGTCAGCGCCATCGGCGCGCATTGCAGGAAGACCAGCGGCTCGACGACCTCGAAGGCACCGGCGACCACGAACGGGAAGCGCCGCCCCGACGCGTCGGCGCTGGCCTGGAGATAACCGGCGATTGCGCGCTGGTTCGATGCCGAGAAGAACGCGAAGTAGGCGTTCGGGCTGCGGTCGTAAACCTCTTTCCAGCGCGGGTCGGCCGACATCAGCTCGATGCCCTGGCTCAACCAGTCGTCGAGCGTGCGGATGAGGGTCGGTTGGCTGGCGCTGCGCACGAAATCGCCGCGCGAGCGGAGCTTGCCGAAATAGGCCAGCGGCACCATGGCGCGGCGCGTCATGTGCGTGCTCCCGAAGCCGCTGTCGATACCGGAAGCACCGGCGTCTCGGCGCCGACCACGACTGCCGGCAGCCGGGTGCCGCGCAGGCCTGCCGATGCCACGGGCACGGTCGAGCCAGCCACCTTCGTCGGCGCCGCACCCGGCATGCTGATCATCCGCAGCTGAACGTTGACGACGCTTCCGCCCTGCGTCCACGACATCTCGTACAGGTTCGGCTGCAATTGCCGGCTCTTGGCAGCAGCGCCCATGCGCTGGACCGCGAAGGTGCCGGGCTCGTTCAGGATGTCGACGGCGCGACCGTCGTTGGTGATCGCAGAGATCCGCACGCCGGGGGTGGGCGAGGGATTCGGCGACACGAACTGCGTCCACTCAGCAGTCATGTTGCGATAGCGCAGCCGCTGGCCATCGATCTCGACCGTGTATTCGAGCAGGCCGGGCGAGCTCATCGGCAGGATCTGGAACACGAAGGCCGAGGTGCTCGGCGCCGCCGCCGTGCCCGCACCCGCGGCCGCGCCTTCGAGCGGCGCCACCCAGCTCGCGAAGCCGGCCTTGAACTCCGGCCGGAGGCGCAGGCCGAGGTCGCCCCAGGTCTTTGGCACCAGCGTGTCGCCGCGGCGCACGATCAGCGGCGTGAGCGTGTCGTTGGTGAACTTGGCGATCGAGCCGTCGGGCCCGAACACCTTGGCGATCTCGGCCGGGCCGGCCTCGATCTTGGCGGCCGGATCGAACGGGTACTTCGATGCGAGCGTCTGCTGATAGGGCTCCTGCACCTGCGCTGCCCAGACCCGGTTCACGTCGGTCTCGGTCGGGCCGACGATCACCGCGAACGCCTGCACCAGCGGCCTCACGAGCAGCGGCCGAAGCGTCGCCTTGGCGCTGTCGGACATATTGACCATCATCTGCTCGTCGACGTACTTCTGCGCCTCGGCCAGCTCCGAGCCGCTCGACGAGAACGTCGCCGCCATGAGCTGGCGCGCGCCAGGGCCGGAGTCGCCCTGGTTCTTGATGAGGTTGAAGCGGCTGCGCAGCTTCGAGAGCAGGTCGAGGTAGCTCGCCATCTGCGTGGGCGAGTTGTCGCGCGACATCATCAGGCGCGTCAGGCCGGCGAACTCGCGGCCGATCGGGCCGACCGGGATTTCGGCGGTTTTGCCGGAGCTGACATCGAGCTTCACATCCACGCTCGACGGCGCCTGCCTGAGCAGCGTCTGCTTCAGCCACTCGAGCGCGCCCTTCTGCACCGTCGCCAGCCGCTCGTTGAGCAGCGAAGGGTTGTCCCACGACGTCTGGTCGAACACCATCTGCATGATCTTGCGGATCGGCGACTGCACCGGGTCACCGAGCCGGTTCATGCGCTCGGCGGCAATCTCGAAGGTGGCGAAGTCGGAGATCGATATGCCCTGCACGAAGCGCTGCCACTCCTTCACGTACTCGGCCTTGTAGGTGTCCGTCAGCGACTTTCTGATCTGCTCGGGGCTGCCCTCGAGCGTGAGGTCGTCGCGAGCCGCGATCTTCAGCACCCAGTCGGCGCTCTGCAGCTCCTTGGTGGCGGCCTCCTTGAAGGCGTTCTCCACATAGCCGTTCCACGCTTCGCGCGTGAAGGTGCCGGGGATCGCATAGCTGCCGGCGATGAGCTCGCGGTCGATGTCGCCGACGATGCGCGCCACCGTCATCTGCGGGAAGCGCGTCGCTGCCCTCGCCTTCACGTCGGCATAGACGCGATCGCGCGCCGGCATGCCGCGAAAGACGCGGCGCAGGTTCTCGCGCGTCGTGTCGACGACGCTCAGGTTGTCGGCGATCAGCGGATACGCCGGGTCCTGCAGGTTGGCCATCGTGAACGCGACCATGCGCTCGGCGCTGCGGATCATCTGCTCGCGCGGCATGGCGCCGCGGTTGCTTTCGAGCCAGCCGCGCCAGAAGCGCGTCAGCTGGTCGGTGAGATGGCCGGCTTCGAGGTGGCCGCGGTCGGCCAGCATGAGATAGGCCTTGAGCGCGTTGTAGGCGTCTTCGACGTTGGTGGGCGACGCCTCCACGAAGAGTCCGGCCGACGGCATCGCCGGCGCCGACGCCGATGGCTGCGGCCCCAGTGGCGCCGCGGCCGACGACGGCGCCCGTGTCATGGGCTGAAGCTGCGCCGCGTTCTGGTTGACCTCGCCGAGGAAGCCTTCGAGCGCCTGCGCCACCGGCTCGATCATGATCTGGCGCACGCCGGAAAAGTATTCCTGACGCAGCTTGTTCTCGATCGCCTCGCCTTGATAGAGGCCGAGGCTGATGGCGAGCGGCCGGCCGTCGCGATAGCCCTGCAGTTGCTCGATGCGGTCCTGCAGCACCTCGAGCCCTTCGAGGCGCGACGCGAGGTCGGCGCGGTCCTTCTGTATGTGCACGACCTTGTCGAGATCGGCCTGCACGTTGGCCATGAGCTGGCGGTTGCCGAGGTACGACCAGGTCCAGCCGCCGAGCGCCGCCGCCAGCGCCACGACGGCGACCGCGAAGGCCACCGTTCGTGCCCGGTGCTTGCCGCGGCTCATGTACTGCTTGACGAGATTGCGGTCGGCGAAGATGACCTTCGAGAACAGCTCGTGCAGGAAGAAGCCGTTGTTGGCCGAGACCATCGCGGTCGTTCGCGTGCCTGGATCGCTGAGCGCGAACTGGCGGGCGACGTGCTCGCTGGCCCGGCTCGTCGCCGCGCCCTCTTGCATCGCACTCGTGAAGTAGAAGCCGCGAAACACCGGCGGGAACTGGTACGGGTTGTCCTCGAACAGCGTCGCCACGAAGGCGCGCAGCGCCGGCTTCATGGCGGCAAATTCAAGCGGGAAGGTGAGCACGCCGGGTGGCAGCGCGGCGCCGCGGTTGAGCGACATGCGCGCGACCGACATCTCCTTCAGGCCGTCGAAGAGCTCGTCGAAGTGCTCGTCGAATTGCGCCACCGCGTCGAGCTTGGCGGCGGGGTCGTAGCGCAGCGTCGCGCCCCAGACTTTTTCGCGCTCGCCGCGGTCGCGGTCCTCGAAGAATTCGGTGAAGCCCGAGATCAGGTCGGCCTTCGTGAACATCAGGTAGACCGGCGCGAAGACCTCGAGCGTCTCGGTCAGCTCCTGGACGCGCTGGCGCAGGTTCTTGGCGAGCAGGATCGCGGCGTCGGGCCGCGCCTGCGAGAGCTCGGCCAGGCTCGTCGCGATGACGATGCCGTTGATCGGCGCGCGCGGCCGCTGCTTCTTCAGCTGGGCGAGGAAGCCGAGCCACTCGCTGCGGTCTTCTTCGTGCACCGAGTAGCGGCCGGCGGTGTCGAGCAGGATGCCTTCGTTGGTGAAGAACCAGTCGCAGTTGCGGGTGCCGCCGATGCCCTGGACGACGCTGCTGCCGGCCTTGTCGGCGAACGGGAACTTGAGGCCCGACTTGACCACCGCGGTGCTCTTGCCCGCGGCCGGATTGCCGATCACGATGTACCAGGGCAGCTCGTACAGCGCGGCGCTGCCCGCGGTCTCGCCGAGTCGCGAGGTCTTGATGGTCTTGACGGCGTCGCGCATGCGATCGCCGATGGCGTCGACCTCGTCCTTGCTGGCGCCGCGCGGCGCCCGCCGGCCAGGCTCGCCCGGGTCGGCCATGGCTTCCTCGATGCGGCGCGCCGCGCGCACCGCGATGATCTTGCGGACCAGCCAGACCAGGAACCAGACGATCAGGGCGACCGCCAGCGCAATCCCCGCGTAGACGGCAGCGACCTCGAGCGCGCTCGCACCCAGGAACAGGAATGCGGCGAGCGCCGCAAAGCCGATCACGCTGAGCACGCGCAGATCGGTCAGAAAGCTCCAGAGTCGATTCATTCAGTCAACAGGAAGCAAGGCGAGCACGGAATCAGAGCGGCATTCTCGCCGCAGCCGCGGCACTGCAAAGAGGAACTCGATCATGCCGGAGCCGTCGGCGCGACGGCCGGCACCGGCGGGCCGGGCAAGGCCAGCAAGGCGAGACGGGTGTGCGGGTCGCCGACCACGAGTGCGAGGCAAGGCTTCTCGCCGGAACGCGCGAGCTCGACAGCGCAGGCCACGACGAGCAAGGCACCGACGCCACCGACCGCGCCGGTCACATGGCCGATCGTGCAAAGGTCCTCGCCGGCGTCGAGTTCGGGCAGCGTCTCGGCGGCGGCCTGGAAGAACTCGGCGGCGCGCTCGGTGTGCTGGTCGGCATCGCCGACGAGGCCGGCGACGGCCGCCGCTTCCATGCGGCCCGCGCCCAGCGCCGACTGGATCGCTGCCGACGCCGTCTGCGGGCCGACGCGCCCGGGCGCGTCGATCGACTTGTCGCGACGCAGCAGCGCCGGCCGATGCAGATGCGGCAGCGGTCCGTCGGCGTCTTCGGCGGCCGGCCAAGTCGGCCCGGCGAGGACGAGCGCGGCCGCCGCTTCGGCCGGCATCTGCCCTTTCGGTCGGCGCTGCGGGTGGTACAGCAGGCCCTGGCCTTCGAGCGCGGCGACGGCCGCATCACCGATCGTGCTGTGGCAGGCCGCGACGATGACCGGTTCGTCGTGTCTTGCGCGCGCAAGCGTCTGCATGAGCCGGTCGGCCTGCAGCAGCAGTTCCTCGCCGCCGACCGCCTGGGCACTGATCGTGATCTGTGTCCCCGGCAACACGTTGGCGCCCTGCTGCGCCAGCCAGTCGGCGGCGACGGTGCGGCCGAGTTCCTGCTCGTGTTCGGTCCAGGTCGCTGGCCAGCCGAGCAGGACGCGGACGCAGCGCTCGCCGCGGCCGTCGGCTTTCGGCGGCACTTCGGGTATCAGCAGCGGCGCCCACGGACCCAGCGCATCGACAGCGCGCAGCAGCGGTTCGCGCAGGATCGTCAGTGCCCGCCAGACGGTGTCGAAAGCAACCTGATCGGCCCATTCCGGGTGCGCCGCATGGACGGCCGCGACAAGCGCCTCGGACTCCGCCTCCAGAGCCCGGCCGTCGCCGTCGGCCATGCGAGCCGCCAGCAGCGGCAGGCCGTCGTCGTCGCGAAGTTCTGGGTCGAGGCCGGGCCGCGGCGCGCCGTCGCGTGCGGCACCGACGAGATCGCTCGGCGAGCTGCCCGCCGCCGTCGCGACAAGGGCCGCCAGTACCTGCACCGTGGCATGACGTTCGGCTTCGTCGCCGCCCGCTGCCGGCGCTGCCGCGGTGGCCGGCGCCGCCGCCCGGGCTTCCGCCTGGCGCGCGGCACGCTCGTTCGCGCCGACCCAGGCCCAGCGGCCCAGCAGCACGACCACAAAGACCGTGACCGGGAGCAGGAACAAGTAGGCGACGATGTCGCCCGTGCTCATGTCGCGTGCGGTCGCCTGCCAGCGCCACAGCACCGCGATCCAGACGACGCAGCCGATGGCGACGAAGAGGGCGAAGCCCTTGACCAGCCGGTTCAAGGCCGATCCCCGCCGGCCGGCGCGTACGACGGCTCGGCGCTCAATCGGTGCTGGTCGCCTGCGATGAAATCAGCGTCGCGCCGCACGCCGTCTTGTCGCCGTGGCGAGCGGCCGGCTTGCCGTCGATGATGCAGGTCGGGTCGCCGGTGGCGATCGTCGTCGTGCCGCGGTGGCCGCGCTTGGGGCAAGTCACCTTGTCGCCGACGCGCGCGATGGCGATGCCGCCGACATCGCTCACGCCGCTGCCCTGGACCACGGTGCCGCCGTGATCGGTCTTGTCGCCGACGAGGATGAACGGCCGGCTCATGGCTTCACTGCCACGGCATTGCCGCGACCCGGTACGAAGCCTTCCCGGTGCATCTCGATGTGGCCGAGATCCTTGATGCTGCGCCAGCCACCGCCCCAGGTCAGGCCGACCGAGCGCGCGACTTCGCCGTAGCGCTCATAGGCAGCGGCGACCCAGGGGTCGTTCTCGGCGATGACGATTCGGCCGTTGCGGAGGAACGCGCAGTCGGCGGCCATTCCGTACTGGTGATAGCTCTCGCCGGCGCCGGCGCGGGTGACGCTGCCACCGAGCGCGGCCAATTGCGCCTGCCGTTCCGGACTGCGGTAGCCCTCGAGCAGCACCATGTCGATGCCGTGCTGGTCGCGCATCAACTTGAAGACGACGAGCATGCGCTGGCGGAACTCGCCGTCGAGCAGCTCCCATTGCCGGCTGGCCACTCGTGCCATCGGAATCACGCGCTCGACCTCGGCCGTCATGAAGAGCTCGGGCGGCAGCGGCGGAGGCGGTACCAGCTGCTCGCCCTGCAAAAGCATGGCCACCTGGTCGTTGACGCCGCGGCTCATGCGGTGGTCGTAGCCGTCGAGCGAGAGGAAGCCGCGCAGCGCCAACGCCAGCGCCAGCAGCGGTCCGGCGACGAGGAGCGCCACCGTGCCCAGAATCCACGGCCGCCGCGCCGTGAACCAGCCGAAGCCGGCGCGCGAGGCACTGCCGACGCTGCCCACCGCGCGACTGGCGCCACGTTGGCTGCGGTCGGCCACGAGCCGCCGAGTCGCCGCACCGCTCGAGACCAACCGCTGTGCCCACGCGAGCGCCTGGGCCCGTGCTTGCGGCAGCACCAGCAGCGCCAGGGCCAGCGTGGCGAGAACGAAATAGAGGGCGACCAGGAACAGCATCGTCGAATCATGGGGGCCAGGCGAGCCGGCAGTATGCCCGCCCGTCGGCTCGGTCGGCATCCCCCTGAAACGCGAGGTTTCAGGAGTGCCACCGGAGCCAGAGGCGCCCTAAACTTGGAGCATGACTGGAGCCGGCACTTGACCCTTCCGGAGAACGCGCCACACCCGGCGGCCTCTAGCCCGAGCGGCAAGCCGAGCCTGCTCGGCGGCGCTGCTGCATCGGCAGCGGCGGGCGACGTGCCGACGCAGCCGATGCGAATGCTCGACGCGCTCGATGCGAAGAGCGCGAGCCGGCCGAAGCCACTGGCGAGTCAGCGTGCGACCTGGCTCTTCGCACTCGGGTTGGGCGTTGTCGCGGCGGCGGGATATTGGGCTTGGGACCAGTCGCGCAGCGTCGTCTCGCCGGGGTTGATCGAAGCGTCGCGGCAGAGCCGGAGCGTCGAAGACAGTACCGTGCCGACGGTGACCGCGACGGCGGTGGCGTCATCGCCGTCCGCATCGCCTTCACCGGCAACCGCAGCCGTCGATCCGTCGGCCGGGCCGGCGAGCATCGAGCGGACCGCGATCGCCGAGCAGAAGCCCGCGACCGTTCGTCCATTTGCGTCGGCGCCCGTTGCGCAGCCGACACGCGCTGCGGTGGCGTTGTCGCCGCCCGTCGCTTCTCGTTCGTCGGCTATCGGTCCGGCGATCGTGTCGCCTGTCCCG
>Ga0123337_10005853_pt1 | contig 11945 bp, 10 predicted proteins | sample frozenSSSSmetaG_FD_89792 | JGI IMG/M metagenome (GOLD analysis project Ga0123337, IMG submission 89792) | Glacier valley bacterial and archeal communities from Borup Fiord, Nunavut, Canada, to study Microbial Dark Matter (Phase II) -... | ecosystem: Environmental > Aquatic > Freshwater > Ice >...
ACTCCGGCCTGATGAAAACCGAGCGCCTGCTTTCCGCCGTGGCTTTCGTGAACGCCATCACGCGCCGCCTGCCGGAAACGCCACGCGAATCGCCCGACGCTAAAGATGCTGTCGCGCATCTGGCGACGGAGTACTCGCATCCGGCCTGGCTGGTCGAGCGCTGGCTGGCGCGCTTTGGATTTGAGGAATGCGCCGCGCTTTTGGCCAGCAATAATCGCATCGCGCCTTTGTCGCTGCGCGTGAATACACTGCGGGCTTCGCGCGAGGAAATTCTCAGTTCGCTGCAAGCGCGCGAATTAAAAGCGACTGCGGGAGTACTCGCGCCCGATTGCATTATTGTCGAAAACGCCGGCGACCCGACAAATTGGCCGGAGTGGAATGCCGGAAAAATCATCGCGCAAGACGAAGCCGCGCAATTAGTTTCCATTCTCGCCGCGCCGCAAACCGGCCAAATTGTGATCGACGGCGCGTCCGCGCCCGGCGGCAAGAGTACTCACATGGCGCAACTGATGCAAAACAGCGGGAAAATTCTCGCCTGCGATGTTGGCGAAGGCCGCTTGAAATTGGTGCGCGAAAACGCTTTGCGATTGGGAATCGGAATTATCGAAACCCGCGCGGGCGATTTGCGTGAATTGGCTTCAGATCTACCGCTCGCCGATCTGGTTTTGCTGGACGCGCCGTGTCTGGGAACGGGAACTTTGCGCCGCCGCCCGGATTCCAAGTGGAATAAAACGCCGCAACAGCTCAAACAATTGGTCGGTTTGCAGCGCGAACTTTTGGAAGCCGCCGCCTCGCTTGTGCCTTCTGGCGGCGTTCTGGTTTACTCGACGTGTTCGCTGGAACCCGAAGAAAACGAAAATCAAATCGCGTGGTGGCAGGAACGTCACGCGGGCTGGCAAGTCGAGATGCGGAGTACTTTGCCGCACCGCGACGGCTGCGATGGAATGTTCGCCGCGCGCCTCACGAAAATTGGTTGAATTTCTTGCGAGTCATTTTTATGTCTTCGAGCTGATGGAAATTAATTGACAAACAAAAGGCTGTGTTATTCCGAGCCTGCGAGGAATCTATTAACAATTTGAGATTGCTACCAGATTCCTCGCAGGCTCGGAATGACACAGCCTTTATGACTCAATAAAATAAACCTGAAAACCCCAAAATCAAACCCCTTAAATTCAAATCCCAAAATCAATATCATGGCTGACGTCCGCATATTAGAGCAGGTCGAAACCGACGAAGACAGCATCCCAACTCAAAGCGCAAAATGGCTGACGTGTTTGATCGAAGCGTTCATTCTGGCATTGGCGGTTTTGCTGATGGTCTTGATTCGCATCTCCTGGCTCGAACCGGCCAGCGTGACTTCGGGTTCGATGGAAAATACCTTGAAAGTCGGCGAGCGATTTTTAGTGGATCATCGCAAAGGCCTCAGCGGAACCTGGAAACGCGGCGACATTATTTTCTTCCAAACCACCGACGGCGAGTGGGGCGAAGACACTTTGGTCAAACGCATTATCGGCTTGCCGGGCGAAACAATTGAAATTATGAACGGCCAGGTTTTCGTGAACGGCAAAGAACTGGCGGAAAATTATCTCAAGGAAGAAAAGCGCGAAGGCGACACCAAACCAACCGTTTTGGGAGCAGGGCAATACTTCGTGATGGGCGATAATCGCAATAATTCAGGCGATTCGCGCGACTTCGGGCCGGTCACGAACGAAGAAATCAAAGGCCGCGTGATTCGCAAAATCTGGCCGATGCAAGCGTTGCCCAGGCCAGAGTACTCCGGTTAGCATTTACGTGATTCGTTTCAGATTGGCTGCACAAATTCCGATTCCGCTGCTTCTTTGGGCGCGCGAAAAGTCCAGTATTTGGCGGCTGAAAAATTCCAGATCACGACAAATGGAATCGCGCAAATTGAGGCCAGCAGCAAATGTTGCGGATCGGGATTTTGGTCATGCACCACTTTTCCCGTGAAGAAGATCAGGAACATTTTGGTGATGCAGGAATTCAAAAGCCAGCCGACAGTGTTGGTCGCCAAAAACTTGATGAATTGACGGTGCGCTTGCACCGCTGATTGGGCTTGAAAAGTCCAGCGCCGATTCCAGATAAAACCGTTGCAAACCGCGAGGCAAAAAGTCAGTGTTGTCCACGTCCACCATGGCACCGCAGGCAGGCGCGTCATCAGTAAAAAGTGAATGGTGAGAACCCACAACAGGCCTTTATCCACGATCATGCTGCTGAAACCGACGATGCAAAATTTGACTAACTGACGAACGCCCTGACGTTGAATAAGTGAAGTTTCGGCCATCGAACCCTTTGAAATTGTTGAAAATACGGCTGACGACATCCGGCAAAACAATCGCGAAAATCTGTTGAGCGCAGAGTTTAATATATCCTTGGTTTATTCCTGGTGCTTTTTTGAATTCTTCTTTTCCCATGCCTCGACCGACCGCTTCGCGCCATTTCATTCCCGTCGTTTTCCTGATCGCCATTTCCCTTTTGTTTTGGGGCAACGTGCTTTTCACCGGACAAGTACTTTTGCCCGGCGCGATGCTGAAAGGTTTTGCGCCTTTTGGCTCCGACCCGCAAGCGCCGTGGAATATTTTGCAGTGGGATTCGCTCGCGCAATATTGTCCGTGGCGCGCGTTTGCCGCGCGAGAGCTGCACGCCGGAGTACTCCCGCTGTGGAATCCGCATCAGTTTTCCGGCGCGCCGTTTTTAGCCAATGGGCAAAGCGCGGTTTTTTATCCGCTCAGCTTTCCGTTCTGGCTATTTGATACTGCGCGGGCTTTCGGTTTTTCCGCTCTGCTTCACACGTTGCTCGCCAGCCTGAGTACTTACGCGCTGTTACAGCGATGGAATTGCTCGCGCGCCGCATCGGTTTTGGGCGCGATTGCGTTCGGGTTTTGCGGCTATCTCGCGTCGTGGATTATGCTGCCGACTTTAGCCAACACCGCGTCCTGGCTGCCGCTTTGTTTGCTGCTTTTGGAACGCGGAATTGTAATAGACGAGCGATTCGCGCCGCTTCATTCCGTTCCGCTCGCGGCGGCTTTGGCTTGCGCGCTTCTGGCCGGACACGCGCAGATTTTCTTTTACATTTTGGTCGCGCTGGCAATTCGCGCTTTGTTTCTCACGCCGATTTTACGCGCTCTGAGTACTCTGGCCACTGCAGCTTTCATCAGCGTCGCTTTGTGCGCCATCCAAATTCTGCCGACATTGGAACTGGCGCGTTTAGGCCATCGCGCAGGCGCGAAACCAACAATGGAAGGCTGGAATTTCCTGGTGCCGCGCGCGTTGCAAATTTCCGATTTGCCCTCGCTATTTCTTCCGACAGGCCCGGCGCTTTCCTTCAGCGAAAACTTCGGCTACGTGGGAATCGGAGTACTCCTGCTGGCGGTTATCGCGATCATTGCTTTGTTCATTCCGCATTCAAAATTTGAACCGCAAAGTTCAAAATTCGCCGTCCTGCTCGCCGCGTTCGGAGTACTTTACGCCACCGCTACGCCGCTTTCGCAGGCGTTTTATTTTCTGGTTCCCGGCCTTTCGCAAATGGGCGGCGTCGGGCGCGCGCTGGTTTTATGGAGTTTCGGAATCGCGGTTTTAGCCGCCTTCGGTTTGGATGCGCTCAGAGGCAAATGGAGTACTCCGGTGATTCCCGTCGTGGCTTTAATCGTTATCGGCGGTGAATTATTCGCCAATGGAATGGGCACAATTCCCACTGCTCCGCGCGATGCGATTTATCCACAAACGCCAATCACGCAGTTTTTGCAATCGAAATTTTCGCCAAACGAGCGCGTGCTTTTCCTCACGCCGCGCGGCTCGTGGTTGCCCGGCGAAGTTTTGCAAAACAATAATCGCAATCACCCGGCGGGAGTACTCCCGCCCAACGGCGCGACCCTTTTTGGCTTGAACGATGTCAATGGTTACGATTCGCTTTCGCCGCGCGCTTACCGCGAATTTCTGATTGCTGGCGAAGGCGCGGATGTTTCACCGCCGCTCAACGGCAATATGATTTTAGTGAATAATCCGAATTCGCCCGCGCTGGATGCGCTTAATGTGCGCTATATCGTTTCGGAAAGCGATTTGGAATTGCCGAACGCGACAGAAGTACTCCGCGCCGATGGTGCGATTATTTACGAGCGAAAAGTTAAAAATGTGGCGCGCAAAAGCGGCCAGGATTTTTCGCCCGGCTGGCGAAACGGAAAATATCAGCCGCAATCGTTTCGGCTGGGCGCGTTTGTATCGCTATTGATGTTGGGACTTATTGCAGGTTTGTGGACGAGCCGAAAAGCGAAATTGGAATCGATTGAATGAAGAAATTACCTGGTTGGAAATCACAAATAGTGTCGGCGTTTTTGTTGTTGGTCTGCGTTGTCAGCGCCAGCGCTGAAGGCCGCGAAGGCTGGGTTTGCGGGCCGGACGGCTGCTTTGCGGCCATTCAGGAAACGAAGTACTCCGGCTTCGACGCGTGGCGATTGTGCGACGGAAAAACCGAAGCGATTGTGGTTCCCGCGATTGGCCGCGTGATGAGTTTCAAAACCGAAACCGGCCAAAACTGGCTGTGGAATTCTCCAGCCGCCAAAGGCAAAAATTCTGATCCGAGCGTTTGGAATAATTGGGGCGGCGATAAAAACTGGATTGCGCCGCAAGGCGATTGGTCGAAGCTTGGCACCGGAACCGGTTGGCCACCGCCCAAAGAATGGGAACAATCGTTTCAATCGCAGGTGATTTCGGGCGGAAAACTCAAAATCTGGGGGCCGGTTTCGCCCGTTTCCGGCCTGCGTTTAAGCCGCGTTTTTTATCACAACGACAAGGGCGAATTCGTCATCGAGCAAACTTTGCAGCAAGTCGCGGGCAAACCCGTGAAAGCCAGCATTTGGAGCATCACGCAAATCGACGGCGCGAAAACCGATGCGGTTTTTGTGGCGCGCGGCGAGAACAGCGACTACGATTCCGGCTTTCGTTGGATGAACGCAAAGCCTAATGGCGTGGACCCAAAAGGCGTCGCGCCGACTTTGATTCAAGTCATTCCCACGACTCAAGGCGATTATAAAATCGGCACCGACGCGCCACGCGCTGCCATCGCCGCCGTTCACAACGGCTGGGCATTTGTCGAGCGCGCGTCGCGCCCGGATGGAAATTATCCAGACGGGACAGTCGGCAAAAATGGAACGCCGGTACAGCTTTTCGGACAAGGCGATCCGAAAGTAAATTACCTCGAAATGGAATTGCTTTCGCCTTTGTTGCAGTTCAGTCCCGGCGTGCGCTGGACGCACACGGTTCGCTGGAGCTTACATGAATTGCCAAACAAGGATGTCAACGATGCGAAATTGCACGCGGCAATCGATGCACTTTTGAATTGAGGAATTTTTTGAATTGAAGCACTTTTAAACGTTAAGGAAAAGTAACAATTTGTCATTCCGAGCCTGCGAGGAATCTACTACCAGTTTCAGATTATTACCAGATTCCTCGCAGGCTCGGAATGACACAGCCTTTATTTGTTTTGCCTATAAGCCGCCGGTAAAAAGCTGGTAAAAGGCAAATGCCGCGCGAAATATCCCGACATCACTTCGGCTTTTCGACAACCATCAAATAGTGATAATCGCGCAATTCTTTCAATTGCACTTTTTTGAAACCCGCTGCAATTGCTTCGCGCTCGACGACATCGGCGGCTAAACGGTGATCGTCGGTGTTGGGATTCTTGTCGCGCGATTCGGTCACGCGGCGTTTAATCTTGCCGGTTTTCTTATAAGCATCACGCGCTTCGCGGCGCAGTTCGTCGGTGTCGCGCTCGATGATTCCCAATCGCGCGCCGGGTTTCATGCCGGTTCTTATTTTTCGCAGCAAAGCGATGGGCGCTTCGAATTCGTGATACGCGTTCAAAACCAAAACCGCGTCCAAAGTATTGGCGGGCAGTTTCGGATCGGTGACAGTTCCCAGAATCGTGCGCACATTAGTGGCTTTGGCTTTTTGCGCGCGGTTGGAAATGTAATCGGTGTACTTCTTCAAAATCTCTTCGGCGTAAACCGTTCCCGATTCGCTCACGCGCGAGGAAAGTTGCATTGTCAGCCAGCCGCCGCCCGCGCCGATATCGGCGACTTTGCTGCCTTTTTGAATTTTCAAGGCATCGAAAACTTCAGGCAAGCGCAATTGTTCAGCGCGATTCGGATCTTCAAACGAGCCGTTTGGCCCAGTTGGTGAACCTGTCCACGCGCCCGCCGTTTGTCGCGCGGTTCCATCCGGCGCGGTGGGCGAATTTTTCGGCGCGGCATCCGAAGTTTGAGTTTGCGACCACGCGATTAATGAAAATGCGCTCGCCGCGAGTACTCCGGTCAGCAATAAAGCGCGCGTGGAAAGGCGTTGTGAAGAATTTCGGTTCATGGCGTCGCTCGACGTTTGAGGCAAAAGCGCGCTTCCTGAAATTCGCTTAAGCCTTTCGTGGCGCGGTCGAGTACTTCAATCGGATGCAAAACTTCCACGTCCGGCCCGAACTTTTTCGCGCCGAGCATAATCTGCATGGCGCAGCCGGGATTGCCGGTGACAACCGTACTCGCGCCGGTATTGGCGATGTGTTTCATTTTGCGCTCTAAAAGCTGCATCGCCATTTCCGGCTGGGTGATGTTGTAGCTGCCCGCCGAGCCGCAGCACATTTCGGCTTCCGTTAGAGCCACCATTTGAAACGCGCCACTTTGCGAAACCATTTCCAAAAGCTCGCGCGGCTCGGCTCGAATTCCCTGGCCGTGCGCTAAATGACACGCGTCGTGGTACGTCACGCAGCGCGGTTTTGGTTTTTGGTTTCTGGCTTTTGATCTTTGATTATCCGGCGCACTTTGCTCGGCGTTGGTGGCGGCGAGTTGATTTTCTTCGCTGGGCTGAACCGCGAAGTTCACGGCTTGCAAAGTACTCGCGCCCGCACTATTCGGCGTGACTTCACGCGCATCGAGATTGTTGGCGGGCGAAAGCGCATCAGGAGTACTCCCACTCGGCGTTTGGCTCATTTGTGCTTGCAAACGCGATTTGAAATCCGGCTGCGCTAAAAATTCGCTGACATCCTTCACTTTCTCAGCGAACGTAATTGAGCGATGTTCCCATTCCGCGTCGCCTTTGAACCAACCGGGATATTCCTTCAAAGCCGCGCCGCAACCGGCGGCGTTGATGACAAGCGCGTCCAGATTGCCGTTATCCTTTTCCCAGTTTTCAAACGCGACAATGTTGCCTTTGGCGAACACTTTGGCCTTTTCGATATCGCCGATATGCGCGTGCAAAGCGCCGCAGCAGTTTTGCGTTTTGGGCGCAGCAACATCGCAGCCCGACTTGCAGAGTACTCGCGCCGTCGCTTCATTCACTTGTGATTGCATCACTTGCATCACGCAGCCGGTCAGCATTCCCACACTCGCTTGCTTTTCTCCGCGCGCTTTCCACTTGACCGGAAAATTAATGCGTTTGCGCATCGGCGGCAGCGGCGGCAACAGTCCTTCCATATCGCCCAATTGCCCCAGCATTTTCATCACGCCGATTTTGCGCAAAAGCGGGAGTACTCCGGTTCTGCGCAAAACGCGAACGGGCAAAAGCGCCCATTCCATGCGCGCGGGATATGGAAACGATAATTCCACCATTTTGTTTTTGATGCGCTGATCGATTGGCCGGTCGTAATGCTCAAATAAATGCGCGCGCGCGCCTTCGATTAAATGGCCGTATTGCACGCCGGACGGACACGCGGTTTCGCAGGCGCGACAGCCGAGGCATTTATCGAGATGTTCCACTAAAGTCGGCGTCGGTTCGGCGCGGCCTTCGGCTAAAGCGCGCATGAGATAAATGCGACCTCTCGGCGAATCGGCTTCCAAACCGTTTTCGGCATACGTTGGACACGCCGACAAACAAAGCCCGCAATGAATGCAATCCATCAAGCGTTCGTGGTCGAGATGAACCGAAACTTTTTTGGGCGTTTGGTCTTTGAGTTCAATGGTTTGCGCGCCATCGACTTTGGGAAATTGAAACGTTTGCTCGCACGGCGGAAGAGTTTGAGTGGACATGATTTTCAGCTTTCGCTCGGCTTTACCAATTAATAAAACAGGCCGAACTGGAATTACGAAACCCACCTTCGCGGGTTGGGGCTTCTTAGTCCACGAAGGTGGACTTCGTATCTTCAGCCGGGGCTTTTAATCCCCGGCTATTCTGCGTGGTTTCCAGCGCGCTGCCGTTCCAACTTTCAACGCGCGCCGAAATCACATCGCCTGCGCCAACGGAGTACTCCGGCAACAGTTGCACGCGCGCTTTGAGGTAATTTTCCGTCATGCCTTCGGCGAAACCGGCTTCGGATTTTTCAATGAGAACCGAAACCTCCTGCCCGATAAATTGCGAAGCAAAACGCGCGCTCAATTCTTCGGCGATGACCAATAATTCCTGCACGCGGCGATTCTGGATTTTCGGCTCCACGAAATCGCCCATTTCAGCGGCGACGGTTCCATCGCGCGGCGAGTAGGGGAAAACGTGAATCGAAGAAAAATTCGCCTCTCGCGCCACGCGAACCGATTCGGCAAATTCGTCTTCGGTTTCGCCGGGAAAGCCGACGATGATATCGGTTGTCAGTCCGCCGTGGGGCGCGATTTCGCGCCAACGCGTCGCCCATTTCAAAAACAGTTCGGGCGTGTAGCGGCGGCGCATGCGTCGCAGAGTACTCGCGCTGCCGCTTTGCAACGCGAGATGAATGTGCGGGCAAATCTTCGGCGTGTGCGCCAGTGTTTGCAGATATTCCTCGTCCACATCTGCCGGGTCGAGTGAGGAAACGCGCAGTCTTTCCAGGCCATCCAGAGTACTCAGGTCGCGCAATAATTCGCATAGCGCGGCGTTTCTGCCTTTTCCCGGTTCGCGTTTGCCATCCGAAAAATCGCCCATCGAAACGCCGGTGACGGTGATTTCGCGTGCGCCTTCGGCAATCAGAGTACTCGCTTCTTCCACCAGAGCCGCGTGGGTTTTCAAAACGCTCGCGCCGCGCACTTTGGGAATAATGCAATACGAGCATTTGTGATTGCAGCCGTCCTGGATTTTCAAAACCGCGCGTTCGCGCGTGGCGATCGGGCTGGGTTCGCTGGCGGTTTCTTCGCGAAAGCGCGCGTAGTTTTGCGCCCAATCCGGTTGTTGTTGCAATTTTTGCAATGCGAGTTCGGGCAGTTCCCATTTGCGCGCATTCGATAAAACCAACGCATTCGGCGCGGCGTGTTGGAATTGCGCTTCGGCGTAAGTCGCGGCGCAGCCGGTTACGGCGACAACCGCCGAAGGATTATTGCGCGCGGCGCGCGCGGCGGCTTTCCTGGATTTGCGGTCGGCTTCGTTGGTGACGGTGCAAGTGTCAATCACATATAAATCGGCGGATTCTTTAAATGCCACGCGGCGAAAACCCTGGCTTTGCAGAATGCGCGTGAGGCCGTTGGAATCGGATTGATTCACTTTGCAACCGAGCGTGTAAACTGCAAAAGTCGGTGCGCGGCCAGCCGCAGTTTTGGTCGGGGTTTGCGCGCGCGAAGTGATTTCAGGCGGCGTTTGTGGAAAAATAGAAAGTAGCTGCGGCATTGTCGAAAAAGCCCGGAAAAGTTGAGGAAATAAACGGAATAAACTGCGCTTCAGTTTAACGAAACCAGCCTCGTGCCATTTTCTCGCAGGGAGAAATAATTCATGCTCATCATTGGTTTAATCGGCGCGGCGTGTTTATACGCAATTTTATATCTGCTTTTTATCGCCGCCGATTCGCAGCTCAGCAGCTCGGCTTCCACGCTCGCCGTCATCAACGAAATGTTGTTTGTGCCGCAAACCGATGTTTTCTTCATGCTGCGCTGGCTGATTATCATCACGTTTCTCTACGTCATGCTCGATATGCTTTTGCATCCCGCGCGTCGCCAATTGAAGAATCGCAAACAGCGCATTAAAGACGAGGAATACAATAAGAAAGCCTTTCGCGGCGGCATCAAACCGCCCAAGCCGCCGGAAGAAGACAGCGACCAAAACTCGCCGCTGTATCCGCATTATTGAACTTTGAATTTCAACGCTAATTAATTTGCAATTCGTTCTCGCGCCCGATTCGTTCAAAGGCTCCCTTTCCTCTTCTCAAGCTTGCGCCGCCATGCAGCGCGGCGCGATGCGAGTACTCCCGAACGCCGATTTCATTTTCGTTCCCCTCGCCGATGGCGGCGAAGGCACCGTCGCTGCGATTCTTCAAAGTTCGGGCGGGCGAAAAATTTCTACGCCGGTTCAAAATCCCTTTGGCGAAATCGTCCAGGCGCAGTGGGGAGTACTCCCGGATAACCGCGCGATTATCGAAATGGCGCAAGCGTCCGGCCTGACGCTCACTCCCGAAAATGAGCGCGACGCGTTGCGCGCTTCCAGCTTTGGAACCGGCCAATTGATTCACGCTGCACTCGATTTCGGCTGCACTGAAATCCTGATTGGCATTGGCGGCTCGGCCACAACGGACGGCGGAACGGGCGCACTTTCGGCTTTGCGCGCGCGGTTTTTGAATGCGCGTGGTGAAGTACTCCCGCCCGGCGGCGCGGCTTTGAATGAACTTCATTCGATTGATCTTTCTCGTCTCGATGCGCGTTTGCAAAGTACTCCGATCACGGTTTTGTGCGATGTGACTAATCCGCTTTTCGGCGAAAATGGCGCGGCTTTTGTGTACGCGCCACAAAAAGGCGCTTCTTCCAGCGATGTAAAAATTCTCGATTCCGGCTTGCAGAAATTAGCGCAAATCACTTCCCAGACTTTGGGCGAAGACTGGAGTACTCAGCCCGGCGCGGGTGCGGCTGGCGGAATGGGTTTTGGCCTCTTAGCGTTTTTGAAGGCGCAATTAAAATCGGGAATTGATGTGGTTTTAGAAACCGCGCAATTTTCCGAAAAACTGGAATCCGCCGATTTAATTCTCACCGGCGAAGGTGCGATAGACGCGCAAACTCTGGCTGGAAAAACCATCGCCGGCGTTTGTCGCGAAGCGAAAAAACACAATGTTCCCGTGATTGCCTTCGGCGGCAAAGTTTCGCTTTCAGGAAGCGAACAGAGTACTCTGGGCTTGCTGGCGGCGTTTCCAATTGCCGATGCGCCGATGAGTTTGGACGAATGTATCGCCCGCGCGGATGAACTTCTGGCCGACGCAGTGGAAAGAGTACTCCGCGTTTGGCTGGCCGCTCGGAATTTTTGACAGCGCACCAAATCGTGCGTTACAATGGGCGCGAAATCATGCGCGTTTTTCTTTCGCTGTTAATCGTTTTTTCGATTCATTTTGCGCTCGCGCGCGCTGAAAATTCCTCGCCAATTTCCGCTTCGCAAACCGCTTTGGAAAACCCCCGCGCGCAAAAAGCCGCGCTGCAACTGGCGCGACGCGCCCTCGAACATTTTTTCATAACCGGAAAAATCCTCGCCACGCCGCGTGATATTTCCGCCGCTTTGAAAATCCGCGCGGGCGTGATTGCCACCATTGAAAAGCGCGGCCAAATCCAGCCACGCGGCTGTCGCGGAACGCTACAACCACAGTACTCCGATCTCGCATCGGAAATTATTGCCAACGTCATCGCCGCCGCGACGCGCGATAAACGTGTCCAGCCGCTGCAAAAAAGCGAGATGAGCGCGTGCCGCATTTCTCTCACGATTATTCTCGACCTCAAACCGATTCAATCACTTTCCCAACATGATGTTAAGAATTGTGGACTCATCGCGCAAAGCGGCGAGCGCATCGGTTTGGTTTTGCCCTATGAAGGCAAAGACGCGAAAACGCAATGGAAATGGGCGCGCCAGAAAGCCGGCTTGAAAGAAAGCGAAAAAGCGCAAATGCTGGAAGTTCACGCGGTGCGATTTCGGGAATAAAAGCCGGGCAAAATACTAAAATTTCCCAATCAATTTTCCATCGAAGAACAAAGACTGCGTCATTCCGAGCCTGCGAGGAATCTGGTAATAATCTGAAATTA
>Ga0123337_10005855_pt1 | contig 11943 bp, 7 predicted proteins | sample frozenSSSSmetaG_FD_89792 | JGI IMG/M metagenome (GOLD analysis project Ga0123337, IMG submission 89792) | Glacier valley bacterial and archeal communities from Borup Fiord, Nunavut, Canada, to study Microbial Dark Matter (Phase II) -... | ecosystem: Environmental > Aquatic > Freshwater > Ice >...
ATGGTCCATTCCCATTTCCACCGCGCTACCCCGTTGCGGACAACACTTTCCGGATGCGCGAATACCAATCCGAACCCATTCCAGCTTACGATCCTCAACGTCTTCCAGAACTCATCGCGGATGATCATCCAACCTGGGTTGCCATGTTTAACCGTGCGTGGGAATTGGCCTTCCGCAATCTCCGGCAGCCAGAACCCGATTCAGGCTTCATCACCAATTTCATCGATCCTGCCTTCAACGCCAACATATTCTTGTGGGATAGCTGCTTCATGACAATGTTCGGACGCTATGCCCGGCGGCAGTTCTACTTCATGGGTACGCTGGATAATTTTTATGCCAAACAGCATGATGACGGCTTCATTTGCCGTGAGATCAACACATATAGTGGCAAAGACCTCTTTCAATCACTTGATCCACGTAGTACCGGGCCAAATATTCTCGCTTGGACGGAATGGCATGATTATCAACTCAGCCGCGATGAGGAGCGGTTGTGCACCGTGTTCTCGGTATTGATCGGCTATCATCGCTGGTGGAAAGAATGGCGTACCCATTCTGACGGCGGCTACTGGACGAGCGGTTGGGGCAGTGGTATGGACAATCAGACCCGCATACCGCGCTCGGAATATCATCATCGCCATTTTAGCTGGATCGATACAAATATGCAGCAAGCCCTAAACTGTCAGATGTTACTTAAGATCGGCGCGGTAATCGGGCGCAGCGAGTTCGATGCAGAACTTAAAACAGAATTTTTCCATTTAGGGGAGTATATCAATGCGCGGATGTGGGATGAAGATATTGGCTTCTACTTTGACGCTGCTTCGGATGGCACATTAAGCCGAACCAAATCCATTGGCGCCTATTGGGGGTTGCATTCTGGAATTATTCCCGATGAGCGCGCCAAACGGATGATCGCGCATCTGGACGACCCGGCAGCCTTCAATCGTCCACACCGTATTCCGACCCAATCCGGCGATAGCGAGGTTTACAACCCCTATGGCGGGTATTGGCTCGGTGCTGTCTGGTCGCCCACAAACTATATGGTGCTGCGCGGCCTGACGGAGCGCGGTCGTCACAACCTGGCTTATGTGATCGCTCAGAATCATATCGAAAATGTTGGGCGAGTCTTCGAGGACACGGGGACATTATGGGAAAACTACGCCCCCGAACACGCTTTGCCAGGGAAACCCGCAGGCCGCGATTTTGTTGGTTGGACGGGCGTTTCGGCCATCACCATTCCGCTGGAATATCTCATCGGTGTGCGGCCCATCAGCCAACCTAATAGCTTGCTGTGGGATATTCGCCTGACAGAGCGGCATGGGATACAGCGTTATCCACTCGGCATTTCTAACGAGATCGATTTAGTTTGCGGGCGGCGTATTGATTCAAGCACACGGCCCACGCTAAACGTGAAAACCCATCAACCTGTGATGCTCGAAGTGAGATGGGATGACCACCACAAAGAGTTTTCGCTTGAAGCAGGAGAACACCTCATTCAATGTTGATCTGTGCAAACGAAAGGCCATAATGAACGTTCATAATTTTGAGTTGCGGGCACGTGAACTCGTCAACCAGATGACACTAGATGAAAAGATCAGCCAGATGATGAACGACTCGCCCGCCATTGAACGGCTGAACATCCCGGCGTATAACTGGTGGAATGAAGGCTTGCACGGTGTCGCAAGGTCGGGCATCGCAACTGTTTTTCCACAGGCTATCGGGCTGGCTGCAACATGGAACGTGTCGCTAATGCACCAAATTGCTTCCGTCATTGCCGACGAAGCCCGTGCCAAACATCACGAATCGGTGCGCAATGGTATTCATGCCATATATACCGGGTTGACCTTGTGGGCACCCAACATCAACATTTTTCGTGATCCCCGTTGGGGGCGCGGACAAGAGACTTATGGCGAAGATCCGCATTTGACAGCGCGCATGGGCGTGGCGTTTGTTCGCGGCTTGCAAGGCGACGATCCAACATATTTGAAAACCGTCGCCACACCCAAACATTTTGCCGTCCACAGCGGCCCGGAACATGTACGACACCTCTTCGACGTGAATCCCTCTCAGCGCGACTTATGGGAAACCTACTTGCCCGCCTTTGAAGCCTGCATTTGTGAAGGCAAAGCGGCCTCGATCATGGGCGCGTACAATCGACTCAACGGTGAACCTTGCTGCGCCAGCCCGACCCTGCTGCAACAGACTTTGCGCGAGCAGTGGGGCTTCGATGGCTACGTCGCGGCGGATTGTGGCGCAGTTTATAACATTTATAAGTTCCATAAGGTTGCGTCAACTGCCGCCGAAGCCTCTGCCCTTTCCGTGAATGCAGGTTGCGATCTCGACTGTGGTGACTCCTATAAAGCACTCTCCGAAGCCGTTGTGGGCGGGTTAATCGATGTTGCAACCATCGATCAATCGCTGGTTCGGTTGTTCACTGCACGCTTTCAGCTCGGCATGTTCGATCCCCCCGAACAAGTTTCCTATACGCAAATTCCCTACGATGTTAATGACGCACAGGCACATCGAGCGTTAGCATTGCAAGCCGCGCACGAGTCCCTTGTTTTATTGAAGAATGAACACTCATTCCTGCCGCTGCCGAAGACGACTCGCCGGATAGCAGTGATCGGCCCGAATGCCCATGACCCGGAAGCCTTGCTAGGCAACTACAATGGCACGCCCTCGCACAGCGTGACTCCGCTCGATGGCCTTCGGTCTAAAACGCTCCCCAATAGCGAGCTGAGCTATGCACGCGGCTGCGGTATCTTCAACGAAGACGAGAGCAACTTCGCTGAAGCAGTAACCATGGCAAAAAACGCAGACGTCGTGATTTTCGTTGGTGGACTTTCACAGGCACTCGAAGGTGAAGAAGGGCAAAAAGAAGGGCTGCCGGAAGGGTTGGTCAGTCAGGGAGATCGGCTCCGACTCGATCTACCAGATATACAGGAAAGGCTGTTGCACGCGCTTCATGCCACAGGTACGCCGATAGTCCTTGTGCTGCTCAATGGAAGCGCTGTTGCAGTGAATTGGGCAGCGGATCACCTGCCTGCCATCCTCGAAGCGTGGTATCCCGGCGAAGAAGGCGGTACAGCAATAGCCGATGCTTTATTCGGCGATTATAACCCCGGTGGCAGGCTGCCCGTGACATTCTATAAAGCGGTGGGCGATTTGCCCCCGTTTGAAGACTATCGGATGGAAGGGCGTACTTATCGCTATTTTACAGGTGAACCACTCTATCCATTTGGGCATGGCTTGAGCTATACGCGCTTTGAATATCGCAATCTCATGTGCAGCCCAACCCACCTGACTACGGATAATACGGTGACGATTTCTGTGGACGTGAAAAACATCGGTGCACTAGCAGGCGATGAGGTGGTACAGTTTTATATCCGCGCGGGGCGTGATGGTTATCCATTGCGCCAGTTGGTGGCTTTTGAACGAGTCCACCTTGAGGTTGAGGCATCCTCCACGGTAAAGGCTAACCTTCCTGCCAGCATATTCAGCCGTGTGAAAGACGATGGTACGCGCATTCTAGAAGCCGGGTCTTTTACGGTCGAAGTGGGCACTGGGGGATCGGGTATAGAAACCGTACTCATTGCAGACGTAACCTGATCATCGGGGAGTTGCAAGGCAAGTTGAGCGCGCAGTTCCAATCCCTCGTTCGGGATGACGATCACTTCAACAAGCGGACAGCACGTCCGCGGCCAGGATATAGAAGGCATTTACTTCAACCCGGCACGGGCAGTTATGCCAATCGAGCTGCGGTTGCGTCAGAAATCAGCGTCAAATCAAAGGCTATGAAAAAAGAAACGGATCAGAACCTACTCTGTCAACGGCTAAAATCGAACGCAGAGAGCCGTCAAAGAGGCAAATTGTTGCCGAAAGTGCATTCGCTGTTCGGAAAGAGAAGGTGGGTTTTGAGGGGTGAAACCGCGACGAAAATACTGGCAAACTTCATCAAAAGCGTGCTGCGCTGGCAAAACTTCCAAAACCGCGCATCGGATAATAGCGGTCTTTGATGCCGCGGTGGTGTTATTCGATGCGGTTGTTAAAGTATTGACTGGTCCGATGACGCACTTTGCACCCTACTGTTTGGCGAATGGCACGCGGATAGGCGCTATGTTTATAAGTAGATGTCGAGTTTACACCAGTGGCTAGAATGCCACTATTGAACACGCCACCTAATAAGAGGCTGATGTGGCGATTTTCGCATACTTGTAGAAACGGTAGTGTCCTATGCTCTGGTGGTGTTAGCTCCCTGCCAATTTCGTCACGAGCCGCCTAAAACAGGCCGTTATCGTTATAATCTTGGGCATGGGTACTCAAGTCTTGTTGGTTGTGCTAAACCTCACTTTACCTGATTACCCTGATTTTTTCCTCATACCATTTTTGGCGAGGGTATTGTTACTACTTTAGTGCTATAAGATTTTACATAGTTGAGCAGAAAAACGGGCTCTGTCGCAAAAGGGCAAACGGTTTGGAAAAGAGACGGATGAAGGCAGGAAATTGGAAAAGTTAGGCGGGGATAGCCGGTCGCCGGACGCGCCACAAGTTGCGTGAGCAGCGCGAACCCGGTTGGCGTCAGGTGCAGGTCAATGCCAAACCAGAACACGCGCCGCGCGTCAGTATCGGACCGTAAATCACCGGATGCTGTTTGCATGAGTTGTCAGAAGTTATACGTGCATCACAATCTCCAGCGCATAGTGCTGTGAACGGCAAATTTTGACAGCGGCGGGATATTCGATTATCGTTATCAGAGAACTGGTACTTACCACTTTTTGGGCATTCGTGTTTAGCTTTTGAGAAAGAAACCGATGTCATCGATTCGTACAGTACGGGGCGATATTCCAGCCGAAGCGTTTGGTGTGGCGTACCTGCACGAACATCTGCACGGCTATTCCGTGAACACCGAAAGCGATCTCGATCTACGCCTCGATAGTGAAGCCGCCGCTGCGACCGAATTGGCATATTTCAAGCTGGCGGGCGGTCAGGCACTGGTCGAGATGTCCCCAAAAGATTATTCGCGCGACCCGCTCATGTTGCGGCGGCTCTCGGAAGCAGCGGGCGTGCATATCGTCGCCGTCTCCGGGTATATTAAAGGCACATCGGCAGACCCCTTCGTGCAGGATCAAGAGGTGAACGCTATCGCAGACGAGATGATCCGTGAAGTCGCGGAGGGCATCGACGGGACGAATATTCGTGCCGGGTTGCTCAAAGCAGGTTCCAGCCTGAACAAGATCACACCAAACGAAGAGAAAATCTTCCGGGCAGCGGGGCGCGCGCACCGCGAGACGGGCGCGGCCATTTCAACCCACACAGAAGCCGGGACGATGGCACTTGAACAAGTTGCGCTGCTCAAAGCGGAAGGCGTCCCGGCAGAGAAAATCCTGATCGGCCACACCGACCGCCGTCTCGATTGGGACTACCATCGCGCAATTGCGAACACGGGCGTCACGCTTGGCTATGACCAATTCAGTAAGGAGAAATACTACCCGGACTTCCAGCGCGTGGAGTTCATCGCGCGCATGGTGCGTGAAGGCTTCGGCGCGCAGCTTGCGGTGTCGGGCGACCTCGCGCGGCGCTCCGATCTGGTCAGCTATGGCGGCGGTCCAGGCTATACGTTCATTCTGTGGCGCGTGCTGCCCTGGCTGCGCAAGGAAGGACTAAGCGAAAGCGACATCCAGACGATCATGATCCACACACCGCGCCGCCTACTCGCGCTGGAAACCTGAGAATGCAACCGACTATGATTGACGCGCGTTTGCAAGCGCTGGGAATCACGCTGCCTGCGCCGTCCGCGCCGTCGCATTCCTACGTCCACGCCCGGCAGGTCGGCGTGCTGCTATACATCGCGGGTCACAGCCCGAAGCGCAACGGTAGCTATCCGTATCTTGGCAAACTCGGCGCGGAAGTCAGCATCGAACAGGGGCAGGAATGCGCGCGGAACTGCGTCGTCAACTGTCTCGCGTCGGCAGCCGCGCACCTCGGTACGCTGGATCGCGTGGCGAGCGTGGTGAAGCTGGTCGGTTACGTCGCGAGTGCGCCAACTTTTACGCAGCAGCCGCAGGTAATCAACGCCGCTTCGGATTTGCTGCTCGCGATCTTTGGTGAAGCCGGACGGCACGCCCGCACTTCCGTCGGTGTGAGCGTCTTGCCCGGCAATATTCCCGTCGAAATCGAGATGATTTTGGAGGTCACGCCGGAATGACTGCTAGCAGCGTTTCCCCGATAATGGTGCGGCCTGCCGATTGGCTGCGCGGGCTACCGAAGGTCTACCTTGCGCTTGCGCTGCTAATCGTCGTCCTGGGGTTTGCCTCACCGCGCTCCATCGTGCCAGAAAACCTGATCAATCTGGTGCGGCAGGGCGCGGCGCTCGGCGCGGTTGCGATTGGGCAAACGGTCGTCCTGATCAGCGGCGGATTGGACCTTTCGGTAGGCGCGGTCGTGATCCTGAGCGACGTACTGGCCGCGATGCTAATTACTGGCCGCGATGAACTGGTGATCCCTGTGATCGGGCTGGTGCTGGTCATCGGCGCGGTGATTGGGTTGGTGAATGGGGTCCTCGTCACGCGCTTCAACGTCACGCCGTTCATCGCCACGCTTGGCACGCAGTTTATCGTCTATGGCGCGGCGCTTGTTTATTCCGGCGGCGCGCCGCGTGGTGACATCCCGGAGTCGATGCGCTTCTGGGGTAATGGCTTCATCGGCGGCGCGATTCCCTCGGCGGCGCTGATCTGGACGCTGATTGCGCTCGTGATGGCGCTCATTTTGCGCCGTTCGACATTCGGGCGGCGGCTGGTCGCGACGGGCGCGAACCGCCGGGCGGCGCGGCTGGCGGGGGTCAACGAAGGCCGGATCATCCTGCAAGCGTATGTATTCAGCAGCGTCCTTGCCGCGATGGGCGGTCTGCTGCTCGTCGCCTACGTCGGGACGGGGACGCTCGAAGTCGGGACCGATTTTCTGCTCGGCTCTATCGCGGCGGTGGTCATCGGCGGGACGCCCTTCGAGGGTGGACGAGGGACGGTGTGGGGAACCTTCGGCGGCGTGCTGTTCCTGATGGTCCTGTATAGTATCCTGACCGTCCTCGCACTACCGACGAGCGGTCGGCGCATGGTCGAAGGTGCGATCATCCTGATCGCGGTCGCCCTCTATGCGCGTACCCGTGAATAATTCAGGCTGGTTCCGGCTGCGTTCGCAGTCCGGTTTTTGACAAGGAGAAACGTGTGAACCGCAAACTATTTGCCCTGATGTCTACGCTGGTCGCTTTACTGGCACTCGTGATGATGCCCGTCGCGTCTCCCGCAACCGCGCAGGGGAGCGCCACCGCCGCGCCGACGATGGCCGGAACTATGGTCGGAACTGCGGCGAAACTGAACGACATCGTGACGCAGCGCTCCAAAGATTACCTGTCGGATTTGAGCCTTGCCGCGCCGCAAGGGAAGCTGGTCGATACGAGCAAGTTCAAGAAAGCGCCACCCTATACAATCGGCTTCGTGAACTGGTCCACCGCCAATTCGTGGACGGTCCAAATCGTCAACGAAGTGCAGCATGAAGCCTCGCTCTACCCGGAGATCAAGGAATTCATCACCGTCAGCTCCGAAGGCGACGCAAACAAGCAAATCTCGCAGATTGAAGACCTCGTAGCGCGCGGCGTGGACCTGATCCTGCTCATTCCGGTCGCGCCGGAAGCCATCGTCCCGGCGGTCGAGGAAGCGACCAAAGCGGGTATCCCGATTGTCGTCTTCGCCTCGCTGGTGAAGACCGACAAGTATGTGACCTATCTGCAAGCGGACGAACTGCAATTTGGCCGCAAGCAGGGCGATTGGCTGATGCAGCAGTTGAAGTGCAAGGGCAACATTATCGCCCTGAACGGCGTGGCCGGGATTTCCACGAGCGACAACCGCCGTCAGGGGTTGCTCGACGCGATCAAGGCTTGCCCGGATGGTGGCACGAGTGTCAAAATCCTCGCGGAAGCCGATGGGTCGTGGGCGTATGATCAGGGCAAGCAGGCTGTCGAGCGGATGCTCGCCGCCTATCCACAAATCGATGGCGTCTGGTCGCAGGGTGGCGCGATGACGCAGGGCGCAATCGAAGCCTTTGAAGCGGCCAAACGTCCGCTCGTGCCGATGACGGGCGAAGACAACAACGGCTACATGCTCTACTGGCAGAAGCGCCTCGCGCAAGGCTTTAAGGGTATGGCCGCCTCCGAACCGACCTGGCAGAGTCGCGTTGCGTTGCAAGCCGGGCTTCGCATCTTGCAGGGTATCCCCGTTTCGTCCTTTTACGCGCTGCAAGTCCCAACTATCTACGAAGCGGATGTCGCGAAGTATGTGCGCCCTGAATATTCGGATGCGTACTGGACCAATTCGCTGCTGCCGAAGGATGTCGCCGACAAGCTGTATCTGAAGAAGTAGCTCCGACGGTCAAGCGGGCGGGTCAAGCCCCGCCCGTACACCGAACGACATCGCATTGGGTGGGTCGGGCTTGACCGACTCTTTCTGAATAGTAATTACGGCACAATGACCCCTGAACACCCGCTCCTCGAAATCGATAACATCACGAAATCGTTCCCCGGCGTGCAAGCGCTGCGGGGTGTTTCGTTCAGCGTACAGCGCGGCGAAATCCACGCGCTTGTCGGGGAGAACGGCGCGGGCAAATCCACCCTCATGAAGATACTGGCCGGGGTCCATGCGCCAGATAGCGGTCGCCTGCTCTGGAAGGGAACGCCGCTCGTGCTGGATGGCACTGCTGACGCGCAGAAACACGGTATCCGCATCATCTATCAGGAATTCAACCTGCTTCCCGACCTGACGGTTGCCGAAAACATTCTGCTCAATCAGGAGCCACGCACACGCTTTGGGACCATCGCGTGGGGACGTATGATGGACCGCGCCCGCGAACTCCTAACGCGACTTGAGGTGCAAATCGACCCGGCTGTGCCCGTTTCAGCACTCACCATCGCGCAGCAGCAGATCGTTGAAATCGTGAAGGCGCTCGCGGGTGAGGCCGAGCTGCTGATTATGGATGAACCGACAGCAGCGCTCAACCCGACCGAAGTAGCGCATCTCTTCAAGGTCATTCGTGGCCTTGCCGCAAGGGGAACCGCGATTATCTTTATCTCGCATCGCCTCGATGAAGTGCTGCACATCGGCCAGCGCGTGAGCGTCCTCAAGGATGGGCAGCTTGTCGCCAGCCAGCCCTGCGACGGCTTGAGCAAGCAGGAGATCATTCGACAGATGGTCGGACGCGATCTCGCGGATATTTTCCCGACGCGCAGCCATGCGATAGCTAATGTGCCGTTGCTTGAGGTGCGCGGCCTGACGACGGACATGCTGCACGATGTCTCGTTCACGCTCTACCCCGGCGAGATTTTGGGCTTTGCGGGGCTGGAAGGGCAGGGTCAACGCGAGGTGGCGCGGGCGCTTTTCGGGCTGGGGACGATCCGCTCCGGTGATATTCTGGTGGGGGGCAAACCCGTCCGGCTGAACTGCCCGCAGGTTGCGATCCGCGAAGGGATCGTCTTCATCAGCGAGGACCGCAAAAGCGAGGGGTTGGCCTTGCGGCTCGGTGTGCGAGAGAATATCGCCCTTCCGAACCTGACGCGGTTCAGCCGCCTGGGTTGGGTGCGAGGACGCACGGAAACGCAAACTGTCGCGCAGCAAGTCCGCAATATCGGCGTGAAAACGCCTAACCTTGAGCAGCCCGTGCGCCTGCTCAGTGGCGGCAACCAGCAGAAAACAGTCGTCGCGAAGTGGCTCATCGAGCAGCCACGTTTGCTCATTTTCGCGGAACCGACACGCGGTATCGACATCGGCGCGAAAATGGAAATCTATCGCCTGATGAGCGAACTCGCGGCGGGCGGCGCGGGCATCGTCATGATCTCAAGCGAACTGCTGGAACTGCTCGGACTGTGCAGCCGCATCCTCGTCATGTATGCTGGCCGCACCTGCGCCGAAGTAGACGGCACAAGCGCGACCGAAGAGCGGATCATGTTCGCTGCGACGGGCAATGAAATGGAAACGCACCCGTGACGAGCATCACCGCGCGCCCGACCCTGCCCACGCGCAGCCGCAATGTCCGGCTATGGCGCTTCCTGCGCCAAAACCAGAACGTGGCGATCATCTGGTCGGTGCTGCTGGTGATTGTAATCATTTCGACGCTGCTTTCGGATCGCTTTATCACCTCGCGCAACCTGATCAACCTGACGCGCCAATCGGCTGCGCTTGTGCTTGCCGGGATCGGCCAAACCTTCGTCCTGATCGCGGCGGGGATCGACCTCTCGATTGGCTCAACCATTGGCTTGATTGTGGTGATTATGGCCGCGATCATGAAGCCGACGCCGGAACTGATGATCCTCGGCACGCTGGCCGGGCTGGGTATCGGGATGCTGGTTGGCGCGGCGAACGGACTGGCCGTGACGCGCCTCAATCTCTCGCCGTTCATGGTCACGCTCGCCATGCTCTCGTTCATTTTCGGCCTCGCCTTGCAGCTCAAACAGAACCCGCCGGGGACCATCCCCGCCGAATATTCGCAATATTTCACGGGCGATGTCGCGGGCGTGCCGATCCCGCTGATTATTATCATCGTCTCAACGGTGCTTGCCTCGCTGTTCCTGCGCTATACCGTGCTGGGTCGGCATATTTTCGCGGTCGGCAGCAACGAGAGCGCGACGCGCCTTTCCGGGATGCGGACCGACCGGATCAAGGTATTGGCGTATACGGCGGCGGGTTTCATGACTGGGCTGGCCGGAATATATTGGGCGGCGCGCTCACGCGCGGGCGACCCGCTCACCTCGGAAAATTTCGCGTTCGATTCGATTACGGCAGTCGTCCTCGGCGGGACGCGGCTCAGTGGCGGCGCGGGGTCGGTCTGGGGGACGCTGGCGGGCGCGCTCATTATCGGCATATTGAACAATATCATGAATCTGCGCGGTGTGCCGAGCAACTACCAATATATTTTGAAGGGGCTGCTGCTCGTGATCGCCGTGATGCTGTACCGGAAGAAGTAGCGCGATGGTGGCGCAATTCCTGCTTGGTATCGATTCCGGGACGTCGGTTGTGAAGAGCGTCGTCTTCGACCTCGAAGGCCGCGAGGTCGCCATCGCGCGCCGCGAGACGCCCGTGATCTGCCAGACGGCGGTGAGTTCCGAAGTGGATATGCTCGCCGTCTGGCGTCTGACGGCGCAAACCGTCGCGGAAGTGATCGCGGCGGTCGGCGGTGCGGATCAAATCGGCGGCGTTGGCGTCTGCGGGACGTGCTGCGGCGTGTGGGCGGTCGATGACGGCGGTCATCCGGTGCGCGATGCACTGCTCTGGAACGATGGCCGCGCGGCGGATGTGATCGCGACATGGGGTGGGAACGGCTTCGCGCGGCGCGTCTGGGATGTCTCCGCAAACGTGATGTTCCCCGGCTATCGGTTGGTCGCGCTGCGCTGGCTGGCTGACCACGAACCGGAAACGCTGGCGCGGACGCGCTGGATTTTGCACCACAAAGATTGGCTGCTGTACCAGCTCACAGGTGTCATATCATCGGACGAGTCGGACGCGGGCTATTTCCCCGGTGATCTGCGGGCGCGTGGGTATAGCGGTGCGCTGCTTGAAGAAGCCGGGCTGGGCAACGTGCGCGAGAAACTCCCGCCCGTCGTGCCGTCGCATCAGGTGGTCGGGATGATCAGCAAGCAGGCGGCGGCACTGACCGGGCTGCACGCCGGAACGCCTGTAGTCGCGGGCGCGGTGGATGTCGTCGCGTCCACACTCGGCGGCGGCGCGTATAAACCTGGTCAGGCGTGTTCGATCCTTGGTACGAGTTTTCTAAATACGCTCGTGAGCGCGGAGCCGACCTTCGAGCCAGCCGAAGCGGGCGTGCAGACCTGTATGCCGGAAGGCCGCTGGGCGCGCTCACTGGTCAATACAACCGGGACGCTCGGCATAGAATGGATGGTGCGCAATC
>Ga0123337_10005857_pt1 | contig 11940 bp, 11 predicted proteins | sample frozenSSSSmetaG_FD_89792 | JGI IMG/M metagenome (GOLD analysis project Ga0123337, IMG submission 89792) | Glacier valley bacterial and archeal communities from Borup Fiord, Nunavut, Canada, to study Microbial Dark Matter (Phase II) -... | ecosystem: Environmental > Aquatic > Freshwater > Ice >...
CATCGAGAACAAGAAAAAGGGCGCGGTGTGAACCGCGCCCTTTTTGCTGTCTGAGGGTCTGTGAACAGCCGACTATTCGGCGGCGGCTTTCTGGTCGCCGCTGCGCTGGTCGGTGATAGCGAGCTGGGCACTGGCATCGCGCTTGCGGATAATGCGCAGGCGCTTGATGCGCCGGCTGTCGGCGGCCAGCACTTCGAAGTCGAAGCCGTCCAGCTTGGTGACGCGCTCGCCGCGCTTGGGCACATGGCCGGCCAGGTCAAACACCAGGCCGCCAATGGTATCGACCTCATCGGCATATTCGCCGGGATCAAATTCGGGCCCGATCATGGCGACAACGTCGCTGAGCTCGGCGCGCGCATCGGCGATATAGGTATCGACGCCAACCTTGCGGATCAGCGATGCGGCCAGTTCATCGTGCTCGTCCTCGATCTCGCCGACGACGGCCTCGAGCAGGTCCTCGATGGTGACAAGACCGTCGGTGCCACCATATTCGTCAACGACGATGGCCATGTGCACACGGCTGGCGCGCATGGATTGCAGGAGATCGCCGACCGGCATGAAGGTGGGCACGAACATGGCAGTGCGCAGACCGTCGAACTTGCTCAGCTTCTGCTTGAGCACGGTGGAGATCAGCTTGACCGGCACGGCCTTGGTCGTGTCCTCGACCGGCGCGGTAATCTTGCTCAGGGCATCCTTGACGTGGATGAAGCCCAAAATATTGTCGAGCCCGTTGTCATAGACCGGCAGGCGCGAATGGCCGACATGGCGGAAGCGGGCCAGCAGATCACCCAGATTGGCGTCGATATCGATGGCCTGGATGTCGCTGCGTTCCACCATGACGTCCCCGACCGAGACGTTGGACAGCTTGAGCACGTTCTGCAGGATGGTGCGTTCGCTCTCGGAGAAATCCGCGATTTCGGCGCTGCCCTGTTCGTCGAGGGCGACCTGCAGATCGTCGCGCAGAGAGACCGTGCTGCGGGCCAGCATGGCCTTGAGGCGGTTCCAGAGAGATGGCCCCCGTGCAGGCACGGAGGCGGGACTAGAAGGAGGCTCGGATTTGGCAGGCGCCGAGTGGGCCAGAGTGTCGGTGTCGTTCATGTTTGCTCGCTGCGCGCTGGCAGCTCATTTTCCTTGATAGGGGCGAATGTCGCCAGTCGATTCAGGTCCGGTCTCAGTCGGCATAGGGATCGGCGATCCCCAGGCTGGCCAGAATTCGGGTTTCGAGGCCCTCCATTTGCAGGGCGTCGGCATCGGTGAGGTGATCATAGCCTAAAATGTGCAGAAATCCATGCACCACAAGATGGGTGAAGTGATCGGGGAAACTGGTCCCCTGTTCAAGCGCCTCGCGCTCGATGGTTTCGCGCGCCATGGTGATGTCGCCCAGAATGCCCAGCACCGGACCGAAGGGCTCGATCTGGGGAAAGCTCAGCACATTGGTCGAGCTGTCCTTGCCGCGCCACTGCTGGTTGAGTTCGTGCTGCTCTTGGTCATCGGTGAGGACAATGGCGAGCTCGGCGGCGCCCTTGACCCGGGCGCCGGACTGCGCAAGCGCTTCCAGCACGGCGCGCTCGGCCAGAGGATCGAGATCCTCCGGCCAGGCGTCATCATTGCGGATGATGGCGATCTCGAGAGGAATGGCGCTCAGCGTGAGGCCCCTTCGATGGCCTTTTCGGCCAGGCGCTTGGCGGTATCGGCCTCGTAGGCGCGCACGATGCGGCCCACCAGGGCGTGGCGCACCACATCCTTGTCATTGAAGCGGGTGATATGGACGCCCTCGACCCCGTCGAGCAGGTTGACGGCTTCCACGAGCCCGGATTTCTCACCGCGCGGCAGATCGACCTGGGTCGGATCGCCGGTGATGATCATCTTGGAGTTCTCGCCCAGGCGGGTCAGGAACATCTTCATCTGCATGGACGTGGTGTTCTGTGCCTCATCGAGGATGACCACCGCATTGGCGAGCGTCCGGCCACGCATGAAGGCTAGGGGCGCCACTTCGATAATGCCCGAGGTGATGCAGCGCTCGACATTTTCGGGCTTCATCATGTCGTAGAGCGCGTCATAGAGCGGGCGCAGATAGGGATCGACCTTTTCCTTCATGTCGCCGGGCAGAAAGCCCAGGCGCTCGCCGGCTTCGACGGCGGGACGGCTCAGGATGATGCGGTTGATATCGCCGCGTTCGAGCAGGGAGGCAGCATGGGCCACGGCCAGATAGGTCTTGCCGGTACCGGCCGGACCGACGCCGAAGACCAGTTCGGCCCGATCCATGGCGCGCATATAACCGTCTTGGGACGGGGTGCGGGCAACGACGGTGGATTTGCGCGTGGCGATCTGGGCCATGCGCACCTTGCCCTTGCGCTCAAGGGTGGGGAGGGTGAGCTGGCTGTCTTCAGTCTGGATCATGCGGATGACGCCGTCGACTTCGGAAATGTCGACGGTGCGGCCTTCTTCGAGACTGCCATAGAGCGATTCGAGCACGCGGCGGGCCTGATCGACGGCGCTGGCGGCGCCCTTGAGCAGAACATGATTGCCGCGGGGAATGGCCGAAACCTTGAGACGCTGTTCAATCAGCGCCAGGTTCTGGTCGAAGTCGCCATAGAGCTGGGCAGCCAGGCGATTGTCTTCAAAAGCGAGTTCGAGTTGGGATGCGAGTGCGTTGTCTGCGGTCGGGGACAAATGCCTGCTCAAACTGGTGTGGCTCCACGCTCAGCGCGGCTGCGGGCTTGCGCCGCGACTACGAAACAAGGCTAAGCCGATTTGGTTGCCGTGTCTGTAGCAATATTGTGACGCTTCGAGCCGTTGCCAAGGGCTCAAATCGCTTCGGTGGAGCGATTTGAGGCGAGAAGGCCAAGAGGGCTATGCCTGGAATGGCATTGGAGCACGCCGTTGACCCACGTTAAGCCGCCACCGCTGCCTTGAGCCGGCCGACCAGCGAATTGGTGCTCGTCCCGACGATCTCAACCTGATGAACCGCGCCGATCAGGTCGGTGGACCCGTCCAGATGCACCGCCTGCAGATAGGGGGAACGGCCGCCGACCTGACCAGGCATGCGGCCGGGACGGTCGATCAGCACGGGCAGGGTCTTGCCCACACAGGACGCGTGAAAGGCCGTGGTCTGGGCGTTGACCAGGTCCTGCAGCCGCCACAGGCGCTCGTTCTTGACGGCCTCAGGCACCTGGTCACCCAGATTGGCGCCGGGCGTGCCGGGGCGAGTGGAATATTTGAAGGAATAGGCCGAGGCATAGCCGACATCGGCGATGATCTTGAGCGTGTCCTCGAAATCGCGGTCGGTCTCGCCGGGAAAGCCGACAATGAAATCGCCCGACAGCGCCATGTCCGGCCGCGCGGTCTTGATGCGGGCGATGACGTCCATGTATTCGGCGGCAGTATGGCGGCGGTTCATGGCCTTGAGAATGCTATCGCTGCCCGACTGCACCGGCAGGTGCAGATAGGGCATCAGGATATCAAGGTCGCGATGGGCGGCCATCAGCCCGTCATCCATGTCGCGGGGATGGCTGGTGGTGTAGCGCAGGCGGTCGAGCCCGTCGATTTCGGCCAGCAGATAGGCGAGTTCGCCTAGGCTGACGCTGCGGCCATTGGCGTCGAGCCCGTGATAGGCGTTGACGTTCTGGCCCAAGAGGGTGATTTCGCGCACGCCGGCATCGACCAGGCCGCGCGCCTCGGCAATGACCTGGCTGACCGGACGACTGGTTTCGGCGCCGCGGGTATAGGGCACGACGCAAAAGCTGCAGAACTTGTCGCAGCCTTCCTGCACCGTCAGGAAGGCGGTCAGGCCGCGCTTGATGGTGACTTCCTTGCGCGCCGCCGGAAGGTGCTCGAACTTGTCTTCCTCGGGGAAGTCGGTATCGACGATAGGCGTCTTGAGCGCGGGGTGCAGATGGCGCTGCGCCTCCGCGCGCGCCAGCATCTGCGGCAACCGGTGATAAGCCTGCGGCCCGAACACCATGTCGACCACCGGGGCGCGGCGGGCAATTTCCTCGCCCTCGGCCTGCGCCACGCAGCCGGCTACGCCGATCAGCATGTCGCCGCCCATGGCGCGGCGCTCGCCCTGCAATTCCTTGAGGCGCCCCAGTTCGGAAAACACCTTTTCGGAGGCCTTTTCGCGGATATGGCAGGTATTGAGCAGCACCAGATCGGCCTGGGCTATGTCGAAAGTGGTTTCATAGCCGTGCGGCGCCAGCGCATCGCTCATGCGATCGCTGTCATAGACATTCATCTGACAGCCATAAGTCTTGATGAAGAGCTTCTTGGTATTGGCGCGCATCTCGGTCATGACCGGCTCATACCAGAGGACGCGCGCTTATCAAAGCACCTGCAACCCTTGTGGTCCCTCGGGGGTTCTAATGCGTACCAAGCCCGGGAGAACAGTGATGACCGATACGAGCAAGCCAAAAGCAGACACCGCCAAGACAGGTGACGACGCGGCGGCGATGAAGGACGGCAAGAAGCCGGGTCCGGACAAGTCCCCCGTACAGGTTCGCAATGCCGGCGACGAGGCCCAGGCCGACAAGAGCCAGGACTGGGATGCGCAGGACGAAGCGCTCGACGAGAGCTTTCCGGCCAGCGACGCTACCGCCAAATACTGAGACGTCACCCTCCCCATAAACCGCCGGAGTCCGGCAGGACGAACAGATTTCGCCCCGCCGCCGCTTCGCACCAGCCGGACATGTCGCTATGGTCGGCGCTGGCCGCAGGCCCCATCCTCACGATCTGCCAAGAAAGCGCGGCATGACCGACCCCTCGCAAGACGCGACCCGACAGGCAGAGCACAGGCGCCCCTCCTGGCTGCCGGCCCGCAGCCTGCCGATCGCGATTTACCTGTTCGCCTTGGTGCTGGTGATCATCCTGCCGGCCCTGCTGGTCTCGCTGGTTCTGCTCAATCGCAACAACCAGGCGCAGGAAGAGGTAGTGCGCAGCCTCACCAATGCCACGGTGCAGGCCATCGGCCAATCGGTGGAGCGGGAAATCTCCAGCATGGTGACCACCCTGCGCGTGCTCTCGACCAGCGAACTGCTCAGGGACAACCAGTTCGCCGACTTCCATGAGCGGGTCGTGATGGCTTTGGCCGGCAGCGGCGCCTATCTGATCGCGCTGGACGACAATTTTGACCAGCTGCTCAATACCCGCGTGCCCTATGGCACGCCGCTGGGCGCCACCTCCGACCCGGTCACGGCGGCACAGGCCCTCGAACGATCCGGAGCCACCGTCTCGGGCCTGTTCTTCGGCAAGACAGCAGAGCGCTGGGTGTTCAACGTGCTGCTGCCCGTCCCGGACAGCGACACGGTGGCCTTGCTGGCGCTGACCCAGAACGCACAGAACCTGGCGGCGGCGCTGCAGTCGCGGCAATTGCCGGCTGGCTGGCATGCAGCACTGGTCGATGCGACAAATCTGGTGATTGCGGCCACGCCAGAAGCCGATTTCGTCACCGGCAGCGTCTTGCCCATGCGGCAAAGCCAGGCACAAAATCCGGACGAATGGCAGCGCGAGCGGTTCAGCGGGCAGCAGGTCGTGACGGCCGAGTGGCGTTCGGGTGTCGCCGGATGGCGGGTCATCGCCTGGGCCTCGACCGATGCCGTCGACAGACCACTGGGAGAAAGCCTGATCTGGCTGGCGGCCTGGGGCGTGGTCATCTCAGCCGTGGCGGCCCTGCTGGCCTTTCTGATTGCTGAGCGCATTGCCCTGTCGGTGCGCGGCCTGCGGCGCGACGCCCAGCGGCTGGGCCGCGGCGAGCCGGTCGAAGCCAAATCCTATCCGGTGGCCGAAATCGCCGAAGTGTCGCGGGCGCTGGCCGATGCCTCGGCCCTGCGCCAGGCGGCTGACAGCGAAGTGCGCTTCCTGATGCGCGAAGTGGCCCATCGCTCCAAGAACCAGATGACGGTGATTGCCGCCATGGCCCGCCAGACGGCGCGGGGCGCCGAGGATGTGCCGGGCTATGTGCAGTCGTTCGAGCGGCGCATTCTCGGCCTGGCGCGCTCCACCGACCTGCTGCTGACGCATGGCCGGGTCGGCGTGGCGCTCCAGGAACTGGTGGAAAGCCAGATCGCCCCGTTCAGCCCGCCCGACCGGGGCCGGGTGAGCCTGGCAGGCCCACCGGTGCGGCTCAATATGCAGGCCGCGCAGATCCTGGGCATGGCGGTGCATGAACTGTCCACCAATGCGGCCAAATATGGCGCCTTTGGCGAGGCAGGCGGCACGCTGACCGTGCAGTGGTCACTGACCGGGGAGCGGCTGGACCTGGTCTGGCGCGAAAGCGTGCCGCACCTGTTGACCGCCACCGAGCGCGTCGGCTTCGGCACGACGGTGCTCAAATCCATGGTCGGGCACGCGCTGGGGGCCGATGTCGAGCGCACCGTCCATCCGAGCGGCATGGAATGGCGCTTTTCCATCCCTCTCGAGGCAATCGATCCCGAACGCGGGCCGCCGCCGGTCGGGGACGGGACGGGCGAATAATTCTGGCATTATAGCGGCATTTGCCCTATAGGGACGCCTGTTGCCGAGCTCTGCGCGGCGGCACTCATGGCCCCTCCTGGACGACATCCCGGCCGGGGCGACCCCAATCCTCTTCTGAAAGGATCTATCCGATGTCGATCACTGCTGAGCGCAAGACCGCTCTGATTGAAGAATATGCCATCAAGCCAAACGATACCGGTTCGCCGGAAGTTCAGGTGGCTATCCTGTCCGAGCGCATTGCCAACCTCACCGAGCACTTCAAGGGCCATGGCAAGGACAACCATTCCCGTCGCGGCCTGCTCAAGCTGGTTTCGACCCGTCGCAGCCTGCTTGACTATGTCAAGAAGGTGGATGACGCCCGTTACAAGACCTTGATCGAAAAGCTCGGCCTGCGCCGCTAGGCGCGCCAGTAGAATTGCGAGCGCGGGGAGCAGTCTCCGCGCCCGCCGTCGTTGCATTCATCAGCCGGTCATACCGGTGACGACATGTGACGACTGCGTAGACCGGCGAATGCCGGAGCATGGCAGGATTATTGGCCGCTCCCCCGCCTCACCCCAAAATCAGCCCTGGTTTTGCAGCTGTGAGGCACCTGAAGTTTCAGGAGCGGCTTGTTGTCTTGCCCATGTTTCGTCTTTGCCAGACGCAACAGCGCCTGATTTTGAGCCCGGGTCACACATGGGGTGTGACAGCGGGTGCGGGCGCACCGATCTGAGTTCGCGGGATGACCTACGCCCCTGCGTTACCGCTCAGCCGGCAGAAATGGAAAGACGAAACAGATGACGATCAATTTTGATCACCACAAGGTCGAGCTCAACTGGGGCGGTCAGCCCCTGACGCTCGAAACCGGCAAGATGGCCCGCCAGGCCGATGGCGCCGTGCTGGCCACCCTGGGCGAAACCGTGCTGCTGGCCACCGTGGTCAGCGCCAAGACCGCCAAGCCCGGCATCGACTTCTTCCCCCTCACCGTGAACTACCAGGAAAAGTATTTTGCCGCCGGCAAGATCCCGGGTGGTTATTTCAAGCGTGAAGGCCGCCCGACCGAGAACGAGACGCTCACCAGCCGCCTCATCGATCGCCCGATCCGCCCACTGTTCCCCGCCGGCTACAAGCACGAGACCCAGGTGGTCATCACCGTGCTGCAGCATGACATGGAAAACAATCCGGACGTGCTGGCGATCGTCGCCGCTTCGGCCGCTCTGACCATTTCGGGCGTGCCTTTCATGGGCCCGATCGGCGCTGCCCGCGTCGGCTATGTCGATGGGCAATATGTGCTGAACCTGGCCGTTGACCGTCGCGCCGACTCCAAGCTCGACCTGGTCATGGCCGGCACCGACGATGCCGTGCTGATGGTGGAATCGGAAGCCAAGGAACTCAGCGAAGAAGTCATGCTGGGCGCCGTGATGTTCGGCCATGCCGAGAGCCGCAAGGTGATCCAGGCGATCATCAAGCTGGCCGAGCTGGCTGCCAAGGATGCGCGCGATTTCGAGCCGCATGACATGTCGGCACTGGAAGCCGAAATGCTGGGCGTGATCGAAGCCGATCTGCGCACCGCCTACAAGCAGACCAAGAAGGAAGAGCGCTATGCTGCCGTGGATGCCGTCAAGGCAACCGCCAAGGCGCATTTCGCTGCCCGCGTCGAAGCCGGTGAGATCACCGCCGAGGACGTCGGCGCCGTGTTCAAGGAATTGCAGGGCAAGGTCGTGCGCTGGAACGTGCTCGATACCGGCCTGCGCATCGACGGTCGCGATCTGAGCACCGTGCGCCCGATCATGTCGGAAGTCGGCGTGCTGCCGCGGACCCATGGTTCGGCCATCTTCACCCGTGGCGAAACCCAGGCGCTGGTCGTGGCCACGCTGGGCACCGGTGACGACGAGCAGTATATCGACAGCCTCGAAGGCACCTACAAGCAGAACTTCCTGCTGCACTACAACTTCCCTCCCTATTCGGTGGGTGAAGCTGGCCGCATGGGTTCGCCCGGCCGTCGCGAAATCGGCCATGGCAAGCTGGCGTGGCGCGCCATCAACCCGGTGCGTCCATCGGCTGAAGAGTTCCCCTACACGATCCGCGTCGTCTCCGAGATCACCGAGTCCAATGGCTCGTCCTCGATGGCAACCGTCTGCGGCACCTCGCTGGCGCTGATGGATGCCGGCGTGCCACTGGCACGTCCCGTGGCCGGCATTGCCATGGGCCTGATCATGGAAGGCGAAAAGTTTGCCGTGTTGTCCGATATCCTGGGTGACGAAGATCACCTGGGCGACATGGACTTCAAGGTGGCCGGTACCGAAGCAGGCGTTACCAGCCTGCAGATGGACATCAAGATCGCCGGCATTACCGAGGAGATCATGAAGATCGCCCTCGAGCAGGCCAAGGGCGGCCGTATCCACATCCTGGGCGAAATGGCCAAGGCCATTACCGCGTCCCGTTCGGAAGTGGGCGAGTTCGCGCCGCGCATCGAGACCATCAAGATCCCGACCGAGAAGATCCGTGAAGTGATCGGCACCGGCGGCAAGGTGATCCGCGAGATCGTTGAAAAGACCGGCGCCAAGATCAATATCGACGACGACGGCACGATCAAGATCTCGTCCTCGGACGGCAGCCAGATCGAAGCGGCCATCAAGTGGATCAAGTCGATCACCGACGAGGCCGAAGTGGGCGCGATCTACCAGGGCACCGTGGTCAAGACCGCCGATTTCGGCGCGTTCGTGAACTTCTTCGGCGCCAAGGACGGCCTGGTGCATATCAGCCAGCTGGCCGAAGCCCGCGTTGCCAAGACCACCGATGTGGTCAAGGAGGGCGATAAGGTCTGGGTCAAGCTGCTCGGCTTTGACGAGCGCGGCAAGGTCCGCCTGTCGATGAAGATCGTCGACCAGGCAACCGGCAAGGAAATTGCCGAGGCCACTGCCGAATAATCAGCCAGCGCAAGCCGCCTACAATCCCAAAGGCCCGGAGCAATCCGGGCCTTTTCTTTTTGAACATCGCAATGTTGACAATCGAGGGGATTTTCCCTTACGTTTGTAACAACGCAATGTTCGGAGAACAGGAAATGGCACTGGGTGCAGCAGAACGGATGAAGAATTCGCGGTGGGTGAACAAACTCGAGGAGCTGGCCGACCAGCTGCTGGCGCATCTGGACAATGCCCCCTCCCCGCTGCCACGCGAGCCGCTGATCGATCCGCAGCTGGTCGACCAGCTGGCCAAGTTCACCATCCTGCAGGATGACCTCGAGCGGGTTGACGTGCCCAATGTCCGGTTTCTCACCCTTGGGAACGGCTTCCAGATGGCCAATCGCGAGAAGGCGCTGGCGGCCACGCTCAAGCTGATCGCCGGGGTAACGCCGGTCAATGTCAACACCGTCAAGGTCGACGGCATCGGGCGCTGCCATTTCGCTGCCTATACCCATCCCAAGGGCGCGATGATCAGCTCGAGCAAGACCGATGACGGCAGTTTCGGTTCGGCGCCCTGGCATGCCAAGGAACGCATCATGATGTTCCGCGACGCCGGGGACGGGCGCTGCATCATCTATATCGCGCCGATCCGGCCGCTGCTGGATCTGCGCACCATCGGCCAGCACGGGGTGCGCTGGGAGGATGTGGCGCGGACGGCGATCAAGACGCAGGTGATCCGCAGTGCGGATGCCTTGGCGGCGATCGCGGCGGGAGCGGCGACCCGCGGCACTATGGCATAAGGGCAACACCGCGATAAATCATCACATTGACGCGAGGAACCGCCCGGCCTGTCGGGCGTTGGCGCAGTGAGGCTTTCCTGCACTAGCGCAGGCGTTAGCCGCACCATAATGGCTTGGCTCCCCGCCCCCGTTCGCGTCAGTCCCGTTTTAGGATACAGTCTTGATCTCTCGTCGTTTATTTATGGTGGGCCTGTCGGCCACTGCCTTGGCCGCCTGCTCCGGTACGCGCACTCCAGTGGTCAGCGAGCCGCAGATCGATCCCTATTACCAGGCCATGTATGGCGCCGATTACAGCGGGAAGTTCCCGGTGGAAGCCACCGATCTGCGGCGCGTCGATCCGCAGTTCTGGCGCCAGGAAGTGCCCTATGTCACGTCCGAGCGGGCCGGCACGCTGGTGGTCGATACCCCCAACCGTTTCCTCTATCTGGTGATGGAAGGCGGCCGGGCGCTGCGCTATGGCATCGGCGTCGGCAAGACCGAAGCGCTGGTGTTCCGCGGCACCGCCACGGTCGGTCGCAAGGCCGAATGGCCACGCTGGACCCCGACCCAATCGATGATCGCCCGCGAGCCAGAGCGTTATGGCCCATATGCCGGCGGCATGGAGGGCGGCGTCGAGAACCCGCTGGGACCCCGTGCCCTCTATCTCTACAAGGATGGCCGCGACACGCTGTTCCGCATCCATGGCACGACCGAGCCCTATACGATCGGCACCAATGTATCCTCGGGCTGCATCCGCCTGATGAACCAGGACATCATCGATCTTCATCGCCGCGTCCCCACCGGGGCCAAGGTCGTCGTGATCAACGCCTGATTGCAAACCCGGGCCAATGCCGCGGCAGCGGGGGGCCTCGCTTCGGATTCCGTAGTCACCGGGGCGTAATTCACTGCTGTCGCGACACTGGCCCGGATCACAAACAAAAAAGCCCCGATGCATCGCATCGGGGCTTTTTGCTGATGAGGTGATGAAGACTCAGACCTGCTGGACTGATTCCACGCCGGGCACGAAGTGGCGGAGCAGGTTCTCGATGCCGCTCTTGAGCGTGGCGGTCGAGGACGGGCAGCCCGAGCAGGCGCCCTGCATATGCAGGAAGACAGTGCCATCGCGGAAGCCCTTGAAGGTGATGTCGCCGCCATCCATGGCCACAGCCGGGCGCACGCGGGTGGCCAGCAATTCCTTGATCACCTCGACGGTCTCGCTGTCATCTTCTTCGAAGAATTCGTCGACATCGTCGTGATTGGCCACCTCGACGCCGCCCTCAACGATGACGGGTTTGCCTGAGAGGAAGTGGTCCATGATGACGCCGAGAATTGCCGGCTTGATATGGGCCCAGTTGGTATCGTCCTTGGTCACCGAAATGAAGTCGGCGCCCATGAACACCCCAGTCACCCCGGAAATGGCAAACAGGCCGGTGGCCAGGGGGGAGTTGGCCGAGGCCTCGAGGCTGCGGAAATCGCGCGGCTCGCCCACCAGCACGTCGCGCCCGGGCAGGAATTTCAGGGTCGACGGATTGGGGGTGGCTTCGGTCTGGATGAACATCGGTCTGCCTCGGAAACTGCAATTAGAACGCTTCTAAAATAGACTTTTAATGGCTGAGCGCAAGGGCTTTGCGCGCCGGACTGGCATGCATCGCGGCCGCGGCCTAGCAGATGTCGATGATCTCGGCATCGCTCATGCGGCCGGGCACCACGGTGAGCGGGATCGGCAAGGCATGGGCGCGCATGGCAAAGTGGGTCACCAGCGGGCCCGGGCCTTCGCCCATTGAGGAGGCCGCGAGCACCAGAATGGC
>Ga0123337_10005858_pt1 | contig 11939 bp, 6 predicted proteins | sample frozenSSSSmetaG_FD_89792 | JGI IMG/M metagenome (GOLD analysis project Ga0123337, IMG submission 89792) | Glacier valley bacterial and archeal communities from Borup Fiord, Nunavut, Canada, to study Microbial Dark Matter (Phase II) -... | ecosystem: Environmental > Aquatic > Freshwater > Ice >...
CGCGATTGATTGTCCGATCGATTTTTGCGCCGCGATCGACCGGGAGAGCCAACCGACTATGCGCCTGAACATTGGTCAGAATGGCATCGTCTGGCGGCAGGAGGATGGCACAGCAGTAATTTTACGACCTGGGCGCACCGGCGGAAAACCTGTTCGAATCGAGGTGCCGACCGAACTCGCGGACGAATTCCGACTGGCGATGGGGGATGTTGTCGAGGGCGAAATCGAGGCGATATCCTTCGACGAACAGCCTGAATATGACGAACAGCCTGAATATGACGAGCAGTCGCAGGATGGGAGGGTTTCCGCGATCGTCCGTGTTTCTGACAGTACTGTTTCTGACAGTACCATGGTCAGTACTTCCGACGATCCGTCCCGAAGTCTCTATCGCGAAGACGACGTCGATCCGTCCGATAGTCAGCGTGACGAGCCTACCGATTTGAGCGGCGCAACGCGCTACTTTCACGCAAGCACGAACTCGTTCTTATCGGCGCGGCTGGTTACGATCGCGCGGATCAATGGCCTCGAAGGCGCGGCAGTCGAAGAGAGACCGTTTCCGCGGCGACGCAATGCGAGCGAACGGCTTGCGCTTCACCGCCATCTGACTCTGGCAAAGGACGCCGACGATTTTACTGGCAGGCTGCTCGATTTTGCTGCGCCGCTGGGCATGGGTGCAATGGGCATCGTGCATGGTGCACACGGCAGCGGATTGACTCGCTCATTGCTGGCAGTGGCAGCGGGCATCACTCAAAACGATCCCGACATTTTGATTTTTATACTGCTTCTCAAAGCGCGCGGCGAGGAGATGACCGATTGGCGGCGTCGGTTTCCAGATGCGGAAATCGTTGTTTGTCCCACGCTGCAGGATGGCGCTTCCCCCGAGCAGACATTGCGAATGGCAGACTTGGTGCTCGCCTGTGCGCAGCGTCAGACGGAACTCGGTCGCCACGTGCTGATGCTCGTCGATTCGCTGACGGGGATATGGGCGTCGATGCTGGAGGCGGAGGGCGCCGACGAACAGTCGTCGGCGGATCAGTCGGCGGCACGTCAGCGGATGCGGGAGTGGGTTCAGAAGGCGGGGGACTTTGGCGGCGAAGGTCCGCTGGGAGGCTCGCTCGGCGGATCGCTCACGATCGTCGGCTCGCTGTGGAATCAGGAGCCGGATGCAGAGGCTGAAGAGGACCGCGAACTCCATCCCCATCTGCGGCTGCTGGAACATATTCTTCACGAAACCAACTGGCGTATCGCACTCTCGGACGATCTGGCGCGCCGCAAGCTCTATCCGACGATCGACGTTCTGTTGAGCGAGGCGGCAAACGACAGAATACTACTTTCCGAAGAAGAGTACGCTCTTCGGAGCGTAGCGCGCCAGCAGATCAAACCCAATTTGGTTCAAATACGCTTTCAAACCTTGATGGAATTGCTGGATACAACGCCTGACAACACAACGATGCTTCGAGCTCTGGCGGAAGGGGCGGCAGCGCGTCCTGATGCCCGTGCTCGCTGGGATTCGCTGTTCGGCAGTAGTTCTAATCCCGATGCAGAGGTGAATTCCTGATGCTGCGTCATTGACTCTGAGTTCTGTAAACGGTACAATGCTGACGTCGATTACGATAGACAAAAGTCGGGTAGTGAACTGGTTTTGTGAGGTCGATCTGTGAAGGGAAGTGACGTTTTGCTGCGGACGCTTTCTGTACGCAATTTTGCCATTATCGAGCGCCTCGACCTAGAATTCGGGTCGGGGTTCAACGTGCTGACCGGCGAAACAGGCGCAGGAAAGTCTATTCTGATGGACGCCCTCAACCTGATTCTCGGGGCGCGTGCCGGAGCGGAAATGGTACGCGGCGGAGCTGAACGCGCTACGATCGACGCGATCTTCGATGTCTCGGGATCGCCGCATCTGCAGGAGATCGTACGCCAGATGGAGTACGAGCTCGATGACGACCAATTGTTTCTCTCCCGTGACGTCTCCGCTTCCGGTAAATCCACCTGCCGAATTGCAGGCAGACCAGCAACGGTCACCCAGTTGAAAGAGCTCGGTGACTGGCTCGTCGATCTGCACGGGCAGCATGAACACCAATCTCTTCTTGCCGTCCCGCGTCATTTAGATATGCTCGACGACTGGGGCGGCAAGGCAATCGCAGCGCTGCGCACCGGAGTTGGAACAGCGTACCAGACGCTGCAAAAACTTCGGCGCGAGCGTGAAACATTGGAAAAAGATGCGCGTGAACGGTCGCATTTGCTCGATCTATATGCTTTCCAGACCAAAGAGATCACCGACGCGCGGCTGACCGTGGGCGAAGACGAAGAATTAAGCACAGAATATCGCCGAATCGCCAACGCGCAGAAACTGGCTGAATCCGCACTGTCTGCCGCTGAATCGCTCAGCGGTGGTGAGGAGGGCAAAGGAGCGCTCGCAGCTCTTGCCGCTGCAGTGCGTATTCTCGAAGAGGCGGCTGCCCTCGACGATACGCTGACCCCTTCCCTCGAGACGATTCGTTCCGCCTCCTATGAACTGACCGAAGCCGAGCGTGATCTGACGCGTTACCAGGACACGGTTGAATACAATCCCGAGCGACTCGAGCAGATCGAAGAAAGACTGGAACTGCTGCGAAACCTGAAGCGCAAATACGGGGATACTATCGAAGAGATTTTGCAGTATGGAGTAGACACTGCGGAGAAACTCGATACCCTGTCGAACAGCGAAGAGCGCGGCAGCCGTCTGAACAAAGAGATCGAGCGAGCCGACAAACACCTTCGAGAGCTTTGCGGGAAGCTGAGCGCGAGCCGCTCTAAAGCAGCTAAAGAGTTTCAGTCGGTGACGCTTTCCGAACTCCGTGACCTGGCGATGGAGAAGACGCGGTTCGAGGTCAGCATCGGGCAAGGCGAACCGAATGCAAAAGGAACGGACCGCGTGGAGTTTCTGATCGCCACCAACCCCGGCGAACCGTTGCGTCCGCTGGCAAGAGTCGCTTCAGGGGGTGAAATCTCCCGCGTGATGCTGGCGATCAAGTCCGCCCTGGCGCGACAGGAGCCCCTGCCGACGATGGTTTTCGATGAGATCGACGTTGGCGTCGGTGGACGCACCGCGAGTGTGATCGCAGACAAAATGGCGAGCCTTGCCGCAAACGCGCAGGTGGTCTGCATCACACACCTCGCACAACTCGCCTCACGTGCCGATCGGCATTTCTATATCGAAAAACAGATGCACAAAGATCGCACTGCCGTTTCTGTCGTTCCACTCGATGACGCACAACGTGTCGCTGAAGTAGCGCGCATGATTGGCGGCGCAGATGTCACAGCCTCTGTAATCCAGCACGCCCGCGAAATGCTCGCTCATTCCCTGGCGAAATGAGACGGCAGTCAGCACCCACACCAAATCGAATGCGTAACTATTCATCCTCATCCCCGGGCCCCCTCTCCAGAATGAAGTGCATTCAGAGCGAAGTAGAATGCATCGCATCTCTCGGGGAGGGGGAGAAGTACAAATTTCTGAGCGAGAGTGAATAGTTACGCGAATGCCAAGCCCCGTTCACAGCCATTTTCGCCAGCGTGCGACAGTCAGTGTTCCCATCGACACAGCCACGATCAAACCGAGCATTACCCAGAAGCCAATGGGACCAATCGAATAGACGGGCGCATGCAGCACCAGTGCACTGATACTCACGATCAGGCTGGCAGGATACAACACGGCTGAGACGAGAGTGAGGACTTTGACGACCTCGTTAGTGCGCATCGCGGTCTGAGTCATGAAGATGTCGTATGACCCGACCAGCAGTTCACGTGCGTTCTCCGAAGCGTCGATTACACGTGTGAGCCGATCGTTGAGTAGCAGGAAGGACGAAAGGCTTTCCGCATTGACTCCCGGCTGAAAGTCGGGACGAGCGATCGCGGCATAAACTTCACGATGCGGAGTCAGGACGCGACGGATCGTTCCGACACGTCCGCGCAGCACAGCAAGGTCCTGCAGCAAATTGCGCTTGCGTCTGGGCTGCATCGCGAGCGCATCGAGACGATCGATACGCACCTCGACATCCTCGATAATGCGAAAGAAGCCCGTGATATGCCAGTCGAGCATCGCTGCCAGAAAAGAAGGTGCGTCGAGCAGACCGAGATTGCTGTCGCCTTTTACCTGTTCGTCGAAATTGACCAGCATCGCTGCCGGCTGTGCATGGATAGTTGCAACGATGTTTGTTGCCAGAATGAAGTGTATTTTTGAACTGGCGTATTTTCCGCCTGCCTCTTCGAGCGTATCGATATTGAACTGATAGTATTGACTGTAGTTGTCGAATCGCGGGCGGCGATTGTCGTCGTGCAGTCCAACGAGCGTGTCTCGCCGCAGGTGCATCAACAGCGCCAGATGGGCGATTTCCCCGGTTTCGGGCGCGGTAATATCGATCCAGAGCACCTGCTGATCATGCAGACTGGCAATCACTTCTTTGTCGAGTTTGACTTCGTGGTCTCTGGCTGTAGCATCGTATAAATAGGCGCGAGTCGGCATTTTTTCTCCACTGGCAGTTCTACTTGGATTGTACAGGGGAATTTGAGGTTTCCGTATTCGACGCCGTGCGCTGAAAAGTTGTTCAGTCGATCTCGATCGATATTCAGTCGATTTTGCCGATGCGAGCGCGAATCTGCTCAAATTCCGAGAATGCCTTGTGCCAGCGGTCGCCGTGCGCTATTGGTTGATAAACATCCAGCGCGAAAGAGCTTCGAACAATCTCTCGCGCCTGTGCGAGAGTTCCGATATGACCGGTGCCGATCGCCTGCATCAGAATATTTCCAATTGCCGTAGCCTCTATGGGACCGGCGATCACTGTGCGTCGGGTCGCATCCGCAGCAAGCTGACAGAGGAGCTTATTCTGTGTCCCACCACCTACAATATGAACTGTGTCGATTGGACTGCCTCGAAACGTTTCGAGACGCTCCAGCGCCCAGCGGTATTTGAGCGCGAGGCTTTCCAGACAGCAGCGAATCGTCGCCCCGACGGTCGCAGGCGGTGTCTGTCCGGTACGCTCGCAAAACTTGTGAATCGCTTCGACCATGTTTGGCGGAGCGAGAAAAGCGGCGTCGTCTGGTTCGATTAGCGCTCCAAAGGCAGGCGCGACGTCGGCAAGCCCGGTCAATTCGGAATAGGAATAGTCCCGACCCTGTTTCGCGAAAGCCCTCCGACACTCCTGAACCAGCCACAAACCCATCACATTTTTGAGCAGGCGGATCGTGTCGCAGACGCCGCCTTCGTTGGTGAAGTTGGCAGCACGGGTTTCGGCGGTGATCAGCGGCTGTGGAGTTTCGATCCCGACGAGCGACCAGGTTCCGCTGCTTATGTAAGCATAGTCTGTGGTGCAGGCCGGAACGGCGGCGACGGCGGAAGCGGTATCGTGTTCACCGGGCGCGATCACCGGAATCGATCCGAAGCCGAGTTCTGCGGCAATGTCGGCGCGAACCGTCCCGATCGTCGTACCCGGCATAACGATGTCACCAAGTATATGCGTCGGCAGTCCTAGCCTGCCGAGCAGATCGTTCGCCCATTTTCGCCTGCGTGGATCGACCATTTGTGAGGTCGAAGCGATCGTAAACTCGGTAGTTTTGACGCCTGTAAACCAGAAGTTGAACAGGTCGGGCATCATCAGCAGCGACTCAGCCGAGTCGAGCAGCGGCGACTGTTCCCGCTGCAGGGCAAGAAGCTGATAGAGCGTGTTGATCTGCATGAACTGAATGCCAGTGCGATCGAATATCTCGTCCTGCGGCACGATGTCGAAAGCGGCTTCCAGCATCCCGTCGTTGTGATGGTCGCGATAGTGGCGCGGATTGCCGAGCAGAATATCGCCTCGACCGATAAGCCCGAAATCCACGCCCCAGGTACAAATGCCGATACCTGAAAAATCTTTCCCATGTGCGCTGACTGCCATACCCAGGCTGCGTTTCAGTTCGTCGAAGAGCCGCAGGGCATCCCAGTGCAGTGTATCCAGAATTCGCGTTCCGCCTGTCGCAAAGCGGTGGACATCTTCGAGCCGCAGCTTTCCCCCATCAAAGAAGCCCGCAACGCCTCGCCCGCTCTCCGCGCCCAGGTCGAGCGCGAGGAATTTAGTTTCCGGCATAATATGATCTCCATCGCGCACTTTCGCTTTACGACCTTCGTTTTCCAAACCGTTTTCTGGTCTGACTGATCCAAACGGAGTACCAGTATAAGGCTGCGAATGCTCCTGTCTCGACGCGGCATCATTACTGCATTCTGTCGCGTCCACATTCTATCTCACCCATCCTGAATCCTGCCTTCGTAAAGCCTCGCATTATCGTGTGGGTTGACGAAACGCGTTGAAAAATGTATACTCTTTCTCATGTCCGATCCCAATTCAAACACAAATCTCAGCCCAACGCCGGTAAGCGGGAAACCGCTGCCAGAATCGGTGCCTGCAGGCTATCCCGGCAACACGCCGCTTCTGAAGCAGTACTTCGCGACACGCGCCGAACATCCTGGTATCATCCTGTTGATCCGCGTCGGCGACTTTTACGAAGCATACGGTGACGATGCCGAAACGATCGCCCGCGATCTCAATATCACGCTGACAGGGCGCGAAGACGGCGGTACGCGCGTCCCGATGGCGGGTGTGCCGCACCATGCGACGGAACGCTACGTTGCCCGACTGATCAATATGGGTCGTCGGGTAGCGATCATGGATCAGGTCGAAGACCCGAAGTTCGCCAAAGGTCTCGTCAAGCGCAGAGTGACGCGCATCGTCACACCGGGCACGATTCTCGAAGACAACATGCTCGACGCCAAGAGCAACAACTATCTCGTGGCGGCCGTCACGGGCGATCCCGTTGCGGGGATCGGGATCGTAGATATTTCGACAGGCGAATTTCTGACGACCGAAATCGAAGGGGATCGCCGCATCGAGCAGATGCTCGATGAGATCATGCGACTCGAACCTGCGGAGGTGCTGGTACCGGAGGACATCGATCCCGAACTGCTCGATGCGATTCGCGCCTCCTGCTCTGGAACTGTGACCCCCTTTCTGCCGGAGGAGGGCACGAGTTTTCGACGTGGCGCAACGAGCCGTGAAATGCTGCTGACGCACTTCCAAACGCAGTCACTGCGCGGGTTCGGCTGCGAAGAGTATACCTCCGGTCTCGATGCCTGCGCCCTCGTACTGCGCTACTTGAAGCAGACGCAGGTTAATGCTCTCCCCCACATACGCAGCCTCAGTACCTACTCTTCCCGCGATTTCATGCTGCTCGACGCGCCCGCCCGCCGTCACCTCGAACTGACCTCGGCGATGGGTGAGGGAGGGCGACAGCGCACTCTGCTCGGCGCCCTCGATGAGACGCTGACGCCAATGGGCGGACGACTGCTGCGACGCTGGATCGAGGAGCCACTGCTGGATGTCGGGCGGATTTCCAGAAGGCATGAAGCCGTTGAGGAGCTTGCGCATAGTGCGATCGGGCGCGGGGATATTCGCGATCTGCTGCGCGGGATGGGGGACATGGAACGCCTCGTCAGCCGGTCTGCCGCAGGACTTGCCAACGCGCGCGATCTGGTCGCACTGAAGAACGCCCTGCTGCGACTGCCCGATCTTGCGGCATCTCTGGAGGGCATGAAGAGCGAGAAGCTGGTCGGGCTCGGGCAGCGGCTGAACTGCCCGCCTGAAGTAACCAGTCGAATCGCGGAATCCATTGCCGATGACCCGCCCGCCGGACTGCGGGAGGGCGGGCTGATACGGCGCGGATACAGCGCCGAACTCGACCAACTGCAGACCGTGTCACGCGATGCAAAAGCCTACATCGCCAATTTGGAGACACAGGAACGTCAGCGTACCAGTATCAGTTCGCTCAAGGTCGGTTATAACGCGGTGTTCGGTTACTACATCGAAATCACCCGCGCCAACCTCAGCAAAGTGCCTGACAACTATATCCGCAAACAGACCACCGCGAACGGCGAACGCTATATCACGCCTGACTTGAAGGAGTACGAATCGCTCGTACTGGGCGCGGACGAGAAAGCGGTCGATCTCGAGTACGATCTGTTTCTCGGAGTGCGCGAACGGGTTGCAGAAGCCTCTTCCGATGTGCTGGCGGTGGCGCGATCGGTATCAGAACTCGATGTGCTGACGAGCTTCGCCGAGAGCGCGATTCGCTACCACTATGTCCGCCCTCAAATCGACGACAGCGAAAGCGTAGAGATCATAGGCGGTCGTCATCCGGTAATCGAGCGCATCGGATTGGGTGGCTCCTACATCCCTAACGACTGTCGTCTTGATGCCGATTGCCGCGTCGTGATTATCACGGGTCCTAACATGAGCGGCAAATCTTCGTTCCTGCGTCAGACCGCGCTGATCGTGCTGCTGGCGCAGATAGGCTCGTTCGTTCCGGCAGACAAAGCGCAGATCGGCGTTGTAGACCGGATATTTACGCGTGTTGGCGCACACGATGAGTTGGCGAGCGGGCAGTCCACGTTTATGGTCGAGATGAACGAGACCGCGAGTATTCTGAACAATGCGACACAGCGCAGTCTGGTCGTACTCGATGAGATCGGGCGTGGAACGAGCACTTACGATGGGCTTTCGATCGCCTGGGCAGTCGCCGAGTATCTCACCCGTATCGGCTGTAAGACGCTCTTCGCCACGCACTATCATCATCTGAACGAACTGGCAAAATATTTTCCATCTGTGAAAAACTTCCGCGTCGCGGTTAAGGAGCAGGGTGACCAGATCGTCTGGCTGCGGAAACTGGTTCCTGGCGGAACAGATAAGAGCTACGGCATTCAGGTAGCGCGAATGGCAGGCGTTCCGATGGAGGTAGTGGAGCGTGCGAAGGAAGTTTTGAAGGGTTTGGAGCGTGGAAGCGCTGGCGCAACAAAAGACATCGTAAGCAGTGGGGAATCTCATGTCGAAGCGCGCAAACAGAAGATACAGATGACGCTTTTCGAGGCGGAAAAACATCCAATTTTGGAAGAGCTGGAAAATCTCGATCTCAGCGCACTGACGCCGATCGAAGCCCTGATGAAGCTCGATGAATGGAAACGGCAGTTCCAGCGTGCGAATAAGTAGTCGACATGCAGAGCCTCGGGCGGATTGATGCTGTAGAATAGCCGAGTGCCGTCCCCGACACAAATGCTTCAGTGTGCGGGCGGACCGACAGTCTTTCTGATGATGAGCTCCGCCTGAAATGCCTTGCGCTGAGGGAGTGCATCCGAATCCCGAATCTGCTCGACCAGCATTTCCACAGCGGCGCTGCCTATTTTGGTGAAGGGCTGATGCATCGTTGTGAGGTCGATATCGGGATTTTGTACAATATCGTCAAAGCCGATTATGGAAATATCTTCTGGAATTCGCATTTTGTGTCTTCTCAAGGAGATGACCGTTTGCTCAGCCGTTCCATCATTCCAGGCAAAGATTGCTGTGGGTCGCTTGTCACTAGACATTTGCGATATTTCGGTAACGGCAAGATCAGTGTGGCTATCGCGTGCCAGGTTCAGATACTCCAGAGCGGGATCGGGCTGAATACCATGCTGGATGAGTGTGGCACGGTAGCTTTCGAGGCGCTGATTGGTGCTGCGCACCTCATGATAGCCACCCAGGAACGCGATACGCCGGTGACCTTGCGCTAGCAGAAACTCCGTTGCTGCCTTAGCTCCAGCCGCGTTATCTACATCGATGCTCCATGTGTTTTCGTTGGCAGTCCAGTCGCCGATCACGATGTAAGGAAATCCACGCTCTTTAAGCGCTTCCACCAGATCGCTATTGATCGGCGGAGCGAGTACCATGAGACCATCACAGCGCCCATCACAATAAGCCCGTACGCTGTGCCGCGTGTCGATATGCATCAGCGTCGTCGTAAAGAAGGTGACATTATGCCCCATTTTGTCTGCAGAGGTGAGAACTCCATTCGACACCGCGTTATAATAACCCGGCTTCATCAGCGAGTCGCTGGCGACCCCCGCCACCATCCCTAGCGTCAGCAGGTCCCGCGTCGTCGAAGCGCTGCGCAATGCAGAGGGACGGTATCCCATCTCTCGTATCGCTTTCAAGACACGCTCTCGAGTTTCCTCGCTGACTTGACCCTCCTTGTTATTGAGGACAAACGAAACTGTCATCGGCGACACGCCGCAAACCCTGGCTACTTCGCGTATGCTCGACATCGTTCAATTTCTCCATAGTCGGAAGGACGCACTGATTTCGACCAGATGGGGCTATCCAATGTGGCCATACACCCTCTTTTTTTCGGAACTCGCTCTATTCTGCCATAAAGCGTCTTGTTTTTGGATTGCAGGCACGATTTAGTGTGGTGCTCTTCGTAAATAGGCACCCATCTCAGACTGGATCCTAAACCGTATGTGGTCGATACTGACAACTGAAGGTGCATTTCATGTGCTATTCATAGAGATTGTGATGCGTCGAAGGAAATGCATTTAGCCATCCTGCGCGAGCTATTTTTTAAGGAATACAAACCAACTTCGGACACGCATCTCCAAATGTACGAAGTTATTGTGTTGCACTGCTTAGATGAACTGAACATATAGAGCCGGAACAGTTATTCTGTTCCAGCTCTTTATGTTTGTCCGAGTCGGGAGGCACAATTCACCATTGCATTTTTACAGCGTAATCATAACAAGCTGCCCTGCTCGCCGTTGCTTTCGCCGCGATAGGGCAGTCCCAGGTGCTGGCAGGCGGCTCGGGTCGTGGCGCGCCCCCGGTTCGTGCGGTTTAGAAAGCCCAACTGCAGCAGGTAGGGCTCATACATATCCTCGATCGTATCGCGCTCTTCGCCCAGCATCGCTGCCAGCGTTTCCAGCCCGACTGGTCCGCCGTCGAACTTCTCGATGATCGCAGACAGGAACCTGCGATCGAAGTTGTCCAGACCCAGATCGTCCACTTCCAGCATTTTGAGCGCGGTGTCCGCAACCTCTTTCGTAATGATGCCTTCGGCACGCACCTGCGCGTAATCGCGCACTCGCTTCAGCATTCGGTTCGCGATTCGCGGGGTGCCACGTGAACGCATCGCGATCTCAAGTGATCCTTCCGGAACTATCTCCACTTTCAAAATGTCGGCGGATCGCTTGACGATCGTGTCCAGTTCCTCTACGGTGTACAGTTCGAATCCGTGATGAATGCCGAAACGGTCGCGCATCGGAGAAGAGATTTTGCCAGCGCGAGTAGTCGCCCCGATCAGGGTGAACTTCGGCAGCGAGAGGGGCAGTGTCCGTGCGCTCGGTCCCTTACCGATGATAATATCGAGACGAAAATCCTCCATCGCCGAGTAGAGCACTTCTTCGACTGATGTGTTCAAGCGGTGAACTTCGTCGATAAAGAAGACGCTGTTCTGTTCCAGGCTGGTAAGGAGCGCGGCGAGGTCACCAGGTTTTTCCAGCGCAGGCCCCGAGGTGATGCGAATCGGGACTTCCATTTCGTTGGCGATAATATTGCTGAGGGTCGTTTTGCCGAGTCCGGGCGGTCCGTAGAGCAACACATGATCGAGCGCTTCTCCGCGCGCACGCGCGGCTTCGATCGCGATACCCAGATTTTGTTTCGCTTTCGGCTGACCGATCATTTCGCGCAGCCGCTTCGGGCGCAGCGTCAGTTCACCGGTATCATCGGGCTGCTCCCCGGGAGACATAAACCTGCCGTCGTCATCTGAACCTCTTCGCATGAAACCCATCCTCCAGAACGGTCGCCCGGTATCGGCCCATCGCCTGACGTCGAATGTCAAAACGACAGGCTATATTATCCACAATTATACCACATAAGTGCTAATTTGTCTACTGGAATATAAGTAAAAGCATTGCGGAACGAATCTGGTATGAGCGCTCAGAAGAGACTAAGCAGTGCAACACAATAACTTCGTACATTTGGAGATGCGTGTCCGAAGGAAGAAAACAATTTCTTGGCGGAACGCACGCAGCGACGGACTTCAGTCCGTTGTAGCAGGTATCGTTACGA
>Ga0123337_10005859_pt1 | contig 11938 bp, 10 predicted proteins | sample frozenSSSSmetaG_FD_89792 | JGI IMG/M metagenome (GOLD analysis project Ga0123337, IMG submission 89792) | Glacier valley bacterial and archeal communities from Borup Fiord, Nunavut, Canada, to study Microbial Dark Matter (Phase II) -... | ecosystem: Environmental > Aquatic > Freshwater > Ice >...
GATATTGGCGGCGTGCTGCACCGGTGTGATGCCAGGCTCGATGACGGCGCTCGGGATGATGTCGAGAGACGACCCCCCCGAATGCAAATCGATGAACACGTCGCCGAGCGGCATGACGATGTCGTGCACATAGGCGGCGATCTGCTCTGTCAGCGTGCCGAGTGGGTTGCCGGGAAAGCTGCGATTGAGATTGATATCGTCGACCGGCGAGGTGCGTCGCGCTGCGTTGACCGCGGGCAGGTTGATGGCGGGAATGAAGATCAGGCGGCCCGAGACATCGGCCGGATCAAGATCGCGAATAAGTTCGCCCAACGCGATGGGGCCTTCGTATTCGTCCCCGTGATTGCCCCCCTCGAGGATGACGGTGGGGCCGTGGCCGTTCTTGATCACCGCGACCGGGACCGGCACCACCCCCCACGCGTCGTCGTGGACCGACAGCGGGAAATGGAAATAGCCGATCTGCTTGCCATCCCTGTCGAAGTCGACGGTCGCTCTGGCCAGCTTTTGCGAAGTGTTGTTTTGCATCTTATACCCTTGACCTCAGAGCTGCCGAAGCAGCCTTGTCGACACTGAACAGTTTTATTAGTGAAATCATTCGATCCTATGTGATAGTTGGTGGGCACGAAGTCCCTGCCGCTTCGCACCAGCCGACCACCGAGGACCCGCATGGCCAGACCCAAACGTACCGCCGCTGGCGACAATCCGGCCGCCGCCGCCGATCGCACGGGCGATGAAAAGCTGGCCTACGGCGCGCCCGCACTCGAAAAGGGCCTCGACGTCCTCGAACTTCTTGCCCGACTTTCGAAGGGCGTCACGCAAAGCGAGATCGCGCAATTGCTCGGACGGTCGCTCCAGGAAGTCTATCGCGTCGTCATGGTGCTCGAACGCCGCGGCTTCATCCAGCGCCGGCCAGGGGAGGACGGCTATTTTCTCGCCAACCGGCTGCATGCACTCGCCCACCAGTATCCGCCGCTGCGCCGGCTGATCGATGCCGCGATGCCGGTGATGAACTCGGCGTCCATCGAGACCTACCAGGCCTTGCACCTCGCCATCCTCGACCGTCTGAGCATTCGCGTCGTGGCGCAGGTGGATAGCCCCGCGCCACTTGGCTTCCGGCTGCGCGTCGGGACGCAAAACCCCGCTGTCGCGACCGCCTCGGGCCGCCTGTTGCTGGCTTTCCAGCCCACTGCCACGCGCAACTGGGTGTTCGAGGAACTGGCGCGAAGCGAACCGCACACCGACCTTGCCGCAGTGCAGCGACGCATCGAGGCGCTGCACCGCAGCGGCTACGAGATCATTTCGGGGGAAGGCCTGCAGGGCATCACTGATGTAAGCTTCCCGATCCTCGACGACGAAGGACACGCGCTGGCAGTTTTGACCATGCCTTACCTCTCCTCGGCGATGGAGCGGGTGTCCCTCGAGGCGGCGACGCATGTGCAATTCGAGGCGGCCCGCGCCCTCACCGAGCAGTTCGGCGGCACTCTGAGCGAGCCGAAGTTTCCGCTCGCACCTATTCGCGAGAAACGGCCGCCGGCGCGCCCGACCTAGGCAATCGGCTCTCATCACGGAGACTCGCTGACACGGTGGGCAAACACCTCGGTGAGCCAGAGGGGCCTCCCCGCCTCATCCCCTATCACCGCGAACGCGTCGGCAAGCGATGCCGTCCAGCGGCGCTGGATCTCGGAGGCGGCGGTGATCGCGGCGGCGGCCTCGAAGTCTGACCTGGTCCGCATCGAGCACACCACGATTTCCTCGTGTCTCCAGATGCGGTAGTCGTAGATCCCAGCCTGATCGATTAGGGCCACCACCTCTTGCCAGACTGCCCGGTGACGTTCGTCATAGACCGGGCCCATGCCGGGCTCCAGCCGGTAGATATAGGTGCAGACCCCTCCCGGTCCTGGAGTGCTGGAGTTCATTTGATCGCTCCTGCTAGGGCGCCAGACAGGATCTGGCGCTGGAACAGGAAATACACAACCAGCACCGGCAGCAGCGCAACGATGAGGCCAGCGCTGATCAGGGGAATCGAGACGTCGTACTGGCCGGACAGCAGCGCCACGCCGACCATCAAAGTGGTTTTCTCCGAGCCGCCCATAATGACGAGCGGCAGTAACAGGTCATTCCACATCCAGACGAAGTTGAGGATGGAGATCGCCGCAAGCGCTGGCGTCGAGATCGGAAGCATCAACTGGAACATGATGCGCAGCTCCGAGGCGCCGTCTATGCGGGCGGCTTCAACCAGCTCGTCCGGAATGGCCCTGAAGAACGCCACCAGCATGTAGGTGCTGATCGGCAGCCCGAAGGCGGCGTAGGACAGGATAAGCCCTTGGTAAGTACCGCCGAGGCCTAAGTTGAGGATGGTTTCGTAGAGCGGATAGATCACCACCTGGCTCGGAATGACCAGCATCGAGATGATGAACAGAAACACCCAATTGCCGCCCTTGAGCTGCAGCTTGGTCACCGCATAGGCGACGAACAGCGCTGCGACCGTGGAGAGAAAAAGACCGCCCGCCGTGGTGATGGTGGTGTTGAACAGTAGTTGCGGCACGTTCATGCGGCCGAACGTCTGGACGTAGTTCTCGAACGTCAGGCCGGTCGGCAGCCCCAGCGCATTGCCGGCGAAGTCGGCACGGGTCTTCAGCGAATTGACGAAGGTGAACGCCAGCGGATAGAGCGCCACCACCGCCACGACTACCAGAATGAAGGTGATCGACCAGCGGATGAAGCCGCGCAACAGCGGGCTGGAACTGCCGGTGACGGCGGCGGACGAGGCCATGGACGGATTGCTCATGTGCGTCCCTTTCCCTCGGCGTACATGCGACGGACGACGAACGCCGAGATCGCCGCCGCGAACACGAACAGCGCCATGCCGATGGCAGCCCCACGGCCCCGATCGAGGAATTCGAACGTGGTGAGAAACACCAGGTACTCGGGCAGCATCGTCGCCTTGCCCGGCCCGCCCCGCGTCAACGCGTAGATGAGCGGGAACATCCAGATCAGCATGCTCGAGGTGCACAGTACGGTCCAGTAGCCGATGACCGACTTGAGCAACGGCGCGATGATGTAGACCAGCAGGGTCCAGAAGCCGGCACCGTCGAGCCGGGCCGCCTCGATCACTTCGTCGGACACCGTCGACAGGCCCGACAGATAAGTCAGCACGCCAAGCCCGAAGAAGGCCCAGAGGGCCACCGCGGTCAGAGAGAAGAGCGCACTGCTCGAGCCGTTCAGCCATTCGGTGGCAAAGGGCGCAAGACCGATGCCGATCAGCATGGCGTTCAATGGTCCATCGGGCGCGAGGATCTGCCGGAACATGATGCCGACGACCACGGGCGCGATCATGTAAGGCAGGAAATAGGCAGCGCGGAACAGCTTCCAGCCAGGCACCCGCTGGAAGATCAACAGCGCCAGCAGAAGCGGCAGCATGATCCATACCGGCAGTGTCAGAAAGACGAGCGCGGCATTACGAAACGAGCCCCAGAATGTCGGGTCCTTCAGCATGCCTTGGTAGTTGCGGAACCACGCGAAGGTCGGATCGGCAAAACCCTGAGTTTCGTAGAGACTGAGAATGAAGGCCCGGACCAGCGGAATCAGCTTGAACACCACCACGAGGACGATGGCAGGCACGACCAGAGCGATGCCAAGCAGACCGCCGGGTTCCCGGCGCTTGCCTGGACGCGACCGTGGTCGGTCGACTGGGGAAGACGTCTCAATCATCATGGTGTCCGATTGGCCGCCTGGGTGCGGGGGAGGCAGGGCCGCGCTTCGGCCCTGCCGAGGGCGCCTACTTGCGTTTGGAGGGGCTCGCTTCGAGCGCCTGCTGCATCTGCGCGGTCCAATCCGCGACAGTCATCTGCCCAAGCGTCACTTCCTGCCAGCCGCGGCCCAGCGCGTCGGCTTCCTGGCCCGAGAGCAGGACACCGACATGCACGATCGGCGTCTTGATGATCTCAAGGATCTGGTTCAGCGCCTGCGACTTCGGCATCACGGTCGGATCAACGTTCTTGTTGAGCGAAATACCGCCACCGATGCTGGCGAGGAGATTGGCGTTCTCGGTGGCGGCCGTGAACTTGAAGAACATGAAGGCCGCTTCCTGCTTGGTGCTCCACGCTGAAACGCCGAACACCGAACTCTCGACGCCCGAAAAGCCGGTCGCCTGCGGCGCGTCGGCAACCAGCACGGGCCAGTGCATGGCCCCCACATTGGCATCGCCTAGCGCAGCATCGAAGGCCGACCAGTTCACCGCGTCGGCGATGATGGTGGAAGCAAAGCCGGCATTGCCGCTCTGGAAAATGTCAGCGCCGTCGGGCAGCATCGAGATCGAGGGCGAGCTGGAATTGATCCAGCCGCGCGTCGTGCCGATCGAGGCCATGGCTTCGAGCGTCTTGACCAGCTTCGGATCGGTCCACGGCAGGTCGCCCGTCATCACGGCCTTGATATCGTCGGCCGTCAGATAGTTCTTGGCGACTTCCGGGAAATTCCAGTAGGCGGGGAAGACGCCGGTCATGCCGTGGGCGAGGCAGGTTTTGCCGATGGCGATGATGGCCTTGCAGGCCGCAACCATTTCGTCCCAGGTCTTCGGCGGGTTTTCCGGGTCGAGTCCGGCCTGCTTGAGCACGGCCTTGTTGTAGTACATCACGTTGCCCTGATAGCCGAACGGCAAGCCGTAACAAGCGTGGGCGGTGTCGTAGTTGAGGCAGCCGCCGGCATAGGTGATGAGCTGGTCGCCAGCCGCCTTCACGTCGGCCGGAAGCTCGACATAGGCTACGCGGCGATCGAAGAGCTCGAGGCCGGCATTGTTTTCCATCACGTCCGGACCGCTCTTGGTGGTGATGTAGGGCCCCTGGACGCTCGGATAGCGGTCGAACGGAACGGTCTCCAGTTCAACCTTCACGTCCGGATTGGCCGCTTCGAAGGCGCTGACGAGCTTGGCCCAGTAGTCCGGACCGCCCGGCTGCCAGTTGAGCACGCGAATAGTGGTCACGTCTTGCGCCATCGCCGGCAGGGCCATGGCGAGAAGCGCTGCCGCGCCTGCCGCCGACCGCCACATGGCCTTGGTGGATGCTTTCATTATCGTTCCCTTCCGATTGCTTTGCGCAACGTCCAGTGGACGGCGCCCCTTGCTCGCGGCCCCCACCGCCCATCAGGTAGCGCCGCATCGACATCGAACGCTAGCACGGCATTTTTGAAATATGAAACTAGAATTTCTTATACGATAGTCACACAGCGTCCGGCACGACCCCGCCCTGCCGGCTCGAGCGCTGCGCCGCGTCGACCAGAGCCATGGTGCGGATGGAGTCGTGGACATCGGTGTCGAGCACTGTGTCCTCGCCGTCGGCGTAGCGCTGGAGGTTCGCCATGACGTAGCCGAAGGCATCGGGCACGCGCTCGCCGCCGACGAGCGGCACCTTCGTCCAGGGCTGGCCGGCGATGATCATATTGAGGGTCTCGGGAACCGGCTTCACGTAGTCGATGAGGTAGCCTACGGTGAGGTGGGCGCAGCCCGCGGTGCCCTCGACCCGGATCGTCGCCTCGACGTGCTCGGGCCCGTAATTATAGGTGTGGTTGAGCGAGAGCGCGCAGCGCACGCGGTCGCCATAGTCGAGAATAATGCTGGAACGGGCGTCGGCCAGTGCCGGATAGCGCGGGTGTTTGACCGACTTGGCATAGATGCTCTCGGGCTCGCCCAGCAGCGAGCGAATCCAGTCGAGATAGTGGATCGAGTGGAGCGGGATCTCCACCGCCTTCAGATGCGGGATGAAGCTCCAGAGCTCCCAGGGCATATAGACGGCGAGACGCACCTCGACCTCGACCACCTCGCCCAACAGGCCCTTGCGGGCGGCGTCGCGGATCGCCAGCATCGAGGGCGTATAGCGGAGCTGGAAATTGGTGGCGGCGGTAATGTTACGGCGATCGACCGCCTCGACGATCCGCCGCGCCGTGGCGAGGTCGGGACCGAGGGGCTTCTGCATCAGCGCGACGCTGCCCTCGGGCAATTGTTCCACCGTGCCCAGCAGTGCCGCCGGCGGCAGGGCAAGATCGAACACGCCCTCCGTGCCGCCATGGCCGAGCGCTTCCTCGAGCGAGCCGTAGACGCGCTCGACGCCGAAATCGGCGGCAAGTTGCCGGGCAACGTCCGGGTTGACGTCGTAGACGCCGGCAACCGACAGCCCAAGCTTGCGATAGGCCGGCAGGTGACCGTCGCGGACGATGCCGCCGGCGCCGATGATGCTGATCGGACGCGGCGCCGCCGGCATCGGCCAGCGCTGCTGCAGTCCCGCCAGCGCATCGTGTAGAGTGCTCATGTCTCGAAACCCCAGATCGCCGCTCGCCCGTGACATTTTCATCAGCGATAGCTCATGTTGATATTTGATAGAACGCGTGCTTACCTGTCAATTGGAGTGGCGGCGGAGGTAGCGTAGATGGCGATCATAGGCGCAGACAGTCACGTGCATGCGGCGCGGCGCCTCCGCGAGGCGTACGGTCCCAGCGATCTCGATCTGATCCTGCTACTCGATGCGGTGCTGGCCGAGGGCGAATACGTCATCTCCGCCCAAGGCGGACGCATCACCGTCTCGGGTGGCCCGTTCTCCGGGGTGATCTACGGCGTCGAGGAACTGCTCGTCCGCTCGCCCGGCCGACTCTCGCCGGAGCTCTTTGCCACTCCGGTGACCGGCAGACCCGACCTGCCCTATCGCAGCTACTGGACCTGGGATCATTCGACCAACTGGGAACTCTCCCAGATCGGGCAGCAGGAAATCGGCGTCTTCAACCCCTACCAGAAGCCGCCGGGCGGCTTTCTCGCCGACTACACGAGGCTGGTCGATTTCTGCTCGCGCGAACGCATCGGCGGCATCGTCATCTACGGTTTCCTGCGCGACAGCCACGGCGGCATCGAGGCCGCGCAGGCGTTGTGCCGCTACGCCAACGAGCGCGGCGTGCGGATTATTCCGGGCATCGCCATCGGCGCCTATGGCGGCGTCTACTGGGAAGGCAAACACCGCTACAACCTCTCCACCTGGCTCAAGGCCAACCCGCAGCATGCCGCAAAGATATCGAAGGATATCGGCTTTCAGATCGCGGACCTGGCGTTCCCGCTGAATTTTCCGCACTCGGACTACACGGTCGCCGCCTGCCCGAGCGCTCCAGAGACCATCGACTGGATGGAGGAGGCCGTCGCTTGGCTGACCGAGACTTTTGAGATCGGCGGCATCAACATCGAAAGCGGCGACTACGGCGTGTGCGACTGCGAGCGCTGCACCGCGCGCCGTGCCAACGACGCCGAGGCGGCGCGGCGCGGCAACGTGCACGGCGACTTCTGGAGCCATACCGACATGGCCGAGAATTTTCCGCGCCTCTATCGCGCCGCCAAAGCCCGGCGTCCGGACCTCTGGATCTACTGCGAGATGCAGTGGGACAATCTGCTCGACCCGGTGGCGACGGAGGCGCAGAAGAAGCTGCCGCGCGGCGCCATCTACCAGCACACCGCCAATCGGAGCTTCTGGAAGCGGCTGCGGACCGAGCTGCAGGCCGGCTACGTGGCCAACCTGCCGACCCAGCCCAACGTACTTAGGTGCCAGTTCGCCAGCCAGTGGAATGGCGACGAACGCACCGAGCGCTATGCCTTCAACGCGCGCGCCTTCGCCGAAATGGCGAAGCGCGGCAGGGAACTGGGCATGGAGGGCCTGACGGTCTGGGGCGAGGCTTCGGACTACCATGCGACGGTCGAGCTGAGCTACCTCGCCTTCGCTCGCTTCACCTGGGACACCAGCCTCACCTGGGAGCGTTTCCTGAGCCACGAGCTGGCGCCGCGGCTTGGCGGGCCGAACCTCGCCGAGCGCTTCGTCGCCATCGCCGAGGAGTTGGACGCGAACCAGACGCTGCCGGCAGCGAGGCTCGCACAACTGTCCGCCGAGGCGCTCGGCGCCATGGCCGGGCTCGGACCGGAACCCGCCCGTCGCTGGCTGACGCTCGCCGAGCAGATCGCTCGCCGCATCCATATGGGCCGCTGAGGATGGCGGAGCGGTACCGCGGTCCGATAGTCGACCCGCACCACCATTTGTGGGACCGCTCGCTCTACAGGCAGCCGTGGCTGCGCGGCCAGTCCGGCGTATTGGGGCGCGACTGCCTGCCCGCCGACTATTTGAAGGCCACCGCCGGCTACGACGTGATCGGGACCGTCCACGTCGAGGCGGGCTGGGACGCCGGCGATCCGTTTGCCGAGATCGCCTGGCTCGATCAACTTGAGCGCCCCGAGTGGATGGCAGCGCGCTACGTCGCCAACGTCGCGCTCGATGCACCGGATGCCGAGACCTCTCTCCAACGGGTGGCGGCGCATCCGCGGGTCGTCGGCGTACGCGATATCTTGAGTTGGCATCCCGATCCGCAGCGCTCGTTCGCCAAAGACCGGCACCGCATGAGTTCGGCTGCCTGGCGCGCCGGCTTTGCGGCCCTCGATCGATCGGGCCTGTCGTTCGACCTGATGATTTCGCCCTGGCAGATGGAGGAGGCGCAGCAGTTGGTCGCGGACTTTCCCGCCACCCGCTTTGCCATCAATCATTGCGGCTCGCCGTTCGATCAGTCGGAAGGGGGCCTCGCGTTCTGGGAACAAGGGCTGCGGGGGCTCGTCGAATTTCACAACGTTTCGATCAAGGTCTCGGACGTCGTCGCCTATCAACCGGACTGGACGGCCGAGAGCGTCACCCGCATCGTCCGCACCTGCCTTGAGGTCTTCGGCCCGTCCCGGACGATGCTCGCCAGCGACCATCCGGTGCTGGATCTGGGCAGCAGTTTCGCTGAGGCCTACGGCGTGTTCGAGGCCGCGCTTGAGCACTGCTCGAGTGCCGAGCAGCGCGCCGTCTTCGCCGGCAATGCCGGCAGCTTCTATAGGATCGAAATCTAGCAGCCGGCTACTCTCGAGTGTCAGACAGTAGGCTGGACCGGCTGCTTCCCCCGAGGCGCTGTCGGTCTAGACTGCTCCGCTTCCTTCAACCGGGGAAGCAGCACATGGAGACCCCATCGCCCCTCTCACCTCGATCGGCATCGATAGTGGCAAGGTAGTCTTCCAGCTCGTCGGCTTTCCACGCACAATCTCACTTGCGATCACCAGCCGGTTTATACATTCGGGCCAGAAACCGGCCTTTGAGGCGTTATATTAGTCCTCATAAGACCAAGAGTGCCAGCGATCGGAGTACACCTCGCAACTCAACTGGACTTCAACGGAACCGCAAGCATTGCTGTTGGTGCCGGCGCGTCCTCCCGGTCGGCTCGCCGCCTGGCACAACTTGCCGAGCTTGGCTCATATGACTCGCATGGTCGACGAATGTGGGCATGGCCAGGGTCTGTGATTGCCGCATCATCGAGGCACTGGCTGATCACAGCCTCTGCGTCACCGAGCATGCTCACTAATATAATATAACTCCGACTAGAACGGTGTAGAATAGGCCTCTAATCTCTTCGTCCCCTTCGGTGCCCGCCAGTTTCGGACTGCCGGCCGACCAGCCTATTCCGCTCGATGCACTGCGTTTTGGGACGGATTTGGGACAAAACGATAGCCAAAGACGTACAATCAAAGATTGTGAAAAACACGGAAGCTGATACATTTCAACGTGTTAGCTATCTCACGACAACCCCAGAAAGGGTCCTTTATCCACTTCCGGGGCGCGAGCTGGGCGGCAAGATTTTCAAGGCCAGCGGCAACCAGCTCAAGAAGGCTTTTGAGTACGCGCGGGCCCGGGCTGCCGAAGTGGCGTCTGACGCGGGTCGGAAAGATCTCGCCGGCGTCGCAACCCTTCGCTGGCACGACATGCGGCACGAGGCGATTTCGCGCTGCTTCGATGCGGGCTGGACCAGCGAGCAAGTGATGGATTTTTCCGGCCACGTCGACATCAAGTCGCTCTTGCGCTACCGCCACCCGAAAGTCGATCAGAGCGTGGCGCGGCTGCGGGCGATGGAGGCGACGCGCCAGCCGCAGCCGCCGATGCTGAATGCATCGAGTCTCACGGGCCGGGTGATCAACGAGCGCGTCGTTGTCGACGGCTGATCAAAGTTCTCGACGGAGATAGGAGTCCGGGGAGGGCGTCAGGGACTTCAGCTGACGTCCGGTCTTCGGGGAAATGACGTCGAGAACCTTCGGCAGGGTAGCTGCGGAGCGGCGGAGATCATCGGCGCCCGCCGGTCGACCGTGCAAAACGGCCTCGTGATGGTCAACGCCGACCCCTACCTGTATCCGCTCGTCACGGCGTCGGTCATTTTCTTCGCCGTGCTTGTGGACACCCTGCGCAGCCGGGTGACGCGCCGCCATGGACTACGAAAAATTCGAGTGGAGGGCGTGCGATGACGGACCGAAAAGTGGGCCAAGTGACCGGCGGCACCTCTGGCATCGGGGGGACCCGTGCCGTCGATCTCATGCGCTGGCTACCATGTGGCGATCTGCGGTAGCGTGAGCCTGGGCACGTGGCTGGAGCAGAACGAGGGCGCCAAGTTCTGGCTCCGCGTGTGGTTCCGGCGTGTTCGCTTCGTCATCTGATCTCCTATTCGGCAGCCATCTTGGTCGCCTTCAGGCAGAAACTCCACTTATATTAGCCCGCTGTGCAGATTTACCCAGCCACCTCTGTTTCTGCTTCGCTCCAAATGTAGTCGTTGGCCGAAATACCACTCCACTACAAAGTGCCGTCGGCGCCAGCACCGCAAACCAGCGCCGCGACGGTCGTGCCTGCATCGGCTTTGACCCGACCGAACATCAGCGCCGCCGCGGCGGCTGAACCGCTTAGGTCGGCGGCGATGCCCAGTTCGAACCAGAGCCAGCGGCTGGCCTCGAGCATTTCGTCATCGGACAGCAGGATGACGTCGTCGACCACCGAGCGGACCGTCTCGAAGACCAGGGGGTCGGTTTCGGCGCAACTCATCGTCGCTACGCGGCTGGTAACCTTATCGAGGCGCACCACCCGCCCAGCATCCAGCGACGCCTTAAGCGTCGGTGAGCCTTCCGGCTCGATGCCGATAATGCGCACTGACGGCTTCAGCGCCCTGATCGCCACACCCATGCCGCTGATAAGACCGCCCCCGCCGATGGCGACTAGCACGGTGTCGACATCCGGCACGTCGGCGAGCAGTTCAAGGGCTGCGGTTCCCTGCCCTGCCGCCACCGCGGCGTCGGCGAAGGGATGGAAGTACGCTGCTCCCGTGGTCTCGGCCATTCGCAGGGCGTGGACGTTGGTGTCGTTCCAGATCTGCCCGATGATCTCGACCGTCGCTCCCCAGGCGCGCAGCTTGTCGACCTTTGCAGGGGTGATGGTCTCAGGCACGTAGATCGTCGCGTGAACACCGGCCAGCTTTGCCGCGCGCGCCACGGCGAGGCCGTGGTTGCCGCCCGAAGCGGTGACGATGCCGCGGTCGGTAGCGCCGGGGGGCATCGATAAAAGCTTGTTGGTCGCTCCACGTGCCTTGAACGAGCCGGACGCCTGCATGTTCTCGAGCTTCAGCATCAGCCGGGCGGGGGTGATCGGCCGCGAGAGGGCCGTCGCCTCGATGGTGGGGGTGCGGCGGATATGGGGCGCGATACGGGCGGCCGCGGCCTCGACGTCTGCGAGCGTGATCATGGTGCGGGGGACTCGTAGGGGGTGGCGACGACAAGGCAGCAATTGCCGGGGCGAACGCGGCCGAACTGGCGCTTGCCGTAAACGATGCCGCTTGCCCGATAGTGGAGGTCCACCGGCACCCGCCGCGGCTGGGCGAGGAAATGGACGCGGCCGGCCAGTTCGCCCGCCTTCACCTCGGTGCCCAGTTTGTGCAGCGACTCGAACACGCCGTCGTCCTCGGAGAGGACATGCGCCGAGACGGTGAGTTGGTAGAGACGCGGCGAGTGTTCCGGCACCGGCCCGGTCGGCTTCAGCACACCGACATGCGAGAGCACGTTGCGCACGCCCTGCCGGCACAGCGTCAA
>Ga0123337_10005860_pt1 | contig 11938 bp, 11 predicted proteins | sample frozenSSSSmetaG_FD_89792 | JGI IMG/M metagenome (GOLD analysis project Ga0123337, IMG submission 89792) | Glacier valley bacterial and archeal communities from Borup Fiord, Nunavut, Canada, to study Microbial Dark Matter (Phase II) -... | ecosystem: Environmental > Aquatic > Freshwater > Ice >...
CGTCCATCCGGCCATTCCACTCCGACTCGGCCTTCGCGCCGCGTCCGACCGCCTCGCGAAATCTGGCCAGCGAAGGCTCGGGTACGAAGAAGGTCGGCTCGCTCGGCCAGCCGAGCTTTTCCTTGGTCCTCTTGACGTCGACGACACCGAGCGGCGAGCCGTGCGCCTTGAAGCTGTCCTGCTCGGGCGAGCCGAAACCGAGATGCGTGCGCACGAGAATGAGCGTCGGCCGCGTGGTCTCGGCCCGCGCGGCATCCAGCGCCGCACAGATCGCGTTCAAGTCATTGCCGTCGCCGACGTCGAGCGTCTGCCAGCCATAGGCCTCGAAGCGTCTCGCCCGATCCTCCGAAAAGGTCATGTCGGTTCCCGCCGACAAGGTCACCGAGTTGTTGTCGTAGAGACAGACCAGCTTGGCAAGCTTCAGGTGGCCGGCCAGCGACGCGGCCTCCGCAGCCACGCCTTCCATCAGGTCGCCGTCGCTGACGATGGCCCACGTCCGGTGGTCGATGATCGTGTGACCGTCGCGGTTGTAGCGCGCTGCGAGATGGGCCTCGGCGATCGCCATGCCGACGGCATTGGCGAGGCCCTGACCGAGCGGTCCGGTGGTGACTTCGACGCCCGCCGTATGGCCACGCTCGGGGTGCCCGGGTGCCTTGCTGCCCCATTGACGAAACTGCTCGATGTCGTCGAGCGAGAGGTCGTAGCCGGTCACGTGCAGCAGGCTGTAGAGCAGCGCCGAGCCGTGGCCCGCCGAAAGCACGAAGCGGTCGCGGTCCGGCCAGAGCGGGTTGGCCGGGTTGTGCCTGAGCTGCTGCTTCCACAGCGCATAGGCCATCGGCGCGGCGCCGAGCGGCAAGCCCGGGTGGCCGCTGTTCGCCTTCTGCACCATGTCGACCGACAGGAAGCGCAGGGTGTCGACGCATTGCTGGTCGAGCGTGTCCGACATGGGATTTCCTTTGCTGCGTTTCAGGCTTGTCGGGGGGCATCGGCCTCGGCGTCGAGGCTGGCGTCATAGCGGCCACGCCGCGCGGCGCGATTGCAGTCGGCGCGATGAAAGAGAGCTTGCTGCGCGGCCGGAACGTTCGCCGCGACGCCGCGCCAGGCCTCGAGTGCCGGCTGCTGAATGGCGCGTGCGAACGAGAACGCGAGCGCCCAGGGCAGGCGCGACTTGAACCTCACGTTCATCGCATTCAGGCGTGCCGAGGCCAGTTCCGCCGCCTGCCCGCCCGACAAGAAGGCGATCCCGGGCACCGCTGCCGGCACCGCGCGCAGGAAGCATTGGACCGTCGCATCGGCCACGTCGTCGACGGTGCTCTGGTCGGCGGCTGCCGTGCCGGGCAAGACCATGTTCGGCTTGAGCAGCATGCCTTCGAGCATCACCTGCTGGGTGTCGAGCTGGTCGAACACCGCATGCAGGACGGCTTGCGTAACGGCCGCGCACCGCTCGAGCGAATGGTCGCCGTCCATCAGCACCTCGGGCTCGACGATCGGCACCAGCCCGGCCTCTTGGCACAAGCCCGCATAGCGCGCCAGCGCATGGGCATTCGCCTCGATGCACCCCGGACTCGGAGTCGCTGCACCGATGGTGACGACGGCGCGCCATTTCGCAAAACGAGCGCCCATCGAGGCGTAGTCGGCCAGCCGTTCACGCAGCCCGTCGAGGCCGTCGGTGACCAGCTCGCCGGGATGCGCCGCGAGGGCTTTCGCGCCCGCATCGACCTTGATGCCCGGGATGATTCCGGCCTCTTCGAGCGCCCGCGCGAAGGGCAGGCCACCGAGGGTCTGCTGGCGGATCGTCTCGTCGAACAGGATGGCGCCGCTGATGGCGTCGCCGAGGTGCGGCGTCGTCACGATCATGTCGCGATAGGCGCGGCGCATCTCCGCGGTCTGCGCGATGCCGAGCGCCGCGAAGCGCTTGTTGCAGGTGCCTGTGCTCTCGTCCATCGCGAGCAGGCCCCGGTCGCGGGCCAGCAGCGCCTGAGCGGTGGCGAGGAGTCGCTGTGCCTGCATGTCAGGCGTCCTTCCTCGACGCGGCCTTGCCGGCATCGGCAGTGGGCGGCGCCGCAGTCGCGCGGTCGACGATCGCTTGCGCTTCCTTCATGATTTGCTGCAGATGGTCGGCGCCGGCAAAACTCTCGGCGTAGATCTTGTAGATGTCTTCGGTGCCCGACGGTCGGGCCGCGAACCAGCCGCTCTTGGCGATCACCTTGATGCCACCGATGTCGGCGCCATTGCCGGGCGCTTTACCGAGAACCGCGTCGATCCTTTCCCCGGCGAGCTCGCTCGCGCCGAGTTGCTCCGGAGTCAGCGCCGAGAGCTGCTTCTTCTGCTGGACGGTCGCGGGCGCGTCGACCCGATCGGTCAGCGGGTTGCCGAATTCCTGTGCCAGCTCGGCGTAGATCTGGCCGGGATCGCGACCGAGGCGCGCGGTGATCTCGGCGGAGAGCAATGCCGGCGCAAGGCCATCCTTGTCGGTGGTCCAGACCGTGCCGTCGCGGCGCAGGAACGATGCCCCCGCGCTTTCCTCGCCGCCGAAGCCGAGCGAGCCGTCGAACAGGCCGTCGGCGAACCATTTGAAGCCGACCGGCACTTCGTAGAGCCTGCGGCCGAGGCGCTTCGTCACGAGATCGATGAGGCGGGTGCTGACGACTGTCTTGCCGACGGCGGCTTGGGCTGCCCACTGCGGCCGGTGCCGGAACAGGTAGTCGATGGCGACCGCGAGGTAATGATTCGGAGCGAGCAATCCGGCCTTCGAGGAGACGATGCCATGGCGATCGTGATCGGTGTCGCAGGCGAATGCGATGTCGAAGCGGTCCTTGATGTCGAGCAGTCGCTGCATCGCATACGGCGACGAGGGGTCCATGCGGATCTGGCCGTCCCAGTCGAGGGTCATGAAGCGAAAGGTCGCATCGACCGCGTCGCTCACGACCGTCAGGTCGAGCTGGTAGAGCTCGGCGATGCGCGCCCAGTAGTGCACGCCCGCGCCGCCGAGGGGGTCGACGCCGATTCGCACCTTCGCGCGGCGGATCGCTTCGAAGTCGATGACGTTGCCCAGGTCGGCGACGTAGCTGCCGATGTAGTCGTGCCGGTGCGTCGTTGCCGCCCGCAGTGCCTCGGCATACGGGAGGCGCCTCACGCCTTGCATCGACGCTTCGAGGAGACGGTTCGCCGCGGCTTCGATCCATCCGGTGACCTCGGTGCCGGCCGGACCGCCGTTCGGCGGGTTGTACTTGAACCCTCCGTCGTCGGGCGGGTTGTGCGAAGGCGTCACGACGATGCCGTCGGCCAGACCGGCCGTGCGCCCGCGGTTGTAAACCAGGATGGCATGCGAGACGGCGGGCGTCGGTGTGTACTCGTCGTCGGTCGCAAGCATCGTCTCGACCCCGTGTGCGGCGAGCACCTCGAGGGCGCTGGCGCGTGCCGGCTGCGAGAGCGCGTGCGTGTCGATGCCGAGAAAGAGCGGCCCGTCGATTCCCTGCTTGGCCCGGTACTGGCAGATCGCCTGCGTGATCGCCAGCACGTGCTGCTCGTTGAACGACACCGCGAACGACGAGCCGCGATGGCCCGACGTGCCGAATGCCACGCGTTGCGCCGGCACCGACGGGTCGGGGGCTTCCGCGTAGTACGCGGTGACCAGCTTGGCGATGTCGACGAGCGCCGATCGAGTAGCCGGCTGTCCGGCGAGCGGGCTGATGCGAGTACCCATGGGCTCCTGCGATCGGGGAGCTGGCTCGGCGCCGAGGTCACTGCGTTGAGCGCTTGCGCCAGGCGGCGAGCTCACCCCGCTGCCGCTCCGACGAGTTGCGCGCTCTTGCTCTTGATGCCGGCGAGCAAGCTGTCCCACGACTTCTGGAACGAGTCGCCGCCTTCTCGTTGCAGGCGCAGTGCCAGCGCGACGTCGTCGATGCCGAGCTTTCGATACTCGGCAATCACCGTTTCGGCATCGCCGCCGTCGACGGGAAGCACGGCGTCGACCTTGCCGTGATCAGCGAAGGCCTTCAGCGTCTTGTCGGGAATCGTGTCGACGGTGTTCGATGCGGCGAGCGCCTCGACGTAAAGAGTGTCGCGAGCGGAGGGGTCCTTCGTCCCCGTGCTCGCCCACAACAGCCGTTGCGGGCGTGCCCCGGCCGCGGCGAGCCTTTGCCAACGCGGCGAGGCGAGCAAGTCGCGATAGGCCCGGTATGTGCGCTTCGAGATCGCGATGCCGAGACGGTTTCGATATTCCGGCGGGACCGCATCCTTCACCGCGACGTCCCATCGGGACACGAAGAGCGACGCCACCGATTCGACCTTCGGATCCAGCCCCGCCGCGACCCGGCGCTCGATGCCACGCAGGTAGGCCTCGGCCGCCGCCAGGTACTGCTCGCACGAAAACAGCAAGGTGACGTTGATCGGCACGCCGGCGAAGATCGATGCTTCGATCGCCTCGACCCCGGCCGGGGTGCCAGGGATCTTGATGTAGAGGTTCGGACGAGCCGCAGCCGCACTCAGCCGCGCGGCGGCCTCGGTCGTCCTGGCAGCATCGTTGACGATGACCGGCGACACCTCCAGCGAGACCCAGCCGTCGACGCCCTGGGTGGCGTCGTGGATCGGGCGAAACATGTCGGCCGCGCGCCTCAGGTCGCTGATCGCGAGCTCGAAGAACAGCTCTTCGCCAGACTTTCCCCGGCCCGCCAACTCGGCGATCTGCTCGTCGTAAAAGTCGCCCGTGCCGATGGCATGCTCGAAAATCGTCGGGTTCGAGGTCAGCCCGGTGATCGAGTACTCCGCGATATAGCGTGCCATCGTGCCGTCGCCGAGCATCTCGCGGGTGATGTTGTCGAGCCAGAGGCTCTGGCCGAGGGCGTGAAGCTCTTGCAGATTGGCATTCATGATTTCTCCTTCGTCGCGGCGCCGAGCAGCTTGCTGGCGTCGAGTTCAAGCAAGTCGCCGATGCGCTCGACCGTGATGTCGGCCGCGGGATAGCTCGCGATGGCTTCAGCGTCATGGGCATAGTGACCCTGGCGCGGGAAGACCGTCGTCAGGCGATCACCCATGACGTCCTTCATCGCCGTCAGGATGCGCAGCTTGTCGTCGACCATGACGTAGCAGCGGGCCGGGAAGATTCTCTGCACCTGCTCCAGCATCTTCTCCTTGTGGATGTAGATCAGCACCCGACCACTTACCGCGTCCCACAGGCCCGAGCGCTGCACCTTGCGCGGCTGGAAGACGACATCGCCGTCCGAGAGGATCACCGTCGGCCCGAACTGGCCGAGACGGGCAACGACCGAGAGCGCATCCGGGTACAGCCGAGCGGCGAACGGATAGTCGACCAGGAAGCTCGACATGAGCAGCAGGCGCTGATCCGCGGGGCCGCCTTGATCCATCTCTGCCCGGCAGCGTTGCAGGGCGCCCAGGTAGTCAGCGTAGCCGAGCTCGTCGCGAAGCTTCTCGAAGATCAACCAGTAGCGGTCGGAGCTGGCGACACCGAATTCCTGTTCGAGGTGAAGTCGCAGGTCGGCAATGATCCGGTCGTTATCGAGCAGCGTGTTGTCGACATCGAGCAAGACGACGACTTCGGCAGTCATTGGAGCGGGCCGGTTACGCGCATGGCACATGCGCTTCTTCGGCTGTCGGGTCGTGCCAGCCGCCGTCGGCGGCGATCAGCGCGTCGGCTGCAACCGGGCCCCAGGTGCCCGGTGCGTAGGGCAGCGCGGCGTGATGGGCGACGAGGACCGGATCGACCACCGCCCAGGCGGCCTCTATCGCCTCCTGGTTGGTGAAGAGCGCGCCGTCGCCGACCATCGCGTCGCCGAGCAAGCGCTCGTAGGTCGAACCTTCGCTCAAGGCTTCCTCGCACAGATAGAGCTCGCGCTGATCGCCGACGAAGCCCTTGCCGGACCGCTTGACCCGGGCCGCGATGGCCACAGCCGACATGGGCTGCAGCTTGAAGCGAACATAGTTCGCGCGCCCTCCCTGGGGGTGCGAATCGTCGAACAGTGCCTGCGGTGGCGGCTGCAGCTGCACCAACACTTCGGCAGCGGTGGCCGGCAAGAGCTTGCCGGAGCGCAAGTACCACGGCACGCCGGCCCAGCGCCAGGAGTCGATGTGCAGACGCAAGGCGCAAAACGTCTCGACGTCGGAATCGGCAGCAACGTCCTTCTCGTTGCGGTAACCCTCGTACTGGCCGCGCACGACGTCGTCGGCCGTCACCCTCCGCATGCCGTGAAAGACCGCGGCCTTCTCGCTCTGAACGGCCGCATAGCCCTGGTACGCGGGTGGCTCCATCGCGAGCAGGGCGACGATCTGGAACAGGTGGTTCTGGATCACGTCGCGCAGACACCCTGCGCTTTCGTAGAAGCCGCCGCGCTCGCCGATGCCGAAGTTCTCGGCCAGCGTGATCTGCACGCTGGCGACATGGTTGCGATTCCAGATGGGCTCGAGAAAGGAGTTCGCGAAGCGGAAGTAGAGGATGTTCATGATCGCCTCCTTCCCGAGGTAATGATCGATGCGGAAGATCGACGACTCGGGAAAGACCGACTGCGCGACGGCGCCAAGTTCGATGGCCGAAGCGAGGTCGCGACCGAACGGCTTTTCGACGATGACCCGGGCACCTCTCGCCAGGCCGACGGCGCCCAGGCCCTTGATCACCGTTTCGAACAGCGCCGGCGGAATGGCCAGGTAGTGAGCCGGCCGCTGGGCGTTGCCGAGCGCGGCCTTGAGCGCCGTAAACGTGGCCGGTTGCTTGTAGTCGCCGCTGACGTAGCGCAGCAGCGAGAGCAGCCGATCCAAGGCCGCAATGTCGTCGACCTTTCCGTGCTGCTCGATGCTGTCGCGAACTCGCTGCTGCACCTGGAGGGCGCTCAGGCTCGTCGAGGCGACACCGATCACCGGCACGCTCAGAGCCGCTGTCTTCACCATCCGGTATAGCGCCGGGAAGATCTGCTTGGTCGCCAGGTCGCCGGTGAAACCGAAGATCACCAGTGCGTCCGAGTGTGGTGCGTCCCGGCCGCGTTCGGGGCTGATGGCCGCGCTCATGGCGAACCCCCGGCTGGCTTTTCGACATGCCCGCCGAATTCTTGGCGCATCGCCGACAAGACCCGATTGGCGAAGTCGGCGCCGCCGCGCGACGCGAACCGCTCGTACAAGGCCGCGCTCAGGACGTGCGTCGGCACGCCTTCGTCGATCGCCGCTTCGATCGCCCAGCGCCCTTCGCCCGAGTCGGAGACTCGGCCGCCGTAGGCGGCCAGCTTGGGATCTTCGAGCAGCGCGTTGGCGGTCAGGTCGAGCAGCCACGAACCGATCACGCTGCCTCGACGCCAGACTTCTGCGATCTCGGGCAGGTTCATCTCGTATTGATAGAACTCGGGATTGCGCAGCGGGGTCGTTTCGGCATCGACGGCACGCGTCTGTTTGCCGGCGTTGGCGTTGCGCAGGATGTTGAGGCCCTCGGCATAGGCCGCCATGACGCCGTACTCGATGCCGTTGTGGACCATCTTGACGAAGTGACCGGCGCCGTGCGGCCCGCAATGCAGGAAGCCCTGCTCGGCCGTGGCGACGTCGCCACTCCGCCCGCGCGTGCGCGCCGCCGCATCGACGCCCGGCGCGAGCGCGGCGAAGATCGGCGCGAGGTGGGCGACGATCTCGACCTCGCCGCCGATCATCAGGCAGTAGCCGCGATCTCCGCCAGCGACGCCGCCGCTGGTGCCGACGTCGACATGGTGGCAGCCCGCTGCAGCGAGTTCGGCAGCGCGGCGAATGTCGTCGCGATAGTGGGAGTTGCCGCCATCGATGACGATGTCGCCCGGGTCGAGGTGCGGCGCGAGCTGTGCCAGCTCTTCGTCGACCACACCCGCGGGCACCATCAACCAGATGGCTCGCGGGCGGGTCATTTTGGCGACCATGTCGGCAAGCGATGTCGCGCCAAGGGCACCGTCTCTCTCTGAGGCTGTGACCGCCATGACATGTGTGTCGAAGACCATGCACTCATGGCCCTCCTTGAGGAGGCGTCGGACCATGCTTGCGCCCATGCGCCCCAGTCCGATCATCCCCAGCTGCATCGTCGCTCTCCGTAGAGATTCGGTTGTAAGCCGAGTTACTGACGCTAATGCTTGGACCGCTGAGCGACCAGCAGCGACGACGCGCTATCACCGTAGGAGGTATGCCCGAACGATGGCATCGCGTTCTCGTTGCCGCCGCTCATCCCGGGCGAGGGTGAGAACGCAGTCGAGCGATCGCAGCCGCATAGTCCAGCGAGCCGAAAACCGCCGAGCCCGCGACCAGAGCGTCGGCGCCAGCGTCGACGGCCTGCCAGGCGTTCTCGCCGCTCTGGCCTCCGTCCACTTCGATCCACGGATCGAGCCCGCGAGCGACGCAACGACGTCGCAACTCGCGAATCTTCGGCAGGACCTCGGGCAGGAACGACTGCCCGCCGAAGCCCGGGGTGACCGACATCACGAGCACGATGTCGCACAGATGCAGCACCTCCTCGACGAATGCGACTGGGCTCGCCGGGTTCAGCACCATGCCGGCCCCTTTTGCCGAGTTCGCGGATGCGGGAGAGCACCCGATGCAGATGGTTCGTCGATGCCGGCTCCGACTGGATCAGGATGTGATCGGCTCCGGCACTGACAAAGTCTTCGATGTAGCGCTCCGGCTCGACGATCATGAGGTGCACGTTCAACGGCTTGGCGGTCGCCCGGCGCACTGCCTGGATCACGACCGGGCCGAAGCTGATGTTCGGGACGAAGCGCCCGTCCATGACGTCGACAAGGATCCAGTCGGCGCCGGCCGCGTCGACAGCGCGGACCTCTTCGGCGAGGCGACCGAAGTCCGCCGAAAGGATCGAGGCAGCGATAACGAGCGGCTTCATATGACCTCGCAGTCGGCGCAGGCGCTCCGCACACCGCGCGCGTACCGCATCGCGACTCGGCGGCCGTCCTGATCATGCCGGAGCAGCGCGTCCAGCATTCGCCGGCTTCGATGTGTCCCAGCGCACAGACGCTGCCGCCATGCCGTCGTATCTTCTCCTTATGTTTGTCGCGGCAGCCCCCGTTTCGCTCGCGCTCCGCGCGGAGATGAGCGTATCCCTCGCGCCCGAAGTCAAGGGCTGGGCCACCTCGGCATTCGGTTCGGCGGCGGACACGCGCCCGCTGGATTCGCTGGATCTGGGCGCCCATCTCGACCGCTGCCGTCGATCGCGAGGTACGCTTTTCCCGGCGCTCTGCCTCGCCGACGCGGTGGAAAGCTTCCTCGCGCCGCGCGTGTTCACGACCCTCGCCGCGGTCGCGCTCGTGATCGGGGCGGGATTCGGCGTGCTGTAGGGCGTAAGGCTCTCATGCGAATCGGCGAAATTTGTTCGCGCTCGGTGGTCACCTGCCAGCGTGGCGCAAGCGCCTTCGAACTCGCCCGACTGATGCGCGATCACCATGTCGGCGACGTCATCGTCGTCGACGAGGCCGCGGGCGTTGTCACCCCGGTCGGCGTCGTAACAGACCGCGACCTGGTCGTCGAGGTGATGGCCAAGGGTGTCCATCCCGAGCGCCTGCGCGCCGAGGACCTGATCGCCGTCGAGATCGTCACGGCATTCGAGTCCGAGCTCGTGTACGACGCGATCTGGCACATGCGCGGCAAGGGAATACGCAGATTGCCGGTGGTCAACGCGCACAACCATCTTGTCGGAGTGCTGACGGCAGACGACGTGACGAGGTTTCTGGCGGAGGAGCTGACCGAAGTCACCCGCATACCGCCCCAGCAGACCAAACGGGAAGAAGCGACACGCGACGTCGTGGCGCCCTGACCGGCTCGAATCGGTTGTCGTGCCGGGGCGAACCGACTCAGCGCTGGGTTGAGCAATGTGCTGACCCAAGGGTTCGGCAAATATCTGCGCCACCGCCGCGCCCTGAAGCACTTCGGTCGCCACCCGCTGCTGGATGTGCTCGGCGGCCATGGCTCCGCGCAAGCCGTACCGGAGCATCTGGCCGGCGATCTGCTTCTCGTCGCCCGCGACAGCCCAGCGGCGGCGATCGCCCGCCTGCAATCTCATGGAGAGGGCTTGAGCGCGGCTGAAGCCACCGAGCGCCTGGCCCGAGACGGCCCCAACGAAGTCGCGCACGAGAAACCTGTGTCCTGGTGGCTGCATCTTTGGCATTGCTACCAGAACCCGTTCAACCTGTTGCTCACCGTGCTGGCGGTGGTGTCGTACGTCAGCGCCGACGCCAAGGCCACCATCGTCATCGGCGCCATGGTGGTGCTGAGCACGCTCATCCGGTTCGTGCAGGAGGGCCGCTCGCACCGGGCCGCCGAGAGCCTCAAGGCGATGGTGCGCAACACCGCCTCGGTGCTTCGCGGCGAACCCCGCACGCGAAGTCCTGATCAGCGAGAAGCGGCAAAGGCGACCGAGATCCCGCTTCGCGATCTGGTGCGAGGCGACCTGGTCGCGCTCTCCGCAGGCGACATGGTCCCGGCCGACTGCCGTGTGCTCGCCGCGCGCGATCTGTTTCTCGCCCAGGCAGCGATGACCGGCGAATCTGGACCGGTCGAGAAATTCGCCGACCAGCGCGGCGACGCCGCGAGTCCGCTCGACCAAAGCAACCTCGTTTTCATGGGCACCAACGTCGTCTCCGGTTCGGCCACCGCGCTCGTTGTCGCCACGGGTGCGCGAACCTACTTCGGCGCCCTGGCAGCCAAGGTCATCGCAGCAGATCCGGCGCCCACCGCGTTCCAGGCCGGCGTCAACAGCGTGAGCTGGCTGCTGATCCGCTTCGCACTGGTGATGGTGCCGATCGTGTTGCTTGTCAACGGCTTCACCAAGGGCAACTGGACCGAAGCTTTCCTATTCGCGCTGTCGGTGGCGGTGGGGCTGACCCCCGAAATGCTGCCGATGATCGTGACCTCGACGCTGGCCAAGGGCGCCGTGAGGCTGTCACGCAAGAAGGTCGTCGTGAAGCGGCTGGACGCGATCCAGAACTTCGGCGCGATGGATCTGCTCTGCACCGACAAGACCGGAACGTTGACGCAGGACAAGATCGCGCTCGCAAAGAAATCCGACGTCTTCGGCCAGCCTTCGGCGGAGGTGCTGAATTTCGCTTTCCTCAACAGCTACTACCAGACCGGGCTGAAGAACCTGCTCGACCGTGCCGTGCTCGCCCACGTCGAGCTCGCCACCGAGCTGAAGCTGAAAGAGGACTACCGCAAGGTCGACGAGATTCCGTTCGACTTCGAGCGCCGCCGCATGTCGGTGGTCGTATCCGAACGCGACGACCACCACGAGCTGATCTGCAAGGGCGCGGTCGAAGAGGTTCTGGCTGTCTGTACAAAGGTGCGCGTCGAAGGCGGTGCGGATCCGAAGGAAGTGCCCCTCGACGCGGCGATGCTGGCCCGGGTGCAGCAGGTCACGCATGATCTCAACGGCGAAGGCCTGCGCGTCGTCGCGGTGGCGATGAAGGAGCTTCCCACCAGCCAAACCATCTACTCCGTCGCCGACGAGGCAGCGCTGACGCTGGTCGGCTATATCGCCTTCCTGGATCCACCGAAGGAGTCCGCCGCACCGGCGCTGAGGGCATTGGCCGCGCACGGCGTCGCCGTCAAGGTGCTGACCGGTGACAACGAGGTCGTCACGGCGCGGGTGTGCGGCCAAGTGGGCTTGTTGTCGGCCGACAAGGTGCTGCTGGGACCACAGGTCGAGGCCATGGACGACGCGGCGCTGGCGCTGGCGGCCGAGCAGTACCAGGTCTTCGCCAAGCTCAGCCCGTTCCAAAAGGAGCGCATCGTGCGCGCGCTGCGGGCGAACGGGCACGTGGTCGGCTTCATGGGCGACGGCATCAACGACGCGCCGGCGCTGCGCGCGGCCGACATCGGCATCTCCGTGGACTCCGCGGTCGACATCGCCAAGGAGGCGGCCGACATCATCCTGCTCGAGAAGAGCCTGCTGGTGCTGGACGACGGTGTGGTCGAAGGC
>Ga0123337_10005861_pt1 | contig 11932 bp, 10 predicted proteins | sample frozenSSSSmetaG_FD_89792 | JGI IMG/M metagenome (GOLD analysis project Ga0123337, IMG submission 89792) | Glacier valley bacterial and archeal communities from Borup Fiord, Nunavut, Canada, to study Microbial Dark Matter (Phase II) -... | ecosystem: Environmental > Aquatic > Freshwater > Ice >...
GGTCGTTTCGACCGTCAGATCGCCGTCGAGGCCCCCGACATGCTCGGGCGCCACCGCATCCTCGAGGTGCACTCGCAGGGCAAGCCGATGGCGCCTGACGTCGACCTGCTGGCCGTGGCGCGTCGTACGCCCGGCTTCACCGGTGCCGACCTGGCCAACGTGCTCAACGAGGCCGCGCTCCTGACCGCCCGTGGCAGCCGCAAGATCATCGACGACGGGGCCCTCGACGAGGCCATCGACCGCGTCATCGCCGGCCCGCAGAAGCGCACCCGCATCATGTCGGCCAAGGAGCGCAAGATCACGGCCTACCACGAGGGCGGTCACGCGATCGTCGCAGCGGCGATGAACCACACCGACCCTGTCACCAAGGTGACGATCCTGCCCCGTGGGCGGGCCCTCGGCTACACCATGGTCATGCCGCAGGACGACAAGTACTCCACCACCCGCAACGAGATCCTTGACCAGCTCGCGTTCGCCCTGGGCGGGCGCGTGGCCGAGGAGATGGTCTTCCACGACCCGACGACCGGCGCGGCCAACGACATCGAGAAGGCCACGTCGATGGCCCGCAAGATGGTCACCGAGTACGGCATGTCGGAGCGGGTCGGCGCGATCAAGCTCGGCGCAGGCTCGGGCGAGGTCTTCCTCGGACGCGACATGGGTCACCAGCGTGACTACTCCGAGGAGATCGCCGGCATCGTCGACGAGGAGGTGCGCAAGCTCATCGAGAACGCCCACGACGAGGCCTGGCACGTCATCAACGACAACCGTGACGTGCTCGACAAGCTCGTGCTCGACCTGCTCGAGAAGGAGACGCTGAACGCCAAGGAGCTGGCCGCGATCTTCACCGAGCTCACGAAGCGCCCGCTGCGCCCGACGTGGCTCTCGAGCGAGTCGCGCCTGCTGAGCGACCGCCCACCGGTGCTCACCCCGGCCGAGCAGGCCGCGATGAACGGTAGCGGGTCGCTCAACGGACACCCGTCCCTGATCAAGAGCGGTCAGGTCCCGGAGGCTGCCAGCAACGACGCCGACCTGGGCCGGCGCATCGACGCCGCCGCCAACGCCGGGGCCCACCCCCTTGCCGACGAGGAGCCGCGCACCCAGGTCATCGAGGTGCCCGACGGCGGCCAGATCGACCCCCACGAGGGTCGCTGACCCACGGTGCCGGTCGACCGCGACCGGGCTGCGGCTGCGGTCCGTGAGCTGCTGTTCGCGGTCGGGGAGGACCCCGACCGCGAGGGCTTGCGTGACACCCCGGAGAGGGTGGCGCGGGCCTGTGCCGAGATCTTCGCCGGGCTCGACCAGCGCCCGGCGCAGGTGCTCGGCACGACGTTCGCCATCGACCACGACGAGCTGGTCATCGTGCGCGACATCGAGCTCTACAGCACGTGCGAGCACCACCTGGTCCCCTTCCACGGGGTCGCCCACGTCGGCTACATCCCCGACAGGGACGGCCGGGTGACCGGGCTGTCGAAGATCGCCAGGCTGGTGGATGTCTTCGCGAGACGGCCGCAGGTGCAGGAGCGCCTCACCACCCAGATCGCCGACGCGCTGGTGACCCATCTCGACGTGCAAGGGGTTATCGTCGTCCTCGAGTGCGAGCACCTGTGCATGTCGATGCGGGGGGTGCGCAAGCCCCGCTCGCGCACCATCACGTCGGCCGTGCGCGGCCAGCTGCGCGACGCCACCACCCGCGCCGAGGCCATGTCGCTGCTGCGTGGGGGTCTGTCCTGAGCGCACGCAGCTCCATCGTCAGCGCCTCGTCGGAGAGCGATGACTCCCGCGACGGTGGGGGCGTAACCTCGGCTGACTCCGCCGGGTCGGCCCTGAGCAAGGCCAACCTGCGGGCCCGGACCCCGCGCCTGCTGGGCCTGCTGACGTATGCCGTCGGGCTGCTCGACCTTCTCGGCGCCCTCGCGAGGGTGCAGCGGCCGCGTCTGGCGGTGGTCGGGGTCCTCCCGGGCGTCGTGACCGTCTCGGTCGCGGCGTCGGTGCTCACCGGGGTCACCCTGCTCGCGCTCGGGCACGGCCTCAGACGGCGCAAGCGACGGGCCTGGCGGGCGGTCGTCGCCCTGCTGGCTGTCAGTACCCTCGCCGCGCTCGTGCGCTTCAGCCCCCTGCAGGTCGTCATCTCGCTGGCCCTGCTCACGGTGCTGCTGGTCCGGCGAGGAGACTTCCGCGCCGCCAGCGACCCGCAGAGCCGGTGGCGTGCGGTCAGGGTGCTCTTCGCGCTCCTCGTGGCCGACGTCGTCGTCGGCCTCGGCCTGGTCTATGCGGCCTCACGCGGTGACGCCTCGGGCGTCCCGTCCCTGCTCGACGCGCTGAACGAGACTCTCCTAGGGCTCTTCGGGCTCGACGGGCCGGTCACCTTCCGGACTGACCGCACGACCGACGTGGTGGGAACGGCCCTCGCCGGCCTGGGTCTGCTCACCCTCGGCGCGATCGCGTACGTCGTGCTGCGGGCACCGGAGCCGCGCGGTCAGCTGAGCGCAGACGACGTGACCCGGATGCGCCCGTTGCTCGCCCAGGGCGGTGACTCGCTCGGCTATTTTGCGCTGCGCACCGACAAGAGCCTGCTCTGGGCGCCCTCGGGACGCGCGGCGGTGGCCCACCGGGTCGTCGGCGGGGTGATGCTCGCCAGCGGCGACCCGGTCGGACCGCGCGAGGCGTGGCCCGAGGTGATCGGGGCGTACACCGCCCGCGCGGCCGAGCACGCGTGGACCGTCGCCGTGCTGGGCTGCTCCGAGGGGGCCGGTGAGGTCTGGGCGAAGGAGGCCGGTCTGGCCGCCCTCGAGCTCGGTGACGAGGCGGTGCTCCATACCGACGACTTCAGCCTCTCGGGGCGGGCCATGCGCAACGTGCGCCAGATGGTGTCGCGCATCGGCCGGCACGGCTACGAGACGCAGGTCCACCGCGTGCGCGACGTCGACGACGAGCTGCGGGCAACTGTGCTGGCCGACGCCGACGCCTGGCGGGACACCGAGACCGAGCGCGGCTTCAGCATGGCCCTCGGGCGCATCGCCGACCCGCGCGACCCCGACGCCGTGCTGGTCACGGCGTGGGAGGGTGGCCGGGTGCGTGCGATGCTCCAGCTGGTGCCCTGGGGTCCCGACGGCCTGTCGCTCGACCTCATGAGGCGCGACAGCGACGCGGCCCCGGGGGTGACCGAGCTGCTCATCTGTGCGGTCATGGCTCAGGCGCCCGGCCTGGGCGTACGGCGGGTCTCCCTCAACTTCGCGGCCTTCCGCTCCGTCTTCGAGCGGGGCGAGCGCCTCGGCGCGGGGCCGCTGCTGCGGCTGCGCCGGTTGGTGCTCATCGTGGCGTCGCGATGGTTCCAGATCGAGAGCCTCTATCGCTTCAATGCGAAGTTCCAGCCCGAGTGGGTCAGCCGCTACCTGCTCTACCCGACCGCGGCCGACCTGCCGCGGGTGTCTCTGGCCGCCCTCGAGGCCGAGGCGTTCCTCGTCTGGCCGTCCTGGCGTCGACTGCGGGAGGGGCAGGGGTGAGCGCTGGCTACGTCGTCCACCCGCTGCCGTCGGTGCCCGGTCGGCCCGTGGTGATGGGCGTCGTCAACGTCACGCCCGACTCCTTCAGCGACGGTGGCGCGTGGTTCGAGCCCGAGGCGGCGATCCAGCACGGCCGAGAGGTGCGCGCAGAGGGGGCCGACATCGTCGACGTCGGGGGCGAGTCGACCCGGCCGGGGGCGGTTCGACCCTCGGTCGAGGAGGAGCTGCGCCGGGTCGTCCCGGTCGTGCGGACCCTCTCTGGGGAGGGCGCCTTCGTCTCGATCGACACGATGCGGGCGCAGGTGGCCGAGCAGGCGCTCCTCAACGGGGCCGCGATGGTCAACGACGTCAGCGGAGGTCTGGCCGACCCCGCCATGGCCCCCCTCGTCGCGCACTGGGGCTGCCCCTACGTCGCGATGCACTGGCGCGGGCACAGCGTCGACATGCAGGCGCGGGCCGCCTACGACGATGTCGTCGCCGACGTGTGCCGTGAGCTGGCGCAGCGGCGCGACGCCTTGGTGGAGAGCGGGATCCGCCCCCAGCAGCTCGTCCTCGACCCGGGCCTCGGCTTCGCCAAGGACGCCGACCACAACTGGACCCTCCTGGCCCACCTCGAGTCGCTGGTCGCTCTCGGTCATCCCGTGCTGTTCGGGGCGTCCCGCAAGACCTTCCTCGGGCGGGTCGCGGTGCCGCCCGGTGCCCCGACCCGGTCGCCGACGGATAGGGACGCCGCCACGGCAGCAACCAGCGTGCTCGCGGCCCTGGCCGGTGTCTGGGGGGTGCGGGTGCACGACGTGCCGTCGACCCGTGATGCGCTGGCGGTCCTCTCGGCCACCGAGGCGCACCGAGGCAGACGAAGTCCCACCGAGGCAGACGAAGGCCCACCGAGGCCCGCGGCGAGGCCCACAGCGATGGGGCCCGGCCGCCACGAGTGGAGAGCGCAGATCACGAGTGGAGAGCACAGATGACCATTGAGCGACGAGCGGTGTCCGGCACCGACCGCATCCTGCTCGCAGGGGTCGAGGCGGTCGGGCACCACGGTGTGCTGGCCTTCGAGAAGGAGCAGGGTCAGCCGTTCGTCGTCGACGTCGTGCTCGAGCTCGACCTCTCCCGGGCCGGCCGCAGCGACGCCCTCGACGAGACGGTGTCCTACGCCGACGTCGCCACCGAGGTGATGGCCCGGATCACCGGGCCCTCCTTCGACCTCATCGAGCGCCTCGCGCAGGTGATCGCCGCCGACGCACTGTCGCGGCCGCTGGTCGACGCGGTCGAGGTGACCGTGCACAAGCCGCAGGCGCCGGTGGGCCAGCCCTTCACCGACGTCGCCGTGCACGTGCGGCGCGAGCGCGGTGTGCCGGTGGTCGTGGCGCTGGGCGCCAACCTCGGCGACCCCAAGGCCACGCTCGAGGCGGCGGTCGAGGCGATCGCCGCCCTGCGGGGAGTGCGTGTCACTGCCGTGTCGCCACTGGTCGAGACCGACCCCGTCGGCGGGCCGGAGCAGCCGGTCTACCTCAACGCCGTGCTCGTCGCCGACACGACGCTGACCCCCCAGGCCTTGCTCGACGCGATGCAGGCCATCGAGGCGACCCATGGGCGCACACGTGAAGTCCGTTGGGCAGCGAGGACGCTCGACCTCGACCTGATTCAGGTCGGTCACCCAGGCGCCGGCGACGAAGTCCAGGTCGACACGCCCGGGCTCACCCTGCCGCACCCGCGGGCCCACGAGCGGGGCTTCGTGCTCTCTCCGTGGGCCGCGGCCGACGGTGACGCGTTGGCGCGAGCCGGGGACGGCGGCATACGGCGGGTGGCTGACCTGTCGGCCGACCTGTGCGAGCCGGGTGAGGCCGACCCTGCAGGCGTCCGTCCCGGTCCGGTATGGAGCCCCGCATGGTGACCTCTCCCCACGGCGTGCGGCTGCGACTCCTGGCCGCGGTGGCGCTGGTGGCAGGGATCGTCTGCTGGATCGGTCTGGCCCTGTGGGAGATTGGCGGGCACCTGCTACCTCCCGCGTCGTGGGCGGCCCTGCCGATCCTGGTCGCCGTGGCCATCGGCCTGGTCCTCGTCGGGCGACCGGTGCAGAGACTGGTCGCCGGCACGACGACCAAGCCGGTGCACCCGCTCTACGCGGCGCGCATCCTCGCTCTCGCCCAGGCCGCCGCCCTCACCGGTGCGGTGGCCCTGGGGTGGTACGCCGCGCAGATCGTGCGGCTGCTGCCCGACTCCGACATCCTGTCGCAGCAGCAGGACATCCTGCGACTGGCGCTGCTGGGGGTCGGGGCGGTGCTCGTGTCCAGTGCGGGGCTGCTCGTGCAGCGGTGGTGCCGCGTCGACGACGACCGTGGTGACCGAGCCAACCCGGACGACCGGGGTGAGAGCGAGCACGTCTGACGTCGCAGACCCCCGACATCCCGCCGCTACTGGTGCGGATGGCGTCAGGGCACCTCGAGCTGAGCGCCCTGCTCGGCCAGCCGGACGGGGGGCGACGAGGTGGACGGCGTCGTCGCCGCCCCGGAGGCGATGAGATCGGCGATCTCCGCTTCGCTGCGCCCGATCTCGCGCAGCACGGCCTGTGTGTCCCCACCGATCTGGGGGCAGTCACTGCGCACCGTGCCCGGGGTGCGCGACAGCCGCACGGGGAAACCGATGCTGCGGTAGGAGCCCTCGCTCGGGTGCTCACGCACGTCGAGCAGTCCGCCGCCGGCGACGTACGGGTCGGTTGCGGCGTCGTCGAGCTCGAGCACCGAGGCGAAGGGGATGGACCAGGTGGCGCACAGCTCTTGCCACTGCGCCGTCGTGCGCTCGGGAGCGACCTGCGCCACGAGGGCGTAGAGCTCGCCGTAATGGGTGGCGAGAGCACCGGGGCTCGCGAACCGCGGATCGGTCGCGAATTCCGGGTGGCCGGCGGCGGTGAAGAAGTCGGCGATGTTGCGGGCGTTGTAGGGCAGGATGCACGCCCACCCGTCGGCCGTGGACACCGCGCGGTGGTCGGGCACCATCGAGCGGTTGAAGCCCATGACCCCGCGGGGTGGCTCGAAGGTGTGGCCGGCCAGGTGCTCGACAAGGGTGAAGGCCAGCATGGTGTCGGTCATCGGCACCTCCACCTCCTGCCCCTCTCCGGTCGCACGTTGGTGTATCACTGCAGCGAGCACGGAGTAGGCCAGGGTCAGGGCGCACACCTTGTCGGCCATGATCGTCGGGACATAGGTCGGGGTGCCGGTGGCCCGGCGCATGAGGTCGGCCAGGCCCGAGGCGGCCTGCACGATCTCGTCGTAGGCCGCGTGGTCGGCCCGGTCGGAGTCGCTGCGGAAGCCCTGCGCCCGTGCGTAGACCAGCCGTGGGTTGACCACCGCCAGGTCGCCGTACCCGACCCCGAGGCGGGTCAGCGCACCCGGGCGCATGTTGGTGACGAGCACGTCGGCGGTGCGCACGAGGTCGAGGAAGACCTCGCGTCCTGCGTCGGTCTTGAGGTCGAGGGCGACGCTGCGCTTGTTGCGGTTGACATTGAGGGCGAGCACGCCCATGCCCTCGTGCACCTGCGGGTGGGTCCGTCGGGCCAGGTCGCCGTCGGGGGGCTCGACCTTGATGACGTCGGCGCCGAGATCGCCGAGGATCTGGGTCGCGTAGGGCCCCATGACGACGGTTGAGAAGTCGATGACGCGGAGTCCGTCGAGCGCGCCGGGGGTGCTGGGCATCAGTGGTGGGCCTCCTGGGTCGGGTCCTCCACCGTAGGTGGCGGGCCGATCACCGTCGGGATGGACCCCGGTCCGCCCTGAAGTCCTTGGGCCCGCCGTTGGTTCGTGCGCGGCCTGGGGATCGGTACGGGGTCGAGCGGAGGTCAGCGGTAGACCTCGCCGCCGACCGTGCCCATGGTCGGGTTGATGGTGCCGCCGGCGACCCAGTTGGGTCCGGCATGCACGTGGGCCGTCAGCTCGAGCGCGGCGCGCAGTGCCACGCGCTTGGCTTCCGGCGTCGGGGCGTACCAGAGGTAGAGCGCCTCACCCCCGGCGAGGGTGCTGCCGCACACGACCACCGTGGGCGACACCGTCGCCGGAAGCGTCGACCGGGGCTGCACCGTGACGGTGCCGCTCGTCACCGGGGGCGGCTGCTGCGGAGGGGTCGTCGAGGCCGGGATGGTGATGGGTGCGACGCCCGGGGTGCACCCGAAGGCAGCGGACAGGTCGGCCTCCGACGACAGCCGAGCACGGTCGACGGGAGAGGTCGCGCTCGAGACCGGCACCGGTGCCCCGTCGGCGCCCGTCTCGACGGGGGAGAGGGTGGACGTCGCGTCGGTGGCCGAGGTGGCCGAGGCGGCCGGCGAGGTGGACGTCGGCGCCGGGTCGCCCGCGGAGCAGGCGCCCAGTCCGAGGGCACCGACCGCACCGAGGGCCAGGGCGCGGAGGACCTTGGGCCGGGCGGGGGTCCGGCAACGCTCGTGGTCCGTCACTTGTCGATGTCCCCGACGACGAAGAACATCGAGCCGAGGATCGCCACCATGTCGGCCAGCAGCTGCCCCGGCAGCATCTCGGCGAGCACGGCCACGTTGTTGAAGGACGCCGAGCGCAGCTTGAGCCGCCACGGGGTCTTGTCGCCGCGCGAGACGAGGTAGTAGCCGTTGAAGCCCAGCGGGTTCTCGGTCACGGTGTAGAGGTGGCCCTCCGGCACCTTGAGCACCTTGGGCAGCTTGACGTTGATGGGTCCCTGCGGGAGGCCGCGCATCCGCTCGACGCAGGCCTGCGCGAGGTCGAGGCTGATGCGGGTCTGCTCCATCAGCACCTCGAGACGGGCCAGGCAGTCGCCCGCCGTGCGGGTGACGACGCGGCCGGGACCGCCGGGGGCGAAGAGCTCTGCGTACGCGAGGTACGGCGCGTCGCGGCGCAGGTCGACGTCGACGCCGCTGGCGCGGGCGATGGGGCCAGAGACGCCGTAGGCGTGGATGGTCTCGGGCGGCAGGACGCCGACGCCCCTGGTGCGCGCCTCGAGGATCTCGTTGCCCACCAACATGTTCTCGAGGTCGGGCAGCCGGCGTCGGACGGCGGCGATGGCCTGGTCGACGCGGCCGAGCCACCCGGCCGGGAGGTCTTCCTTGAGGCCGCCGATCCGGTTGAACATGTAGTGCATCCGCCCGCCCGAGGCCTCCTCCATCACCGCCTGCAGCTCCTCACGCTCACGGAATGAGTAGAAGACCGGGGTGATCGCGCCGAGCTCGAGGGGGTACGAGCCGAGGAACATCAGGTGGTTGAGCACCCGGTTGAGCTCGGCCAGCAGCGTCCGCGCCCAGACCGCGCGCACCGGCAGCTCCATCCCGAGCATCTGCTCGACCCCGAGCACGACGCCGAGCTCGTTGGCGAAGGCCGACAGCCAGTCGTGGCGGTTGGCCAGGACGATGATCTGGCGGTAGTCACGCACCTCGAAGAGCTTCTCGGCACCGCGGTGCATATAGCCGACGATCGGCTCGGCGCTGACGATGCGCTCGCCGTCGAGCACCACCCGAAGGCGCAGCACCCCGTGGGTCGCCGGGTGCTGCGGGCCGATGTTGAGCACCATGTCGCTCGTGGCCAGCCCGCCCGCGCCGACCCCGACGGTCAGCTGGCGCCGGGTCGCGTCCGTCGTCACCATGGGCGCCAGTCTGCCGTATGCCGCGCTGCTTTCACGGTGGGTCACTTGTTACCGTCGCAGGATGAGCGGCGACTTCGGTCTACCCGAGCCGCGGACCGACGGGCGATCAGGTGGCCCGGGCGACCCGCCCGCCCCCACGGGCCACCCTCCGCCCCCGGGCGGGTTGCGGTGGAGCCGGGTCCTGTTCGTCGCGTTCGTCCTGGTCGTGCTGCTCGGGGCAGGGGGTGTCGCCGCCTCGGTGGTGCGGGACCGCTCGGGCGGGCCTTCCGTCGCGGGGTCGGCTGCGACGCTCGGGGCGACGACTGCAGCAGCCCCGACGTCCCCGACCTCCGCTGCGGCGACGAGCGCCCCCGGCCCCCCGCGCTCCGTGACGAGCCCTCCGGGGCCGGTGGTCACCCCCACTCCTCCGCCCGTGGCACCGGTCGTGCCGGGCTGGCAGGCCGTCGCTGGTCGCGAGCTCGTCGCGTACGACGTGCCACCCACCTGGCAGGTGGAGAAGGGTGACACCCTCACCGGCTTCGAGTACCACGACGACACCGACGCGCGGCTGGTGACGATGCACAACCTCGCGTCCTACCGCTCCGGCGCCTGTCCTGCAATGCCCGGATCGGCCCGGGCCAGAGCGGGGTTCGTCTCACCGCGCGGTGGGTCCGCGACCGCAGCCGCCCCCGAGCTGTCACAGCGCTGGGCGGAGGTGGCGACGCTGCAGCTGGGTGGGCGGGTGTCCGACGTGTCGCCGACCCAGACAGTGACCACCACCGTCGACGGTGCGGCAGTGGGGAGCGGATCGCCGGGCAGCGGAGTGGCGGGCGGGGCGGTGGTGGCCACGGAGTCGACGACGCTTGTCCGCTTCTCCTCCCTGCCTCGGCTTCCCGCCTGCCAGGCGCCCGCGATGACCGTGACCGCCGTCTCGTTCGAGGCGCACGGGGCCGTGGTCGCCTTCGTGCTCTGGACCGACGAGCAGGTCGCTGACGGGGTCACGGCTGACGACGCCAACCGGATCCTGAGATCACTGCGCGCGATCGGTTAGGGAGCTGCAGAATACGTTGCTGAGCAGGCCGACGTGCGCTGGGTATGGAGCCGCGCAGGCCCCGGCGAGCACCGTTGACACGGCGACGGGAGGCGGGAGTCGCTCAGCTCGTGACGAGGTCGAGCACGCTCGGGGGGTCCTTCCAGATGTCGCGGGAGACCTGCTCGGGGTAGGCCGAGACCACCGGCTCGACGTCGAAAAGCCGCGTCGAGCCGGTGTCGTACGCGGGCCAGCCGGGATCGCCACTCGTCGCGAACGCCGTCCACGCCCGGCGCATCTGCTCCGAAAGGGCCTCGGCTTCCGGGGTGGGGTCGCCGATCAACATCGCCGGCTGACCGGCGGTGAGGTTGCCGAACACCAGCGGCACGTCCAGGCCGTGGCAGGCGCCGAACCCGCCTCCCAGACCGGGAGCCTCCCAGGTCAGCTCGTAGAGGTAGGCCATGCCACCCGCCGCGAGCTGGGCCTCGGCGAGCTTGAGTGACGGCATACGGAACAGCCAGTCCGAGAGCACCACCTCGTACAGCTTCTCGGCGTCCGGGAAACTGTCCAGGTAGCGCTGCGGATCCGGCCCGAAGACGCGCGCGGCGGTGTCGGCCTGAGCCCGGGTGATGCTGCCCAGCATGCCGCTCACGGCCGTGAGCAGACGCTGCTCGTCCCGCGTGTGCCCCACCATCAGCTCGACCTCGCCGGTCAGGCCCTGCCACGGCGTCGTGGGCAGGACGTCTCCGTCGACGACCGGCGCGAACGGGACCAGGGCGTGGGCTGCCCGCCCCCACCGGCTCGCGTACTGCGCCATCTTCCCCAGCACGGCATCGGCCGCCGCGGGCAGCAGGCCAGGGTCCACGGTGGCCAGCTCGGCGGGCGCGACGCCCAGCTCGGCGGCGCAGGCTCGGGTGACGTCGGCGGCCAGCGCAGGGGTGAAGAAGGTGCCCGGCACGCTCTGCGCAATGGCTAGCTGGAAGAGCCCGGCCGCTCGCGGCATCGCCAGCAGGGCCGCCACCGACCCCCCGCCAGCCGACTGGCCGAAGACGGTGACCCGGGCGGGATCACCGCCGAACGCAGCGATGTTGCCCTGCACCCACGACAGCGCGGCGACCTGGTCCAGCAGCCCGCGGTTGGCCGGCGCGCCGTCGACGGACCCGAAGCCCTCCAGCCCGACCCGGTAGTTGAAGGTCACCACCACCACCCCGCCCCGGGCGAGGCGGCTGCCGTCGTACTCGGGCAGGTCGGACCGGCCGAACAGGTACGCACCACCCTGGATCCACACCATCACCGGCAGTGCGCCGCCGAGGTCGGGAGACCACACGTTGACGGTCAGCCAGTCGTCGCCCTTCCCGGTCGCGGTGTCCATGCCGAAGGCACCCGACTGGGGAGGCGGTGGCCCGAACCGCGTGGCGTCCCGGATGCCGTCCCAGGCCACCACCAGCTGAGGCGCTCGGAACCGCGCGGGCGGGGCGGCATACGGAATCCCGCGGAAGATCGCGAGACCAGCTTCGGTCCGGCCGCGTACGACGCCACCGGTGACGTCGAGGTCGATGGGCACAACCGGGATCATCGCCCCTGCTGCGCTCGTCTCGCCAGCGCTTTTCCTCGTGCACCCGCAATGGTCGTGTCGGTCGAGGGTACGGGGAGTCGTAGGGAGTCGGGCTCCCGCCAGACGGGACGACCGGGGGCGACGGCCGCGTGGCTCAGGAGCGGGGGCGGGCTCTCCGGGAGCGCTGGGTGATCACCAGGGTCAGCGCTCCCAGGACCACCAGCACGCCGACGACGACCGCGATGGCCA
>Ga0123337_10005863_pt1 | contig 11932 bp, 10 predicted proteins | sample frozenSSSSmetaG_FD_89792 | JGI IMG/M metagenome (GOLD analysis project Ga0123337, IMG submission 89792) | Glacier valley bacterial and archeal communities from Borup Fiord, Nunavut, Canada, to study Microbial Dark Matter (Phase II) -... | ecosystem: Environmental > Aquatic > Freshwater > Ice >...
CCCCGATATCCCATTATAATTTCAAATGCGCCACATCGTTCAGCACAAAGACGACACGGTGGCCGTCGTTGACGTGTAGCAGCGTGATCGACGTGTTGGCGCACGGGAAAAAAAAGTCGCGTGTCAGGCCAAGCGTTTCGGCGGCGTAGGCGTTGATTGTGCCACCATGCGCGAACACGATGACGCGCTCCCCAATGTGCTTGCTGGCGATTGCGTCTATCCCCGCGATAATGCGCTTGCGAAACGCGGACGATGGCTCGCTATCGGGGATCACGTTCCAGTTGCCGGCTGCACCCGCCTTTTTCACAATCTCAACCTGTCGCTCTTGCAAGGCTTTGCTGAGTTCCGTCAAGTCCTCACCCGCACGAACGGTGGGCAAGGGCGAGACGTTGCCGAGGCGAATTTCTTTGATGCCCTCGACAAGTGTAAGCGGCAACGTGAGCCGCTCCAGCAGCGGGGCGGCTGTCTGCTGGCAACGCAGCAGGGGACTGCTGTAGGCCGCGTCAAAGTGTGTGTCTTTGAGTCGCTCGGCGAGCGCCTGCGCCTGCTCGCGTCCCGTTTTACTCAAAGGGAGATTGTCATACACGCCGCTGGGGATAATTTCGTCCGCGTCGGGGAGCGCGTCGCCGTGCCGCACAAGATACAGTTCGGCGGCATTGGCGCGCCGCAACAAAAATGGGTCGCTGGTGTTCATATATATGCTGTTCCTCTCTATTTTACGCAAAGCAAAAGGGTCTCTTTTCCACAATCGAGACCCAGGAAATCCTGAAACAGCATAGCATACCATTGAGTCAGGAGCAACGCCGCCCTTTGGCATAGTGCCGACATGTCCGCTGTGCCGCTCCCTAAAACTCCCGTTGCAGAATCGCGTCCATCGACGTAATAATCTGCGTTCGCATGGCTGGGTTGCCTTCGAGTACCGTTGTGACTTGCGCGATGAGGTGCGCCTCTTGCTCTTTGGGGAGCGTGTAGCCATATCGCTGGTGAACCGCGACGGCGGCGGCACTTCGCACCTTTTCTTCGTCGCTCATGAGGCGCGGCGGTTGGCGTTCGCTGTTCTTATGCGTGGTTGTCTCCGGTGGGCTATCCGCCTTTAACGGGGTCACGCCGTTTGACGCGAAGGGGATATCCGTGTCGATCAGGTGGGCCGAATGGTCGGTTGCCCTGTCGATGTGGACAACAACGGTTTGCGTCTCTTCGTCCAGGGACGTGATGAGACCTTCAAGATAAATGACTTCGGGTGCGCCCCAGAAGACGCGCTCTCCTACGTGGAGAATCATACTATTCTGTCTCCTTCTGGTATCTGTTTTCCTGCTCTCCCATACTCTACATTATAACACACGTACGGGGACGCAAATTCTCAAAACGGTTTGTGAGGAAACAAAAAAGCGGTGCGTAGTGTTATAATGAGTGGACGCTTTTCCTACGCACTATTTTCATCCCCACACCGATATGGTATTGTACATATGGCATTTTAACGCTTGACGCAGATAGCGAGAACGCGCTCCCACGCGGAGCATGTAGAGGACTCATTTTACACCATGCACGAGAAAAGTTTACTCACGCTAGAGTACCCAAAGATATTGGCGAAGGTGGCACGCGAGGCCGCTTTCTCTGCAAGTAAAGACCTGGTGGAGGCACTGGAGCCAACGCCAAACCTGGACGAGGCACGGCGTCGCCTTGCCTACACAACCGAGGCATCGCGCCTGATTGATTTGTATGCAGACGCGGGGATTGGTGGGGCGCACGATATACGCGCTCTGCTCGCCCGTGCAGCACGTGATGGTGTCCTCGCCCCTGCCGATATGGTTGAGATTATGGAGACGGTGCGAAGTACGCTTAGTGTCGCGCGGCTCCTTGATCGCGTTGACACAAACGCCTTTCCCCTGCTCCACATGCTCGGCGGCGACATTCCCCTACGTCCCCAGATTGTACGCCGCATCGAAGAGACGGTGAGCGAAGAGGGCGAGGTGCTCGATAGTGCCAGCTCCGCGCTCCGAAAGATACGCTTTGACCTGCGCGGCGCGAGCCAGAGATTACAAGACCGCTTGCGTACCCTCGTCGGCGAATTTGGCGGCGCGTTACAAGAGCCGATCATCACCATTCGCAATGATCGCTACGTTGTGCCTGTCCGCTCGGAGAGTCGCGGCCAGGTGCGCGGCATCGTGCATGACCAGTCATCGAGCGGTGCAACCGTGTTTGTCGAGCCGATGGTTGTCGTCGAGCTAAACAACAAGGTACGGCAATTCCAGATCGAGGAGCGACAAGAGATCGAGCGCATCATGCGGGTGCTTTCCGGCGAGATTGGCCGCGAGGCCGAGGCTCTCAAGGTCGCCGTTGAACTGCTGGCGGAGTTCGACATGCACCTCGCCAAAGCGCGTTACGGGCGCATGACGCGCTCACATCCCCCCAAGTTGAACGACCAGGGACGGATTGACCTGCGGAACGCGCGGCATCCTCTGCTGACGGGCAAGGTTGTGCCGACAAACTTTCACCTGGGACGCGACTTCTTTATGGTTGTCATCACCGGCCCCAACACGGGTGGCAAAACTGTCGCGCTGAAAACCGTTGGCCTGCTAACACTCATGGCGCAGGCCGGAATGCACGTACCCGCCGATGACGACTCGGAACTCGCCATCTTTGAGGACATCTTCGCGGACATTGGCGATGAGCAGAGTATCGAGCAGAGCCTGAGTACCTTTTCGTCGCACTTGAGCCGTATCATCGAGATACTGCGCCGCGTCGATGAGGAGCAACGGCGCGGCACACCCGCCATCAGTGGCGCGCTGGCCGAGACGCTTGTCAAGGCACAGCAACGCACATCGCCCGTGCTGATTCTGCTCGACGAGCTGGGCGCGGGTACTGACCCAAGCGAGGGGTCGGCCCTGGCCCGTGCCATCCTGACCTTTTTGTTGGAGCGGCACGTCACAACGGTTGCCACGACACACTATTCAGAACTCAAGGCGTTCGCCCATGAGCAGCAAGGCGTCACCAATGCCTCGGTTGAGTTCAATATCGAGACCCTTTCACCCACCTATAAACTTAGTATTGGGCTGCCGGGCCGCAGCAACGCGCTGGCAATCGCCAACCGTCTCGGTCTGGATGATCGCATCATCGAGAAGGGCCGCGAATTTCTTGGCAGCGAGGGCGTACGGATGGAGAACCTGCTGGAGGGTCTACAGACCGAGCGCAAGACGGCGGAAGACGAGCGGTTCCACCTTAACATGGAGCGCGTCGAGGCCGAGTACCAGCGGAAGCAACTGGAAGAGGAACGCTACCAGCTCGAACAGGAGCGTGTCCGCGTTCTCAACGAGGCACGAGCGCAGGCACGGCGTGAGCTAGAGCAGATACAGGCATCGCTCGCGAAGGTGAAGATTGATGTAAGCCGTGTCAACCTGACACGCGAACGACTGGGCGAGATGCGGCAACAGGTACGCAACCTCGACGAGAAAATCACGATGTCGCCCGAACCGAAGCGACCCGCGAAACACGCAACGACCCCCGCAATCGAAGGCACAAGCAGTGGCACAGGCGAGGCTCCCCTGCGAATAGGCGATACCGTCTATGTGCAGAACTTTGGGCAAAACGCCGAACTCGTCGGTCTTTCAGCAGACCATAACGAGGCCGAAGTGCAGATGGGGGCGTTACGCTTCCGCGTCAATGTAGACAATATCGAGCGTTTGAGTAAGCGCAAAGCGGCGGCTGAGGAGCGACCACTGCGCGTCGTCTCTTCGGATATCAACATTCCACGCTACGAGGATCGGCCAGCAGTGGATATGCAGCTCGATATTCGCGGCTGGCGCGTCGAGCAGGCACTTGAAGAACTCGATACCTACCTGGACAATGCCGCCATCGCGGGTCTCGCGGCGGTGCGTATCGTGCATGGAAAGGGAACGGGCGCGTTACGAGCGGCCATTCGTGAGCAGCTCGCCCATCATCCACTCGTGAAATCATATGCCTCCGCTCCCCCAAAAGAGGGCGGCGACGGCGTGACGGTAATAACACTGGCGGCGTAACAGGACGTGAGCAAGATGCAATAGGACGTAACGAAAGCAGACCCTATTGCATCTCGCCCACGACACAACACGACACGCGCGGACACATCCCGACCCATCTCTGGAACACCATCATTCTAAAATTTTCTTGGCCTCGGCAACCGTGAGCGACTTGTTATAGATGGCGGAGCCGGGTTGCTGTAGACGCCCACCTTCGCGTAATGAGCCGGTATCGAAAGGCGCGAAGCCGATCTCCTCAATCAATGTTGAGACAATAGCTTTCGCGTTGGCATCGTCACCCGCGACGAATAGCACCAACCTCTCTTTTGTATCCGTCTTGCCGCCTGTGCGGAGCGTCTCAAAGTACATCGTGTTGAACGCCTTGACGAGCCGTGTATTGGGAAGCCGTTGGGCGACCTCTTCGCTGGACGTGCCGTTGCCCAGATCGTATATCTCAAAGGTGGACGTGTAGGGGTTCATCGCGTCAATAACAATCTTGCCCGCCAGCAGTTTGGGCGCGGGCAACGCGTCCGCGGTACGCCAGTGAACCGCCAGCAGGACGATCTCGCCAAACCGCGCGGCCTCCTCAACCGTTGTCGCGGTGACATTTGGGCCGAGCGTCGCGACCAGCGTCGTCAACGATTGGGGGCCACGTGAGTTGCTGATCGCGACCTGATGACCCGCCTTCGCGAAGAGTCGCGCCACGTTCGCGCCGATATTTCCCGCACCAATAATTCCAATATTCATGAAATATGCTACCCTTTCAGCATAAGCAGACGCTTGTGCGTCAACACCACAGTAGAAACGTCCGGTGTGGCATGTACGATAACGCGCAGGCTTCTGCGTTTTCTTCCAACCAGAAACAGATACATCCGTAAAAACGATTACTTTACCCGCAACCACTCGTTCTATATTGTGAGCCGAGTACTACTTCTCGGTTTTGTTGTATTCATACATTTGGAGGAATTATTCATGGATCGAGCCAGAGAGTTTGGTGGGCGTGGACTAGGGATTGGCCTGAATCAGTTGGGCGATTTCAGAAAGTTTATTCTACGTGGCAATGTCATTGATCTAGCGGTTGGCATCGTAATCGGGGCCGCGTTCTCCGCTGTCGTCAACGCCATCGTCGCGGACCTTATCACGCCGTTGATTGGTCTCATCGGTATTCCCGACTTCTCGAACTTGGCGTATTCGGTGAACAAAAACGTATTTAAGGTTGGGGCGGTTCTTAATGCTATCCTCAGCTTTCTGATCGTGTCGGCTGTTGTCTATTTCCTGGTTGTGAAACCGGTCAATAAGCTGACTGATCGTTTCACGCCACATAAGAACGAAGCACCGACAACGCGTGAATGTCCCTTCTGCCTCAGTTCGGTAAACCTCAAGGCGACACGTTGCGCGTATTGCACGGCCCAGTTGCCCCCCGCTGACCCAGTGGCAACGAGGACAGGCGTGTAGGAAGTCCTGCGGCGTGTGGTCGTGTGGGGGCGCAATTCGGGCAGGAAGCTAATCCTCGCGTTCAGCTAGTGAACCGCACGAATTGCGCCCCCGCCCGACCCGACCTCGCGCCGTTTGTCCCCCCTCTGTATGATGAATGTGTACACATATTTATAGCAGAAATGGGGGAGCAAGGGATGAAAAAAATAGGTAGCTGTTTCGTAGTGTCTCTACTTTTGCTCGGTATCTTTTCCCTTTTTCCACAACGCGCAACCGCCATCGGAGACGTGACCATTGTGCAGATTAACGGCGCGGGACAACTTCCGGGCTTCACGCCCGCGCTCCTCACGATCCACATGTACGATACCGTCGTTTTCGTAAACCGCGCGCCGACACCCTACGCCGTTACCGCCGCCGATACAAGCTTCTCTTCGCCAGCTATTCCCGCGGGTCAACAGTGGCACGTGACGTTTGGGAGCGTGGGGGCGCACGAATATCATACCACGGAGTCGCCACAACGCATGAGCGGGGAGATACTCGTTGTCGCGAACAGCGTGTCACTCTTGCCAACGCCAGTGCCGCAGGTCGAGGCAACCGCGTTAGCCATCATCAAAGCCGGCAAGCATCCACCCGATGTTATTGTCCTACCAGCGACGCCGACCCCTGCTCTCACGCGCAAAGCACATACGACGGATGTGCCCTTCGCGCCACCGCTCCTTTTTATCGGCGGCGGTGTTCTGCTCTTGCTTGTCGTGCTTCTCCTCATATTTGGCATCTACGCCCTATATCGCCGTCATCAAAAAAGGGTACATGAGGAGGAGGAGATGGAGAACTTGCTAGAAGAGATCGCGCCCGTGCCAACCGCCCACAAGCCACGCGTAGAGGTCACGCAAAAAGCGAAACGGCGTCCCCTGTTGGCGGGTCTGCGTCGGCAACGCTCACACCATAGCGATGAAGACGACGAGGACGATGATGAATAACGCAATGCGCCACGTATTCTCGCGCCAGGCGGGGAGCGCACCTACCAGACGGCCCTACCTGCGGTGGTTTGTGACGCTCTGGTTTGTGCTGCTGCTCGTCGTTGGCGGATTAGCCAGCGTCACGGCCCACACAACGGATGCAGTCGCGCCCTACACGGTTACGATTACCAGTACCAATTTTCGGATGCCACTGGTGACGCTTGCGACGGACGATATCAGCGATGCCGGCAACGCGCGTTTCAGCCTACAAAATGGGACACCACTCTGGTACGGTATCACGCTGACCTCTACACCATCGGGCATCGTGCCAACGGCGGCGAATCCCGCAAACGACCCCGTTTCAGCAACGTTTCTTGGTACGATGCCACTGTTGCCGCCGATGCAGGTGTTTCCCTTTGATCAGTGGAACGGGAGCTATCATTTCGAGACGCTCAAGCTTAAAGCGGCCTTTTCTGGCCCCGGCCAACAGCTCCAGCTAGAACTCAATCCAATCGAGCCACACGCCGTAACACTGGACATACTCACCCTGCTCTTACAGTTGCTGGGCCAAAAGCAGGGCAACGTCCAGATTGGTTTGCTTGAAACGGGCGCGCTGCAAGACGTGTTCGCGGTATTGAACGATAGCAAAGATTTTACCGCGCTCCGGCAAAACTACAGCCAGGCGTTGACCACCCCCGACGCGGCGGCGGTCCTGCCCCACGCCTACGCCTGTGCCATCAACATCACGAATTTGCTTTCAGACGCGAGCGAACAGGCCGCGTTAGCCGATGTGCTGTGGAAGGTGCAGGGGAAAGCTGTTGCACGTGAGGCCATTCTCAAAGCTATTGTTGATCTTGCCCAAACACAATTCGGTCTGGCAGTCGAGGGGTACATCAACAACGTGGTTGGCGCGATGGCGGGTATGTTCCCACAAAGCGGCAACCCCGTCGTACTGTTGCAGACGGTCAGCACCGTGACACCCAGCGTCACACCTTCCCAATCACCAACCGATACCCCGACGCACGTATCGGCCACGCCTTCCGCTATCTCGAAAGGGGTGTGACGCGTAACACTCTTGCCCAGCAAGATGCAAATGTACGGGCCTCATTCCATGACGCCCTTTCCCCCCATTGACCGCGCATCGGGAGAGACGCACAGTCGTACCTTCCTCTCTATTATGACGATTGCGCGTATCTCCCGTCCTGCACAACAAGACGTAGCTTGCGTTTAAAGACCTTCTCGAAAAGATCGGCCTTGTCCTGCGCCTGCTCTACCTCGGCGTCGAGGTCGGCCAGCGCGCGCACCCAGAGCTGGATTGTCCAGATACTCTCGTTGCACAGCGTGGGTTCCGCCGCGATCCGTAGGACACGTGCATCGTGGCTGTAGTCGAGCGCGTCCGCGACACGCAGCAGCGACGCGAGCATCGAAACACGTTTGCGCGCGGTGCGGCTCAGGGAGGCGTATTCCGCGTGGTCGCTGCTGGGAAGAGCGCGCCGATGATAGCGGGCGATACACGCGATTTCGTAGCGTTCCGCTTCGTTGAAATCGGGCAAGGACGTGTCCCTGATGAGACGGAACGAGTGCTTATGGTGACGGCGGGCCTCGATGAGCATACCCGCGTTGTGCAGGAGCGCGGCGCGTTCAAGCATCTGTAGCCCACGCGCGTCTAAAGCGTGAAGTGGGAGGGTTATCGCAAACATTTGTGCAGAAAGACGCAGAACCTGACGTGCATGGGGCCAATCCTCTACGAGTAGCCCCCCGCTCAAGTACAATTCTTCTCTTGTCGGCTGTGTGTCTTGCCACCAGCCTAACTCTTCAATCGAGTTTGACATCATGTCTGAATTCCACCTTTGTCCACTAGTATATATCATTTTATTGTCCTGCGTCTAATATGCTTCGTATATCGCCTTGAAAATTGCGTTCTTGTAAACTATCCCAATGCTCACGGAATACTACGTATTGTGCTTCCCGTTGCTGCTTTGTACTTTCTAAAAGATGCTGCAAGCTCACGCGCTGTATCTGCGCTGGCGCAGTATCCGCGTCGAGCAGGTGCGCGACCAGCGCGATGTCCGTAATCAAGTGTTTGCCAGCCTCGTGTTGTGCCGCCACCGCCTGCGCGTGGCTATTCTGTACTTGCCCCTCTGCGCGTTCGGCCTGCTGCGAGCAGAGACGGAGCAGCGCCATCAGCACATCGCTATCGTGTAACGCGCCCAGCTCCTCTTGAATCTGCGTCACCTCCGCGGTAATAGCGGCAATTTCTGGTGGCAGGGCGTCCGCGAATATCTCCAACGTGTACCGTAGCCGTTTGGCGGCAATGCGGAGGTCGTGCAGCTCATCCGAGCGTTGCGGGTCGTGGGCGTAGCGTCCCCACAGCTCCAGCTCCTCAAGGCGAGTACGGGCAATAATGCGCGCGTTTACGCCTGTGGTTGCCTGTGCATCAATCCCTGTGATTGGTTTAGCTTTTGCCATGTCGTACTCCCTCTTTCGATAGACAGGCTTCTATCTGTCGCTTAAACTCGCGCTCATCAAACTTTTTGAAAAACGTTTCCAACACCCGCTGCTGCTGCTGTCGGTACGTTTGCAGCCGCTCAATCAACCACTGTATGCCCGCTTGCTCTGCCACGGGGGATTGCGCGCTCTGTGCTTGCAAGTTCTGTATCATCACATCAGTATCACGCGCCACACCCAGCACATCGGCAACATCCTTCGTTTTCTTGTATATGTTTTTGAACGTGTGAGCGTCACAAATAGCTTCATATGCATCCAGCGTTGCGCGTAGACGCCGTGACGCGACACGCATTTTGTGGACAGACTCGCTATCGTCCGCTTTGAGGACGGCCTCGCGCCACTCTAGCAGTTTCTCGGTACGATCCGCTAAGAGTCGTCGCCCATAATGAAGATACTTCTCATCCTGTGTCGTTTCTTGCGGCCCATCCTCCGCGCTTTTGTGGCTATTTCCGCTCGGCTCGGCGAGCTGCTCAATCGCGCGCGGCCACTGCTCGCCGTAACGGGCGTATGCCAGCAGCACACCTTCGCGGATACCGTGCGGACTCACCCAGATTTCAGGAAGGTGCAGGCGCGTCATCATGGTACGGATTATCAATGCTCCTGCTGGCAAGAGACGCGCGCGCGCAACGGGCTGCTGATAACGCTCGGCGACCTCCGCGGCGGGTAGTGCCTGTAGCAACCCCTCGCAGTGCAGTATGTGCGCGAGGGTCAGACGCATCGGCGTTTTATCTAACCGAAACGCGCGGCGGGCGAGCGCGAACAACGAATTCGCGCTACCGCCGGTGACGATCAGCACGGGGGGGAGCTGCTTGATCGGCATTCCCGCGAAGTAGGTTGTAAGAAAGACGGTGGCCGTGTTTAGCTCATCATCGGTTGGCGGATCCGACGGTAGGTAGCGGTCATGCAGCCAGCCAGAGCCGACAGGGACGGAGGTACGCCACGTGATCTGCTCATGTTTCGCGGTAACGACCTCCGTACTGCCGCCGCCGAGATCCATCACGCCAACCTGGGCGGGCGCGTTTTTTTCCTGTGCCCGTTCATAGGTCGCGCCAAGAAACGTGAGCGTCGCCTCTACCATGCCTTCGATAAGCCGCACCTCTAGGCCAGTCTCGCGCTGTATCGCCGCTATAAAGTCGCCGCTATTGGTTGCCTGGCGAATGGCCTCCGTCGCCACCACGAAGATGGGCGTGGCGGAATGTTTTTCTGCCAACGCCTTGTATGCATGTAATGTCGTGAGCGTGGCGGCGAGCTTCTCCGGCGAGATCGCGCCCGTCGCCGTGACGCTTTCGCCGATACGCACCAGTTCAACCTCGTCGGCCAGAATATCAAGCATAGTGGGGGTGCAGCGAGCAACCACGATATGAATAGTGTTGCTACCAATATCTATAGCGGCACAGGGAGCAGAGAACTGATTTTGCATGGTACAAGACTCCTACGGAATAAAAAGAGACAGAGAGAGAAACAGCCCACGCCGCGCCCACACACGGGTACGTCGTAGGCACAGAGCAGCCAGGAACGAACGATGTGTCGATCTACAGGAGGGTTAGCCTAATTATAGCACGTTGGGCGAACAGAAACGGGCATAAAACATCGACCCGCCGCCCAATACAGCAGGAACCAACAAAACACTTGACAAGGAGAAGCGAATACAGTAATATGACACACGTACACCAGCCGCGATGGTGAAATTGGTAGACACGCAACGTTCAGAGCGTTGTGCCTTAACTGGCATGGGGGTTCGAGTCCCCCTCGCGGCACCCCCTATTTATAGGATGCCCCCTCAAGCCGCATACGTAGCCGCTTGAGGGGTTTTTCTTTTCTCAATATATGCGCGATATGTAGCAACCGTGTAGCAACGGGCTATTTTTTCGGCTTTTTGACACCTCCTTCACCCTCTAAATCTTCGTCATCGCTCGCTGATTCCTCATCTTCTTTCTGCTCGGCCAGCGCATCATTCAATTGACTCATCGCCTCCCCTTGCATCGTTGGCAATACATGACTGTAAATATCCATCGTCATACTAATTTGATTGTGTCCGAGCAGCTCTTGTACAATCTTCGGATGTACGCGCATCGTTAGCAGAATTGTAGCCGCACTATGGCGCAAATCATGAAAGCGCATGTCAGGTAATTCTGCTCTTTTCAAGAGCGTCTTAAACCGCTCTAACACCTTGTTAGGATTGAGCGGTGTTCCTAAAGACGTAGGAAAAACTAAGTCTTGCTCTTGCCAATACTCACCAGCTTCTTTCTTTGCCTCTGCTTGTAGGAAGCGATGGCGAGCCAACAACTCAAGCAGCATGTCAGGAAGGACAATGCTTCTTCTGCTCTTCTTTGTTTTGGTTTCGGCTTCAACATATCTATGCCCAGGAGTACGAGTAAAAGTACGGCGTACCTGGAGAGTCTTTTCAAGGAAACTCACATCTTGCCACTTGAGGGCTAATATTTCACCTCGGCGCATACCAGTTGTCAGGGCCAACATGAAGAGTGCTTCCATGTTATGCCCTTTTGCAGTTTCTAATAATTTCTTTGCCTGCTCCATTGTCAAAGCGGTAATCTCATAATGCGCTCTACGAGGTGGAGTAACGATATGACTCACATTCTTCGCAACAAGCTCCCATTTTACAGCATCTTCTAACGCCTTATGCAGTACGCCATGAAGACTATTTACCGTTGTAGGGGATAAACCTTCATCTAGTTTCTTGGCATATAACGTCTTTATGTGTAGCGGTGTAAGCTTTTGCAAGTGGATGTGTCCAATCACAGGGATAATGTGTAAACGTACATATTCCTCGTAGCGTTCGTGAGTTCGAGAGCGAACAGAGGTTCTGTGACCATCCAACCATTCCGTCAAAAATTGCTCTACAGTTTGACGTGGAGCGACGATAAGCGTCCCTTGTCTTTGTTCGTACAAGGCTTTGTTCATCTTCTCACGGGCTTCCTTCTTCGTTTTACCGTAGAAGACTTTCCTCTTTCCATTATCAAGGGTAATACTTCCTACCCATTTACTATCCGACTCACGGAAGTAGACCGATCCTTC
>Ga0123337_10005865_pt1 | contig 11928 bp, 7 predicted proteins | sample frozenSSSSmetaG_FD_89792 | JGI IMG/M metagenome (GOLD analysis project Ga0123337, IMG submission 89792) | Glacier valley bacterial and archeal communities from Borup Fiord, Nunavut, Canada, to study Microbial Dark Matter (Phase II) -... | ecosystem: Environmental > Aquatic > Freshwater > Ice >...
AGGCCACACCGCTCCTGCGTGAGACGCGCAACAACAAGACCAACTACGATCATCTGCCACACGGAACCACCTTGCTACAAGGACACGGTGATGACGGCTACCTCGCCCCTATCACCGCGGGAGACCGTCAACTCTCGGATAATCGGGCACGAGCCGTGCTAGTTGAACAACCAGAGTTGGCACATACGAGCCTCTCATCACTGGTCAAACAGAACTACTTGTGGCTAGCGGTGCGTGAGGTGAAGGCGGCGGGTATCGAGCCAGTGTATGACTTGCTTGTGCCAGAAACACATTCGTTTGTCGCGGGCGGTTTTGTCCAGCACAATAGCCAGGATATTAGTGAGTTAGTCGGTGGCATCGACCTCTCGACCATTGGCGAGGTCGGCGTTGAGAGCGATCCCCGTGCCTACCGCTTCGACGGCGAACTCAATATCGCTAATCGCGGCCTGATGGAATTTGTAGAGATGCTCAAGTGCGTTGCGGGCGATACGCTCGTTTTCACACAGAGTGGCATTCGGCGATTGGACTCGTTCGCGGGTGATGGACATCCGGTGGGCGAGTCACGCGATATCGAGATGCAGATAGCCAGCAGTAGCGGCATTGAGACCACGACCCACTTATACCGAGCAGGGATGAGCAAAACGAAACGCATCGTCACCCGTCGCGGCTTCGCGCAAGAGGGGACGTTTGAGCATCGTATACAGGTTGTCAATAACGACGGTGTGCTGGTCTGGCGGCGGCACGATGAGCTACAGGTGGGTGATTGGGTTGTACTGCAAAAGGGCCAGAACCTGTGGGGGCAAGACGTTCCCTTTGTCTGGAAACCTGCTAAACCACAACACTCTTCTCGCATACACGTACCGGAGCGCATGACGCCCGAACTAGCGCGTTGGTTGGGCTATCTCATCGCAGAGGGCGATATCCGCCCTGATGGTACTATTCGTTTTAAAAATACAGAAGAGGAAATACGGGCGGATTACACTCAACTAACACAGCGTTTGTTTCGTATTACACCGCGTCCCTACGCAAGTGCTATACAACTGAACAGCGTTGCGCTCGCCGATTTCTTACTGTACCTCGGCTTCAGGACAGGTGCTTATAACAAAGAAATCCCCTGGTCTGTGCTGCAATCATCGCGTGACTCTGTACTAGAGTTTCTCGCAGGCTACTTCGCGGGCGATGGTACGGTAAACCAGAACGGGCGGTTGTCATGGACAACCGCCTCGGAAACGCTCTCACGGCAACTACAAATTGTCTTGATCAATCTCGGTGTTGTGGCACGTCACACAAAGGTTTTACGTCGCTCATCCTCTACAAGTGAATACAGTACTTATTGGAACGTAACCGCTGATGGTGCTGATGCCGATGTGTTGGCTTCACAGATGCGCCTGCTGCCCCAGCGCAAGCGAGTAGCTTACGAGAAGATGGCTCTCGTTGGAAAACGTGTGGGACGTGCTGACTTTATTCCAAATACAACGAAGTATTGGGAAGCGATTTCAGAGGAACTGCAACATGTCGTGGTGGAGCGTACGAAGGCCGCGAACGACTACGCCTATCAAGCATGGACAGGTGCAAATCAAGTGTTAGGGGAAGATTACGCAAACCTTCACACACTGCGTACCGGCACAAATACCTGTACTCGTGCGATGGCAACAAAGGTACTGAACAAGCTCGCGGGTTGGATTGAACCACCGCCGGGCCTGAACGCGCTGCTCAACTCGTCGCAGTTCTATGATGAGGTCGTTGCGATTGACGAGGGCGAGGCCGAGTGCTGGGATTTGCACGTTCCAGGCTCGAACACCTTTATCGCGAACGGCATCGTCAACCATAACTGTGACGAAAAGTTCCTGTATGTGCTGCTCACGTTGAGTCAGGAGCAGAACATCAAGACGGGACGTTTCAGTATGATTTACGCCGATGAGGTCGTCGCAAGCCACACCAACGAACACGAGTACCAATCGTTTGTGGGCAATAAGAAGTCGGAGGCCCTGCAAGACCGTATCATCCTGGTCAAGGTTCCATATAACCTGCGTGTCTCGGACGAGGTGAAAATCTACGAGAAATTGTTGAAACAGAGCGCGCTCCAAAACGTGCATATCGCGCCATATACGCTGCGTATCGCCAGCATCTTCGCAATCCTGACCCGTCTGGAGCCTTCCAAAAAGGCGGGGATGAGTCATATGAAGAAGCTGCGTCTGTACGATGGCGAAGATATGGAAGACTTCAAGCAGAAAGATGTGCGCGAACTACAGGAGGAGGCCGTGCGTGAAGGGATGGATGGCATCTCGCCACGCTACGTTATCAATCGTCTCTCGAACGCGCTCATCAAGCAAGGCGTCACCTTCATCACACCAATTGACGCGCTCCGAGCGTTGAAGGACGGTCTCGATCAACACACCAGTATCACGCGTGAAGAACGCGAACGCTACATCAACTTCATCAGCGAAGCTCGAAAAGAGTACGACCAGATCGCGCAAAAAGAGGTGCAGCGTGCCTTCGTGTATTCCTACGAAGAGTCCGCCCGTACCCTGTTGAACAACTACCTCGACAACGTGGAAGGGTATTGTAACAAAACCAAGTTGCGCGATCCCATCACCGACGAGGAACTGGACGCGGACGAGCATCTGATGCGCTCGATTGAGGAGCAGATCGGCGTGTCGGACAACTCCAAGCGTTCCTTCCGCGAGGAAATTTTAATTCGTATCTCATCGCTGGCTCGTAAAGGCTTGACCTTTGATTACACGAGCCATGAACGCCTCAAAGAGGCTATTGAACGCAAACTGTTCGCCGACCTGCGCGATGTCGTCAAAATCACCACGTCAACGCGTACACCCGACAAGGAGCAGTTGCGGAAAATCAACGATGTCATCAATCGGCTCGTTGCCGAACACGGATACACCCCTGAGAGCGCGAACGAACTCCTGCGCTACACGGGTAGCCTCTTAAACCGTTAATATTCCATTGTGAATCGAAACGTTATGGGGGGGGAAGCATGGCGGGGCATGATGGCGGCTCGCCCCCATCATGTCCCCCCTTGCCCCATCGTGTTCCCTTGGCCCTGGTCTATCATGATCTCCGTAACTATAATAATAGGTTCACATAAAAGGAGCAGACGCTATGTCCATCTCACAGCATGATTGGTCGCTTCACCGCAAGGGACAGATTGACCAGGAACGCCACAAAGAGAAGATCCGCGATGCTGTCAAAAAAAACCTGGGCGAGATCGTGAGCGAAGAAAATATTATCCTTTCCGACGGCAAAAAGACCGTGCGCGTCCCCATTCGTTCACTCGACGAGTATCGTTTTCGCTACGACCCCGGCAAGCAGCAGCACAGTGGACAGGGCAATGGGAAAAGCAAGGTTGGCGATGTAATCGCGCAGGAGCCAAAACCAGGAAAGGGCAAGCGCGGCGAGGCCGGCAAAGAAGCTGGACAAGACTACTACGAGGCAGATATCTCAATGGAGGAACTGGCGGCCTTGATCTTTGAAGACCTGGGTCTACCTAATCTGGAACAAAAGCGACAGCAGGAAATGGAGACCGAGGCGGTACGTTTCACCGATGTACGCAAAAAAGGCCCAATGGCGAACCTGGATAAAAAACGTACTATCATGGAAAACATGAAGCGCAACGCCGCCAAAGGTGAGGCCAAATTTAAGGATATCAAATCCGAAGACCTGCGTTTCAAGGTGTGGGAACCCACTATCAAGTACCAGTCCAACGCGGTTGTCATCGCCATGATGGATGTTTCGGGGAGCATGGGCGAGTTCGAGAAGTATATTGCGCGTAGCTTCTACTTTTGGATGGTGCGTTTCCTTCGCACAAAGTATAACAACGTACAAATCGTGTTTATCAGTCACCACACCGAGGCTAAAGAGGTGACGGAAGAAGAGTTTTTCCACAAGGGCGAGAGTGGCGGCACACAGGTATCGTCGGCGTACGAACTGGCATTGCAGATTATCCAGGAACGCTACAAACCTGACGACTGGAACATTTACCCGTTTCACTTTTCCGATGGTGACAACCTGCCCTGGGACAATGACCGTTGCGTACAGATGGTCAACAAACTGATGGAGCAGTGCAACATCTTTGGCTACGGCGAGATTCGCGAGGGCCATTATCGCTCGCCCAGCACGCTGATGTCGGCGTATAACAAGATCAGCGACAAGAAATTCACGGCGGTCACCATCTCCGACAAAAAAGAAGTCTATCCAGCTCTACGCAAGTTCTTCGCGCAGCGTGACCCCGTTGCGCCATAATGAACGGGTAGAAGGGACTATGTGAGAGAGCGTACAAGAGGAGATTTTGCATGACAATGATAGAGGGTAGTGATGATCTCGAACGGTTACGCGACAATATAGATATTGCGTGGGCGCAGGCGCGAAAGTTCGGGCTTGACCCGTTCCCCACGCACTTTGAAATGGTTCCGGCAACCATCATGTATGAGTTCGCTTCTTATAGTCTTCCAGGTCGCTTTAGCCACTGGACGCACGGCAAAGCGTATCATCGTCAGAAGATGCAGTACGACTTTGGTTTAAGCAAGATTTACGAGATGGTTGTCAACACCAACCCCAGTTACGCGTTTTTGATGGACATGAACAATCTGCTACAAAACACGTTTGTGGTGGCGCATGTCTTCGGACATACGGATTTTTTCAAGAACAATGCCTACTTTCAGCACACATCACGGCGCATGATCGACAAGGTGAGCATTCATGCCGAGCGTATCGTGCAATACGAGTTTGATCACGGCAAACTTGAGGTCGAGCGTTTCCTGGATGCCGCGCTATCAATACAGGAACACATCGACTACAACCTGTTTTTGCGCTCCGACGACGTGAAGCAAGAAGCGAAGTCTTCCGAAGTTGTTGGCGAGTACGACGATATCTGGGGCCTGGACAAAAAGGCGAAGAAGGCCGACGAGGAGCGCGACAGGTTCCTGATGGGCAAGGCTCCCAAGTTTCCAGAGAAGCCAGAGAAAGACCTGTTACTCTTTTTGTCGCGTCACGCCCCTACTCTACAACCCTGGCAACGCGACATCATCGACATTGTGCGTACCGAGTTCCTCTACTTCGTGCCACAGATGCAAACAAAAATATTAAACGAGGGATGGGCAAGTATATGGCATGCGCGCATTATGCGCGAATTGGGCGATCAGGGTGTCATTTCCGACTCTGATACGGTAGAGTTTGCACAACTTCATTCGGGGGTACTATCACCGTCAAAAACATCGCTCAATCCATATTACCTGGGCTACAAGATGTTCGAGGCGATTGAGAAACGCTGGGATAATCCCACGCGGGAAGAGCAGGACCGACTTGGCCGTAAGCCCGGCATGGGGCGACAGAAGATTTTCGAGGTGCGCGAACTCGACAACGATGTATCGTTCCTGCGAAACTACCTCACTGAAGACCTGATTCGTGACCTTGACCTGTACATGTTCAAGAAAGAGGGTGACGAGTGGGTTGTCAGCGAAAAGCAATGGGAACGGGTGCGCGATGGCATCGTTGCCAGCATGACAAATTTTGGCTATCCCTACCTTGTGGTAGATGATGGCGACTATCGCGGCAACCGTGAACTCTATATCAAGCATATGTTTGAAGGGCAAGAACTTGACGTAAGTTACGCCGAAAGAACCCTGCAACATGTCCAGATGCTGTGGGGGCGTCCCGTACACCTTGAAACCATCTATGAGGGCAAGCGTATCCTTATGACCTACGATGGCGAACGCAATACCAAAACATCATTAGAAAAATAGTAGCCTGCCGTTCGTTCTCTGCTATACAGGGAACGGACGGCATGTCTTCCAGACCTACAGGCTGTCCGGCCCCTGTATTTGCCGCTGTTGCGCGTTTGGCCCACCGAGCTGCATCTGTTGTTTCATCGCTTGTAACTGTGCCTCGACGTTTTGTTCCGCCGAAATTTTTTGTAGTTCGCGGTCAAGCGTATCGCCTGAACCTGCACCAAGCAGTCCCTGTTCGCCAAGCGTCCCTTGCTCGATCAGTGTCTCCATTGCGCCTGCTCGCGCCTGCATCGTGAGTACCTTGTCCTGGGCGCGCTGCATGGCCGCGTTCATCTCCGTCATTTCCTCAGAGATGCCCGTTGCGGCCTCGCTGATCTTGACCTGCGCCTGTGCCGCGCTGTATTGCGCCTTGACCATCTCCTTCTGGGTACGGAAGGTTTCGATGCGAGCGGAGACGGTGCGCTCCATCGTAATCAGCTTCTGCTCCTGGCCGCGCAACTGCTCGATCTGTTGCCGATAGTTGGCGATCTGTGCCTGCAACGTCTCTTTGCGTTGTAACGCCATCCGTGCGAGGTCTTCGCGGTTGGCCTGTAGTGCTTGCATCGCCTGTTGCCCCAACTTGTCATACTGCTGCTGAATTTGTGCCTCTTGTAGCTCCAGTCGCTTCTCGTTCGTCACAACGTCGGCGACAGAGCGGCGTACCTGCTGCAACTGCTCCAGTTGCTTCGCGTAGGAATAGTCCATAACCTGACCGGGGTCTTCCGCCTTATCGAGTGCTGAACTGGCACGGATACGAAAGAAGGTTGCGAGTCGCGCGAAAAAGCCCATTGTTCAAATCCTCCTGCTAGTAGAGACGCGATGTACATAGCTGCATCCAAATTTGTATTGCTAGTAATCAATGCGTTTCTATGTATTATAGTATTATGTATGAAAGAAATGTTGGGCGAGAAAAGCTTGACGGAGAAAGCGGGAAACCTCAGTCAACTACCCTTAGCCTAAAGGCATAAGGGCTTGTCCCTAAGCCGAAGCCTGAGACGAGAGGCCGATTGACTGCGGCCCACTAGCGAAGGATGTACCGATGCTAGCAAGAGAAGCAAGATGCTTGTCTCTTATATTCATAGAGGCATTGAGGTCTGCATTCAAGCAGTACCCACAAGAGCGACAGAGGAACAAACGTTGAGAACGTCGATTGTTACGAGCTTGATGCCCACACTTGCTACACGTTTGCGACGTGTGACGTGGGTCAATCTTCTCGACACGGATACCGCGCTCTTGCCCTTTGTAGGCAATATAGCCGTACAGTTGGGCAAACGTCCACCTGTGCAACTTGCGCTTGTTGTCAACGTTCTTGTTGTCTTTGCCGCGTCCCATCTTGGACGTTTCTCGGATGTTGGTGAGATTTTCCAAGACAATCGTTGCACCAGTAGGGGTACTGGCGACAATCTGCTTACTCAAAACGTGATCACAGTCCTTGTGGAAACGCGCTTGCTTGCCACTCAATTTCTTGAGGTGACGCTTTGCGGATTTAGTTCCTTTGACTTGCAATTTACGTTTGAGTCGGAAGGAGCGGCGGTCAATTTCTTTCCATCGCTTGCTTCCAAGAAACTGTTTGTGAGAGGTGACAGCAGGGCGGTTGAGTCCCAAATCAATGCCAATGACGGTCTCATTGTGAGGTACGACAGGTTCGGGGACGGATACAACAACGTGCAACCACCATTTCCCGTTACGGCATAACAGGTCAGCAGTAGCAATCGTGTTGCCAGCGTACTTCATACTGTAGTGAGGAACGGTAAAGGGAACCGTGATTTTCCCGCCACTTGTCGAGAGTCTGACCGCCTGTTTTTCCCATTTGAGAGTATAGGTATGCACGTTGTAGCGGATAGGACAGACGATACTCTCAGGACACTTGACAGGCTTGAAACGTGGGTCAGGCCTGCCTTGCTTACGTGCCTTTTCTACCTTTTTGACGTGGCTAGCTTCTTTCTTGGCTTTCCAAGTAAAGGCAGACTTCACGGCTTCGGTGGCTTTGACACGCGCTTGAATGAGGATATCAGAGACAAGCCCAGGACAGGCCGCCTTACTCTCGTAGTACGTCGCATGATGCAAGCGTACCCCGTTCTTTTCGTGATTGTCCCATCCATATGCACACACCAAATTAAAGGCATGTGTGAACTGAACAAGCGTCTCATTCAAGAGAACTGCTTGTTCAAGGGTCGGATGAAGTTGTACTCTTACGGTTCTGTCCATACAAGAAGTACACCATATATGGAGAGTTTTGTCAAATGAAGTATGTCTATCTAGGAGAAAGGGGTGTCGCATTCCTCCCCTAGCCTGAAGGCGTAGGGGTCCCCTGCGACAACGCTTATGGAATTAGACGGCCCGTTACAGGTTGAATTGCTGGCGGCGGCATTGCGCGCGAACACATCCGACGTTGGCGCGTTCATGGAGGCATTAGCGGCGAAGCTAAAGGGGGCATTACCAGACCAGACCGTGATTATACGGCACAACGCGCTCTTCTCACGGGATCATTCCGTGAAAGAGATCGTTGTCGCGTTCGGCGAACAACAGTACACGCTGCGTCACGAGAAGCAGGGGCAACCGCTCGTGGCGGCCCACGCGACGAGGGTACGCGGCATCGTACTCAAGACGGAGTCGATACCGGTTCCGCAGTGGATACACGAAATCGCCGTAAACCTGGCGCAAGAGGCGGCACAAAGCGTACAAACACGCTCGGCCCTTGAACAATTTTTGCTATAAAATACGAGAGGATTATTTCGATGTCACAACAAATACCACCGCAACAGGGCAACGACTTGCCTGTCCATGCCCGCGAACGGCTCAACATCATGCGCGGCGATGCTACCCATCGCGGCCTATTTACCAGCGACCTGAGCGTCAACGAGTTTTTGCTGACCCGCGAAGCTGGCTTTGAACCTATTGGTCTCGTTGTGGGAAGTTCCATCTACCACATCGGCTTTCAGCAGGCGAATTGGAGCCAAAATCAAGAAATGGGCGTGCTGACGCAAGCGATGTACCATGCCCGTGATCTGGCGATGCGACGTATGGAGGAGGAGGCGAATGCGCTTGGTGGCGACGGTATCGTCGGGGTGCGGCTCACCGTCGAGCGATCCGCATGGGGTGAAGACCTCGCCGAATTTATTGCGATTGGTACGGCGATTCGTTCCCGCACAGGCCAATCGTTCCGCAACGCTAAAGGGATGCCCTTTACCTCTGACCTTTCCGGTCAAGATTTCTGGACGTTACTTCGTGCCGGCTATCGACCCGTTGGCCTTGTTATGGGCAACTGCGTGTATCACGTTTTGCATCAGGGCATGGGCCAGTGGTTCAAACAAATTGGGCGTAACGTGGAGATGGTAAACTACACGCAGGCTCTATACGATGCGCGCGAACTCGCAATGGAACGGATGCAATACGAGGCGACCATGTTACAGGCGCATGGCATCATCGGGGCAAGTATTAACGAGCGCAGTCACGGTTGGGGAACGCATATCATCGAGTACTTTGCTATTGGTACAGCCGTTGTGAGTATTTCCGAGACACACCAGATACAAACGCCGTCGTTGACGCTCACCCTGAATACGTAACGGAGCGTTGACCAAAAGATCACGGTTTTTTCCTAGCCAGGGGGTGTACTATGGTTGCCCAAAGAAAGCCAGAACAGCGAACCGTTGACCAGTGAGGGATGCGGAGGGAGATGTAGGGGCCTGATTTATCACGCCCACCCCAACACGCCCACCCCAACACGCCCACCCACGATTGCATGTTGGGGTGGGCGTGATAAACCACGCCCCTACGTCCAACATGCCCAATTTGATAGCAAATATCAAACAACGTTCTCCCTGGTTGAAACGTATAAAGTATAGATGGTGTTCGCACTGGTACGTTCTTTTGCGAACAGTACAAACTTCATATCTTTTCACTTCTATGCAACATCGCCCCTTCTTCGTGTGTAAAGGGTGGTGTCGCCGATAACATCAAGGAGAGCCTTTTTATGGTTATCTTCCTACTTGCACTCATCGGGGCTATTGCCGTGATGGTGATCCTCACAATTGGACGCCTCGGTTTTGGAAGACGCGAACAGTTTGATGGTCGCAAATTCGCAACCTGGTTTGCCACCTACTTTGTGGTGAACTACGTTCTTAGCCTACTCATTCTCTACTTTGGACAACCCGCGCTCACGGGGCCGTTTGGTGGGTGGCAATGGATACTTACCCCGCTTGCGGTTAGCAGTATCGCCAACTTATTCGCCTTCGCGCGACCCGCGATGGGCGTGTTAGAGGAGGCGGCAGCGATCAGTCAAGGCCGTTCGCGTCCATCGGGACGGGCGGCGGGTATACCCTCGCGCTTCTCGCGCGGCGCAATCGCGGCGGGTATCTTCGGGCTGATCTTCGTCGGCGTTATCGGTATCGTTGCCTCGATCCTGATTACGCTTTTCACCACATGGTTTGATGTCAACGCGAAGGTGCTTGCCGCGATCCCCAATGTCAAGGTGATGGCATCACCACAATTACCGCCAACCGATCAGAACAATATCGTGCTGGTGAGCAAGAATATCGCGTCCTATAAGGGACAGCAGGTACTTGGCTCCAACGGGCAAAATCTCGGTTCGGCGTACAACATTGATTCGACCAGTTACACGCTGCAATCTATCAATCATCATTTATACTATGTCGCGCCGCTTACCTATAACAACATCTTCGTCAACCTCTCCAACGCGACAACCCCTGGCTTTGTCGTTGTCGATGCGGAAGATCCGCAGCAGGTTCCCCAGCTACACACCGAGGATAGCGCGAAAATCGCCTATCTCCCCGGTGCTTTGCTCAACCAGGACCTATTGCGCCATGTCTATCTTGGTGGCTACACCTATGGGCGTCTCGCCGATGCCACGTTAGAGCTTGACGACAACATGCATCCCTATTGGACAATCTCGCTTTTGCAACCATCACGCGGCTATACAGGGGATGTGTTAAGCGAAGTCTTGATTGTCAATGCACACACGGGCGATATCAAGAAATACCAGCCAACACAGGTTCCAACCTGGGTTGACCGCGTGTTCCCGTCAGAGACCGTGACCCAGTACCTGACATGGTGGGGACTTTACCATAACGCGCCCTGGTTCAATCCGTCTGGCCTGGGCCAGCAAGCTCCATCAGGCACACCTGAACTGCTGTACAACAAGGGCGATCAACCTGTTTGGCTTGTGCCTATGACCTCTTCATCGTCGAGCGACAATTCGAGTACGGGCGTGTTTCTCTTCAATTCGCACAAGAACGAGGCCGAGTTTTATCCGCTATCGGGCATCGGTATTGGCGATAACGTAACCAAAACCTTCCAATCGACCCGCGCCAATATTCGTAACTACGATGTAACAAGCACACAACTCTATCAAATCAACGGTGTCCCCACCTGGGTTGCGATCTACTCGCAGAGTACGGGGAGTGGCGACATCTTCCAAGCGGTTGGCATCGTTGACGCGCGTGCACTCAACGGCAACAATGTACAATTCGAGTCGAACCTCTCGGCGGCACTTACTAGCTACCAGCAATGGCTAACGCAGCAAGGAAGCGGTACGAGTGGTAGTACAACAAAGAACCAGACCGTGACCGGCAAGGTACAACGTATCTCGGTGGTACAGCAAGCCGCGAATACCATTTATTACCTGCAAATTGCGGGTCAGAAGGTGATTTTCACGGCTAACCTGTCGCTGTCCGCAAAGCTTCCGCTTGTGCAGGCGGGCGATACCGTCAAAGTCACGTATCTATCCACAACCGCAACGGTGGTCAACGTGCAAACCTTCGACGACCTGAGCATCAATCTAGGGGTTGGTACAGCTACACCTGTCGTGGGTGGTGGCACGGCGACGCCGTAGGGAAGGATTGACCACGCAACGGAAAGAGGGTGTGATGAAATCACACCCTACACACAGAAACGCAAAAGGACATAACACAACATGACCACATTGCACGATCTACTCCTCCAGGGCCAACAGCGACTTTTGCAAGCGGGTCACGATTCGACGCGGCTGGATACCCAACTTCTGTTGGAGCAGGTGTTGGGGATAGACCGCGCGACTCTCTACGCGTATCCTGAACGTGAGGTTACAGAAGAACAGGCACGACGGTTTTTTCTGTTGATTGAGCGACGCAAAAAAGGTGAACCGATTGCG
>Ga0123337_10005866_pt1 | contig 11926 bp, 13 predicted proteins | sample frozenSSSSmetaG_FD_89792 | JGI IMG/M metagenome (GOLD analysis project Ga0123337, IMG submission 89792) | Glacier valley bacterial and archeal communities from Borup Fiord, Nunavut, Canada, to study Microbial Dark Matter (Phase II) -... | ecosystem: Environmental > Aquatic > Freshwater > Ice >...
TAATAGGGAATAGCTGTTCACCAATACCCAATACTTCTCTACGAGAGGCTACGCCAACGGCTTCTCTACGAGACGCTACGCGAACGCTCAGTACAAGTGACAAATACTTCTCTACGAGAGGCTACGCCAACGGCTTCTCTACGAGACGCTACGCGAACGCTCAGTACAAGTGACAAATGACAAATGACAAAATTCAAGTAATTGGCATTGATGTGGGGGGAACAGCAATTAAGCTGGGGCGTTTTACATCTGATGGTACTTGTCTCTTCTCTTTGACTGTGGTAGCTCCCCAACCGACAACACCAGGGGCGGTGGTGGCGGTGCTGGTAGATGCGATCGCTCAAATTGATCCAGAGAATCAAGCTGTTGCTATTGGTGTTGGTACTCCTGGTCCTGCCGATGCAAGAGGACGCATTGCCAAAATTGCAATTAACTTACCTGGATGGCGCGATGTGCCTTTAGCAGACTGGCTAGAAGCTAAAACTGGTAAACCTACTGCGATCGCTAATGATGCTAATTGCGCTCTTTTGGGAGAAGCTTGGCTGGGAGCCGGTCGCCACTTTCAAAATCTGATTCTACTAACTTTAGGAACTGGGGTTGGTGGTGCAATTATCCTCGATGGCAAACTATTTGTTGGACATCAAGGAGCCGCCGGGGAATTGGGTTTAATTTCATTCAACCCTGATGGGCCAATTTGTAATAGTGGCAATCAAGGCTCTTTGGAACAATATGCCTCTGCGACTGCGATTCGCCGCCGCACTCTCAAGGAACCCGCCGAATTGGGTTTTCTTGCTCAACAAGGAGATGCCACAGCCTTGAATTTTTGGCAAGAATATGGTAATAATTTGGGAATTGGTTTGACGAGTTTGATTTATGTACTCACACCGCAAGCGATCGTCATTGGTGGCGGCATAAGTGGCAGCTTTGAGTTTTTCTTCCCAGCAGTGAAGGCAGAAATTGAGAAGCGAGTGCAGCCTTTATCACGGGCGGGTTTACAAATATTGCCAGCAGAGTTAGGCAATTTTGCTGGGATAGTAGGTGCAGCAAAGTTGGCATTGCAACTCTATTCGGAATGTTAGATTATGGTTCAAATAATCCCAGCTAGAGACATCAGTCTTTACGAATTAGAAGAAAAATTTGGTTTGCAACTTGCCACAGACACCAACTTCTTTACAGAATGGACAGAAAACTTACCCGCTCTGACTGATAATCAAAAGCAAGCGATCGCACGAGTCAAAAGCAACTATTTAAACTTGAATAAGCATCGTTTGATGTCAGAAGAGGCGGTAAAGATGGTAGTGCTGTCTCCTTTACTCGATTTAGCTGGGTTTTATCAACTTCCTTTTGAGATTGAAACCGAGACTTCTGTTGAGATTTCTGCTGAAGACGAGAGCTTTATCGTTAAAGGAAACATTGATGTTCTTGTTATCCAAAAACGTTTTTGGGTACTTGTGATCGAATCTAAAAGCAGTAAATTTGATGTGATGATAGCCCTACCTCAAGCACTAGCTTATATGCTTGCTCGCCCAAATCCTGCACAACCGACTTTTGGTTTATTAATCAACGGTAGGGAATTTGTTTTTGTCAAATTGATTCAACAAGAACATCCTTGGTATGCCCGATCTGATGCGCTATCAATTGAACGCGATTCCGAACTACACCAAGTACTCAGTATATTGAAGCGCCTTGGAGGATTAATTGTGCTTTTACCCCCTGAATGACCAAATTGTTTTTTTGGGACAATGCGGTAAGCAAAGTCATACCATCAGGCTTATGGCCTACCTATACTTGCAACTCAAATCCAGGTAATATATCTTCTCCAGAAAGAATCGCTGGCATTTGAATAACTTCTACAGCTTTCAAAAGTCGGTAAATTTCCACTTGGTTATCTTGAGGATTAATTAGCCAACCTAAACGCAAACCATTTTCTATGTATTCCTGCATTTTCCCTTGGATAGGTGCAAGCCGATCTGTCTCGGAACGCAGTTCAATTGCAAAATCGGGTACAAGTGGCGGAAATTTTTTTCGCTGTTCTAGTGTTAAAGCTTCCCACCGTTCCAACTTTACCCAAGCCGCATCCGGGGAACGTTTTGCACCATTTGGAAGTATAAAGATAGTTGAAGAACTAAAAACTTTGCCTAATTTAGCTTGACGATTCCAGATTTCTAAATCGGTGATTAGTCCAGCTTCTTGATTTCCGCTTTCTCCTCCTACTGGTGGCATAATTATTAATTCTCCGGCTGCATTCATTTCCAGGCTTAAATCGCTATTGGCAATACACAACTGATAAAATTGCTCATCGGTTAAATGAGCAATCGCTTCTAGATTAAGCACAACAGTATTCATTGAATCTTTCCTCGTGCCTTTATTGCTAACATCGTTACCTTTAGTTAAAAGTTTAGCAGGGGTAAGTTTCTCGTTCACACTAAGAAAAAGAATATCCTGTTGCTTTCTTAACGTATTGCACCACTTTTTGATATGATTCAGGATTACTCACAGGGTTAATGATGATCGGAATAGTGCCATCTGGCAACCAAAAAGTTATTCTGCCGTTTGGTTCATGGCAAAAAGAACTGATGCAATTGAGATTAATTACATATTCGTTTTTTTCGTAAATAATTTTTACCCAGTGAGCATGATCCAATTCCAACACCATCACACATTCTAAATAATCGAGAATCTTTTGATAATCTTCTAAGTTAGTTTGCGGGTTAATTACTATTGGAAGGGCACTATCGGGCAACCAAAAAGTAACCCTGCCATTCACTTCATAACAAAAAGCATGGACACCCTCAAAATTCACTACATATTCTCTCCTTTCGTAAAGGATTTTCACCCAGTACGCCACAACATCTCCTCAAGTCCGAAATTTACGAATGATGCACCCTGGATGTCCAAATCTGCTGAAATCTTAAGTTAATGTTGCAATTAATTATCAATTATGAATTTTTATGACACCTCCAATGGTGTTGGTTTACCAGATGTCGAGATAGAAAGAGCGATCGCTGCTTGAATAAACCCTTTAAATAAGGGATGAGGGGTACTGGGGCGCGATTGAAATTCTGGATGGAATTGGCAAGCAAGAAAGAATGGGTGCTTGGGTAATTCCACAATTTCAACTAACTGTCCATCGGGAGAAGTACCACTGATCACATAGCCAGACTTTAATAAAAGATCGCGGTAATCATTGTTGAACTCATATCGATGTCGATGTCGTTCATAAATTACATCTTCTTGATAAAGCTTGAAAGCTAGAGTATCAGGTATAACACGACAAGGATATAGCCCCAAGCGCATTGTACCCCCTAAATCCACTACTTCCTGCTGTCCTGGCAATAAATTAATCACCGGATCAATTGTATAGGGGTCAAATTCAGCACTATTAGCATCTGTTAATCCGCCTACGTGCCTAGCCCATTCAATCACAGAACATTGCATTCCCAGGCATAAACCCAAAAAGGGGATTTGGCGATCGCGCGCGTATTTAATGGCAGCAATTTTGCCATCCACCCCCCGAACACCAAAACCTCCTGGCACAATCACGCCATCGACACCTTCAAGATGAGTTTGGGCTGGTTCAGTTTCCAAATCTTCTGAGTTCACCCAACGCAGGCGCAGTTTGCCATAAGTGGAAATGGCAGCATGGTTTAATGCTTCCACTACAGATAGATAAGCATCACTTAACTGCACATATTTACCAACAATGGCAATTTCTACCTCGTGTTTGGGACTATGTAACTGTTTTACCAGGGTTTGCCACTGCGTCAAATCTGGTTTGCGTTGTTCCATTTGCAGCAAGTTCAGCACTTGTTCTGCCATTCCTTCCCATTCCAGATTCAGTGGTACTTCATAGATACTTTTGGCATCTTGGGAAGTGATCACACATTCTTCCGCCACATCGCAAAATCCCGACAATTTCTGTTTTAATCCCTTGGGTAAGGGGCGATCGCTCCGACAAACTAAAATATCTGGTTGAATGCCAATGGATCTCAGTTCCTTAACTGAATGCTGGGTTGGCTTAGTTTTCATCTCACCCGCAGAGGCAATCCACGGTACCAGCGTTACGTGCATATACAACACATTTTGCCGTCCCACCTCTTTGCGGAACTGGCGAATTGCTTCCAAAAACGGCAGTGATTCAATATCTCCCACCGTACCGCCAATTTCTGTAATCACTACAGAGGGATTTGTACTTTTAGCAACTCGCAGAATCCGATCTTTTATTTCATTAGTAATATGAGGAATTACCTGTACAGTACCGCCATTGTAGTCTCCGCGTCGCTCTTTATTAATCACTGCCTGGTAAATCGAGCCAGTAGTAACACAGTTCAAGCGCGACATTGAGGTATCGGTGAAGCGTTCGTAATGCCCCAAGTCCAAATCTGTCTCCGCACCATCCTGAGTAACGAATACTTCCCCATGCTGAAAGGGACTCATCGTGCCAGGATCGATATTGATATAAGGGTCGAGTTTGAGAATCGACACCGAATATTCGCGCGACTTGAGCAAACGCCCTAGACTTGCTGCTACAATGCCTTTACCAATACTGGAAACTACGCCTCCAGTAACAAAGATAAACTTAGTCATAGTAGTTTGAATTTCTAACAACTTCTAAAAATACATCCCGTCATTGTGCCACAGTTATTATGGTGTAATTTTCTGTGATTTGCTGTGAAAAACCTTTTAGGATTAATAATATTAGGCTTTATTCTCACCTCCTCGGTAGCATTGGCAGAGCCATCTCTTATAGTCGTTTTTCCCCAGACAAACTATCAGACGAGTGCCAAAAAAATCTTCTTTCTGGGCACAGCACCACCAGATGGTCAGGTTTTGATCAATAGTAAGCCAATTACCCGCAGCAAAGCTGGTCATTTTTCCCCTAGTTTCCCCTTGCAGTTGGGGGAGAATCTTTTTACTGTACGTCACGACAATCAAGAACTCCAGATTAAGGTGACAAGGCTTACCACTGGCTCTGAGTTGCCACAGGGCTTAGGCTTTGCTAAAGATTCCCTAACTCCTGCTGCTGACATTGCCAGACTACCAGGAGAACTAATTTGTTTTACCGCATTAGCGAAACTTCCTCAAGGGGTCGCACCCCCTAAAGCCAATGTCTCTGTCAAGTTGGCTAATCAAACTATTGCCCTTTTACCCCAACCTCAACAAGCACAACTACCAAGTAATTTGGCAATTCTGACCGGGCAAAATCAGCCTTATGCCCAGTCTAGCGTAGGCAATTATCAAGGTTGCACCACAGTAGCAACAGCTGCCGATCTGGGACAACCTCAGTTTCAACTGACGCTCAATGACAAGACGATAACTCAGCCAGGATCTGGTAAGATTCAAATCCTCTCAAGAGCAGAGTTGCCAGTTGCTGAGATTATGGCAGACGCAGGCGTTGCTCGTACTGGCCCGAACACCGATTATTCTCGACTCACACCACTGCCCAAAGGCACACACGCAACAGTTACAGGTAGGGAAGGTGAATGGTTGCGCCTAGACTATGGCGCTTGGATTAATAGTAAAGAGACGCGCATTTTACCTGGTGCAATTGAGCCACAGACAATAATTCGCAGTGTCGGATACCGTCAACTCCCTGGTGCGACAGAGATAGTTTTCCCTTTGCAAGTTCCCGTGCCTGTGAGTGTGCAACAAAGTGAGCAAGCGATCGCTCTCACTCTTTACAATACCACTGCCCAAACGGACATTATTCGCCTGGATGATGACCCCCTAATTTCTCGCCTAGATTGGCAACAGGAAGCTCCAGGACAAGTAAAATACACCCTTAACCTCAAAAAAGCTCAACAGTGGGGATATAAGCTGAGATACGACGGTACAACCCTGGTTTTGGCTTTACGTCATCCGCCTAAAATTGGGAACACAAGACGCAAGCTTTTAGCTAATTTTAAGATTGTACTAGATCCAGGGCATGGCGGTAAAGAAACTGGTGCCAGTGGCCCAACTGGATATTTAGAAAAAGATGTGAATTTGGTGGTATGTAAGTTGCTGCGGGATGAGTTGGTGAAGCGAGGAGCAACGGTGGTGATGACGCGGGAGGACGATCGCGAACTTTCCCTAGCAGAACGTCAGGCAATTATCAGTAAAGAAGAACCAAGCATCGCTATTTCCATCCACCACAATTCTCTACCCGATGATGGCGATGCCGAAAAAATCAAGGGATTCGCCGCTTTTTGGTATCAACCCCAAGCCCACAACCTGGCAATATTTTTACAAAACTATGTAGTCAAAAAACTCGGCAAACCTTCTTATGGTGTGTTTTGGGATAACCTAGCGCTGACACGTCCAACGGCTGCGCCATCGGTGTTGCTGGAATTGGGTTTTATGAGCAATCCCGATGAATTTGAGCAGGTGGTGAACCCAGAAGAACAGAAGAAAATTGCAAATGCGATCGCTCAAGGAATTACTGAATGGTTTAAGAGTGTTCGATAAATTTGGAAGTACAACTAGTGTTGTACCCTCATTGTATTTGGTGGAGTGCGATGCTATTTTTTAGCTAATTACTGCTCAATGTTGCGATCGGTCTTTGTTCAAGGTTTTTGACTTTTATAGTGTATGACTATTTCTTAGCTTACGTGTTGTTACAGTGTTGACAGGAGCAGGTTAAAGTAAACTCTATGAAGCCAATTCGGTTTACCAAACACGCTTTATCGCAATGCATAGAGCGTGGTACAAATGAGCTAGAAGTAACTGAAGCAATTCTTAATGGCAATCAAAAGCAAGCCAAGCAAGGCAGACTTGAATATCGTTACGACTTTCAGTTCAATAGAAAATGGCAAGGGTGCTTCTATGCTATTAAACGAGTTTCGCCAATCATTGCCGAAAGCGAGACAGAGATTGTAGTGATTACTGTGTATACATTTTATTTTTGAGGAAAGTGACGCGATGAAAATTAGTTATGACCAAGAAACTGACTCTCTTTATATTCGCCTAGTCGATGGATATCATGAATGTCGTACTTTGCGCTTAAACGATGAAATAGCACTAAATATTGGTACGGGTGAAGTTTTAGTTGGTGTAGAAATTCTTGATGCAAAAGAGGTTATTGGATCGGGTCAGTTGCCACAAGTTGTTCTAGAGAATATCCCATTTGAGGTTGTATCAACGGCAGCTTGAAGCCATAGAAAGTCTAGTTCTGAAACATTAATTGCTCTGCTAAAAAATAGCGATCGCCTATCTCTAATCGTCATAATGCGATCGCTATTTTTTAGCTATTTTCAGTGCTTCTACCCTGCCCTAACTGCATTGATTACCACTAGAAATATATGAAATCTGATATTTTGAAAGTCCATGTCTTTTAAAATAGGCGGCATGGTGAGAGCGATCGCTATTTTCTGGAATAATGGCAGTGCGATCGCTCAAGATGCACAAAGATATATCACTATTTTATAAGCAGGAAATAGGGAGCAGAGGAGCAGAGAGGAAATAACCAATGCCCAATGCCCAATCCCCAATGCCCAGGTATAAAATACTAAGGACAAAACAACGTGTCACGCGTATCTCGTCCGGTAATGGGATTAGTTCCTTTGGCAAGTTTGCACAATTTTTTTTGCTCATCGGAACGCAGCAGCGTATCGGTAAAATCTGCCCCGTCAATGATTGCACCATCAAATCTGGCGTTAGCAGCAAAGGCACCCTCCAACAGTGCATTTGTCAAATTTGCTCTGACTAAACGAGCCGAGTCTAAAGTGGCATTTCTCAAGTCAGAACTTTCCAAATTCGCAGACTCTAAATTTGCTGCAAAGAAACTGACACCGTTCAAATTAGCGTGGCTGAAGTTGCTCTGGCGAAGATTAGCTTTAGTAAAGCTGGAGTCTGTTAAATCACGCCCTGAGAAATCAGCCTCGACCAAAATTTCTTTATTGTATTCGAGTGCCAAAGCTGTGGGAGCAAAACCGACTGTTGCGGTGATGCCAACTATTCCCCACAGGAATAAGCTGAGTATGCTTGCCCAAATGTGATAGTCTGTTTTACGCTTTAACCCGAATTTGGTTCGGGATGAGTCGAGTGTAGAACTCGCTGTGCGTAGGCGTAGCCCGCCGCAGGCATCGCTTAACCTAGAATTCATATAATTCATGATATTTTGAATCAATGGCTAACCTTCCTCCATCTCATTATCATGTTGTTGGTCACTATGGAGAAGACCTAGTAGCCCAATGGTTGCAATCTACAGGTTGGATAATTCTCCATCGTCGCTTTTCTAGTCGCTGGGGAGAAATCGATATCATTGCTGAATATCATGGAGTAACTGGGAAAGAGCAGGCGAGCAGGGGAGAATACCCGACTCCCGACTCCCGACTCCCAACTCTCCAATCAATGTTGGCATTTGTGGAAGTCAAAACCCGCAGTTCAGGTAGTTGGGATGCAGGGGGAAGAAGCGCAATCACCCCACAAAAGCAAGCAAAAATCTCGCGCACAGCTGGAATGTTTTTAGCTCAGTACCCTGAGAAGGCAGATTATTCTTGCCGATTTGATGTTGCTATTGTCTACTGTCAAAAGATATCAAAAAATCTGACTGGGGTTACAGCAACCCAAGAAGCTCTAGCGACTTCATCAGCAGCCGGATATAACTTTAAGCTGCAAGAATACATTCTTGCAGCTTTCGACTCTTCAATTGATAATGGTTAATTGGTAATGGATAAAATATCTTGATTACCAATGACCAATAATCTTGTAGTGACCTGACAACCAAATAGTATCACGCCAAAGTTTCTGGGCAATAGCCTAAGCCTCGGACAAACTGTTGGCGGAACGCCTCGATTTCATCTCTCTCTGGACTACCATGAGAGACGATCGCAACCTGATAGCGACGCATCACGTCCACAGGGCACTGTCCGGCTTCCAAACTCCAAAGTGCCATTTGCACCCTCATTGGCGGTTCGTAGCTAATTCCTAATTCATTTAAAAAAGCGCGAAAGTCGCCATCGTCTTGATGCGAGACTTGACCTTTGAGTTTGATCCTAACCACCCAGCCATCAATTTGATGAATTACGGTGACGAAAGAAACTGGTGTCTGGGGTCTAGCGTGCAGGTGTTGAACGACCCTCAGGGTTAGACTGGCATTTGCCAGATAGTACAAGTATTCCATGTTTGTTGGTGCTTGGGATCAAAGCCAATCCTACATATCTATATTCGTCAATCAATGGCTGTTCACGCTAGGGTAAAAGCCCCCGTTTTTAGATGGGGAGGTTTACCCAATCTTTATGTTAATTTTCCGTGTTACTCAATAGTACCAATCTTATCGCCAAGCGATAAAACTGAGCGAAGATGCCTTAAAGTTCTTTTAGAAGGAAAAACTCAAACCAGCTTTTTTAAGAGAGTATAAATACTAAATAAACCAAAAACTAGTAGAAGTCAATTTGAAAGATACCTCTGGCATACAAGGAAAAGATTTTGAATTAGATTGTTCGGTAGCTGGCTATGACTACAAACTATCTCCAGAACTGATTGCCCAAAACCCAGCAGTTCCTAGAGATAGTTCGCGGTTACTGGTGGTTAATCCCAATACAGACACCGAAACAGCAACCCTGCACCATATTTTCCATGATTTGCCTGCACTGTTGCGCTCTGGTGATTTGTTGGTTATGAACAATACAAAAGTTATTCCAGCGCGGCTTTATGGACATAAATCTACTGGTGCTAAAATCCAGGTGTTGCTGTTGGAAGAACGGCAGTATAACTGTTGGTTAGCTTTAGTTAAGCCAGGAAAAAGCTTCAAGCAGGGAGCGAAGATTATTTTTGAACCAAGGCAATTAGGCATTAGGGATCAAAAATCAGGAATTGCGGATTGGGAAGATTCCTATCCAGTAAAGAGTCCCCAACTCACGGCTACGGTTTTAGAAACAGACGCAGCCACTGGGGGGCGTTTGTTGCAATTTGATGTACCAGAGGGAAAGTCTTTGGTGCAACTGTTAGAGGTATTTGGTGAAGTACCGCTACCACCGTACATCACTGCCTCAAAAGCTGCTGATGATCAGTATCAGACAGTTTATGCTAAAGAGCCAGGAGCGATCGCAGCTCCGACAGCCGGATTACATTTTACAAGAGAATTATTACAAAAGTTGCGCGATCGCAATATCAATCAAGCTTTTGTGACGCTACATGTTGGTGTTGGCACATTTCGGCCTGTGGAAGTAGAGGACGTAACTACCCATCAGATGCATGAAGAATGGATTGAAGTCCCAAGAGCCACAGTAGAGCAAATCCGCGCCACTAAAGCAGCTGGCGGTCGGATTATTGCTGTGGGAACAACGGCAGTACGGGCTTTAGAAGGGGCGGCTGAATCGGGGAATTTACAACCATTTTGCGGTAAAACAGACTTGTTTATTTATCCGGGCTACCAATGGCAGGTGGTGGATGGTTTAATTACCAATTTTCACTTACCGCGTTCCAGTTTGCTGATGTTGGTAAGTGCGCTAATTGGCAGACAACGGTTATTGAATATATACAACGAAGCGATCGCTTTTGGCTATCGTTTTTATTCATTCGGCGATGCCATGTTAATTTTGCCAGAAGCTGTGGGAGTGGGGAGTTTGGAGAGACGCGATTAATCGCGTCTGTACAGGAATTTGGAGAGACGCGATTAATCGCGTCTGTACAGGAATTTGGAATTTTTTCTTTCGTGATGGGTACTCTGACTTATAACGGAACTAAAAATAAGTACAGGTTTGCAATTCATGTCTAAAAAATCCCTATTTTCTCAGTGGTTAGATTTATTTTGCCAGATGACAGTCTGTGGCTGCTCGACGTTTTTGGTCTTGGCTGCACCGACAATTACTAATTTCCCAGTCAGCAAGCTGCTGGCAGAAAACGCAATTTCTCAGGATTTGGAAGCAGCTAGTTTTTTCCAGCAAGGAGTCATGCGCTATAACCGCAAAGACTTACAGGGTGCGGAATATGCCTTTCGCCAAGCCTTGCAACATGACCCCAACCTGGGAGTAGCGCGGAACTATTTAGGTAATATCTTCTTGCAGCAAAATCACCCGGAACGAGCGTTAGAAGAATATGCAGAGGCGGTTAAAGTTAATCCCAATTTTAGTGAAGGTTATTACAACTTGGGTTTAGTGTTGCAGCGACAAGGAGAAAAAGATGCAGCGATTACTGCTTATCGCCAGAGTCTGGTGATCGATCCCACAAGAGTAGCAGCGCTGTATAATTTAGGTTTGGCGCTGTATGAACAAGGACAGTTAGAGGAAGCGATCGCTACATACCAAAAAGCAATTAGTCTAGATAGCAGCAATGCCAATGCTTATTTTAACTTAGCGATCGCCTTGCAACAACAAGGTCAAATACAGCCTGCGATCGCCACTTATCGCCAAGCCTTACAGCTAGATCGTAAAAACGCCACAGCCTACAATAACATGGCCAATTTGCTAGCAATTCAAGGTGAAACTTCTGAGGCTATTTCGGTTTATCGGCAAGCTATTCGCCTAAATCCTAAAAATGCCTCAGCTTACTATAACTTGGGAGTAACTTTATATAATCAGGGCGAGATCAAAAAAGCCAGTGGAGTCTTGAAACGTGCTTATCAGGAGTATCGTCAGCAAGGCAACATTGAACAAGCTGAGAAAATTGAACAGCTAATGCAGCAAATTGCCCAGAAAAGTGGACAACAGCAACCTCAAGTCAGTCAAACAGCTACTCCTCCCCAGACTCCAAAACCTACGAGTAATTTAGTACAACCACCTCAGCTACAGATGCCAAATCAACCAGAAACTTCTCCGAAAAAGCCCGCGAACCCTGCCTCAATTGAACCACAGCCTACTTTCACCAGTCCTGGACAATAAAACAATCAAAACCTCACCACGCCAGTTGCTACAAACTCCTCCACCCCCGCAACGCACTGGCTCCCCAACCCCTCTCCTTAGTAAGGAGAGGGGAGTTAACAATTCAAAATTTAATTAAAAACATA
>Ga0123337_10005867_pt1 | contig 11925 bp, 7 predicted proteins | sample frozenSSSSmetaG_FD_89792 | JGI IMG/M metagenome (GOLD analysis project Ga0123337, IMG submission 89792) | Glacier valley bacterial and archeal communities from Borup Fiord, Nunavut, Canada, to study Microbial Dark Matter (Phase II) -... | ecosystem: Environmental > Aquatic > Freshwater > Ice >...
AATCCGCGCCATGCGCATGAATGGATCGACTGGAAAAATGTCGACCTGCCGGACGACTATGTACTGATCCCGGGCGTCATCGACTCGACCTCCAACTTTGTCGAGCACCCCGAACTGATCGCGCAGCGGCTCAAGAATTTCACCGATACCGTTGGCGCCGAGCGCGTCATCGCCGGCACCGATTGCGGCTTTTCCACCTTTGCCGGCTTCGGCGCGGTAGATAGCGAAATCGTCTGGGCCAAGCTCAAGGCCCTGGCCGAGGGCGCCGAGATCGCCAGCAAGGCGGCGTAATTATCGACTGAGGAGACCACAATGCCCACGATTGACCCCGACGTCCTCGCCGCCCTGCGCAAGGCCGATACGCCCACCGTCTGCAACGCGCTCGAGCATGTGATGGGCGGGCGTACCGCCGAGGGCTTTACCAAGACGCCGGTGGTCTGCGCCGATCCGGCTCTCCCGCCAATTGTCGGCTTCGCCCGCACCGCCAAGATCCGCGCCTCATCGCCGGCCCAGAAGCCGGCGGCCGAGGTGCGTGCATTGCGCATGGCCTATTATGACTATGTCGCGGCCGGCGACGGCCCCAACCTGGTGGTAATCGAGGATACCGACTTTCCCCATGCCATTGGTGGCTTCTGGGGCGAGATGCAGGTGGCCCAGCACAAGGGGCTTGGCCTTGCCGGCACGCTGACCAATGGCGTGCTGCGCGACCTGGGCATGCTCGACGAAGGCTATCAGGTGATCGCCGGTTCGGTGGGTCCCAGCCATGCCTTCGTGCATGTCACCGAGCTCGACTGCACGGTCACCGTATTCGGCATGACTGTGCGCCCCGGCGACCTGGTGCATGCCGACCGGCATGGCGGCGTGGTGATCCCGGCCGAGCATATCGCGCGCATGGCCTGGGCCATCGACGTGGTGATGCGCAAGGAAGTGCCAATCCTGACGGCCGCCCGCGCGCCGGGCTTTACCGTCGAAAAGCTCAAGGCGGCGTGGCTTGAGGCTGACAAGATCAGCTGAGATCGCGTCGTGGCTTCCTCCCCCGCTTGCGGGAGAGGGGGACCACGCGTAGCGTGGTGGAGAGGGGAGCCCACACTCGAGGCTATCGTGCGGTCACCAGACTTCATGCGCGATCGCGCGAAGAACCTGCGTCGCACCATGACCGGGCCGGAAAAGACGCTGTGGTTTCTGCTGCGCCGCAACAGCCTGGGCTGGCACTTTCGACGCCAGCATCCCATTGGTCCCTTCATCCTCGACTTCTACTGCGCCCCGCTGAAGCTCTGTGTCGAGGTCGATGGCCCGGTGCATGCCGACCAGGCCGAGCGCGATGCGCGTCGCACCGTCTGGCTGAGCAAAGAGGGCATCACCGTGCTGCGATTTTCTGCCGACGAGGTCGAAACGCGCCCGGCAGCGGTCATTGCCGCCATCGCGGCTGTGGCACCCCCCTACACCGCCTGACGGCGGTCCCCCTCCCCCGCAGGCGAGGGAGGAAGGGGCGACTGCCAGATTTGGGGGCGTGGCTCCCCCCTCTACCACGCTATGCGTGGTCCCCCTCCCCCGTAAACGGGGGAGGAAGCGCCTGCCCTTAGATTTTACGCGCTAGTTCTTCACCTGCATGCGATCCAGGCGCAGTTGCGCTGCGCGGCGGTGGCCTTCGAGGCCTTCGCTGGCGGACTGGCGGGCGGCGGGTGGGGCGACCTGCTTGACGCCTTCTTCGCTCAGCCACTGATGGGTGGCGATCTTTACATAGGCGCCGACCCACAGGCCGCCGGTATAGGCGCCCGCGCCCATGGTGGGCAGGGTATGGTTGGTGCCGGAGCACTTGTCGGAATAGACCACGCTGGCCAGCTCGCCGATGAACAGGCTGCCATAGTTGCGCAGCTTGAGCGCGAAAGCCTTGGCGTCGGCGGTATGCACCTGCAGGTGCTCGGCCGCGATCAGGTCGGAATAGGCGATCATCGCGGCTTCGCTGTCGCAGACAGTAATCTCGCCATAGTTGATCCAGGCTTCGCGGGCCGTATTGGCCGTCGAGAGCGTGGCCAGCTGGGCCTCGATCTGCAGCAAGGTGGCCTCAGCCAGCGCGCGATCGGTGGTGATCAGGCCCACCCGGGTGCGGATGTCGTGCTCGGCCTGGGCCAGCATGTCGGTGGCGATCATTTCGGCATCGCCAGTGGCGTCAGCGACGATGAAGATTTCCGAGGGACCGGCCAGCTGGTCGATGCCGACCGGGCCGAAGACCTGGCGCTTGGCCTCGTTGACGAAGGCATTGCCGGGGCCGACGATCTTGTTGACGGCGGGGACCGTCTCGGTGCCATAGGCCATGGCGGCGATGGCCTGGGCGCCGCCGATGCGGAAGATGCGATCGGCGCCCGAGAGATGGCAGCCGGCGATCATGGCCTTATGGGCATTGGGCGGCAGGCAGGCAATGACCTCGTCGACGCCGGCTACCTTGGCCGGGACGATGGTCATGATGGGCGCGCTGAGCAGCGGATAGCGGCCGCCGGGCACGTAGCAGCCGACGCGCTGGATGGGGATGACGCGGTGGCCCATATGCACGCCGGTCAGGGTCTCGACCTCGAGCGGCAGGATGGTGGCCAACTGGGCCTGGGCGAACTTGCGCACATTGTCGATGGCAAATTCGGTGTCCTTGCGGGTCTGCGGATCGAGCTCGGCCACGGCCTGCTCGCGCTCGGCCTGGGTGACCTCGAAGACGGTCAGGTCGGACTTGTCGAACTTAGCCGAGTATTCGCGCACGGCGGCGTCGCCGTTCTTGCGGACATTGGCGATGATTTCGCTGACCAGGGTTTCGACCGGCGCATTGTCGCCGAGCGACGAGCGCTCGGGCGCCTTGACATAGGTGACGCCGGGAAAGGGCGAAGCGGGATTTAGGGTCATGCGGGGTCACTCCGGAAAGCGTAGCAGACGGTGCGAATGCGCTAGCAGACTGCTAGCGTCGAGCGTCACGTGAAGGTGTCGTTTTGATCTTGCATACGTATTCAAAATTTGCCAGAGTTTTTTGGCAAATTGGTCTCGGCCTTTCGTCGAGACATGTGGATCGTGATGAACCAGATTATTTTCGCTCCGGCCGAAACGGTGGGCGCCGCCACGGCGCCGGTGCCGCTCGTGCTGCTGGGCGGCACGGCTTGCGACGACAGATTGTTCGCGCCGCTGCTGGAGCGGTTGGACTGGCCGGTGACGCAGGTCATGCCGCTTGCGGGCGCGGAAACGACGGACGACCTGGCGGCGCGCCTGCTGGCGCAGGCGCCGGCACGCTTTGCCCTGCTCGGCTTTTCGCTGGGTGGCATCGTGGCGCTGGAAATGATCGCCCAGGCGCCCGAGCGGATTGCCGGGCTGGCGCTGCTCGACACCACGGCGCGGCCCGATCCAGCCGAGAATGCCGCCCAGCGCCGCCTGGCGGTGGACAAGGCGCGGGCCGCGGGCATGGAGGGCTATATTGCTGATGCCTGGGCCGAGCTGGTGTCCCCCGCCCATGCCGACAATGCCGAGTTGCGCGGGCTGATCACGGCCATGGCGCGCGACAGCGGCATCGCGCTGCTGGCAGCGCAGGCAGAATTGGCGATCAACCGCGCCGACAGCCGGCCGCGGTTGGGCGCCATCGCCGTGCCGACGCTGATCCTGGCGGGGGCTGATGAGGCGGTGTGTCCGCTGGCGGCGCATCAGGAGCTGGCCGACGGCATTGCCGGGGCGCGCTACTTTACCATTCCACAAGCGGGCCACTTTGCGCCGCTTGAAAATCCTGCCAGCGTGGCGCGTCATGTACGCGACTGGCTGGCCCTGTGCACGACCGATCTAGCCATTCCGGCAGAACCCCAAGGAGCCATCATGAACGACGCCCCCACCCCCACCAAGAGCAAGGGCAGTCCCGCCATGGCGGCCGCGGAATCCGTGCTGCAGGTCGAACGCCGTGACTACAAGGATCTGGCGCCGACTGACCGGCCGCGCAGCCAGTCGCTGGACGGCTTCGACGACATCTATACCGACATTGTCGACTACATCATCCGCTGCACCCACAAGATCTGGGACGAGCGCGATATCGGGCTGATCTATACCCATTACACGCATAACTGCGTGCTCTATGGCACGACCGGCAATATCTACAATCGCGAAGATATCGTGCGCGACACGATCCAGCGGCTGGTGAGCTTTCCCGAACGGCGCGGCATGGGCACCCAGGTGATCTGGAATGGCAATGATCAGGACGGCTTCTATACCAGTCATCTGGTGACCGGTTCGGGCCGCCACACCCAATATGGCCATCTCGGCCAGCCCACCGGCAAGCCCTTTGTCAGCCGCACGATTGCCGACTGCATGATCCACCGCAACATGATCTATCGCGAGTGGGTGGTGTCGGACCAGATGGCCATCATCAAGCAACTCGGCCTCGACCCCAACCACTTTGCCATGCGCACCGCCAAGGCCAAGTTCGATGCCGGCCTGACCTCGCTGGATATTGGCGAAAACCGCCGTGTCCTTGGCCAGACACGACCGAACGAGAAAGCCGATGTGAGCCTGGCGCATAACGATATCGAAGTGCAGACCATCGAGATGCTGCACGAGATTTTCGTCAAGCGCATGTTCGGCAAGATTGCCGAATGCTATGCGCCCAATGCGCAGTATCACGGCCCGCTGATGAAGGAGCTCTATGGCGTCGCCGCCATCATCCACCAGCATCTGGGCCTGATCGGCTCGCTGCCGGACGCCAGCTACGAGATCCAGCATGTCGCCTCCAATCCCTGCGAAGAGGGCGGCACCAAGGTGGCTGTGCGCTGGATCATGGAAGGCCACCATCTGGGCTATGGCATTCTGGGCGAACTGGGCGACCCGACCGGCAAGCGCGTCCAGGTCATGGGCATGAGCCATTACCACTGGAAGGACGGCAAGATCGTCGATGAGTGGAATGTCTATGACGAGTTGAGCCTGCTCGTGCAGATCAAGCTGGGGCAGCTGGCCGAAGCCGCCTGATCGACCCGACACCGATATCGGCCGAGCCCTGTCGTGATGACGGGGCTCGGCCTTTTTTCGACACGGTCCCGGCGCCGCCCCGCTGCGCCGGAAAGCTTTGTCCATCGGGCGGAACGCCCATGGTGACTGTCACGTTAGCCCTGCAACAAGAGGGCAAAGCATGACACATCAATGGGGCGCGGTTCCCCATGACGACGGCACCTGGTCAGTGGCGACCTGGGCCCCATCGGCCAAGGCCGTGACCGTCCAGCTCAAAGGCGGCAAGCAGGCCATGGTGCCTGACGGCGATGGATGGTGGTACGCCCGCGTCGGCGCGCCGCCCGGCACGTCCTATCAGCTCATCTCCGATGGCCAGACGATGCCGGATCCGGCCAGCCGGCTGCAGGCGGGCGGCGTGCATGCTCAATCGGTGCTGGTCGATCACCGGACCTATCCATGGCGCTCGAGCTGGCAGGGACGTCCCTGGCCCGAGGCGGTGATCTACGAATTGCATGTCGGCACCTTTACCCCGGAAGGCACCTTTGCCGCGGCCATGGACAGACTGGGCGAACTGGCGGATCTGGGGATCACCGCCATCGAGGTCATGCCGGTCGGCCAATGGTCGGGCAAGCGCGGCTGGGGCTATGACGGCGTGCTGCCCTATGCGCCCCACCCCGCCTATGGCACGCCGGACGCGTTCAAGGCCTTTATCGACCATGCGCATGGCCTGGGCATGATGGTGATCCTGGACATTGTCATGAACCATTTCGGGTCCGAAGGCGCGCATCTGCATAGCCTGGCGCCGGAATTCTTCGCACCCGAGCGCCATACGCCCTGGGGGGCGGCTATCCATTTCGACCTGCCGGCGGTGCGCGAATTCTGGACCGCCTGTGCCAGCATGTGGATTGCCGATTACCGGCTGGACGGGCTGCGCTTTGACGCGGTGCACGAAATCACCGGCCCGGGAGCCGATGACTTCCTGGCCGAGATGGCGACCCGGCTGCGGGCGCTGGACCCGGAGCGTCGCATTCACCTGATCACCGAGGATGATCGCAATAGTCCGCGCTGGCGCGAGGACGGGCTGTATGATGCCAGCTGGAACGACGATTTCCACCACGCTATCCATACCGCGCTGACCGGCGAAGACCAGGACTATTACGCCAGCTATGCGGTCGACCCTATTGCCGATCTGTGCCGGGCGCTGGCGCATGGCCAGGTCGAGGAAGGGCAGGAACGCCAGGGTCGCGATGGGCCGCGCGGGGAAAAAAGCGATCACCTGCAGCCAACCGCCTTCGTCAACGCCATCCAGACGCATGACCAGATCGGCAATCGTCCGCATGGCGAGCGGCTGATCACGCTGGCCGATGCAAAGGCTGTGGAAGTCGCCTATGCCATGCTGCTGGTGGCCCCCTATGTGCCGATGATCGTGATGGGCGAGGAACGGGGCGAACAGGCGCCGTTCCTGTTCTTTGCCGATTTTCACGGGGAGTTGGCCGACAATGTCCGCGAGGGACGGGCCGCGGAGATCGGCGCTATTGCCGCGGCCGAGGAACCACCCCCCGATCCGCTGGCCGTGGACACCTTTGCCGCCTCCAAGCTGACCTGGAAAACCGATGCGGCAGCGCAAAGCTGGCTGGCGCTGACACGGCAAGCCCTGGCCTTCCGCAGGGACTATGTCGTGCCGCTGCTGAAATCGGGGCGGGTCGGCGCGGCGCAGGTGCGGCGCATCGGCGGCAGTGCCATCGAGGCGAACTGGCGGTTTGCTGCTGGCTCGCTGCATCTGGCGGTCAATTTCGGCACTGTCGGTGCCTTCCCTCCGGGGGCGCAAGAGCCCCAGTTCAAACTCAACCGTATCGAGAGGGACAATTTTGCGCTCTCCGTCCAAGGCCAGTTCCATGATTGATCCGATCCCGACCGCGACCTACCGCATCCAGCTGCGCGAGGGCGTGGGCTTTGCCGAGGTAGAGGGCCAGCTCGACTACTTTGCCGCGCTGGGGATTTCCCACCTCTACCTGTCGCCGATTTTTGCTGCAGCGGCAGGCTCGACGCATGGCTATGACGTGATCGATCCGACAGCGATCGAGCCGAACCTGGGCGGGCGCGCCGGGTTCGAGGCGCTGGCGGAGGCGGCACATGCCAAGGGGCTCGGCGTGATCCTCGACATCGTGCCTAACCACACGGCGTTCACGCTGGACAATCCCTGGCTGGCCGACGTGCTGGCGCATGGCGAGGAGAGCCGCTATGGCCGGCATTTCGATATCGACTGGGCAGCGGGGCCGCTGGCCCTGCCCTTCCTGCCGGAACCCTTTGCCGCGATGCTGGCGGCTGGCGCGTTTTCCGCATCGGACGGCTTTTGGCGCGTCGGCGAGATGGAAATCCCGCTGGCAGCCGACGGACGCCAGGGCGCGAGCACCGTCGATGACCTGCAGGCGCTGCACAAGCGGCAGCACTGGCGGCTGCGGCACTGGGAGACCGAGCGCGACAGCATCACCCATCGACGGTTCTTCAACGTCACCGGACTGATCGGCATGCGGGTGGAAGACGAGGCGGTGTTCGCCGACACCCATAGCCTGATCCTCGAGCTGGTCCGCGCTGGCCATGTCGACGGGCTGCGGGTGGACCATATTGACGGGCTGGCCGACCCAAGGACCTATCTCGAGCGGCTGGCCGCCGCGCTGCCGGGGACGCCGGTCTGGGTCGAGAAAATCCTGGTCGGACGCGAGACGCTGCCTTCGGGCTGGCAGACGGCCGGCACCACCGGCTACGAGGCCGGACGACTGCTGGCGCGGGTGCTGACCGATAAAGATGGGCTGGCGCGGCTGGAGCAGAGTTGGCGGGATTATACCGGCCAGGCCGGTGCGTTTGCCGATGTGCTGGCGCAGTCCAAGCGCGACATAATGCACAATGAGCTGGCGGCCGAACTGCACCAGCTGGTCCGCCTGGGCGCGGCGGCTTTGGCCGATGATGGGACGGTCGAACCGGGGCCAGAAAGCCTGCGCGAAGCGGTGACGGCGCTGCTGACCGGGATGACGCGCTACCGCACCTATGTGGATGGCGACGGCGCCGACGGGCAGGATCGGGAGCTGATCGCGGCAATCGTCGCGGACGCGCGGCCACGCCTGCGCTCGGCGCGGGTGCTGGAGCATCTGGCGGCCAGGCTGGTGACGCCGGCATCGGCGGCGGCTTTGGCCTTTGCCGTGCGTTTCCAGCAGGTTTCGGGCGCGCTGTTGGCCAAGGCACAGGAGGACACCGCCGGGTTCCGCTGGACGGCCTATCTGGCGGGCAATGATGTGGGGGCCGAGCCGGCCGAGGCGACAATCGAGGCGGATGAGGCCAATGAATTCCTCGCCCTGCGCCGCCCGTCGGACATGACGCTGAGCACCAGCCACGACACCAAGCGCTCCGAAGACGCCCGGATGCGGCTGGCAGCGATCAGCCACTTGCCGGACGAGTTTGCCGGACTGGTGGAAGCGGCCGGCGGGCTGCCAGAAGCAGCAGACGTATCGCCGCGCTGGCGCTGGTATATCGCGCAGTCGGCACTGGCCATCTGGGGCGCCGAACCCGAGGCGCTACAGGAACGGCTGGCTGCGCATATCGTCAAGGCGATGCGCGAGGCCAAGGAAGTCACCTACTGGACGCGGCCGGTGCCCGAGATCGAGGAGCCGGCGTTCGCCTTTGCCGCGGCGCTGGGCGCGCAGTGGACCGAGGCACAGCCGGCGGCGCTGGCCCGGCTGCTCGAGACCGGCGACACCCTCAGCCTGACGCAGCAGGCGCTCAAATGCCTTATGCCGGGCTTTCCCGACATCTATCGCGGCACCGAGGCGCCTTATTACACGTTAACCGACCCCGACAGCCGGCTGCCGGTGGACTGGGATGGGTTACACGGGGCAGCAGAAGCGGAAGGTTTTGTCGGCGACAAGGCGCGACTGACGCAGACATTGCTGGGGCTGCGGGCAGAGGAGCGGGCGTTCTTCGACGCTGCAGACGCCAGGATGACGCTGGAGGATGACGGGCTGAGCCTGGTGCGGACAATGGGCTCACGAACGCTTATCTGCACGCAGAGCGCCGGGCCGCATGCGCCGCTCAGCCAGACCGTGTGGCAGAGCCAATATGGCGGGCGCCGGCTGACCATTGGCTGGCAGGAGGGCTAGGGCGTCGCGGCGACCAGCCGATAGCCGACCCCGGCTTCGTTTTCGATCAGGCGCGGTGCAGCATTGTCGGAAAGCTTGGCGCGCAGCTGGGCGACCAGGACGCGCAGATATTGCGTGTCCTGGGCATGGGCCGGGCCCCAGAGGCGCTGCAGCGCCAGGCCATGGGTGACGACGCGGCCGGCGTGATCGGCGAGCAGGACGAGCAGATCGTATTCCTTGGGGGTGAGATGCACTGGCTGGCCGCTCACGCGCACCAGCCGGTGCTCCCGATCGAGGTCGATCCGACCGAAGCGCTGCGGGCCCTGCGGCGTGTCGCCGGGCTCGGCGTGACGCAGGGCCACCCGGATACGGGCCAGCAGCTCGCCAATGCCGAAGGGTTTTTCGATATAGTCATTGGCGCCGGCGTCGAGAGCGGCGATCTTTTCGATTTCCTGGTCACGCGCCGAGAGCACGATGATGGGCACGCTGGAAAAGGCACGCACGGCGAGGATGACATCCTTGCCATCGCCATCGGGCAGGCCCAGATCGAGCACGATGAGCGCGGGCGCGCGCGTCGCCGCGAGGCGCTTAGCCATGGCGGCGGTGTCGGCGGTTTCGACCTCGAAGTCAGAGGCCTCGAGCGCTGGCCGCAGGAAGCGCTGGATCTGCGGCTCGTCATCGACGACCAGAATACGCGGCTTCATGGCGCGACCGGTGCAGCGAGCGGCAGGCGGATGACGAAGCGGGTGCCGCGCCGCCGCACGGCTGGGCTTTCGGCGATGATGGTGCCGCCCATGGCGGTGAGCAGACCGCGGGCAATGGCGAGGCCCAGGCCGGTGCCGGCCTGGCGGCCATCGCCCTTGGCGCGGCGGTAGAACTTCTCGAAGATACGCTCCAGATCGGCTGAGGCAATGCCCTTGCCCTGATCGGTTACCGTGATCATCACACTGTCTTTCTCAGCGCGCGCATAGATCGTGAGCGGGCTGTCGCCAGCATATTTGGCAGCATTGTCGAGGAGATTAAAGAGCACCTGTTCGAGCAGGACCGGATCGGCGCTGGCGACGGGAGTCGGATCGGCGAGGCTGATCTCCACTTCCAGGCCGGGATGAGGCCGCTGCGCCCGGCCGACCGCCGCGGCAATGACGTCGGCTACGAAAGTGGGCTGGCGTTTCGCCCGGATCATGCCGGATTGGATGCGGGTCATTTCGAAGAGATTGGCGACGAAGCGGTTGAGGCGGCCCGCCTCCTCCTCGATCGAGAGGAGCAGATCGGCCCGTGTGGCGACGGGCAGGCGATCGCCCAGTTCGCGCAGGCTGGTCACCGCGCCGGTAATGCTGGCCAAGGGCGTGCGCAGATCGTGCGAGAGCGACGACAGCAGCGCGGCCTGTACCTTCTCGCTTTCGCGGGCGATGGAGGCTGCATTGCTGTCACGCGCCAGCTGGGCGCGGTCGAGCGCGATGGCGGATTGTTCCAGAATGGCGTTGAGGGTGCGCTGTTCCTCATCGCTTTCGGGTGCATTGGCCGCTTGCATGGCCAGACCCACCACGGCGAGCACGCGCTGGCCCGAGCGGACCGGATGAAACAGATAGGGCACCTGGGGCAGCGTGCCGGTCATGAAGCCGGCCGGCTCGCGCTTGTCGCGGGCCCAGAGCGCCGCCATCATCGCGGTGGCGTCGAGATCCTGATCGGGCGGCCAGGCAGCGGCCAGTGCAAGCTCGCCCGCCTCATCAGCGGCCAGGACCACCGTCGCTTTACTGAGGGCGGCGTGGATGTGGCTGGCCATGGCATCGAGCACCTGGTCGCGGCCGAAGGCCCCGGCCATCTTGCGGGCAAAATCGAGCAAAGCCTGGGCCTGGCGGGTCTGCTGCTGGGCGCGATCGATGCTTAGCCGCAGGCGGGCCGCGAGCTGGCCGGCCGCCAGGGCGACGCCGACAAAGATCACCAGCGACAGCACCTCCTCAGGCCGGGCAATGGTCAGCCTTCCGGTGGGGGTGATGAAGAAGAAATTGTAGGCCAGGAAAGACAGGGCCGAGGCCAGCAGCGCCGAAAAGCGTCCGGCCACCACCGCCGAGAGCAGCACGGCGGCCAGGTAGAGCATGGAGAGGTTCTGCAGCGCGACGATGGCGGAAAGGCCAAAGCCGAGCAGCGTCGTGGCGCCGACGGCCAGCACAGGCGTGGCGACGACCAGTGCCCATTCGGGGGCGGTGCGGCGGCGCGAAGCGGCATGGCGCTCGGCCCGCTCGCCGGCAACGACGTGGATGCCGATATCGCCGGCCTGATGCAGCAGCGCGTCCGGCAGGGAGCGCTGCCAGACATGGCGCCGGCGGCTGCGGCCGATGACGATCTGGGTGATGTTTTCGCGCCGCGCCAGTTTGAGGATGGCGGCGACGAAGTCGGTTGCGGTCTCGCGCCGGATCTCGGCGCCGAGCCGTTCGGCCAGTTGCAGGGTGGTTTCGAGCCGGGCGCCGGCCTCGGCATCGGGCGGCATTCCGTGCGGATTGGCGAGCGAGAGCACCAGCCAGCGGGCATTGAGCCCGGAGGCCAGACGGCTGGCCTGCCGCACCACGCTTTCGGACATCTCGTCGGGACCGACGCAGACCAAGAGGCGCTCGCCGCTGGCCCAAGGCCCCTCGATGGCGCCCTGGCGCAGCAGATCGACCATCTGGTCATCGACCCGGTCGGCGGCGCGGCGCAGCGACAGCTCGCGCAAAGCGGTCAGTGTGGCCGGGGTGAAGAAGCCGGCCAGAGCGCGGTCGGCATTGTCGGGCAGATAGACCTTGCCGGCCTTGAGGCGCTCGATCAGCTCGTCGGGCGGCAGATCGACCAGCACGATATCGTC
>Ga0123337_10005868_pt1 | contig 11921 bp, 9 predicted proteins | sample frozenSSSSmetaG_FD_89792 | JGI IMG/M metagenome (GOLD analysis project Ga0123337, IMG submission 89792) | Glacier valley bacterial and archeal communities from Borup Fiord, Nunavut, Canada, to study Microbial Dark Matter (Phase II) -... | ecosystem: Environmental > Aquatic > Freshwater > Ice >...
GCTGGCGCTGGCGTGGCTGGCGCTGCGCCAGCGCAGGTGTCAGCCGGCCTGAGCAATCAGGGCTTCAGCCCGGCATGCTGGCAATGACCTGGGCCACCGCCGCCGTGAGCTTCTTGGCATAGGGCACATGCAGGAATTCATTGGGGCCGTGCGCGTTGCTCTTGGGGCCGAGCACGCCGCAGACCATCATCTGCGCCTTTGGAAAACCCTGGCTCAGCAGGCTCATGAGCGGAATCGTGCCGCCCTGGCCAATCGTGCCGCAGGGCGCACCAAAGAAGTTTTGCGACGCAGCGTTCAGCGCGTCTTCGAACCACGGCGCGCTGCCGGGCGCGTTCCAGCCGGTGGCGCCGCCGTTGCTTTGAAACGTGACCCTGGCCTGGTAGGGCGCGTTGTCTTCGAGCAGCGCCTTGAGTTCCTGCACGGCGGCGCCGGCGTCGATCAGCGGCGGCAAGCGCAGCGACAGCTTGAAGGCGGTGTAGGGCCGCAGCACGTTGCCCGCGTCTTTCAGCGCCGGAAAGCCGTCGGCACCGGTCACGCTCAGCGTGGGCCGCCAGGTCCGGTTCAGCAGCGCTTCGACCGGATCAGTCGTGGTGGGCAGCGCAAAGGCGGTCGCGCCTTCGCAGTCGTAATGCGCCCACGGAAAGCGCTTGTAGATCTCGTCGCCCAGAATCCTGGCCGTGGCCTCGGCCTGCAGCAGCCGGTCGGCCGGCACTTCGCAGTGAAAGCTTTGCGGCAGCAGACGGCCGGTCTTGCTGTCTTCGAGCCGGTCCAGCAGCTGGCGCAGGATGCGAAAGCTCGACGGCACCAGGCCGCTGGCGTCGCCCGAATGCACGCCTTCGGTCAGCACCTCGACCTTGAGCACGCCGGCCGCATTGCCGCGCAGGCTGGTCGTCAGCCACAGCTGGTCGTAGTTGCCGGCGCCCGAGTCGAGGCAGACCACCAGCGCGACTTCGCCGAGCCGGTCCTTCAGCGCATTGACGTAAGGCAGCAGGTCGTACGAGCCGCTTTCCTCGCAGGTTTCAATCAGGCCGACGATGCGCGGATGCGGAATTTTCTGCGCTTTGAGCGCCTGAACGGCTGCGATGCTGGCATAGACCGCATAGCCGTCGTCGGCGCCGCCCCGGCCGTAGAGCTTGCCGTCCTCGTACTTCGGCGTCCACGGGCCCAGGTCGCTGCGCCAGCCGGTGAACTCGGGCTGCTTGTCGAGGTGGCCATACATCAGCACAGTTTGCGTCGAATCGGCGCGCGTGGCCGGGATTTCAAAGAACAGCACCGGCGTGCGCCCTTCGAGCCGCACGATCTCCAGTGTGAGCCCCTCGACTTTCTGCGCCTCGACCCACGTCGCGGCATTGCGCATCACGGTGTCGATGAAGCCGTGCTGCGCCCAGTCGGGGTCGAAGGTCGGCGACTTGGCGGGAATCGCGATGTAGTCGGCCAGTTGCCGGACGATGTCGTCGTCCCACTGAGTAGTGACCTGGGACAGGGCCTGCGCGGCGTTGAGGAGGCTGACGGGAATTTCGCGGTGCAAGGGGGCGTTCATTGAGATACTCCAACATCGAAAGCCAGCGAGGTGCTGTGATGGATGCTACTTTACGCCTACCTTAAAAACCGCACCACCGAAGACCAATGCTGGATGTATTCACTGTTGCAGCCCCGGTCTGCCTGGCCCAATCAATACAAACACCCAGCGTCAACCGTCCTGCGTTCGATCGCCTGATTACGCATCGCCCGCCTCATATCAATCTCGCGCGCAGGCGCGCCGAGAACTGGTCGAGCAGGAAGACCACGATGAAGATCGCGATCAGGATGGTCGCTACATGGTCATACTGGAACATGTCGAAGCGCCCCTTGAGTTCCTGCCCGATACCGCCGGCGCCGACCAGACCGATCACGGTCGCCATGCGAATGTTGCGATCGAGGATGTAAAGTGTGTACGCGATGTACTGCGGCAGCACCTGCGGCAGCACGCCATACCATAGCGTCTTGAGCTTGCCGGCACCGATGGCTTCCAGCGCCTCCTGCGGTTTCTTGTCGGCGTTCTCGATGTCCTCGGCGTAGAACTTGCCGAGAAAGCCGGCCGCGTGCAAACCAAGCGCCAGCACGCCGGCGATCGGCCCAAAACCATAGGCCAGCACCAGGAACAGGGCGACGATCAATTCCGGCGCCGAGCGCAAGAGGCTGATCGATCCGCGCGCCAGCGTGTAGGTGAACCGGCTCGGCGTGTAGTTGCGCGCGGCCAGATAGGCCAGCGGAATCGACAGCAGCACCGACAACAAGGTGCCCCACAGCGCGATCTCGACCGTCTGCACCATCTTTACAAACACGGTCCACAGGTAGCCGACCGGCTTGACCAGGTACTCGATGCGCTCCGTTTCCACATCCATCTTCAAGGTCTGCAGGTTCATGCGCTGCTCGCGCCGCTCCTGCACCTCGAGGTAGCCAAACCATGGAAGGTCGTTGCGGTCGAACTGGGACAGGCGCGCCACTTCCTCTTTCTCGCCGATGGCCGGCGGCCACATCGACTGGCCAATACGCGACAGGCCGCGCACGACCTGGGATTCATCGGTCAATCCAGCCAGTTTGCCAATGGCTTGCACCGTCATGGTCACCATGCGGTCCATCTCGGTTCTCTGACCGGTGTAGATCAGGCTGGCCAGCAGCACCAACACGATCAGCAAGTGCTTGGCGGTGTAAGGATGGGCTAGCTTCCAGGCCAGCGGTGTGCCCGCTGTCGGTACGGGGATGGGTTTGGTGATCATGGTGGACATTTCAGGCAGCAACCGGCAGCAACAATCCCTGCGGCAAGGTATTTTCTTCGGCCTCGGAGGGTGCGGCGACCTCTTCCCAGTGTGCGCCGGCATACAGGCGTTCCACGACTGCGTCGGTAAATTCGGCGGGTGTGCCGTCAAACACGATGCGGCCGTCGCGCATGCCGACAATACGATCGCCAAACTCACGCGCCAGGTCCACCTGATGCAGGCTGCACAGGACAGAGGTGTTGCGCTCGCGCGCGGCATCGCGGATCAGCGTCAGGATGTCGCGCGAAATCTTCGGATCCAGGCTGGCGACTGGCTCGTCGGCCAGGACCACTTCGGGGTCAAGCATGAAAGCCCGGGCAATGCCCACGCGCTGTTGCTGTCCGCCGGACAGTTCTCCCGCGCGGCGCGGCAGGTGCTTTGGCGCCAGCCCGACTTGGGCCAGCAGTGTGCAGGCTCTGGCCCGGTGCGCAGGCGTGAACCAGCCCAACAGGGCGCGAGCGATGGACACCTGCGGCAGCAGACCGGCAAGCACGTTGCCGGACACGCTCATGCGCAAGGTCAAATTGAAATGTTGATGGATCATCGCTACGCGTTGACGCAATTCGCGCTCGGTAGCGGAGGTCAGTTCAATGCCGTCAATGACGACTCGGCCCGTGCTCGGACGCATCAGGCCGTTGACCGCGCGCAGCAATGTTGATTTGCCGGCGCCTGATGGGCCCAGCACGACGCAGAATTGTCCACGCGGTACGGCGAGGCTGATATCGGACAAGGCACGCGTACCGTCTGGCCAGGTCTTGGAAATGTGATGGAATTCGATCATGGCAAGCGCCTTGGGTGGATGTACGGGCGACGGCATCGCGCCGCCGCCCGTTCTGGTCTGATGTGGAAACTGCGCTGGCTTAGCGGCTGTCGGCTTTTTTCATGATCTCGACCTTGACCGGGTCGGTGACCAGCTCGAACATTTTTCCGGCGGCCGCCATGTCAGCTTCACTGACCTTGGACGTGTAGCCATCGACCTTGCCGCCGCCATAGCCGCGGATCTGGTCCTTGGTGATGCCGGGCAGTTTTTCGATGTTGGTGAAGGCCTCGCGCAGCTTGGTCTTCACAGACTCGGTCAGCTTCGGGTGCATGGCCAACGGCGGATACGGAATCGGCGCACTCTTTACCAGCACCTTGACTTTGGCCGGATCGATCGCCTTGGCGTTGACGGCTTTCTCGAACGAGTCGAACGAGGCACCACCGGCATCGACCAGCCCCTCGGCCAGCGCCTTGAGCACGTTGGCGTGGGTACCGGCCATGTTGATCATGCCAGCGTCCTTTGCAGGATTGACACCTGCCGAGAGCATCATCGCCACCGGCACGTTGAAGCTCGATGTCGAATTGACGTCACCCAATGCGATTTTCTTGCCCTTGAGGTCCTTGACACTATTGATGCCCGCATCGGTGCGGGCGAAGATGCCGGAGTAATACACCGAGGCACCCTGGCGTACCGCCAGCGCCAGCAATTCCGCGCATCCGCGGCCGCGGGCCTGCAGGTAGCTCGCCGGGCCAAACCAGGCAATATCGGCGGCGCCGTTGCACATGGCCTCGACCACGGCTCCGTAGCTCTGGCCGACCTTGATATCGAATTTCAGGCCGGTGGACTGGTTGATCGCGCCGAAGATCGGTTCGAAATCCTTCTTGGTGCCGTCCTCGGTGCCGCCGTCGGCAGGAATGAGAATGACGCGCAAAGGCTTGGCCACGCTGCCATCGTTCTGCGCCCCGGCGAAGGTGGCCGAGCTGCCGAACAGTGCAGCGGTGGCTAACGTAGTGGCCAATACGGTTCGGATAAATAGTTTGCGGTGCATGGTTGAATTTCTTGTCTGTTGGGTGAAATTGGAATTGACGCGATTGCCGGCGCCGCCTGCAGCAGCCGTCGCACATCGGCTTGCCTCATGCGGCGCTGGCGACGCCAAAGACGCATTCCTGAATGCTTGTCCTTGGCGTCGCGGGATGTTTTAAGTCGTCCCCATCGCCGGATCGCTGAGCCCATGCTTGCCGGTTTCGACCCGGCCAGCAAAGCGGCGCATATAGCCCTTGACCGTGTCGGCAGTCACGCTGAAGTCATACCAGTTGCCGCTCTTGCGGAGCGACCAGTTCTGTTCGACTTCCTTGCCCGGTTCGACCTTCAACAGCCACGGTCCGGCGCTGCCGTAAGCGTTGTCCTGAATCGTCAGCGTGCAGGACTGCGTCCCGGTATTGCTGAATTTCACGTAGACATCCCCGTTTGCAATGTCGTAGCAAACACGGCATTCCGGGCTGGCCACGTTCCCGATGGTTTGCGCATCGTCCTTGAATACGCGCACGAAGCCGTTCGGCCCGTAGACCCACAAATCATGCTTGCCTTTGTCGGCCGACACGTCCCAGATGTCCGCCAGCGTTTTACCGGCTTCAACGGTGTAGCGGCGCGGGATACGATCAAGGTGCATCTTGTCGTAGACGTGATAGACCGCGCCCTGTTTGCCCGTGTTGGCGAAGATCAACTCGACGCTGATGCCGGCCTTGACGGCGGCGTTGACATGCAACTCGTAAGGCAGTCTGCGCGAAAAGCGAACGCCTTTTTCCTGGAACAGCGGCTCGTGCGTCTTGGGAGCGAAATACGGCAGCATGGATCTTTGCTGCGCGTCGACGAAGGCATAGTTTCCGGTGTCGGGCAGCGTTGGCCACACCGCGTCCTTCGCCTGCACGAAGTCAAACGCCGAGGTCAGGTCGCCGCAGACGGCGCGGTGCCACGGGCTGATGGCCGGGACAGTGATGTCGAAGCGTTTTTCCAGAAACATCCCCAATGAGGTGTGGTCGAACACTTGGGACGAGACCCACCCGCCCTTGCTCCATGGCGAAATCACGTACATCGGCACGCGCGCGCTCAGCCCGAACGGTCGAATGTTGCCCGAGATGGTGTCTTCGGGTTTCAGGTATGTTTTTGTCGGGTCCGTACTAACAGCATTGAAGTACTCGCCGTCGAGCTTGAGAGTGGCTTTGCCTGCCAGGGTACCGTCCGCGTTGTATGACGGAGGGGCCGGCGGAGGTACGTGATCGAAAAGACCGTCGTTTTCATCGAAGGTCAAAAAGAACGCCGTCTTGCTCCAGACGTCGGTGTTCACGGTCAGCGCATTGAGCACCTGCTCCGTGAAGTTGCTGCCTTTCAGCGGGCTGGAGGGCCCGCCGGGATGCTCGGAAAATGCCTGGGGCGGGAGCACCCAGCACACTTGAGGCAGCGTGCCGTTCTTGACGTCGTTGGCGAGGTCCTCGAGCGTCCACAGCGACATGCCGTTCTTGTAGATGGACGAACCGGGTTGCGCCGTTCTGAAGCTCTCGAAAGCGAGGCATCCGTGCATCGCGCCGGTCCAGTTGTCATTGGGGTCCTGATAGATGCGCCAGGTGATGCCGGCTTGCTCGAGAACGTCCGGAATAGTCGGCCACTTGAACGCCGTGTCCTTGTACTTGTAGCCCGGCGACGGCCACTTGTTGACCGCAGGGTCCAAGACCCAGCAACGCACATTGTTCGGCTCCGAATCGGCATCGGTGCAATTGATGCCCTGGGCTCTCAGGTCGGGATTGAAATTCGAACCGCTGAAAAAGGTGATCCGATTGGGGTCGGTTCCAGTGGTGATCGAGCAATGGTAGGCGTCGCAAATCGTGAAGGCTTCGGCCAGCGCGAACTGGAACGGAATGTCTTCCCGCTTGTAGTAGCCCATTGAATTGTCGTTCTTGTACTTCGGCCAATAGCCGAACTTGCCCTGGTTCCATGCCGCCTGCGAGTCCGAGAAGCTGTGCGGCGTGCTGGGCGCGAGCATGGCATTGAATTTTTTCGGATCGAGATGAAATGGCGCAATTTCGGTGCCGTCGAACGGCGCGGTAGGGTCAGGCGTGCCGTCGGCCTTGCCGTTGAGCTGGTACCAGACCGACTTGCCGCTCTGCAGCGGAATCGGGAAGCGGTCGCCGAAACCGCGCACGCCTTTCATGGTGCCGAAATAATGGTCGAAACCACGGTTTTCCTGCATCAGGATCACGATGTGCTTGAGGTCCTTGATCGTGTGGGTATCAACGGCGGGTTCAACGGCGAGGGCGTTGCGGATGCTCAAGGGCAGCGCGGCAAGCGCGGCGGCGGCGGCGCCTGAGTTGGCGCTCATGCGCAGGAATTTGCGGCGATCGATGCTCATAAGTGGGTACTCCTAATGGTGGGAAGGGAATGCGGTTTTCGTTCCGTGCGGTTTATGGTGCACAGCGGATGACTGGCGCCAGGGGGGCAGCCAAGGGAGGAGGGGTAACCAAGACCGGCTCTGCCAGTACGATGTCGGCTTTGCCTCCTCCGCAGGCGGCGAGGATCAGGGTCAGGAAAAGTGAACATCCGAGGCGCAGCGCTCGGGTTCGTGATGACAAGGGTTTCATATGCACTCTCGATTCAATGACAAAGGTTGATGGGACATGACACAGTGAAGCGGACAGGGTGAAACAGGGCAGAACGGTGCTCGAGCACCCAGCTTGTGAGCTGGTCGTAACCGCCAAAACTCAGCACGTTGGGAAGCAGGTCAGCGGGTTGTCCGGCGTAGCCTCCACGATGGGCGGCAAAGCGAACCTTTGACAATTGGGCGCAGCAAGCGTCCATGGCGGAGTCGCCCACAAACAACGTTTCCGCGGGTGGCATTTCCAGACGCTCCATAAGCAGCAGCAAAGGGTCAGCCGCGGGCTTCGGAAGTGGCGCATCGCCGAGGCCTACGATGGCGTCAAAAAAACCAGCGATGGAGGCCGATGCCAGCAGAACCTCGGTCGAGGCACGGTCCCGATTGGTACAGATGCCCAGCTTCAGCCCCTGTGACCTGAGTGCCACCAATGCCTCTGTCACGCCAGCAAACAAGGGAGCCGTCGACAACCAGCGCCGCCCATAGTGGGCCATGTACTCGATTTCGAGTTGATTCGCCACCGCCGCATCAACAGGAGCCGATTGCAAGGCGATGGCCTGCCTAAACAGGGGCCTCAGCCCTTCGTTGAGCGCTGAACGCAACAGTGACATTGAAACTTCGCGCATACCGGCTTTCGCAAGCACGTCGTTGGCAGCCGTCGTCAGCGAAGGCAAGGTATCAAACAGGGTTCCATCGACATCAAAAATCACTGATCGAATTTGATTGTTTGTGTTCATATATGAAATAATACAAACACCTTGTGTCAATTTAATGACTAATTTCATTCATTAGTAGTCTGTTTTTTTGTTTGAATTTGTTTTTTGGTTTCTAATACGCCTCATGTTGATCTATGAGGTTTCGCATGCTCAAAGCCGTTCGCCACAAGGAAATCGTCACTCTGGTTCAGGCGGGAGGGGCTGTCGAAGTGGCTGTTTTGGCGGAAAAGTTTCAGACCTCGCCCATCACAATTCGGCGAGACCTCATTGAATTGCATGAACGCGGGCTGCTGGAACGCACCAGAGGGGGGGCCGTTTCAGGAGAAGTTATCGCCGAAGGCTGGGCTCGTTACGAGAGCATCAGCTACGCAGAACGGGAACGAGAGAACTTTCGCGAAAAGCGCGCGATTGCGGAGCTGGCCGCGCAGCTGGTCTCCGATGGAGACTGCATCCTGCTCAATGGGGGAACGACCTCTCGGCATCTGGCGGAGGCACTTCGCGGTCACCACAACCTGCATGTGGTCACGAACGGCCTGACCGTTGCAATGGAGTTCGCTCGGAGCCAGAACGCCTCCGTCTATCTGTTGCCTGGGATCGTCGACTTCAAAAAGATGGCCTCGGTTAGTCGCCCCGCTCCCGGAGCCTTCGACGACATCTCGGTTCGTGCGGCTTTTCTGGGGGTTCATGCCATCTCGCCCTCGGGCGGCATCGGGATGCTGTCCCCTGAGGAGGCCGCCATGAACCGAGCCTTCATCGACGCAGCACAGACGGTGAGCGTGATAGTGGACTCATCGAAGTTCCGCTCTCAGGCGGTCTTTCGCATCGCCAAGCTGGACAAGGTGACGCGCGTCATCACAGATGCAGGCATCGACCCGGGCGCACGTCAAGAGCTCGAGAACTTGGGTGTTGAGGTGCTTGTGGCGTCGACGGAAGACGCTTCGCCTTGAACCCAGCAGTGCAGCGAACGTCGCCAACTCATTTCTGAAATACCTTCGCCATCGTCAACCGGCTATTTCGTACAGAGTGGTGGCCCCCAGACGAAAACCGACGAATTCGGTGACGGCGGGCGACGATGCGACGAATCTGCGGGTGCGACTGCGCAAGTACAAGGACGATGCGCTGCGCTTAACTTTTAACCCCCGCTGGGCCGAGGACCAACAATAGTGCAGAGCAGGCCCTCCGCCCGGTCAAGCCCGACAAGACAAGCCGTCAGGCGTCGCGGGCCATCGCCTCGCCGAGCCGCACGCTGCCGCCGTGCGCCCACGCGGGGTTAAAGCGCAGCGGCCCCTTGGGGAACAGCATAACGACGGTGGAGCCCAGCAGGAAGCGGCCCATTTCATCGCCCTGCTTGAGCACGACTTCAGGCTGGCCAGACGCCGGGTAATGCCACTCGCGCACCGCCTTGCCGCGCGGTGGATTGACCACGCCGTGCCACACCGTGGCCATGCTGCCGACAATGGTGGCGCCGACCAGCACCAGCACGAACGGACCGCGCGCCGACTCGAACACGCAGACCACGCGCTCGTTGCGCGCAAACAGGCCGGGCACGCCGCGCGCCGTGGCCGGGTTGACGGAAAACAGCGCGCCGGGCACGTAAATCATGCGCGTCAGGCGGCCATCGCAGGGCATGTGGATGCGGTGGTAGTCCTTGGGACTCAGGTAGAGGGTGGCGAAATGACCGTCCTGGTAGTGGGCCGCCAGCGCCGCATCGCCGCCCACCAGCGCGGTGGTCGAATAGTGGTGGCCCTTGGCCTGGAAGATCTGGTCGTGCGCAATCGCGCCCAGCTGGCTGATCGCGCCGTCCACAGGGCAGACCAGCGCGGCCTGCGCCAGCGGCCGGGCACCGGGTTTCAGGGCGCGCGTGAAAAACGCGTTGAAGGTGGGGTAGGCGGTGATGTCGGGATGGACCGCCTCGGCCATGTTGACCTGGTATTTGCCGACAAACCAGCGGATCAGCGCGGTGGTGACCCAGCCGCGCTCGCGCGAGGCCACAAAACCCGCAAAAGCGGTCAGCGCCTGCTTGGGCAGCAGGTATTGGAGAAAAACGGCAAAACGATCAGGCACAGGCGCTCACGGTAGTAGGGGTTCGCGGCATTCTATCGGGCGGCGCGACATGCCCGTGCCTGCCGGCGCCGTCAGTGCGTCGGGTAGCCGGCCTCGGTCAGCGCGGCGGCCACCGTGGCGCGGTCCTGGGCGGTGTCCAGCGTCACCTTTTTGGCGGGCAGGTCCACGCTGACTTTGGCATGGGGGTCGAGCTGCTGCAGCGCTTCGGTGATGGCCTTGACGCAGTGACCGCAGCTCATGGCCGGGATATCGAATTCCATAGGGATTCCTTGAAGGATGGGGGTGAAACAGCCTGCAGTGTGAACCTTCCCACAGGGGCAAAGTCAAGCCGGCTTGACCCTGCCATGGTGGTAAGGTTCAGACTACAGTAATCGCCGGGCTTTTGTTCCGTGGCGACTCACCTCAGGAGAACGCGCATGAGCGGCACGCTTACAGCACAGAATACGGAAACTCCCCTCACGCAGTGGCGCTTCCCCGTGGAAGGCATGACCTGCGCGTCGTGCGTGGCCCGGGTTGAAAAAGCCCTTGGCGCCGTGGCGGGGGTCACGGACGTCAGCGTGAACTTTGCCACCGAGCAGGCCAGCGTCCAGGCCGGCCAGGGCGTCAGCATGGACGCGCTTCAGCGCGCCGTCGAAAAAGCCGGCTATGCCGTGGGCACGCAGTCGCTGCGGCTCAAGATTGGCGACATGACCTGCGCGTCCTGCGTGTCGCGCGTGGAAAAAGCGCTCAAGCAGTTCCCCGGCGTGCTGTCGGCCGAAGTCAACCTGGCGACCGAGACCGCCGAAGTCCAGTTCACGGGCGGCGCCGCCACACCGGCCCAGCTCATTGCCGCCGTTGAAAAAGCCGGCTACCGGGCCTGGCCGCTGCCAGCGGACGGCGAAGGTGCCGCCAGCCCACCCGCCAAAGCCGGCGCCGACTGGTGGCCCGTGGCGCTGGCGGCCGCGCTGTCGACGCCGCTGGCGCTGCCGATGGTTGGCCTGCTGTTTGGCAAAATGTGGATGCTCGACGGCTGGCTGCAGTGGGCGCTGGCCACGCCGGTCCAGTTCTGGCTGGGCGCGCGCTTTTACAAGGCCGGCTACAAGGCGGTGCGGGCCGGCGCCGGCAACATGGACTTGCTGGTGGCGCTGGGCACCTCGGCCGCCTATGGGCTCAGCGTGTACCAGTTGCTGGTGCATGGCGACCACGGCATGGCGCACCTGTATTTCGAAGCCTCTGCGGTCGTCATCACGCTGGTGCTGCTGGGCAAATGGATGGAAGCGCGCGCCAAGCGCCAGACCACCGAAGCGATACGCGCGCTCAATGCGCTGCGGCCCGACACCGCGCGGCGCCGCCGCGGTGGCGTGGACGAGGAAGTGCCGGTGTCCGAAGTGCGGGTCGGCGACCTGGTCGTGGTGCGCCCGGGCGAACGGATTGCGGTCGACGGCGACATCACCGAAGGCGCGACCGAGGTGGACGAGTCGCTGATCACCGGCGAAAGCCTGCCCGTGAACAAGCACGCGGGCGACCGGGTCACCGGCGGCGCAGTCAATGCCGAAGGGCTGATCGTGGTGCGCACCACCGCCGTCGGCGCCGAATCCACGCTGGCGCGCATCGTGCGCATGGTCGAGTCGGCGCAGGCCAAGAAAGCGCCGATTCAGCGGCTGGTGGACCAGGTGAGCAGCGTGTTCGTGCCGGTCGTCATCGTCATCGCTGCAGTCACGCTGCTGGGCTGGGGTCTGGCGACCGGCGACTGGGAAACCGCCATTTTGAACGCGGTGGCCGTGCTGGTGATTGCCTGCCCGTGCGCGCTCGGGCTGGCCACGCCGACGGCCATCATGGTGGGCACCGGGGCGGCGGCCAAGCACGGCATTTTGATCAAGGACGCCGAGGCGCTGGAAGTGGCGCACCGGGTCCAGGTGGTGGCCTTTGACAAGACCGGCACGCTGACCGAAGGCAAGCCC
>Ga0123337_10005870_pt1 | contig 11920 bp, 20 predicted proteins | sample frozenSSSSmetaG_FD_89792 | JGI IMG/M metagenome (GOLD analysis project Ga0123337, IMG submission 89792) | Glacier valley bacterial and archeal communities from Borup Fiord, Nunavut, Canada, to study Microbial Dark Matter (Phase II) -... | ecosystem: Environmental > Aquatic > Freshwater > Ice >...
CCCCCTCCCTCCCCTATCCACCAATCCCAACCCGCACCCAACCCCATTTCCACAGAACATGACAAACTCAAACCCAAGAAAATCAACCTACCAGCAGCCGTCCCAAAGAACCTACAAGCCCTCACCCTCTTCTGCCTCCCTCCCTTCTCCTGGCCCTCCGGAACCGCCCTCCGCGCCCCGTCCAGCGCACTCATCGCTGCGCCCGTTACCGCACCTGCCAGCGCATCAGCATCCGCATCATCTGATCAGCCACACCTACGAACATCCCGCCAGCACGCATCGTCGCCGCGCCAGTGCCTGCACGAGGGCGGTGAGAGTCCTGCGATGCGCGCGCATGGGGGTGAGGTGGGAGATAAAGGGGGGGGACGACTGACCTGGTGTAGGGCTGGGCGTGGGAGGTGGTGCTTGGGCGTCGGCCATGGTGTGCGGTGTAGCGTGGCGTAGGTGGGCTGTGGGGTTGCGGCGACGTGAGTGAGGGGTACACTGTTCTATGGTAGGTGCTGCTGTATGGATGTATGTATGTACTGCTGTATTCGACCGGAGGCAACGGTGTGTTGCTTGTCTCCTTGCGAATCTCTGCTAATGTCAGGGAGGAAGGAGGGCAAATAAGTCAAGGCAGGCCGGCAGATACGAGAAATCTCGATGGCGGCGACGAGCTCGCTCAGCTCTGCTGTGCCTATATTTAATCCCCGGGAAAGGTATCGAGTGAGGCGCGCCTGGTCAGATTTATTGTTTATACGTTATATTCCTCGAATTATTATCCTATATCATCCTATTTCCATTTCCATTCATATTCATCTGCAGGGCATTTTCAGAGTCATCGGGCATATGCGTGAGTGCGTGCGTGCGTGCGTGCGTGCATTGCACCGTTGAGGCGTTGGCTGTGGTGCTCTGGTGGCGATTACAGTGGCTTTAGTGACTCAGCCGCGGGGCAACACTGCCAACACAGCGTTGTCTCTCGGCGCCTCAGCACTGTCATCCATTCATTATTCACTGAGTAAACCTGAAGATTGACTCATCCACAACCATGTGCGTGCACTGCGCGTCTAATAAAACAATAAAACAATTAATGGAAAATAACTCGAGAGTAAATTAAACTACAAAAATCCCCGGAATTAATAAAAATTAATATCTTGGAATTAACCAACTCCAGTAAATTAAAATATGTACAGTAGGTATTCAAGAAATAAACCACCCATTCCTCCGCATGTACTACTTACTGTACCTACCCATCTATGTATAGAACAGTCACTATGACGCCAGCCCGCATGCGCCATGCCCCGCGATCTCGGCCCATCATCCATCGACCATCGCCATTCCATCAACCGCCGATCCTGCTGCTCCTGCTGGTCCCAAGGCCAGCAATCTCCGCATCCAAACGTCCTCCTTCCGTCCACGGGGCTTGCAGAGTCTAAGACCTGCCAGCGTCACGACATGCTCTCATCATCAAATGTGTGGCGACACGAGAGAGAGAGAGGAGTTGTCGTGGAATGTTGGCGGATTCATGAAGAAAGCGGGATGGGATGTGGGAGTGATGAGAGGAGAGGCTTCTCATACATACATATGTATATACATACCAGACATCTGAGCCATACCAGTCAACTCCACATCCAACTGCTGAACACGGACTCAGGCCCAGGGACTGAGTGACGTCTCTTTACCTCATCCCGCTCATCCATCTTTCATCCATCTTTCATCCATCTTTCATCGAGATCTGCATCTGGATCATGACTGTGTGCGTAAACACATCCCGTGTAGATACTATTTACAGGACGTCTATGTGGCCATCACGGACTCAGTACTGGCGTTGTAGTTGTGGTTGTGGTTGTGGTTGTGGTTGTGGTACACAGTGACGATGACACAAGCTATGTATTCTTCCCCGCAATCGGGCACTCCCTCCCTCCCTCCCTCTCTCCACATCCAATGTCTCACCCACCGCACCACTTCCGATTATGATCCCGCCACGAACATACAATCTTAGTGTGGCACACGACCCGTTGCGCCGGAGCAGTTCTAGATGCCAGCTCGACACGACACGACGCCTCGCGATGAGACAACAGCAAGCAGTTGTTGGCCTGTCTCAATCAACGTCTCTGATCTCAGACATGCCATGTCACCAACGGCTGGAGTCGCGAGGCCAAGATGGGACAAGGGCTGCCATGAGGGTGAGACTGTCGCTGGACGTCCGAGGCCAGTGAATCAAAGAACAGAACAGAATCCTGTGAATATAGCATGAGAACAAAATATGAAGAGGTTGAAATTATAACAGAAGAAGAGCAGAGAACAGATGATCCTCCTGTGTCGTCTGACCCAATGACGTGCTGTGGAGGATTTCCAAAGCGTGGAAACGACATGTAGGAAGCTTCTCATGAATAGATCCCATCCCGTCGTCCGGAGCGATGCTTCTACACAGCATATTCCCACACCTGACCAAAAAAAAAACCTACTCCTGCGCTCTCCCATGGTATCCACATCCCCTTCCCTCGCTCCCTCCCGTTGAGAAATTACCCCAAGCAGCAAGGAAGTCAAGCAAGCCAGCCTAAGCCTTGTCTTGTCGATCACGTCGAGGAATCTACTCCAGATGCAACGACCACGATCGCCATTCCCCGGAAGCGGTCGCGGATGCGCCGACGTCAGCGTCAGCGCACAGCAGACAGGGGCAGCTCGCAAGGTTCCCCGGAAGACAGGCATGTGGAGGCTCGTCACGGGATTTCCGATGCGCCGCCTCGAGAGGTGCTAGGTGCTAGTAGTACTTGTGACTGCAGAAGCCACAAGAGAACAGAATAATGAGACATATCCATCCATCCATCCATCCATCTATCCATCCATCCATCCGTTCATGACTCCTGACTATCGTACACAGTATGTAGAATCATAGAGCATCTGGCCCCGTCGGCCGTGGTTCACATTCCGACTTGGAGGAGGTAGTAAGGTACTACTGAAGAGAAGAGAAGAGAAGAGAAGAGAAGAGCCGAGGCCGCGCTTGGAGCTGGATTCGATGCTCGAACAACGGACGCCAGGGGCGGAGCGGAGCGGAAGGGTTGCTGGAAGGAGGAGGATGTCGCGAGCTTTGAGGTTAGGATGAGAGGAGGGGAAGGAGAGGGGAGGGAGAGGAGGGGAGAGGAGGGGAAAGAGAGGGGAGGGGAGGGGAGGGTTGGACATGAATGGAGGAGGGAGGGAAGGAAGGAAGGAGAGGACATGTGAGGGAATATCAGAGAGGGAGAAAGGGAGAAAGAGAGAAGTGAAGTGAAGCCTTACCAAGCCTTACCTTCCTTCCTTACCTTACCTTACCTTACCTTAGAGTAGAGTAGAGTAGAATAGGTAAACAGAGGGATTGATATGAGTAACGCCAACGAGAGAGCCAAGAGGAGTGAGCCTCTCGCAAGGCTCTGCCTTACATCTGACTCCTCTTGACTCGTGACTTGACTCCAACCTGACTCTACTCGACTCCAACCTGACTCTCCTTTTGTTTTCCCCTGCCTTCCTGCCTAAGGCCATCATCCCACCCCCCATCCCGCCATCTCCACTCCCCACCCCGACTCGTCCGTCTTACCTCTCTCGTCCCAGCACCAGCGCTAGAAAACGTCAATTTCCCTAGCGCCTCGCCTCGCCTCGCCGCCCCTGGATGGATGGATCCATCCATCCATCCATCCATCCCAGTGCTGAGGATTCTCCGCGCTGACGATTCTCCGATTCTCTGCCCTCCCTCCCTGCACGGCTATATGTGCCTGTACACTGACTGTACTATACCGTATCATGTCGTCATCTACGCTACGCACGTGCTCCGATGTAGGCCCTCCTCCTCTCCTCCTCCTCGTCACTGCCGAGCCAAGCTCCGGCCACGAAGCCGCCGAGTAGCTGTCCGGCCTCCCCGTGGAGGAGCTGTCGTGGGAATGGGAGGCCGGGAGTCACCTCACCTCACCTCACCAAGCACACAAACACAAGCACAAGCACAACGGAAACATGCGTGTATATGTCCACTGATTCTCATTTATATCCACCTCTACTCTGCTCTACCTCCGTGCGATGCCATGCTATGTATGCAATGCAATGCCGTGATATGCCTGCCATGCCATACTATGCCGCCATGCCATGCTATGCCATACTATGCCTTCTTCCCCCCTCCTCTCCTCTTCGTCACATCCCTAATCGAACATACATTCCACCAGTCCCACCGTGGTATCATAAAAAAGACATGCCCTTCCTCCCTCCCTCCCGGAAAACCCCAAAACACTACCGCCTCCCTCCCCCTTCAAAGGGCTCTTCACGTGGCCTCCGTCTGTCCATCGTGCCGTCGTCGCACACAACTCCAGTAATGATGTGATGCTATCCCCCGCCTACCCCCTTGGCTATGCATCCCAACTCCAGAATATGTATGTACGTATATGCAGTGGAAAAGAAGACTCCTCGTCGCATGCGTCGCGTCAAAAAAGGAAAAAACTCCTGGAAATGCAACGCTCACTTTTCGTGAATGTGCTGTGCTACTGTCGTGCTGTGCACGCGTGTTCCGCCGTCGTGGCGTGGCCGAGGGCATCTGGTCGCCCCCCCTTCCCCCTCCCGAAAATATGAACTGGCGGACTGTGCATTAAAGAAGCCGCGTCCCGATATGGGGTCGCTTGATGGGATATGCTGCTGTCCAGTGGAAATGATGGCCGCGAGGCCCCTCTCTGTATGTTCATGGTCGTTCCCTTTGTCGTCGTGATATGTAAAATAGGAAGTTCCCGTTGCTTGTGTAGGCCGAGGCATTATGCGAACGTCGAACGGTCAAGCTTCTCTCATCTACCATCCCTTCGAGTGGTACTCCCCGAGCCCCTGCCCGAAATATTGGTTCCAGCTCCCGTGGTCGGCCTTGTCCTCCGTCCCCAGATGCACCTTCTCGGGGTACTGCTTCAGGTTCGCCACGTCGTGCGCCGTGTGGCGCCGCTTGAGCACCGCCGAGGCCGTCTGGTTCTTCTGCTGGCGCTCCCACAGCAGGTGGCGCCGCAGGGACGCCGTGAGCTCGGTGGCGAGCATCTGGCGGCGCGTCGTCTTCGGAGACAGGGCTGCTTGGTGCGGTGTCACGTTCGTCGTGGTCATGATGATCGGCTGGGCGCCCGAGCGCGCCACGTCCTGTCCGGGACGGAGTCGGTTCTTCATTGTCAGTGGGGCCGCGTCGTCGTCGGAGTCGACCGAGGCAGGAAGCGAAGGACCTTGCGGCGAGGAAGTGCGCGAGCGGTGCAGTGCTGGTGTAGACATGCAGGCTGCATTCTGGAGGGCGGTGGCGCGGTCTTTTTGGTGAAGCATGGTTGTGATGAGGGATCGTCGAGACGTCAAGTTTGGTCTCGAGTCGACGCGAGGGAAGGAAAGCTTCTCGTCGACGCTGGACTTGCCGCTCTCCTCCATCGAATCCTCCCAATCCGACGAGTCGTCATCGTCAATCGCACTCTCATCGACCTCATCCTCGTCATCAGTCTCGAAAACGTCGTCACTCATGACCTGATCCTCGTGGATCGTTCGAGTCGCGACCTCCTCCTTAAACGATGTTTGCTTCTTGTTCTGAGGTGGTCGTCGGAGAGTATCGGTCAATGAACTGCGTTGAGCTGCTTGCTGCATGTTGTCTCGTAATGAGTTCTCGTCCTCTCCTGATGACCCACCGAGCTGGAAAACACTGCGTCCCTTGCTCTTCTTCGATTGCTGCACACGACTCTCTAATGAGCTCTCTACAAACGAGTCGTTATCCGACTGTGAGGATCCGCCCAGCGCAAACATAGCATGCTTCTTCGTCGTCGCCAACCGCGTGTTTGAGGCGAGGGCCGACTTTGGGCCTGATGTCGGTCCGTTGAGGAGCGGGATTGATCGATATGATGACGACACCTGCGACGGGGAGAAGCCTCGGACAACACTCGTGGTACTTCGCTCCGATGCTGCACCGACGGAGTCGGAAGCAGTCGATTGTGGTGACGTCTCGGACGACGTTGGTGATACTGAAGCCTGGGTCTCGACCGGCTCTGGGGCGGTGATGATTGGTGTAGCGGTATTGCTGAGTCTCGCTTCCGTCTTCTTTGCGAGTGGTGCGAGATATGAATGGGTGCTCATGGCTAGTGGTTCCAGGTCCTTCTTCTCCTTGATGGTGATGACCATCTTCTCCAGGTCATCGGGAGTGATATGTCGTTCCCTCCCTCGACTGCGATTGCAACCAGAGTCTTGTCGTTGGACTCGTGGTCTCGTAATGTTTAGCGGTGCTGATGTCGACGCACTCTCCTCGTTGTCGGATTCGATGGCCTCCTCATCCGCCACTGAGTCGATGCTGGCGGAGAGTTCTGGGATGTCGGCAGGATAATGGCCTTCTGAGCTTCGTTTCGAGATGGATATTGCGGGTGTTGTCGCATTTGCCTCACCTGGAGCGCAGCAGAAGGTCTCTCTGTTCCATAACCTCCAGCTCAAGTTCTCCAAGCGCCGCCCCTCCTCAATAGAGCCTGCGCACCTGCTGAATACGGTCCATATGCTGAAGAGATTCTCGACCTGCAAGGATTGTTAGGATATTGTCAGTAGAGCCTCGAGTGAAGAAGCACTCACGTTTCTCGTATCTATGCGGTGTATTGTGTTGGCGTCGACGGTCAGGACGGGCGTTTCTAAGTTGGAAGGCATGACTGATGGATGGCGGCTCGAGTGTCGAGCGAGCACTAGGGTAAAACACGATCACTGGGTGTAGGTCGCGACGAGAATCGCGATTTCTGCGATTAGAAGTGTGTATTTTGGAGTTGGCGATTGCCGACGATGTGTGATAGATATCGATGGGAAAGAGCGAGGTATGATATGGTACGTCTCGACACAATGGAAGTCTGGATGGCAATGCTACAATGCTGTATGGGATGGTGACTTGAATTCTAGCTGGTCAACTGAGCAAATGGCGTGGAAAGTCGTGATATCGTGTGTTATTGTTGTTGTTGTTGTTGTTGTTGTTGTTGTTGTTGTTGTTGTTGTTAATGTTGTTGTGTATATGAGGAGAAGAGTTGAGTTGTGGGTGTTGTGGAGGAAGTAGTGTATGTAAATGACGGTGAGGAGTGCAGTCTTCTTTGATGCATGTGCTGTGGTAGGTATATGCTATATGCATGTATGGATGCGTATGTGTGTATGTATGTATATGGTGCAAGTATAAGGCGAGGCAAGGCAAGGCAAGGTATGCGCGTGAGTCCGGACCATGGATTATGTACCTCTGTACCTAGGTACCTATGTACAGGCTATGAAGGCAGGGGGGGTGGGGAGTGGGGAGTGGGGAGTCTTTCAGTCAATCCTGACTGACGCTAGCCGGTGTTAAAAGACATTAAATCATGGCGCTTGACTGCCGTCTTCCCGGATTGGGCCACTGATGAGTTGGAGCTGGGGAGTTGAGAACAACAGCCGCGGCAGCGTGGGGGAGGAGGTGTGAGTTTGTGTAAAGACTGCGACATGGATGAGACTTCTGGATTTGGGGGAGGGATGGGAGCGATGGATGATGATGATGGCCAGCAGGGGTCATTATTACAAGAGGATAAATGATCATTAAATAATGTATGTATGATGAATGATGAAGGATGAATGATCAATTACATAAATCTTGTGGTTTATGCCCATTCAAGACTAGTGTAATGATTGCTGAACAGGTGAGGGAGTGGGTGGGGAGAGGACAGAGAGCTCCGTGCGGGGTTTTGGGGAAAAAGGAAAGGGGGCCATCCAGCCACTCACAGGCCTCCTATTTCACGAGACTCGGCACCGACAGACGGACAGACACAGTCGAAACATTGCCAGCCCACATAAAACCTTCTAGTGCGCTCTTAGCGGCCTTTCGCATCCATTTAATCTATCCCTAATTCCCTCTTTCGGCCCGGCCCCGTATGACCGTTTTGGGACAACACAGTTACTTTCTGCTGCTCTTCAGAAGGCAGTGGGGGATGAGCGCGTGATCTGGACGATTTACTCTGTACCTGGCCACCCAGCCCTCAAAGACAGGCTCACCCTGTCAATGTACTGCTATACAGCCTGTACAGCCTGTAACTCCAACATCACAACACAGTCTGCTCTGAGCGCGCTGAGCCCAGCTTCCTTGGGGCAAGAAGTACCGCTGTACCGCTGTACCTCCGTACCGCTGCTCTACCGTTAGCAGTGCCGTATACATACGAAGTATGTACAGTACCTCGGCCCTCAGCTTCATCCTCCATCCTCCTGACGACCTTCTTTTACTGACCAGCTGACTGGCTTGCGTCTTCCGTTTCCAATGTCCTCCGTTTCCTTCAGCATCATGTGCGCAATACATACAACACAACACAACACAACACAACACAACACAGCTGTCCTCGTCTCGTGCTCTATCAAATATCTCGACTGCCCGGCTTTCCTGAATTCATTGTTCTCCAGATGTTGACGCCGGATTAGCTTACCGAGTACAATTCCTTCATCGCTTTGGAGCATTATTCCATTCCAGGAGTGGCCGCTTGTGGATCAATTGTCCCTCATTTTCACCAACCTCCATGATCTAGCAATTACTATCCTCCTTCCCCTCCTCTTCTTCTTCTTCCCCTCTTCTTGCAATCTTACTAGCACCGCCCGGAATCTTTGCGGCGGAGTGGAATGGGGTGCATAACGCCTTGGAAAAATCTTCACCAAACCCATAATTCGTCCGTCCGAGATCTTCCGCAGACCCTTCTCCAAATCTCCAAGTCCGTCCGCCCCTCTCTTCGTGGTTCGTCCCCTCACAGCTCGCCCCTCTCCAACTTGCTTCCCGGCCTCTGCCGAATCCGCACTACTCCTCAAAATGAAGGACTTCGAGAAGAGTGTTGAGGAGCGCTAGGCCTTACTACGGAAGTTCCATTGTGGAGGTTACCAGAATTACTCCGTATGTTTTGGAGACCCAACGTGGTATTGGGTATTGGTATTGGGTATTGGTATTGGGGAGTGTTTGATAGGTAAGTACAGAGGTACATATGTTGTCATCAGTAATTCGAGACAAAAAGCAAAAGGTATCAAAGGGCTCAATCAGGCACGTTGCCACAACACCAGAAACACGACTTCATCATATATTCAAGAACCCCCAATCCAACGGCCGGGTGCAGCTGAGGCATGACACATCGACCACATCGGCCACATCTCTCTGCCAGCCATCGTGCATCCTGCTTGAAATCTGCAACAGAGGCGGTAAACCGGTAGACGGCTGCATCGCTCCGATCACATCTCACATTGTGGAACAGAGCACAAGATCTGATATTATTATTGCACTATTTTGCTCTACGGATACAGGTGCTCTCGGACTCTTCAAAACGCCAACTCGGTCAGTCAATAATGATTAATGATAAATAATAACTAACAATAAATAAACAATAAATAAAAAGGCTCTTTACCCAAGGAAACGACGCTCAAAAAACCCCGGCCCCTTCTCGCACCTCCGCCCCATCCCACCCACGTCCTCGGGTCAGTCGCGCACACCACCGCCGCCAAGCCACATCTGGAGAAGCAGCCAAGCGGCCAATGCCATTCCCAGGATCCAGTTTCCGGCACTCCTCCTGATGATCATCATCTCATCATCGTCACTTTTGTTCTGCCTCACTACTACCTACCTAGGTAGTCTCTCTCCCTCCCCACCACCCCTTTCTCCCCCGTCTCGCCTCCTCCTGCGTGATTATTCCGCCCGTACATACATGACGTATCAACCACCTCACCCCCTTAGCCCGCTCATGTGATGACCACCACCACCATCGGACAGACCCCGCCCCTCCCCCCGATTCCCCAGTTCCTGGAAAACCCAAACGCCTGCTCGTCTGCGCCCTGGTCTCGTCAGGTCTGGTGCGCCAGGCGGCGCTGCTGCGGCGGTTTCGGGCGGCCGGCAGAAGGGGCCGGGAGATTGAGAGGGGAGGAGGTAGCGCGGCAGTGCGGAGAGATGGGCTTTGGATGTCCTCTTTGGGCAGAGATGATGATTTTTTTTTTTTTTGGCGACTTGGAAATGAGGACATGAGTCGTGGGTGTTGCGGCGCGGATGGATGGGTGGGTGGGAGGGAGGGGGAATAGGGGAAATGGTAGGCGGTACGGATAGGTGTTCCGGCTGTCCTGACGATCGTACGAATAGAGTGTAGATGTACATATAGATACATATATACATGTACAGGAACCTACCTACAGTACGACTCAGGCCCAGGAAGCCGGGATGGGATCGCTGGGACGGATGGGCGATTTGAAACTACGGGGAGAGTTCGATAGAGTAGAGTACATGTGTATGTATGTATGTATATATGTATGTATGTATGTATGTATGTATGTACTTTGTGCTGTGCATACGGACACAGAGGAATGCCCTAAACCAGTATTTGCATTCGCACACAAGAGATCACTGAGTGTTGAGGAGGCGCTGTGTTCTGCTCTGCTCTGCTCTGATGTGCTGTGCTGTGCTGTGCTGTGCTGCCCTGAGCCCCTGACGAAAACCCATCGCGTCGACCCCACAATCGATCGATCACGCCGTCCACCACCCTCTTCGCGAACCTCACTCAGCAGCCGCTAACCCCCGATCCAGCAAGGTCTCAGTTCCTCCGCATCCTCACACTCGTCATCGCATCACATGTCTCTCTCTGTCTCACGTCCAGCCGAGCAGGGCGCACAGCCATGCGTGTGGCGCAGATAGATCGGCCACCTCCCGCTTCCGCGAGACATCTGCGCTGCGCTGGCCAATGGCCGGCAGGGCAAGGCAAACAGCCGAACCGAACCGAACCGAATGAGCGTAGACGGTCTAGCGGCCGAGGATCGGGAGAGCAGCAGCAGCACATGACCCGGCGCGGTAAGATGGATTTGCCACTGCGTGAATCGTCTCGCTTAGCAGGCAGCCGGCGAATCGGAAGGCGTTTGGGTTTGGGTGGGCGATGGGCGGATGGGGGTGGTGAGATGTGGGAGGCGAGTCACGGGGCGGGTCACGGGGCGAGGTGGGGGGGGGAGATGGAAGGGAAGGGATCAAAGGATGCACGTGCGAGAGCGAGGGGGTTGCGAGGAGTCGTGCTGGCGCTGTTGGGAGGGAGGATGAGGACGGTGACATTCTCACGGCTGGAGGAGTTGGGGGAGAAGGGGGAAGGGGGAAGGATGTGGAAATAGACACGTAGGAATGTTGCGGCAGTGGGGTCAGAACTCTATTAGTTGTACTTCGTGCTGTCTGTCCTATATTATTGCTCTTATTTATTATTTGTTTTATTTCATTATTTTTATCAAATATGATGCATCTCGGAGGGCAGACGTTTGATACACAGCATGCATGGTGTGTGGCACAGCGCAATATTGATTATGTACATACATACTTCGTAGGTAGGTAATCAACTCGCACACCCACCACCAAGCAGCCCTCCCCTCGGAGCCCCCACGACACCACCACCACTATCACTATCACCAGCATCAGCATCACCACCCCCATCAAACCCCAGCATCCCAAGCACTCGGTTCCCGCCAACAGCGGCCAGGCCAGGCAGGGCCAGCACACCCTGGAGCCTCTGCGTCCGCCTGCCTGATGCAGCTGCTGGAGCCGTGAGGACGAGGTGAGATCTTATCCGTGTCGTATCGTGTATTGTATTGTATCGTATCGTGTCGCTATCTATCGAATCGAATCGGTCGCGTCACGTCGGCGCCGGCGCCTGGATGTCCAGACCAGGGAACGGGTGAGTGAGTGAGGTCAGCAGGAGGGGAGGATTCGATGTCGCAGCATCGCATCGTGATCGTGCGATGGATGCTGTGAGTGCTGCTGTATGTGTGGAGGAGGTGATCACTGATGAGGAGCGAGGATGGCCAAACAATGGCTTCCCAACGAGGTGTATGTGTTTCTATTTATTTATTTATTTATTTATTTATTTATTTATTTATTTATTTATTTATTTATTTATTTATTTATTTATTTATTTATTTATTTATTTATTTATTTATTTATTTATTTATTTATTTA
>Ga0123337_10005872_pt1 | contig 11919 bp, 16 predicted proteins | sample frozenSSSSmetaG_FD_89792 | JGI IMG/M metagenome (GOLD analysis project Ga0123337, IMG submission 89792) | Glacier valley bacterial and archeal communities from Borup Fiord, Nunavut, Canada, to study Microbial Dark Matter (Phase II) -... | ecosystem: Environmental > Aquatic > Freshwater > Ice >...
GCGTGGCCCGTGAAACCGGCTTTTTGACCGGCGCGCGGTCCGCTGAAAAACGTGCCGCTCGTTTGAGCGAATCCCCAGAAGTGTGAATCGTCGGAATCGTCGCGATTGTCGCCGAGCATCAGGTAGCAGCCGGCGGGGATGCGATCGGGTGCCGACCACAATTCCTTGGGTGGGAAGTTCGCACGTGCGGGATCGAGCGCGATGCCATCGACGACGATATGATAGTTCGCGATCTCGAGTTCGTACGTCGGCTTCTCGGCGATGTACGGTTCGGCAAGGGGGTTGCCGTTGCGAGAGACGATGCCGGCGTGAATACGAATGCGATCGCCCGGGATGCCGATCGTGCGCTTGATGAAATCATCGTGACTTACGATCGGCGGAACGAAGATTGCGATATCGCCCGCATGCGGACGACCGAGGCGATATTCGAATTCGTTTGCCATCAGCACGTCGTGCACGAGCAGCGTCGGCACCATCGAGCGGCTGGGGATGAAGAACGGCCGGATGAGAAACGTGACGAGCACGAGCGCGACGAGGCCCGCAACGATGAACGCATCGAGATACTCGCGCACGACCAGGCGCGTGTGTGCGGCCGGAAGCGTGATACCCGGACGCATGCTGATCCCGATGCGGACGAGCGCGAACGTAGCGATCAAAGCAAGTAACTCGAGCGGCGTCAAAAGAAAAATCCCCCACGACCGGTATTCCGATTCGAGAGGGATCACCTTCGCCTGAGAACGCCGTGTTTCAGCTAGAGCGTTTTGACCGCCGTGATCACCGCATCGATCGATTTCTTGGCATCGCCGAAGAGCATGGCGGTTTTCGGATCGTCGTAGAGCGGGTTGTCGATTCCAGCGAACCCCGGCTTCATCGAGCGTTTGAGCACGATGATGTTGTCGGCCTTGTCGACATCGAGAATCGGCATGCCGTAAATCGGCGAGCTTTTATCGCTGCGTGCCGCTGGGTTCGTGACGTCGTTTGCGCCGATGATCAAGGCAACGTCGGTGCGTGAAAACTCCGGATTGATCTCGTCCATGTCGTAGAGCGCGGGATACGGCACGTTCGCCTCGGCAAGCAACACGTTCATGTGGCCCGGCATGCGCCCGGCGACCGGGTGAATCGCGTACTTCACATCGACGCCGCGCTTCTCGAGTTGATCGGCAAGCTCGCGCACGCTATGTTGCGCTTGCGCGACGGCCATGCCGTAGCCCGGCACGATGATCACTTGCTTTGCATAGGCGAGCATCGCGCCGACGTCGTTTGCCGAGAGCGATCGCACGTTTTGTCCGGCCGTGCTCGACGAACCGCCGGTTGCGGTTTGCACGCTGCCGAACGCGCCGAAGAGGACGTTGGTGATCGAACGATTCATCGCTTTGCCCATCATCAAGGTGAGCAGGGTTCCCGATGCGCCGACGAGTGCACCGGAGATGATGAGGACGTTATTGTTGAGTACGAACCCGGTGAGTGCGGCAGCAAGGCCGGTGAATGAGTTTAGCAGCGAGACGATGACGGGCATATCCGCGCCGCCGATCGGCAGCACGAAGAGCACGCCGAGCACGAGCGCGGCGAGCAGCGCGACGGTGAACCACGTCGTGATATTGACGTTTGCGATGACCATTCCGGCTGCGCCGAGGACGAGCACGAGAATGATCCCGTTGACGATCTGCTGCCCGGGATACACGATCGGTCGGCCCGTCATCACTTCTTGCAGTTTCAAGAACGCGATGATACTGCCCGAGAAACTGAGCGCGCCGATGGCGCTGGTGAGGACGATCGTGAAGGTTTGATCGAACGGTACGAACGCACCAGGATTGGCGTTGAGGATCTTGAGCAATTCGCCTGCGGCAACGAGCGCCGCAGCACCGCCGCCGGCCCCGTTGAAGAGTGCGACCATCTGCGGCATCGCGGTCATCTTCACGACACGTCCGGAATAGATGCCGATCGCGGCACCGACGAATACGCCGATGCCGAGAATCCACCACTGCACCATGCCTTGCGTGAGCACGGCGATGAGTGCGATGAGCATTCCGAGCGCCGCAAGGCGATTGCCGAGGCGCGCCGTCTTCGGTGAGCTCAAGTAGCGTAGACCCAAGATGAAGAGAACGCCGGTGATGAGATAGGCGACGTTGACGGGACTCGCAGCGATCGCGGTCATCTACTCGGTGTCTTTCTTCGGCAACGGCGTACGCGGCTTGAACATTTCGAGCATGCGCTCCGTGACGGTGAAGCCGCCGAACACGTTGAGCGAGGCGAGGATCACGAGGATCACGCCGACGACCGCTTGGAACGGCGCATCGGCCGTTCCGGCAACCAAAATGGCGCCGACGAGCACGATCCCGTGGATGGCGTTCGTGGCCGACATCAGTGGCGTATGTAAGGTCGAGGGAACCTTCGAGATGACTTCGATTCCGACGAACACCGAGAGCACGAACACGGTGATTTCGGTGAGTAACTGTTCGCTCAAGCGCGTCCTCCGGTCAGAGCCGATAGCGTCGGTGCGTGCACGATCTCGCCGGCATTGACGATCGTCGTACCGCTTACGATTTCATCCGTCATGTCGAGCGCGAGGGCGCCGTCTTTGATGATGTACTCGAGCAACGTTTGCACGTTGCGCGAGTAGAGTTGACTTGCGTGCGTGGCAACGGTCGAGGTGAGGTTGAGCGGGCCGACGATGTTCACGCCGTTGTCACTCACGACGGTTTCGCCCGCTTTCGTGAGCTCGCAGTTGCCGCCCGATTCTGCAGCGATATCGATGATCACACTGCCGGGCGCCATCGCGGCAACCGCCTGCGCGGTCACGAGAATCGGCGCTTTCCGACCGGGAATCGCCGCCGTCGTAATCACGACATCCGCGGCGCCGATCGCTTTCACCATGCCGGCACGCTGCTTCTCGACGGCTTCGGGCGAGAGCTCTTTTGCGTAACCCCCGGTGCCTTCAGCCGACTCGCCAAGGTCGATCTCGAGAAACTTCGCACCGAGCGATTGCACTTGTTCTTTGACGGCGGCGCGCACGTCGTAACCGATCACGACGGCACCAAGGCGTCGGGCCGTTGCAATCGCTTGCAGTCCGGCAACGCCCGCGCCGAGCACCAGCACCTGTGCCGGTTTGATCGTGCCGGCGGCGGTCGTGAGCATCGGAAAGTATTTCGCCAGCGTATCGGCCGCAAGAATCACGGCTTTATAGCCCGCGATATTCGCTTGCGATGAGAGCGCGTCCATCGCTTGCGCCTTGGTCGTACGCGGGATCGCATCCATGCTCAGCGCCGTGAGTTTGCGCTTCGCATACCGTTCGACCGAGGGCGCATCGCCGAGCGGCGCGAGCAGTCCGACGATCGTGGTGCCGGGGGCAAGCCCGTCGAGTTCGGCATCCGTCGGTTTGCCGACGCGCGCGACGAGATCGACCCCGCTATAGAGCGAAGCTCCGGCGAGGACCGTGGCTCCGGCCGCTTCGTATGCGGCATCGGGGAAGGCGGCTCGAACGCCGGCGCCTTGCTCCACGACGACGGCGATGCCGGCTTTGACGAACTTCGCAACGGTTTCAGGAACGAGTGCGACGCGGCGTTCGCCGCTTGCGCGCTCTTTCGGAATGGCGATTTTCACTCGGCTTTTCCCACTCTGGTTTCTGGTTGTGCTACTAATCGGTCTCGATAGGCACCGGACCCTCTCAGAGCCCGGCGCGCAACGCTGCCCACGCCACGAGTAGCGCGATCCCGCCGACGCTGTGCGTGATGAGGCTTTTCATCGCTGCCGTCCCGCGCTCGCGATAGACCAGCAACCCATCGGCGAGCGCGACGAGCACGCAAACGGCAAGGACGGCGCCTGCCGCGCCGCGCGAACCAGCGATGAGGAAGATCAGCACGATCAGTCCGAGGACCAGATCGCGAGCGCCCAGCGCGCGCACGAATGCAAGCGCGTACGGCTCCGAGGACGGCAACCCATATTGCTCGGACGACGTTTTCGGTGCGACGAGCGCCGCGATGCCGATTGCAAGAAACGCGAGTGCGCCGAGCACCGCAAGCGTCGTTCCGATCATCGAATATCTCCCATACGAAGAACCTTGGACGCCGTCCGGCGGTCGAAGGAAGCGAATGCGTGGCGTGAAGAAGGCGAATTTGCCGTCAAAGGCTTGCGCGCATTGCGGCCTCGCTTTCACGTGGCGCAAAAAATGGGCGCGCACGTGGGACGAGGTCCAGTTCTGCAGCGAGCGTTGTCGGCGCGCGAAACGCTAGTTTTCGCGCTGCGGGAACGCACGGGAATCGTTGTCGGTCTAAGTTGGACGTGAACTCTCCGTACGTGATTCTCGGGTTTGTCGATGTCGCGCTCAAGGTCATTTCGGTTGCGTGGATCGCGCTTGCGATTTTGATCCTCGCGCTCTTGGCCTCAGCGCTCGAACGTTTCCTCGTCGCCGCCGAGCGAGCGGACGATATCATGTTCGAAGCGCTTGCCGGATTGGAACGAGACGCCGCGCTCCGGCTCTATCATGCGTTCAAGACACGCTCGAAAAACATCGGTGTCGCGTGGCTGCTTTCGGTCGTGCTCGGCCCCTGCGGCGCGTACGCCTATCTCGGTAATTGGGGACGTGCGGCGCTCGCGCTCGTCACGCTCAACGGATTTGGCGCGTGGTGGATCGAGTCGTGGTTTTCGATTCCTCAGCTCGTGCTCATCCAGAAGCGCGAAATCGCCGCACGCTCGATCGCCGATCTGCCGTTCATGATGTCCCAAGACGCGGCGTTCGAGAGCCGAATGGGAGCGCGGTCGTGATCGGCGATGCCATCTGGGTGATCGCGGCTGCCGCCGGCGGACTCGCGTGGCTCTTGGTCGGCGCGATCGGTCTTTCGCTGCAATCGAAACGCAAATGACCGTCCCGTTTTGGGCGTGGTACATCACGATGGTCGTCGGCGTCGGCTCGATCAGCATCTCCGGCTTCGTCGTGATCTTTATGAAAATCGCCGAACTCGACGAGCGGTATCGACCCAAGCGCGAAGGCCGCTAAGTCGGGTCCCCGTCTTCGGCTACGACGACGGCCGTTGCGATATCGAAATCGTGCCAGTCGCCGCAGTGCTCGCAGCGCATGCGATTATCCGTTCCCCGTTCATCGAGTGCGTCGAGCGTGCGAATACGCACGCTCGTCCCAACGAGTTTGCCGGATCGCGGACATCGCACCGTCAGGTACGCCACCGCTAGATGACGGCGATGCGGCGTTCCGCCGGCAGTGCTGCGAACTTCACGAAGCCGTCGTAGACGAATTCGTTCTGGATATCGAGTACCGTGCTGCGATCGACGCGCAGGTCGGGCTTGAAGTCATACCGGTCGGCCTTCTTGATGAGGTCGATCGGCTGCTTCGTGTATTTCGTATACGCTTCGAGATTTTCTTGATTGTAATAGCCGGGACCGGCAATTTCGGCCGCCGCTTTGCGTAAGGCGCCGAGCACGGCTTTCGCAACGGCGGGATCTTTAAACATCGTCGGTCCGAAGAAGATACCGGTGCCCGAGATATTCGGCCGCACCGAACCGATGATGTGCGCGAGTTTCTTTTCCTCGAAGATCGAGGTAAACGGCGCGGAGAGAAAGGCACCGTCGACGGATTTTTTCGTCAAGGCGACTTCCATGTCGGAGTTGGCGATGTTGGTGCCTTCGATGTCGCTCAGTTTGAGTCCGTATTCGCGCAAGATGCGTGCGACGTAGTAGCTCGATACGGCGCCGGCGCCACCGATCCAAGCGATTTTCTTGCCTTTGAGATCCTTCGGCGAGCGTACGCCGCTCTCGAAGAGATCTTGGCGAATCATCAGCGCCGTGGGATGCCCGTGACGCGGCTGGTAACCGGTCGAGGCGACTAAGCGGACGTCGAGTCCGCGGTTGACGGCATTGTAGAACGATGCAGCGATACCGACGGCGATAAAGTCGAGCTGGCCTTGTGCTGCGAGCACGAAGGCTTCCTGACCCGCAACGACCGGTGTGAGTTCGCATGTGAACCCGGCCGCCTGTAAGTAGCCGCGCTCTTGCGCGACGAAGAGCGGCGCGAAGAGCGTCGAGGGGACGAAGCCCACTTTGAGGGCACGACTCTGGGCACGGACGATCGTGGGGGCGGCGACGATCGCGGCGCTGCCCGCAAGTCCGCTGATAAAACGGCTGCGTGTGGTCATGCTGAGGCTCCTTTTGATTGCGGCGGGTGTGATCCGATGGCCTGATTGCCAGGTCCTCGATTGCAACACATCAGAACAACCATCGACACTTTGATGAGCGAGGCGCACGTATGGACCTGCTAAGCCGCGAAATTCAGCTCGATTGGCACCCGGACGCCTGCGCACGCGTGCCGTACGCGCTTTACACGGATCAAGCGATCTACGAGCGCGAACTCGAGCGGCTCTTCTATCGCGCGCATTGGTGCTATGTGGGTTTGGAATGCGAGATTCCGAATCCCGGCGATTTCAAGCGAACCTCGATCGGCGAACGTGATGTGATCGTGGTACGCGACAAGAGCGGCGCGATCAACGTGGTGGAGAACCGCTGCGCGCACCGCGGCGTGCAGTTCTGTCAGAAATCGTTCGGCCAGACGAAGACGTTCGTGTGCCCCTACCACCAGTGGAGCTACGATCTGCGCGGCAATCTGATCGGGTTGCCGTTTCGTAAAGGCGTGCGCCAAGGCGAGAAGATCAACGGCGGCATGCCCGCCGACTTCGATCTCGCCGAGCATTCGCTGACAACGCTTTCCGTCGAGACGTGGAACGGCGTGATCTTCGCATCGTTCGATCGCAGCATCGAGCCGCTGCGGTCATTCGTCGGCCCGGAGGTCGGCGCATACATGGATCGGATTTTCGATGGTCGCGAGTTGACGCTGCTCGGTTATTCGCGCCAGCGCATTCCGGGCAACTGGAAACTGATGCAAGAGAACATCAAAGATCCGTATCATCCCGGACTCTTGCATACGTGGTTCGTCACCTTCGGGCTCTGGCGGGCGGATCAGCAGTCGCAAATGATCGTCGATGCGCGCGGACGGCACGCCGCGATGGTCTCGCGCAAGAACGACGGCGGCAAGAGCGATGCCGTCACCGCCGGCGTGACGAGCTTCAAAGAGAACATGGTGTTGCACGACGACCGCGTCCTCGATGTGAAGATCGAACCGTGGTGGAACGGGCCGACCGTTACGATGCTCACGCTTTTCCCGAGCCTGATCGTGCAACAGCAAGTGAACTCGCTCTCGACCCGTCAGATCATTCCGACCGGCACCGGCAGCTTCGATTTCGTCTGGACGCATTTCGGCTTCAAAGACGATGACGAGGAGATGACGCGCCGCCGCTTGCGACAAGCCAATCTCTTTGGCCCGGCGGGATATGTCTCGGCCGACGATGGTGAGGTGATCGAGCTCTCGCAGCGCGGATTCGATCAGCATACGGAACTCGCTACGGTGTGCGAACTCGATGGACGCGGAACCGGCGGCGCCGATCACAACGTTACCGAAACCCTGATCCGTTCGATGTACGGCTACTATCGCGAGGTGATGGAGTTATGATCGCCGCGCAACACGTGTCGATCGAAAACCGTCTGCGCATCGAGGATCTCTACGCCGAGTACGCAGCGTGTCTCGATGATGCGCGTTTCGAGGCGTGGCCTGATTTTTTCACCGAAGACTGCAGCTACCGGATCGTCGCTCGTGAGAATTACGATCGCGGATTGCCGCTCGCGTTGCTCTCGTTCGAGAGCCGCGGGATGTTGAGTGATCGCGTGTACGGCATCACGCAAACGCTCTTCCACGAGCCGTATTACCAGCGCCACATCGTCTCCGGCTTGATCGTGAAGGCCGATGATGCGGGCTATCGCGTGCGTGCGAACTACGTCGTCGTGCAAACCAAAGTCGGCGCCTTACCGCTGGTCTATAGCGTCGGCCGGTACGTCGATCGAATCGTCGAGGTCGATGGTTCGCTTCGCTTTGCAGAAAAAATCTGCATCTTCGATAGCGAACTCATCGCAAACTCGCTGATCTATCCGATCTAGGCGTAGCCCTTGCTCTCGCCGCAGTCGAGTTCGGCGCGCAAACTCGAGTCGGTCGTCTCGACGGGCACGCTCGAATTGTCCGACACGATCAAATCGTTAGGTCGGCCGTACTCGCCGCCAAGGCGCGGCGGCAACGCTCGATGCAGCGCAACACATCGTCGAGCGCAGGGGCGATCGACAAGCCGTCGCAGCGGCGCTGCCGGGTCCGGGCGACCAGGCACAACACATCGACCCCCATGTCTACGTGCTCACCGAGTGGTACTAGCGAGCCGCTCCGACGGGCGCGCCGATGCGAACGGGATTACGCAAGATACCGATCTTGGCAATCTCGACTTCCATCACGTCGCCGTCTTTGAGAAATTCGGGAGGTGTGCGCGCAAACCCAACGCCCTCGGGCGTGCCGGTCGCAATCACGTCACCCGGTTCGAGTGTCAAACCGTGCGAGAGACTCGCGATGATCCGGCGGAGATTGAAGATCATCGCCGCGGTGTTGGCGGACTGCTTCACTTCGCCGTTTACGCGCAGCGCGATGTCGAGCGCTTGCGCATCACCGAGTTCCGCAGCATCGACGATCCACGGACCGATCGGGCACGAGTGATCGAGTGACTTGCCTTTGAACCACTGCACGTGTTTGCTCTGCAAGTCGCGCGCGGTGACGTCGTTGAGGCACGAGTAGCCGAAGATCACATCGAGTGCGTCGGCTTCGCTGACGTTCTTGCAGCGTTTGCCGATCACGACGGCAAGCTCGGCTTCCCAATCGTATTGACTCGAGACATCGGCCATCAGTTCGAGCGTTTGATCCGGACCGGCGATCGCCGTCGGCGCTTTGGTGAAGAACGTCGGCACGTCGGGGAGTTTGAGCTCGACGCCTCGCGCGCGCGCGCCCTCTTCAGCATGAGCGATGTAATTGCGACCGACGCAAAAGATGTTCTTGCGCGGCGTGACCGGCGCGTGCAATTTCGCCGAGCTGAGCGCGAGCGGGGCTGCCAGGCGGTCGAGTGCGGCTTTGCGGCCCGTCGCATCGAGTACGATGAAGTCTTCGAGACGTGCGATACCCTCGGCAAACGGGCGAATCGATTCCCCCTCGACGATGCCCGGGCGCGGTGCGCCGCCGCCGGTGCTGAACGTTACGTATCGCATGAATTGGTCTCCTTAGACGTGCATCTCGCGGGTCGCCGCGCGGGTCGGAACGTATCACCGGAGTATAGCGTATTCCTGCGAAAGGATGTCCCATGATCGCTGCTGATTCGCTCGACCGACTCTTCGCCGAAGCCCAGCTGCAAGCCGCGCAGCCCCTGTGGACGGTCATGGACGCGATGGTGCCGCCGGCACCCAATCCGCGCGCCGTACCCCACCTTTGGCGCTATGCGGAAATGCGACCGTTGCTGATGCGCGCGGGCGAACTCGTGGGAACGGCGGAGGCCGAGCGGCGCGTGTTCATGCTCGTCAATCCGACGATGCGCGCGCCATTCACGACCGATACGTTGTATGCCGGGCTGCAGTACATTCGGCCGGGCGAAGTTGCACGCGCACATCGTCACATGGCGTTCGCGCTGCGCTTCATCGTCGAGGGCGACGGTGCGTATACGGCGGTCGGCGGCGAAAAAGTGACGATGGAACGCGGTGATGTGGTTCTCACGCCGACGTGGAATTTTCACGATCACGGTCACGAAGGCACGCAAGGCATGATTTGGCTCGACGGCCTCGATCTGCCGATCTTCCAATTGATTCCAACGAACTTCGCGCAGCCGTATAGCGAAGAACGCTATCCCTCCGAACCGGCGACTGCCGCATCGCATCTGCGCTACCCGTGGGCGGAAATGCAAGCGAAGCTCGATGCCCACGCGGGCCCGTTTGCCGAAGAGCGCTACACGCATCGTCACGACGGCGGCGCGATATCGAAGACACTCGGCGCAGCAGCTGAGCGACTCGCTGCAGGCGCGAGGTCACCTCGTCGTCGCGAAACCGCAAGTTCGGTGTATCACGTCTACGCCGGAACCGGTTCGACGATTATCGGCGATACCACCGTGACGTGGGAACAGGGCGACACGATCGCGATTCCCGCTTGGATGCACTTCGAACACCACGCGCAGGATGCGTCGTATCTCTTTCGTTTCGATGACAAGCCGCTACTCGATGCACTGGGCTACTATCGCTGCGAGAACGCGTAGTGGATTCCGTCATCGATGCGAACCTGCCATTTCCCGAAGCGGATTTGCGCGACCATCCGCCGCGCAACGCCCGCGTGATACTCGGCGGGCTCTATTTTCTCGCGCGTACGATCGATAAAGCGCGCGCGAAAATAAACGGGACACTCGGCGAATATAAAATCGGACCGGGCATTTCGATGTATCTCTTCGAGTGGCTCGGCATCGCGGAGAACGATTTCGAGGAAGCGGTCCGCACGCTCAAGACCGACGAGGCCATCGTCGCCTGGGTGCACGAGCGCTCGGATGAATCGCAGTACGACGACATCAACATGAAGCTCTCCACGCGCGCGATCCGCGATGACGAGCATTTTCAATCGATGCTGCCGGCGTATCCGATGCTGCACGAGCATCCCCACCTGCGAAACTGGTTCGAAATTTTCGATATCGACGATCAGTGGATCTTCGATCCGAAAAACCGCAAGCACAAGCCGACTGGACAGTACGACTGATGAGCCAACCCGAAGTCGGCGATCGCGCCCCGGATGTGGTGCTCGCGCTGCCGATTCCCAAGCCCGCTCTCGTCCTATGGCTGCGGCACGTCGGTTGACGATTCTTCGCTGAGCCACTCGCGCAGTTGCACGACCTCGACAAAGAATTCGCCGCAAGCGGAATCAACGTACGCGCAATAGCGATCGGCTCCCAGGAAAAAGCCGAAAAATTTTGCGCCATTCATAACCCCGATGCGATCTGCATCGGCGACCCCGACATGCACACCTACAAAGCGATGGGCCTCGACGACTTCGATCTCACGAAGCTAAAGACAACGTCAGCCCTAACCGCACGCCGCGCAGAAAATGAAGCCGCCGGCTTCGTCCAAGACTGGGACGAAACAAAGATCGAGGACGCGGCGCAAAATCCGGGCGCTGCGGTGATTGACGAGAGCGGCGTGATCAGGTGGATATATCGTGGTGTGCATCCGGGCGATTTGCCTTCGCTGTCATCAATGCTTGGAGCAGCGAGAGACTATTTGGCTATTTAAGTTTCTTATGTAACGCCGTGTAGTCTTCACCGCTCGTTATTAGAGGCGCGCTTAGTGTGCACTCGGCACTACGATATGTAAAAGCGCCGCAGCCCCCTGGTACGACCCGTTTCTTGCGCCGTCAAGCTGTAGGTTGCAACCTGAAGATCCGACCGAACTATAGCTAACTCTCATTTGAGCGGGGCCCGTGGCTACACCGAAGATGCCGGTGCAACTGCCGACAAAAGTTGCTAAGGTCGGAAGTAGACCCGTGTAGTTTGACTGGCTAAGAGAAACAATAACGCTCTGTCCGACCGCAGTGAAAACGATCGGAGGTCCATTCGTATAGCTACCGAGTGGGTCTCCGGGCAGCGGTATGAATGTTATAGGCCAGGCCGCATCTGACTGGGCTGAATAAGAACCCTCGCCTTTCCAACTCGCCACCACGGGCCCGAGAGAACCGATAATCCCGGTGGCTGTTGGACTAGGTGATGGAGTTGGCTGTGTTGTCGGGGTGGCAGACGGCTGAGCGGTTCCCACCGATCCGCCTCCCCCTGAGCAGCCCGCGATTGTGGCGCAGATGCAAAGTAGCATCGCGCTTGTCTTGACACCCGTAAGACTCATTTTTGGTTCCCCCGACTGTCGTGGGTCTGACTTTGATTGGCCGTTCTAACTGGATTATCGGCTTCACGACCGTAAAATTTATTGTTCGCCATTGTGACAATTGTAGGGCTCGTCGTACAACAGATCCCCACCGAC
>Ga0123337_10005873_pt1 | contig 11917 bp, 8 predicted proteins | sample frozenSSSSmetaG_FD_89792 | JGI IMG/M metagenome (GOLD analysis project Ga0123337, IMG submission 89792) | Glacier valley bacterial and archeal communities from Borup Fiord, Nunavut, Canada, to study Microbial Dark Matter (Phase II) -... | ecosystem: Environmental > Aquatic > Freshwater > Ice >...
ACCACCGGCTGCGGCTTCCAGCCCTTCTTGCGGTGCTCGGCCACCACGTTGGTGTAGATCCCGCCGCGGACGAACCACCGGGCTGTGATGCGAATGAAGCGCGGGTCGGTGGCGCGCACGATGTCGTCGACGATGTCGTTCGTGACCTTCTCGTGGAATGCGCCTTCGTTGCGGTAGCTCCACATGTACATCTTCAGGCTCTTGAGTTCGACACACAGCTTGTCGGCCACCATGTCGATGGTGAAGTGCGCGAAGTCGGGCTGGCCGGTCAGCGGGCAGTGGCAGGTGAACTCGGGAATCTGGAACTGGATGGTGTAGTCGCGCTTCGGGTTCGGGTTCGGGAACACGTCGAGCTGCTTGCTTGGAACGCTCGGCGGGGTTGCGGGAACGGGGCGCGTGGTGGCGCGTGGGGTGCGGGCGGGTTGAGCCATCGGGGTCACGTTTCGAGAGGATTCGAGAGGTTTCGGAGAAGGGCGCGATGCTATCATCGACGCCGCCCCGACACCCACGTATTGTGTGTTTTATTCTTACAAATCAAGCACTTAGGCGCCAGCCTCGACCCCGCTCATGCGCCTGAATTCCATCAAGCTGTCCGGTTTCAAATCGTTCGCCGAGCCCACCAACTTCCAGTTGCCAGGGCAGCTGGTCGGGGTGGTCGGGCCGAACGGCTGCGGCAAGTCGAACATCATGGATGCGGTGCGCTGGGTGCTCGGCGAAAGCAAGGCCAGCGAGCTGCGCGGCGAGTCGATGCAAGACGTGATCTTCAACGGCTCGGGCCTGCGCAAGCCTGCTAGCCGCGCCAGCGTCGAGCTCGTGTTCACGAACGAAGACGGCCGCGCCGGCGGGCAATGGAACCGCTTCGCCGAGATCGCCGTCAAGCGGGTGCTCACGCGTGACGGCACCAGCAGCTACTACATCAACAACCAGCCGGTGCGTCGCCGCGACGTGCAGGACGTGTTCCTCGGCACGGGCCTGGGGCCCCGCGCTTACGCCATCATCGGCCAGGGCACGATCAGCCGCATCATCGAGAGCAAGCCCGAAGAGTTGCGCCTGTTCCTCGAAGAAGCCGCCGGCGTGTCGAAGTACAAAGAGCGCCGCCGCGAGACCGAGAGCCGGCTCAAGGACACGCGCGAGAACCTGACCCGGGTCGACGACATTCTTCGCGAGCTGAACAGCAACCTCGACAAGCTCGAGAGGCAGGCCGAAGTGGCCAGCCAGTACCGTGCGCTGCAAAGCTCGGGTGGGCTGAAGCTGCACCAACTCTGGTTCCTGAAGCACCGCGACGCGGCAAGCGAAGAGGAGCGTGTCAAGACCGCAGTGTTGGAGGCGGTGAATGCGCTCGAAGCCCGCACCGCCGAACTGCGCCACGGCGAGGCCGAGCTGGAAACCATCCGCCAGGCGCACTACGCGGCGAGCGACGAGCTGCATGTGTCGCAAGGCGCGTTGACCGAAGTGGCGCTCGAAGTGAGCCGGCTCGAAGAGCGCATTCGCTATGTCGTGGAAGGCCGGGTGCGCGTGGAGCAGCGGCTGGTCGAGCTGAAGGCGCAGAGCGCGCAATGGGCCGACCGCCAGCAGCGCTCGAGCGACGAGCTGGAGCACATCGCCGAGCAGATGGCAGGTGCCGAACAGCAAGGTGAGGTGCTGGCCGCGCAGGCCGAAGAGCACGCCGGCAAGTTGCCCGACGTTGAAGATGCAGTGCGCGCTGCGCAGGCCGTTGCCAATGAGCAGCGCACGAAGGTCGGCGCGGTTCAGCAGCAGATCCAGGTGCTCGCTGCCGAGAGCCAGAACGTCGGCGACCAGCGCCGCCAGTTCAACGCGCGCCGCGACAAGCTTAGTGCCGAGAAGGGCCAGCTCGCCGCGCCCGACCTGGACCGCCTGTCCGAGCTGAAGCGCCAGTTCGCGTCGGCCGACGAGACGCGGGGGATGAACGAGGGCCGGCTGCAAGAACTGCAGGACCAGGTGCCTGCGCTCGACGAAGAGCGCCGCACCAAGCAGGAGGTCGTGAACAACGAAGGCGGCCGGCAAGCCGACCTGAGCGCGCGGCTCGACGCTCTGCGCGCCCTGCAAGAGAAGGTGCAGACCGAAGGCAAGCTCAAGCCCTGGCTCGCGCGCCACGGGCTCGACGGGCTGCAAGGCCTGTGGACCCGCATCCACATCGAACAAGGCTGGGAAACGGCCCTGGAGGCTGCGCTGCGCGAGCGCATGGGCGCGCTCGAAGTGGGCCGCCTCGACACCGTGCGCGCCTTCGCCACCGATGCCCCGCCCGCGAAGCTGGCGTTCTACACGCCACCGCAAGCCGCCATCAGCAACACGCACCAGACGCTGCCGCGTCTGAGCGACTTGCTGCGCCTGAACGACGCCGGCTTGAAGGCGCTGCTCAACGACTGGCTGGAGGGCGTATACACGGCTGCGAACTTCGACGATGCGCTGGCGGCACGCAGCCAGCTGACGCACGGCGAAGTGATCATGACGCGTGACGGCCACGCCGTGAGCCAGTTTGCCGTGAGCTTCCATGCGCCTGACTCGGAGCAGGCCGGCATGCTGGCCCGCGCGCAAGAGATCGAGAACCTGGGCCGCCAGTTGCGCGCGCAGGTGCTGATCCACGAAGAAGCCCGCAGCAGCCTGGTGCGGGCCGAGGCGACCTACACCGATGCGTCGCAACGCCTCGTGATCGCCCGTCGCGACGCAGGCGAAAGCCAGACCCGCGTGCACCAGTTGCAGGTGGAATTGATGCGCCTGTCGCAGCTCGCCGAAGCCAGCACGGCGCGGCGCGGGCAGCTCGACGAAGAGCTGGCCGAGGTCGACGCGCAGCTCGAAGAATTGGCCGAGCGCAACGCCCTTGGTGAAGCGCGTTTCGAAGAGCTGGACATGCAGCTCGCGACCACGCAAGAGCGCCACGCCGAACTCGACGAGGCGGTGATCACCGCCGAGCGCAAGCTGGCCGAGGCCCGCGAGCAACTGCGCACGATCGAGCGCCAATCCCAAGAGGCCCAGTTCGCGGCGCGCTCGCTCGCAGCAAGGCGTGGCGAGCTGCAACGCGGCATCGAAACCGCGCAGCAGCAGCTCGCCACGAACGACGCGGCTGGCGTGCAACTGCAAGACGAGCTGACAGTGCTCACCGATGCCTCTGCCCAGGCCGGCCTGCAAACCGCGCTGGCGTTAAAGCTGGACCGCGAAGCCGCGCTCGGCGCCAAGCGCAGCGAGTACGACGACTTGACCATGCGCCTGCGCCGTGCCGACGAGCAGCGCCTGCAGCACGAGCAAAGCCTGCAACCGCTGCGCGACCGCATCACCAAGTTGCAGCTCGAAGAGCAGGCCGCGCAACTGGGCGGGGCGCAATACCTTGATCAACTGGTTGCAGCGGCGGTGAACTTCGAGGCGCTCGCGGCCGGCATCGAACAGAACGGCGTCAAGCTCACCGGCTTGCAGGCCGAGATCGACCGCATCAACCGAGAGGTCAACGCGCTGGGGGCCGTCAACCTGGCCGCGCTCGATGAGCTGACGGCATCACGCGAGCGCAAGACCTTTCTCGACGCGCAGAACGCCGACCTGATCGAAGCGATGACCACGCTCGAAGACGCCATCCACAAGATCGACCTGGAAACACGCGACCTGCTGGCCAACACCTTCAATCAGGTCAACGAGCACTTCGGCCGCATGTTCCCCGAGCTGTTCGGCGGCGGCAATGCGCGGCTGGTGATGACGGGCGACGAGATCCTCGATGCCGGCGTGCAGGTGATGGCGCAGCCGCCCGGCAAGAAGAACAGCACGATCCATCTGCTCTCGGGTGGCGAGAAGGCGTTGACGGCCATCGCGCTGGTGTTCGCGATCTTCCAGCTGAACCCGGCGCCGTTCTGTTTGCTCGACGAGGTCGACGCGCCGCTCGACGACGCCAACACCGAGCGCTATGCGCGTCTCGTGAAGCAGATGGCTCAGGGCACGCAGTTCCTGTTCATCAGCCACAACAAGATCGCCATGGAAATGGCCGAACAACTGATCGGCGTGACGATGCAGGAGCAGGGCGTGTCGCGCATCGTCACGGTCGACATGGATGGCGCGGTCAGCCTGGCCGAGGCGGCTTGACGCCGGCTGCGCAGCCCGCATCACAGGATCACAGGAGCTTTGATGAGTACATTGACCATCGCCCTCGCATCGTTGGGCGGTGTCGTGCTCGCCGGGGTCGTGGCGCACGGAGCCTGGCAGGCGCGCAAGGCCGGCCCGAAGCGCGCCGTGATGGAGCCGCGGCCCGAGCCGCGCGAGCCGTCGATGGGCGCGCCGCTCGTCGGCGTGCAGAGCGACTCGCATGACATTGCCGAGTTCGCCGCCGGGCCGGAGCGCCGTGCCAACAAGCGCATCGTGAACCGGCTCGACGCGCTGATCGACTCCATCGCCACGCTGGCCGTTGAAGCGCCCGTCAGCGGCATGGTGGCCATGGCGCACTTGCCGCCCACACGGCGTGCGGGCGGCAAGCCCTTCCTCATCGAAGGCCTGAACAGCGAGACGGGCGAATGGGAGGCGCCGGTCAGCGCGCAGCGCTACGGCGAGTTCCAGGCCGGCGTGCTGCTGGCCAACCGCACCGGTGCGCTCAACGAGATCGAGTACTCCGAGTTCGTGCAGAAGGTGCAGGCGTTCGCCGAGAGCATCGGCGCGCTGCCGCAGTTCCCCGACATGCTGGAAGCCGTGGCCGCCGCGCGCGAACTCGACGGCTTTGCCAGCCAGCACGATGCGCAGCTTGCGGTGCACCTGCACGCGCGCTCGGCGGCGTGGAGCGTGGGCTACATCCAGCAGCACGCGGGCCGGCACGGCTTCGTGCCCGGCGTGGTACCGGGCCGGCTCGTGATGCCGGCCGCCGAAGAGGGCGCACCGCCGATCCTGACGCTCACCTTCGACTCGCAGGCCGCACTCGCAGACGACCCGAACGTGGCCGCCGTGCGCGACGTGACGCTCAGCTTCGACGTGCCCCAGACCGACCCCAAGGCAGACCCGTTCGTCGCTTGGCAGGCGAGCGCGCAGGCGCTGTCGCTCGGCATGGACGCGAGCATCGTCGACGACGACGGCCGGCCGCTCAGCACCGAAGGCTTTGCACGCATCGGTCATGAGTTGGGCCAGCTCTACTCCGCCCTCGAAGCGCGCGACCTGGCGGCAGGCTCGCTTGCGGCGCGGCGTCTTTTCAGCTGACTGCGGTTTCGCGCACGCTGCCTTCGCACCGCACCTAGATATAGGGGTTCCCGGCGCGCGCATCGAAGGAGCCCACGATGGCCGAATCCGACACTCCGTTGCCGCCGGTCGAGATCCCCTGGCGCCTGGCGTCGACGACCCAGCCCTTGAGCGCAGGCGAGCCGGCGCCCACCGCGATGTCGCTGTTCTTCTTCGAGCCTGAAGACGCGACGCTGACCGGCCTGTTCCCGGACGAGAAGCTGGTGTTCATCAAGATCACCGCCACGGTGTCGCCGGCTTCGTTCCCGGCTGCGTTGTCGAAGGTCGCCGCCGACACCTACGAGGGAGAGTCCGATGGCCTGGCCATCGGCAAGAGCGGCTCGCAGATGGCCGAATCGCTGCGCAGCCATTCGAGCACCACGACCGGCGGCGGCTCGGTCGGGCTCGACTTCGGCGTCGTCTCGTTCGGTGGCTCGGTCAGCAACACCAGCACCGACGTGAGCAGCGGCCGTGCGGTCTCGCAGGTCGTCGACACGACGACGCGCCAGGCCTCCGACGAGCGGCGCGAACTCATCAGCCACACGACGCGGCCGAGAACATCATCTCGCTGCTCGCGACCAAGTACGTCGGCACGCTACACCTGAGCTTCTCGCTGTCGCCGCAGCCGTTGCAGCAGCTCTCGGTCGACCCGTCCGACCCCAACCTGTGGTTCCAGCAGTTGCTGGCGCGGCGCTCCAGCGGCATCGAGGGCGTGCAGGAGTTCACCGCGGTGATCGTGGTGCCCAAGGGAGGCGACTTCTGCATCAATGCACGGCTGCGCCGTGTGTGCCTGCTCGACAGCCCGCCCGGCCCGCTGAGCTTCAAAGAGCGTTTCACCGGCACGCTCACGCAGCTCGCGCGCATGGTGAACTACCTGAACCGGACCTTCCCGCCCGGCACGCCGATCGCAGAGCTGGACATCGACATCATCGGTGGCCTGCCCACCGGCAACTACAAGCTGCCGGTGGTCGAGCTCTGGGCGCTGCGCCTGGGCGAAAGCCTGATCGTCGCCAACGTGGTGTCGCCGAGCGCCATCGTCGGGGGCTCGGCGCGCGGCAGCGTCAACTACAAGCACATGCTGGAAGCCTGGATCGACACCTTGCGCGATGAATACGAGCGCGAGTCCGCACGCTCGCCGCTCGAGCGCGGCGTGCTGTTTGGCGAGAACCGCTTTCTGGACACGTGCCTCGCAACCGACACCGACAGCGGCGGGCTCATCTTGGCCGGCAGCACCGCGTCGGTGAGCCCGCTGTTCCGCGTGCCGTTCGACCGCGGCCTGTTCGACATCGGCGGCGTGAGTACCGCGACCGCCGTGCAGAACGGCTCGACGCGCAGCCGAGCGATCGAAACCATCACGCGCTGGAACGCGGTCGAACGCCAGGTCGCGACACTGTTGTCTAACCCCACGACCTTCAAGGAGACTGCGCTGTCGGTGAGCGACCCCCGGGTGATGGGGGTGCTGGTCGACTCCATGCGCAAGCTCGCGGCCGACGACCCGCGCAACCTCGACTTCGACAAGGCCGCGGCGCTGCTGAAGCTGGGCGAGGCCCAGAAGCGCCAGCTGAAAGCGGCTGGCGCAACCAGCCTGGCCGGCATCGCGACGGTGCTGCACGCGGCGCCCGAGGTCGAGGCTCAGAACGCCGATGTGCAGCGGCTGCGCACGCTCTACAAGACGCGCAAGGTCGAAGGGCCGCTGCCCGATCTCCTCAAGCTCGGTGTGTCGGCCAAAGACAGCGGCGCCATCGTCGCCGCCATCGGCGATGCGCTGGCGAGCCACCCTGCCACCGGGTTGCCGCGCTGACGATGGCCACGCGCCACGCCCCGCGACGGCTGCAGCTGGGGCCGGTGGTCGGGCACACCGACGACAGCTCCGCGCGCATCTGGATCCAGGTCGGCGACGACCCGGCGAACTACGCGCTGCGCGTCGATGGTGTCGGGCTGTTCCCGTTCCTGAGTACCGAGTTCGGCGCAGTCGAGTTCGGCACCGCGATCGCGCGCGTCGGCGGCCTGCTGCCCGACCAGCGCTACGACTACCGCGTGGTGCGTACAGGCCGCTTCGTCGTCGGTGCGCAGGGTTCGGTGCGCACGCTGCCGCCGCCGGCGTCGATGACCAACCTGCTGTTCTGCGTGGTCTCGTGCAACGGCGCCGAGCAGCTCGGCGCGTGGGAGCGCTTCGGTGCGTTCGTCGAAGAGTCGCAACCGTCGTTCATCGTGATGATGGGCGACCAGGTCTACATGGACGAAGACGAGCCCGACGTGTTCGCGAACCACTTCGACGCCGACCCGGTGACGCGGCGCCACGCGATGGCCGACAAGTGCCGCGCGAACTGGTCGCGCGGAGTGGTCGCCAAGGTGCTGGCGAACACGCCGACCTACATGGTCTGGGACGACCACGACATCCGTGACGGCTGGGGGTCGCTCGCGTCCGACAGCCCGACACTGGCCGCCAAGCACGCGCGCGGCGCCGAGATATTCCGCAAATCGACCGCCTTCTTCGAAGATACGCGCGACGTGTAGTGGCACTTCCAGGGTTGCCGCAACCCGATGCCGGGTAACTACCGCGACCGCACGCTGCTATCGCAGCCGGACGCGGCATTCCCGAACTACATCGGCGTGCCCATTCCGCACGGGCTGCGGTTGGGCATGCCGTTCGTGTTCCGCTGTGCGCGCCTTGTCGTGATCGTGCTCGACAGCCGTGGCGAGCGCGACGTGTTCCGCGCCGCGAAGCCCGTTCTCGGCGCACGCCAGTGGGCTTTCATCGAAGAGGTGTTCGCGCACCTGCCGTTCGACGTCGATGCGCTCGCCGTGGTCACCGCCACGCCAGTCGCGTTGCAAGACCCCGACGGCTCGACGCAGCGCTTGATGGGCCTGCGCACCGACGATGTCGAAGCGTTTAAGCGCGGCGACGAGCAGGCACTGTTCCACCCGAAGTCGAACAAGGGCAAGGTCGAACTGGCCAAGGCCATCGCAAGCGCGAAGGTCGCCCGTGCCACCGGGTTTCAGGCGAACGCCGGCAACTTCCAGGTCTCGAACCTCGACGAGGCGCGCGACCAGTGGTCGCACCGGTTCGCGTGCGGTGAGCAGCGCGAGCTGCTGCGCAAGGCCTTCGCGGCGCGGCACGTGAACCGCAACGCGGCATCGGGCCGCGGCCTCGTATTCCTGTCGGGCGACATCCACATCGGCTGTGTCTTCGAGATCGAGGCCACCTCCCCGCGCGCCAAGGCCACGCCGCTGACCTCATCGGGCATCAGCCAGATCGACGACACGCAGCCGCTCGTCGGCACCTTCATCGACCAGGCGTTCGCGGTGGCATCGGGCATCCGCTCGAGCCTGCAAAGCGTGGTCAACACCTTCAACTTCGGCGTGGTGCAGGTGCAGCCCACCGGCGCGGGTGCGCAGATCAGCGCGGTGCTTGCGCACGGGGGCAACTCGTTCGCGTTCGGGCTCGATGTGAAGGACCTGATCTGAGATGGAAGGTCGGGTGAAAATCCGGGCATGCCCGACCGCCACGACCCCGCCATAGCCGAGCGCGCCCGCGTGCTCCGCGAGCAGCTGCAACACCATGCGCAGCTCTACTACGTGCTCGACGCGCCGCAGGTGCCCGACGCCGAATATGACCGCCTGTTTCAGGAGCTTCAGGCGATCGAGGCGGCGCACCCCGAGCTGCTGACGGCCGACTCGATCACGCAGCGCGTCGCGGGCCAGGTGCTGGCCGGGTTCACGCCGGTGCGCCACACGGTGCCGATGCTCAGCATTCGCACCGAGACCGACACCGAACCCACGGGCGCCGTCGCCTTCGACGCGCGCGTGCGGCGCGAGCTTGAACTGGGCGAGGCCGATGCGCCGGTCGAGTACAGCGCTGAACTGAAGTTCGACGGCCTGGCCATCAACCTGCGCTACGAGCACGGCCGGATGGTGCAGGCCGCCACGCGCGGCGACGGCGAAACCGGCGAAGACGTGACGCAGAACATCCGCACCATCGCCGAGGTTCCAACGCGGCTGAAGGGTGTGACGGCAGCGGTCATCGAAGTGCGCGGCGAGGTCTACATGCGCCGCGATGCGTTCAATGCCATGAACGAGCGCCAGCGCGAGCTCATCGACCAGGGCGCGAAGAACGAGAAGACCTTCGTGAACCCGCGTAACGCCGCCGCCGGCGCGGTGCGCCAGCTCGACCCGGCCATCGCCGCGAAGCGCCCGTTGAGCTTCTTCGCCTACGGCCTGGGCGACGTGCAGGGCTGGGCCGTGCCGGCTACCCACAGCGGCCTGCTCGATACGCTGGCGGCGATGGGCGTGCCGGTCAACACCGACCGCGCGGTGGTGCGGGGCGCGAGCGGCCTGGTGGCGTTCCACGCCGAGGTGGCGGCCAAGCGCGACTCACTGCCGTTCGACATCGACGGTGTCGTCTACAAGGTCAACGCGCGTGCGCTGCAGCAGCGCCTGGGCTTCGTCACGCGCGAGCCGCGCTGGGCGGTGGCGCACAAGTACCCGGCGCAGGAGCAGATGACGCTGCTGCGCGGCATCGACATCCAGGTCGGCCGCACCGGCAAGCTCACGCCGGTGGCCAAGCTCGCGCCGGTGTTCGTCGGCGGCACGACGGTCAGCAATGCCACGCTGCACAACCTGTTCGAGTTGCGCCGCAAGCGCGTGCGCATCGGCGACACGGTGATCGTGCGCCGCGCCGGTGACGTGATCCCCGAAGTGGTGGGTGTGGTGCCCGGGGCGAATGGATTGCGGCCGCACTACGTGCCCAACTTCCGCATGCCGCGCGCCTGCCCGGTGTGCGGCAGTGCCGTGGTGCGCGAGCGCGGCGGCATGGACCACCGCTGCTCCGGCGGCCTGTTCTGCCCGGCGCAGCGCAAGCAGGCCATGCTGCACTTCGCGCAGCGCCGCGCGCTCGACATCGAAGGCCTGGGCGACAAGCTCGTGGACCAGCTCGTCGATGCCGGCGTGGTGCACACGCTGCCCGACCTGTTCAAGCTCGGCCTGGCCAACCTGGCCGCGCTCGACCGCATGGGCGAGAAGAGCGCGCAGAACCTGCTGGCGGGGCTGGCTGCGGCAAAGCAGACCACGTTCGCGCGCTTCCTGTACGGCCTGGGCATCCGGCACGTGGGCGAGACGACAGCCAAGGACCTGGCCAGGCACTTCGGCGCGATGGAGCGGCTGATGGACGCCACGCTCGACCAGTTGCTCGCGGTGAACGACGTCGGCCCGGTGGTCGCGCAAAGCATTCGCACCTTCTTCGAACAAGTGCACAACCGCGAAGTGGTCGAGCAACTGCGCGCTGCCGGTGTCACCTGGCCGGAAGGCGAGGGCAGCGCTGCAGGCCAGGCGCCGCAGCCGCTGGCGGGCAAGACCTTCGTGCTGACCGGCACCTTGCCCACGCTCGCGCGCGACGACGCCAAGGAGCGCATCGAAGCGGCCGGGGGCAAGGTCAGCGGGTCGGTGTCGAAGAAGACCGACTACGTGGTTGCCGGCGTTGATGCCGGCAGCAAGCTCGACAAGGCGCGCGAGCTCGGCCGCCCGGTGCTGGACGAAGTGGCGTTGCTCGCATTGCTCGCGTCGGCGGCCGCAGGCGCGTGAACCGGCGCTGTGGCGCGCGGCATTCGAGCACGCGGTGTGGGCCGGGCCGCACGGGGGCTGGCACTCTGCACGGTCGGGCCGCTTTGTCCGTTGCGCCGGCCCGCGCGCGGCGGCAGACTCGGCCGCACATGCCAACCGAACCTTCCGCCCTGCCTCACGCTGCGTCCACCGACCCGGCGCATCCGCCGCCCACGCACACGGCCGATACCGACTGGCTGGCCGCGCTGCGCGCCCGCAGCGACGCTGCCCCCGAGCTGCCGCGCATGCCGCTGGGCTGGCTGCAATCGGCCACGGTGATCGGGTCGATCGAACCGGCCTGGGCCGACAGGCTCATCAATGCGGGGGTGCCGCTGCGCAAAACCAGCCATGGCTGGGCCGTGGACGCCGCACGCGGCGCGCCACTCGACGCTGCACTTGCCACCGCAGCCGCCACACTGCGCCGCCTGGGGCCGGCCGCCGCGTGGCGCGATGAACTGGTCACGGTCACCGACAACGCCGGCAAGGCCGTGGCCCGCATCGAGCGCGCCGCCACGCGCGCACTCGGCATCGCGACCCAGTCGGTGCACCTGGTCGGCGCCACGCCCGCAGGCGGCGTGTGGGTGCAACAACGCGCGTTCGACAAGGCCACCGACCCCGGCCAATGGGACACGATGGTCGGCGGCCTCGTCGGTGCCGGCGAAGGTGTGCGCGACACGCTGCGGCGCGAGACAGCCGAAGAAGCGGGCCTGCGCATCACCGCCCTGGCCCGTGTGGTGCCGATCGGCCACCTGAGCGTGCGCCGCCCGGTGCCGCACGGCTACATGGTCGAGCGCATCGACATGTTCGAGGCGGTGGTGCCCGAGAACCAGGCGCCAATCAATCGTGACGGCGAAGTGGCACGGTTCGAATGCCTCGCACCGGAGCCGCTCTGGCGGCGCCTGCACGACGGGCTATTCACGCTCGAGGCGAGCCTGATCCTGCTGCACTGGCTGCAGCGGAACCGCTTGCTTCGCTAGGGTCGGCTGGCCGCGCTGGCCGCGCTGGCCGCGCTGGCAGGGTTCGGGCTCGCAGCCGACTGCAGCACGATGTCGATGCGCCGGCGCGCCAGTGCCTCGGTGGCGTTGTCACCCCCTTGGCGGGCGACATCCATCTGCACGTTCAA